>Ga0326728_10006761_pt1 | contig 30456 bp, 26 predicted proteins | sample MB3enrmetagenome_FD_207602 | JGI IMG/M metagenome (GOLD analysis project Ga0326728, IMG submission 207602) | Lab enriched peat soil microbial communities from McLean, Ithaca, NY, United States - MB31MN | ecosystem: Environmental > Terrestrial > Soil > Wetlands > Peat | place: USA: New York...
CCGCGCTGCCGCACGTTACAGTCACTGTCCACAACGAGCACACAATAGCCGACGAGACTTACTCCGGCGTCCCCATCATCGCCTTGCTCGCTCCGCTTGGCGTGAGCGACAAGCCACGCGGCAGGCAACTGCGGCTTTACGTTGTGGCTTACGGTTCGGACGGCTACGAAGTGGTGTACGCAATCGGCGAAATCACACCCGATGTGCACGACGCCACGGTGATCGTGGCCGATTCGGAGGCTGGGAAGCCCATCGCGGCTGATGGACCGCTGAAGCTGGTGGCTACAGGGGAAAAGCGCCCAGCGCGCTGGGTGCGCAATCTGGTGGCGATCGACGTGAAGAGCGCGGACTGAAAGGCGCGGACGCCGACGAACCTCTTCGTTACGAATAGTGAACTCAAAAGTCCGCAAAGGATCGCGCACTCCAGGAAATTTTCCCCTGAAGTGCGCGTGCCAATTCAAGGCCGCCGCGAGAAGCTTCCAGCTTTAGCGGTGGTGCCCTCCACTGCTACTGCCGCCGTGACTCGATGATGCGGGCCTCGAACTGTGATCGGCTGGAATTGGCCTGCTGACGGCCGGGGTCGCAGGCCGCCCGTGATTCTGAGACGCATATTGTCCGTGCACCGCACTGTAAGTCTGCGCATGCTGTACTTGCGTATTCATGCGCGGAGCCGTTGGCTCATGTGCTGCTTCCCTCTCCGCTGGCTGCGGCCGAGCCTGTACGCCCGACCCACCGCGGTAACTGGGACGAGAATTGTTGTAGTTGCCGCGATTGTAGGATCCAGGATTGCCGGCGCGGTAGTTGTAGGTGTTGTGGACCACGCGCACGTTGATGTTGTTGTACGCGCGGTTATAGAAGAAGTGGCCGCCGTTCCAGTAGCCGCCTTCGTAGCCGAGGCCTATGTAGCCGAATCCGTAGTTGATGCCGCCATAGAAACCGATGTGCAGGCCCCAGTGGCCGGGATAAAAGAGATAGCGTCCGCCGTAGAAGCCCCAGTAGCCTGGCGTCCAAAGCGCGGCTGTGTAGGGAGGTTCAACCCACGCGCCAGGAACCCAGTAGTAGCCACCCGGACCCCAGGCCCAGTAGCCGGGTGTCCAGATGTATCCGTCGCCAGGCGCAGGAGGTTGATCATAGTCGGGAAGCGGCGGTGGCGGCTCCGTTGCCTGTTCTGTCGGCATCTCGGCGTAACCGGAATCGTCGGGAGCCTGGCCTGGCTGCTCGGCAGATTGATCGGGCGGCGGAGCTTCAGTTGTGTAAGACGGGCCGCTGGGCGCCATGTTCGCCGCGGCGGGGTCGGGACCTTGATCAGGCTGGCCCTGGTCTGGGGGTGCCTGGTCTTGTGCGGCCGCAACAGCGGCAAAGACCGAGGAAGTGGGGGAAACCATGCCACTGCGGCAGACCGAGAAGCAAAGCGCGGCCGCAACGGCAATTGTCATCGCAATGGCAAATCGAGGAATTCGGTTCATCTTACCCTCCAATGAATAGGACGGAGCCCGTGGTCACTCAGTCTAACGCGCCGATCTGACCATCGGCTATCGCCCATGGATGAAAGAACACGCATTGGAGCAATTAGTGGCGCACGTTGGGCGGAGCGGACTTGCCGCGATTGTTGGCCGGGGGAGTGGTCACGGGCTTGCGTTGCTGTTGCTCATTCAGCATTTGCTGGCAGACCTGAGAGTCCTGCCCGCGCTCCAGACCCTGCACAGTATTCTGCCCACGACAGAGTCGCAGCTCCATGGCATCGGCATCGTCGCGCGTGAGCTCCACGGTGCGCTCCAGGCCGCTGAAGGGGTCAACGTCATAGCGAAAGACAGTATTGCTGGGCGGTCTCAGCTTACCGTATTCAAAGTGGTTCCATGTGCAGAGAAACGCGCGGCCGTCTGGCTCAGCCATCACGGCGTAGACCTGCGTCCACGCAATGCCGCTCGAGGCGCTTGGGCCGGTCGCATTCCAGACCAGAACTCCCTGGCCGCCGCGCAACCATCGCGCCGTCCACATGTGGTGCGCAATGTCGTAATAGAGGGCCGTAAAGTACGTGCTGGCTGCGCAATCGTGGCAGTTGTCGTAGAGAACGGTCAGCTCCTCGGGCGCGTCCGTTTGAAAATGCTGCCAATCGAACCAGCGCAGGTTGACGCCGGAGAGCAGCGGAGCCACGACGTGGCTGGTGAGCGAGACATTCCAAATTGTGAATGAGTCGTCGCCGGGCGTCGATTGCGGTCCGGGACGATCTGCAGTGACGACCAGCGCCGCATCGTAGACCACGCCGATCTCGCGGATTGCCGTCCATTTCTCTACCGTGAGCGAGCGCGTAATCCAGGCAACGATGTTCTGATCTTTGGGGTCGTGAAAGTCGATCCAGCGAAATGTGCCCGAGGTTTGCTGCGCGCCAAGAGGAAGGGCAAAAACCAGCGCCGCGGCAATTGCGATGAGGCGCCTGGGGAGGTCAACCTGCATGAATTTAGATATAGCAGAAGGACAGGGACCAAGGGACCAAGGGAACAAGACGACGAACGCAAGGCAGCGCTGCGCAGCTATTTTTGCGCGGCGGGTACGGGCTTGATCTTCGCAGCGAAGTCAGGCGGCGGCGTGTCTTGATCCGCGACGCTCGCCAACAGAGCATCCCATCCGTCGGCAGCACCGTGGACCTTCGTGTATTTGGCCTTGCAATACGCCGTCATGCCGCCAGCATCCTGCGCAACGGCGCCCCTTTCGGCCAGGTGGATACCGCGCGCGCAGTACCAGAAGCCTTCGGCGTCCACCGGCGTGGATTCTAGATCCGCGACTGCCAGTTGGTACGTGTCCTGCACATTCGTTGGATCGATCTTCAAGGCGCGCGCCAGCCATTCCCTGGCCTGCGAGTAGTTCTTCTCTTGGACCGCGCAGTAACCTTCTGCGCCGATAAAAATATCGTTGAGCAGCTTGCTCAGCGCCACGTAGTCCGCCGGAGTCATATTTGCGGGCTGGCGCCACATGGGCACCGCGAGCATCCCTCCCGATGCGTACTGGCACATCTCGTTCAGCGCCGCATTGTCGCCGGCGGTCGCGTTCACGCGGTCGAGCGCGACCACAATGCCCAGCGCGCGAATGTTGCCTTGGTCGGCCGCGAGCAGTTGCTTGGCCACCTTCATCACCTGTTTCGAATCGCCGGCCGTCTGCCACGCCGCCATCTCCTCCTCAAGCGCATCGGTCAGGACCACGCTCTTTGGATACTGCTGGACGAAGGCCTCAAGAGCTTCAGCACGCGCGGTCGCATCCCGCGTGTTGATTGCGGCTGTGTAGGCCGCGTATTCAGCTTTGTCCTGGATCGTCGTTTGGCCGGAGGGAGGTTGTTGCGCGGTTGCGGCTGCAGCGGCACAAAGGCCGAGCGCCAGGAGCACTTTGGAGATCTGAGGGTTGCGCACGCGATGCACAAAGGAAGCGTAGCACACGCGAGGAGCGCTGCCGGAAGGTTCAGGTTGCGCGATTCCCGGGCGAATCTGGTTCAGCTTTTTTTTCGGGCAGAGTCGCGCCTTGTTCTCCGGGCCAGCCGGTTGCAACGAGATAGGAAATTTCGTCGACAACGCGCTTGAGTTCGCCGACCATCCGGCTGTGAAGGCGTGGTTCGAAGATCTCGAGCAGCGCATGGAAATACCAGAGCTGGTCCTTCGGGCCGCGCTTGAAGCGATCCCAGACGGCGGGGCCGATTTCCTTGAGGTCGTCGAGAATCGTTTTCGCGTTGTAGAGTTTGTCGGCGACGGAGATTACCAGCACGTCTTCCGGCTCCGTGCGGAGGCGTGCTAGATACGCGTTCTTGCGCTCTTCCCATCCTTCTTTCTTATCGTGATCCTCGGCGAGCGTGTCGGAGAGGCCTTCCACCATGCGCGCGACCTTGGGGCCGAATTTCACTTTCACGTCGTCGAGCGTGCGCTGGCCGCCGTGATCTTCGACGGTGTCGTGAAGGATGGCGGCGATGACCATATCTTCGGTGACCGGAACTGGGCCGCCTGCCTCGCCCATCACGAGCGATGCGACTCCGAACAGATGAGCCATGTAGGGGATCTTGGTTCCCTTGCGGCATTCCGTGTGAAGCACGCGCGCGTAGTCCACGGCGCGAGTAAAGCGCTCAGTGAGGATGGGTGTTTGTGCGGGGTTGTTCATTTTTCAGTATCTCATGTGGCAGATGCGGAGCTGAAGTTGCGCGCGCTCCTGCGCACTCGGTTACGCACTACAGCCCCAGCTTCGCCCACATCGCATCGACCTTCGCCTTCGTCACGCGGTCCATCTCGATCATTGCCGGCCACGGCCGATTGAATCCCTCAGCCTTCCACTTGCGCGTGGCATCGACGCCCATCTTCGATCCGTAGTTGGGCAGGCGGCTTGCGTGATCGAGCGAATCCACGGGGCCAAGGGTGAACTGGATGTCGCGCTCGGGGTCGATATTGTTGGCCACGCGAAGAACGACCTCTGCGATGTTCTGCACATCGCAATCCTCGTCGACCACGATGATGCACTTGGTGAACATGGCCTGGCCCAGCGACCAGATGGCATTCATCACCTTGCGCGCGTGGCCGGGATAGCTCTTCCGGATCGACACGATCATCAGATTGTGAAAGACCGCCTCGACGGGCAGATGAATATCGACCAGCTCCGGAATGGTCATCTTCATCGCCGGCAAAAAGATGCGCTCGACAGCCTTTCCCATCCACGCGTCTTCCATGGGCGGCTTGCCAACGATGGTCGTGGCGTAGATGGGGTCCTTGCGATGACTTACGCATGTGACATGGAAAACCGGGTACTCATCTTCGAGCGTGTAGAAACCGGTGTGGTCGCCGAAAGGACCCTCCGCCCGCAACTCACCCAGCTCCACGTAGCCCTCGAGAATAATTTCTGCGTTAGCCGGCACTTCAAGGTCGACGGTCTCGCATTTCACGATTTCGACAGGCTTGCCGCGCAAAAACCCTGCAATCAAGAACTCCTCGACCTCGGGCGGCGCCGGAACAATGGCCGCGAATGTCGTCGCAGGATCGGTGCCAATGGCCACGGCCACTTCAAGTCGTGAGCCTTTCAACTTTCCAAGCGAAACTTGCGGCGTGCCGGCGAGAGGACCGTTGGGAATGCTGACTGCGCCTCCGGCAGTCTCGGCCATCATGGCGACGCGTGCGCCGGCCGAATCTTGCGCGGGGTCGGCGTCGGCGCCAGCCGACGCCGCATTGCGCAGCGCCTCGCGATAGTGCTCGGCCGCAACTTTCTGCCGCTGCCAGTGCATGCCGGTGGTCTGGCCGTCGTAGACCTGCATGCGATACATGCCGATGTTGCGCTTGCCGGTGCGCGGATCGCGCGTGTGCACGCAGGGCAACGTGATGAAACGCCCGCCATCGTGCGGCCAGCACTTGAGAATCGGAAAGTAGTTGAGATCGAACTTCTCGCGCCGAATCATCTCCTTGCAGAGCGCGTCCTTGGCGCTTACAGTTTTGGGGAAAGCGCTCGAGAGCGCACCAAGCTGCGGGAGCATCTTCAACTTGTCGAACAGGCCTTCGGGAGCCTTCACATTCATCAGGCCGCTGATGCGCTCGGCAATTTCATCGACGCGGTCGACGCCCAACGCCAATGCCATGCGACGTTCGCTGCCGAACTGGTTAATGAGAACTTTGTGGCCGGGATGGCCCTTCACATTTTCGAAGAGCAGCGCCGGGCCGCCGGCCTTCGTAACCCGATCGGTGATCTCGGTAATCTCGAGCTCCGGCGAAACTTCTTCGCGGATGCGCTTGAGCTCGCCGTGTTTTTCGAGGGTCTTGATCCAATCGCGCAGATCGTCGTAGGCCAAGGTCGTGCTCCGAACGGTGATCACCGTTCCTCAACCATGGTACGGCAGGAAACAGAGATCAGAGAACAGAGATCAGAGATCGGCTGCAATGCCAGGAGATCGGACAGCGGCTTTGCTTGCCGCATCAAACTATGCGATGCTCGCCTTGAACCATGGTCTTGAACAGAGGAGATTCCCATGAACCCTTCCCGCGCCCACGCCGAACTCCGCAAATACCACAACAAGCCCTACTTCAAACTGCCCAAAGACCCGAGAGCCGCGGCCGCAACCTCGTGGAATGTCCCCGATCTTTGCGCTGCGTACAATTGGCCAACCGGCGAGCCGGGCGGCGGCGTGATTGCAATTGTCGAGCTGGGCGGCGGGTGGGTCGCCTCGGACATCGACGCGTTCTTTCAATCGCTCGGCCAGCCAGTGCCCTCGGTGACCGACGTTTCGGTGGACGGCACCGAGAACACGGCGGGGCAGAGCGGATCGGCGGGCGACGACGATTACGAGGTTGCGCTCGATATCGAGGTTTCGGGTGCGGCGTACTACGCGGCAACGGGCCATGCCGCGACGATTCGCGTCTACTGGTCGCAGGATATCGGCACCGCCGTCCAGAAGGCCGCGTCCGATGGATGCGATGTGTGCTCCATCTCGTGGGGAGCAGACGAAGCGAACTGGGGCGCGACAGCTGCGCAGCAAATGGAGGCGACGGTGCAGGCTGCTGTGGCCGGGGGGATGGTGGTGTTTGCCGCTTCCGGCGACAACGACTCGAGCGATGGCGGCTCTACGCCGGCGAATGTGGATTGTCCTTCCTCGTGCCCGCACGCGGTGGGCTGCGGCGGAACGATGAAAACGCCGACCGACGAGACAGTGTGGAATGACAATCCCGGCGAAACCGACGGCGAAGGAACCGGCGGGGGATACTCGACAATCTTTCCCGTCGAGAGTTTTCAGATTGGCGCGCCGCCCGCCCCTGCCAACACTCAGTATGGCAAGGGGCGAATGGTGCCGGATGTGTGCGCGAATGCCGACCCTGACACCGGCTATAACATTTTTGTGCGCGGATCGGCGACGATAGTGGGAGGGACGAGCGCTGTGGCGCCACTCTATGCCGGACTGTTCGCCGCGTTTGGAACCAAGCTCGGCTTTGTGACGCCAACGCTCTGGAAAAATCAGAAGGCGTTCAACGACATCACGGTGGGCGGCAACGGATTCTACAGCGCAGCCGTGGGGCCCGACCCATGCAGTGGAATTGGATCGCCGATCGGATCCGCAATCGCCAAGCTTATTGCCACATTGGCGTGAGTTGTTATCCGGCGGGCTCGATGGATTGAACCAGAGTCTTGAACGGCGGAATCTCGTCCATGGGATAGCCGAGGCGCTTCCACTCATCGAAGCCGCCGCGCAGAGGGCGCACGCGCTCGACCCCCAGCTTGTGCAGTTGCAAGGCAACCTTGGCTGAAGTGGCCTCGCTGGGGCAGGTGCAATAGAGGACCACGTCGCGATCGCGGGGAATCTCATTGTGTCGCGTGGCGAGGGCGTCGGGTGAGAAGTGCACTGCGCCCGGCAGCGTGAACGGGTCGGGTACCAGTTCAAGCGGATGGCGAAGGTCGATGATATAGACCGGCTCGCCAGCGTCGAGTTGCTGCTTCAGCGCCTCTGGCTCAAGGCGAGAGGCAGCGAGGTCCTTAAGCACCATACGGCGGCGAAGCAGGCGCCCTATAAAGAACACGACAATGCCCAGAATCAGCAGCCCGCCGGAGAAGCGGCCAACCCAGGCGAGTAAATTCGGATTCCGCCGCAGCACGTCGCCGAAAAATCTGCCGCAAACGAGCAGTGCGCTTACCCAAAGCGTAGCGCCGATGCCGTCATAGAGCAGAAACGCGCCAAAGCTCATGCCGTTCTGCCCGGCAACCGGAGCGGCCAAAGCGCCCAGGCCGGGAACGAACTTGGCAGACAAGAGCATTGCGCCGCGGCGGCGGCCAAACGAGTCCTGCGTGCGGCGGACACAGGTTGTCGGCTCGAGCGACAGTTTGCAAAGAGTGCGCAGCACGCGATGGCCATGCCTGCGCCCGATAAAAAACCAGATACTGTCCGCCGTGAGCGCCCCGGCCACGCTTACTGCCAACGCCAGCGAAAAACTGATTTGGTGTTGCGCGGAAAGAGCTCCAGCGGCCAGCAGCACTGGCGCCGAAGGCAGCGGAAGGCCAAGCTGCTCCACCAGCACCCACACAAAGAGCAGCAGATAGCTGTAGGTGACGAGAATGTCTATCGGCAGGGCCATCAATCTATCCAGACTAAGGCGTGTTGGGGAACCAAATCGCCCGGCTCCGCGACTTGAATGCGGGGAGGAAGCAGCCTCACCTCATGAGATGAATCTAAACGAAGTTCGTTTCAGAAGAATCAAGAAAATTGCGGACGGAGGTTCAGGACGTGCCGGCTTTTGCCGAAACCACCTGTTCAATGACCCAGTCGGTCCAGGCGGCCTGCTCGGCCGGGCAGGCCAGGCGCGCCGGGTCACCGGCCAGCACGGCTTCGACGAAGTTTTCGACGATGGGAAAGTGGAGATTGGCGTTAGGAGGCAGCAATTCCGTGCGGCCAGCCACGCGAAGCTCAGGACTGTTCAGGGGATCGAGGTTGATCTCGCCGTTTTCGCCGATGATGCGGAACTGGTCCCGGGCGACGCGCGAGTTCCAGCGCACGTCGACCGTTGCATGCACGCCGCCGGAGAATTGCATGAGCAGGGTCGCGGAATCTTCGACGGCAATCCGATGGATGGCGTTCGACAGCAGCCCGCACGCGCGTTCAGGCTTGCCAAAAAGGAAGTTCATGGCGTCAATGCGATGCGAGGCGATGTCGTAAAGCGGGCCGCCGCCGGAGAGCGCGGGATCGGCGAGCCATTCGCGGCCGGCAATCTCAAGCCAGCTGTGGCAGTCGGCTTCGGCGAGGATCGGGCGCCCGATGGCGTCTTCCGCAATGAGTTGTTTGGCGCGGACGAGCTTGGGATAGAGGCGGCGGTAGTACGAGACGCCGAACAGGCACCCGGAATTGGAATTCGCCGCGCGGCCCTCGGCGACCATGCGCTCGGCCTCGGCAAAATCCATGGCCATGGGTTTCTCGCAGAGCACGTGCTTGCCCGCACGCAACGCTGTGATCGCGGCCGCCGCGTGAAGAGCCACAGGCAGCGCGATGTAAACGGCATCGACGGCCGGGTCGGCGACTGCTTCTTCGACGCTGGACCAGGCGCGCGTGCCTGGATACGCAGCAGTTTTCGCGGCGTCGCGCGTGACAAAGCCGACAAGCCGGCTGCGCGGCTCGGATTCAATGGCGGGAATGACGCGCTTGCGTGCAATGTCGCCGATGCCGGCGACCACCCAGTTGACGGTGTTCATGCTTTGGTCAGGATAAATCCGAGCGGCTGAGCGAGCGCAAAAAAGCCGCCCGAAGGCGGCTTTTTGCAATCTGAATTCGGGAGTTCCGAGCCGTTACTGGTGAGCCGGCGCGGCCCCGCCAGACATGGTCGACACTGGCGGTACGGTTCCCTGCTCCGGCACTTCGCCGGGGCCGGAGATCGCTTCCTGGTTCTTCTCTCCGAAGTAGTCGTGGTCCCAAAGATCCTGATAAAACGCGCCCGTCAACTCGGCTGCGCGGGGACCGAAGGTGGCCCGGCCGCCCTCAAGGAAGAACACGGTGACGAGACCGCCCTGAGGCGACTCGGAATAGGCAGCGAACCAGCCGTAGCGCGTTCCATTGTCTGAGCAGGTCCCAGTCTTGCCAAAGATAGGCAGCTCGCGGAAGTTCGCGCGCAGGCGGCGCGCAGTTCCATATTCAACCGCACCGGCCATGCCATCTTCAAGGTCGGGAAGGTATCGCGAGATGTCGAGGGTGCGCTTGATCCGAGGCTGAAACGAAGCGATGTCTTCCGGCGTGGTCGGATGCTGTAGATAGTAGAGGGTTCCACCGTTGGCGATGGCGGCAACAAACGCGCCCAACTGGAGCGGGGTAAGCGAAACGCCTTGCCCGAAGCTGCACATGCGGCCTACGCCGCCTTCGGAATCCGAAATCGGCTGATCGGGATATACGCCCAACTGCTCGCCAGGAATGTTGTAGCCAGCCAGCTCTCCGAGGCCGAACTGCGTGGCATAATGGCGCACGCGCTCAAAGCCCAGCTCGCGGCCGAGTTCCTCAAAATAGAGATTGTTGCTCTTGGCCAGCGCTTGCGTCATGTTCATGCGGAAGCCGGGGAGTTGCACCATGGTGTCGCTGGTGACCAGCGATTCAGACAGCGCGGCAAGCGCCACCGTGAGCTTGATGGTGGAGCATGGCTCAGCGCCCGGCGAGAGCGCAAGCTTCTGGTTGACCATGGCAAGAATGCGGCCGTTGGCGGGATTGATGACCACCGCCGTGCCGTTCATATCTCCAAGCGCATCGATGGCCGCCTGGCGCACCACCGGATCTTCGCCTGTCGTGATGTCGTCCGCACCAACCGCGCCTTGAACGAATGAGCTGGCCGTGAAGCGCTCGTAATAATGATGTCGGCGGTGATAGGAGGCTGTGCGCACATGCGCACCTGCCGTGGCCGTGAAGCGGCTGGCTGTCGTGGTTCTTGCGGCGGAGCGGACCCGCGAACGGCTCGCGTATCTGCGATGAAGACCTGAAGTGCGCGTGGCCGAGGCGCGCGTTGTGGAGGTGCGCGAAGCAGTCGTCGTAGCCGTGTGCACAACCGCATGATGCGTCGCAGACAAGTGCGACACGGTTCTGGATCTGGTGTGATGCAGAGGTTGCGGAGCGTCCAACGCCGCGGCGCTGATGGCGCCGATGGCGAAGAGCAAGAAGACAACATGTATAGGCCCAATTCGGAACAGCTTCATCCGGTCAACAACCCCTCAAAGTTCGGATCTCGTGCCGCGCGTTCGCCTATGGGCGCCGCACTTCTTGCGATCGACTCGTGATGCCACTTCTTTTTCTGCTGCCGGCCCGGCACCACTCGAGTGCGACAATCCACCTGCGCAGACCTTAAGATCTGCCGCCGCCCAGGTTCTCCTTCTGACCCCAAAAACAGCCCAGGAGACAGTAGTTTCCCTTGATCCGGCTTCGCAACCCATACAACTTTCGGGGCGTTCTGTTTACTATATCCTTTTCTTGCCCGATTTGGAACCATTCCCGATAACAAGCTGCGGCCTGAGCCTTTGATTCAATGGGCCTTTAGAACTTATGCCGGCGCAGAAATGTGGGAACGTCCAGGTCTCGCTCGGGCTGCTCCGCAGGTCCTGCGAAGAGAGTCGAAGCGGCCTCAGCACCGGGCTCCGCCACACCGCGCGGGGTTCCAGCGAAGTCCGCGGCAAAATCACGGCGCTGAAGATCGGTTTCCGATTCTTCAAGTTGCGATCCATTCGACGAAGCGCTGTCGCTCGCAAACTCGTTTGCCTGACCGGCAACTTCGTTCGCCGGCGCGGCAACTGTGACGGTGGTCGTCACTCCCGGAGCGGCAGAGGCAAAGAAAAACCCGTCTTCGGCGTTTTCTGCCTCTTCATCGTCTTCCTCGCTCATAAAGCGCGCTGGTTGAGCAGCCGGTTCCGGCTTGCTTTCGAGCATCCAGCTGCCGGACGACACGACCGGTACCGAGACCACGGGGATCTCTTCCACATTCAGCATGCGCGCGCGGCGCTCCGGCATCTGGTCCCGGAATCCTGTCGCGATCACGGTGATCTTCACATCTTCGCCCATCTTCTCGTCGAGCACCGCGCCAAAGATGATGTTGGCGTCTTCGTGCGCGGCCGATTGGATGAGCGACGAAGCTTCGTTGACCTCGGAGAGTTTGAGCGAACTCGATCCGGTGATATTGATGAGGATGCCGCGAGCGCCGTCGATCGCGCCTGCCTCAAGCAGCGGCGAAGCCATGGCCGCCTGTGCCGCTTCAATGGCGCGGTTCGAGCCCGAACGCAGAGCCGTGCCCATCACCGCCTGGCCCATGCCCGCCATGGTCGTTTTCACGTCTGCAAAGTCGCGATTGATAATGCCGGGAATGGTGATGATGTCGCTGATGCCCTGCACGCCCTGGCGCAACACGTCGTCGGCGATGCGGAAGCTCTCGAAGAAGCCCGCGTCCTTGGCCACGGCGAGCAGTTTCTCGTTCGGAATCACGATCATCGTGTCGACGCTTTCAATAAGCTCTTTCAAGCCGCGCTCGGCCTGCATCAGGCGGCGCTTGCCTTCAAACGCAAACGGCTTGGTGACGACTGCGACGGTGAGGATGCCCATCTCGCTCGCGAGCGACGCGATGACTGGCGCGGCTCCGGTGCCCGTGCCACCGCCAAGGCCCGCGGTGACGAATACCATGTCTGCGCCCTCGAGCGCCTCAATGATTTTTTCGGAATCTTCGAGCGCCGCGCGGCGGCCGACGTCGGGATTGGAGCCCGCGCCCAGCCCTGAAGTGAGACGCACGCCCAATTGCAGCTTGACTGAAGCCTCGGACAGCTTGAGCGCCTGCACGTCGGTGTTAGCGGCGATAAACTCCACGCCTTCCATCCGGGCCTGGATCATGCGGTTGACGGCGTTTGAGCCTCCTCCGCCCACTCCGACCACTTTAATGCGGGCTCCGCGCACAATTTCGTCGTGAAATTGGATGCGCATTTCGCCGGCTTCACTGATTGTCTGCTCCATGGGGGCCACGCTCTCCTCGATTTTTATTTGTTTCTTCACCGTGATCGACCTCGCTCCGCCACCGATTTTCTGTTCCCTCAAAACCTGAACCTTGTGCCTTGCATTTAGAAACTTGCCGCAAACATGGCGCGCAACCTGTCGCGCAAACTGCTGCTACTGTCCTCGGCTGCGCGCGTCATGCGCGTGCGATGCGCGTAAAGAACCATTCCGATGCCCACCGCCCAGGCCGGATGGTTGAGTTCCTGAGGCATATGCGATAACCGCACCGGTAAACCTGCTCGCGCCGGCGCGCGCAACTGGCTTTCGGCCACGTCGAGCATGCCCGGCAACAAGGAACCTCCGCCGGTGAGTACGCAGCCGGCGCCCAGAGCATCCACGACGCCGCCGTAGCGCAGGCTCTCTTTTACGTAGTACATGAGCTCTCGTGCGCGCGGCTCCAGGATTTCGGCCATCGTGCGCAAGGGCAGCGTGGCCGGCGCGCCCTGTGGCGTCGTGATCTCTACCTCTGCCAGCTGCGGAACCGCGGTCACCACCGCGTTGCCATATTGCCGCTTGAGCTCTTCGGCCTGCGCCAAGGGCAGTTGCAATCCGATGGCGAGATCATTGGTAAAGTGCGCTCCGCCGATGGCGACGGACGCTGTGTAAGCCACGGCGCCCTCAAAGAAAACCGCGAGATCGGTGGAGTGCGCGCCGATGTCCATGACGCATACGCCCAACTCACGCTCGTCGGCCGAGAGCGTGCACTCGGCAGCAGCCAGCGACTCGAGCACTGCCTCCGAAACCTCAAGACCTGCGCGGTTGGCGCAGGTGACCGTGCTTTGCAGCGCGCTGCCGCCGCAGGTGGCAATGTGCAATTCCACTTCAAGCCGCGCGCCCACCATGCCCACGGGATCGAAGATGCCGGCCTGCTCGTCGAGGATGAATTGTCGCGGCAGCAAGTGCAGAATCTCGCGGTCGGCGGGCAACTCGATGGCGCGGGCGCGGCCTATGGCGGAGCGAACATCCTCGGCCGTAATCTCGCGCATGCCGCGGCTCAACTGGAATCCGCCGTTGGTGTTGACGCCGCGAATGTGGGGTCCGCCCACGCCCACCACGCACTCGTCAATGTTGGCGCGGGCTACGCGCTCAGCCTGCTCATTGGCCGCACGCACCACTTTCGCCGCAGGCGCCAACTCCGCGATCAGTCCCTTGCGCATTCCCGCTGAGGGCGCCACTCCGTGCCCGCGATAGCGAAGCACATTTTCATTCACATCGGCGGCCAGAACGCGCGTCCACGCGCTGCCGATATCGAGCACCACAATCAGGTTGTCCTGTTTCTGGCCCATCGCTGCTCACCCGCCCTGTGCCACGGCCCCTGGCGACGGCTTCAGGGAGTGCGTATCGCTTCCCGAGGTAGTCGCGGCCGGACGGTTTGTGGAAGCGGAGTTCTGCTTCGGTGTGTTCCCAGCAGTCACTCGTTTTTGCGCAGTTGCGTGCTTTTTGTTTGGAGCAGGCTTGCTCTTTTTCGCCGCTAGACTTTTTCCAGGCGAGTTTTTCGCTGCCGAACTTTTTGGCGCTGATCCAGTCGCGAGCGGCTTGGACGCGGCTGCAGGCGAGTTGGTCGGCGTTCCCGCTGCACCCGCATCGCCGTTCGAGGTCTCCGCAGTCTCCTTGCCGGAGGCCATCTCCAGCACCACCTGATTGTCGTAGCGCAGATCGACCGCTGCGAGGTGCGGATACTGCTGGCGCCACTCCGCAATGTGGGCCTGGTAACGCTCGTAGCGCTCAAGGAAATGATCCTCGCCAAAGTGCGCCAGGATGTCTGCACCCTGTTCCGGCATCAGCACGCGCGCGTCTTCGGGATCGGTGAGGTCAATCTCCGAAATCTGTTCGGAGTTGTGTTTGCCGTCGGCGTCCAGCTCCGCCATCATGCGCATGTACACGTCCATGCGCTCCTTGCGCGAGTCAGCTGAATCGCCGGCGTCGATGCCCGTCAAAACAGGAAACGAATAATGATGCTTGGCCATGGTTCCCGGCGCCATGTTCAGCAGGACGCCGTTGGCATCGACGAGCCCGATTTCCTCGCGGTGACGCGTAAACGCGACTGGCTGCCGCTCCACCACTGCCACGCGAATCTGGTCGGGCAGCACGCGCATCACCGTGGCCCGCTCGATCCACGGAATCTGCTCAAGCTGTTTGCGCCGCGCATCGACGGGAACGAAGAAGATGTTGCGGCCCATGTCTTCGCCGAAGACGGGCATCATCTCCGCGCGGCTCACTTCGGCGAGGCCCGTGGCCTGAATGTCCTCGCTGCCTGCAATGCGGAATCGCGGGTCGCGTTCGAGCGTGTTGCGAATCATCACGACCGCGGTTGTGAACGCGCAGAGCACAACAAGCGCGCCGGCGGAGAGAAACACACGGCCCACCGTCGAGGCTGGCCGCCACCATGGGCGCTTGGATTTTCCGAATCGATCCGCGCCGGGGCGTAACACGCCATCCGGATCGTCAAACTCGAGCGGCATGCCTGGCCCTCGCCTGCCTGCAGCGCCGGGCCGGAAACGTCCCTCCAAGGGGGAGTCGTCCCGCGTGCGCCGCGATCGAATCTCGGCGGGCGGGTCGTCCTCCCACAAAGTGGGCCGGTTTGTGTTATTTCCTTGATTCGTCACGGCTGAGCGGGTCGTGAGAGTCGCCAGATTTCACTATAGCCCGCGCTGTGATGGCTGTTTTCAGTGAGATGAGCGGGGGTATCCGTGGGGTTACGGGTGGAAGTAGAAATCCTGGTGCGCGGGAGCTATGGAACAGGGTCCTCTCGCCCACTTATCGCGGCGTGAAGGAAACGTGATCCGCTTTGCAGATAGCCTTGACAGCGGGACGGGCCGTCATGAGACCCGATGGCAGACCGCCGCCGGGCGACACCCATTGGCCGATCATCATGAATTTGTTCAGGCCGGGCAGCGTCCTCGACATCGGTCTGAAGCCCGTCTTCGGCGTTGGCAGCCAGCCTTCCATGCTTCCCTTCCAGTTGCCGGTGTACCGGGCGATCGAAGCAGGCGTCGACACATCGACCACCTCGATGGCCGCGCGGATGCCCGGAATCCGCTTCTCGATCGTATCGATCACCGCCTCGGCCACGCGGTGCTTCTCGTCCCTGTATCTCTCTGGATCATCGACGCGCAGCTGCGCCCAGTACGCAAAGGCACGCGTCGGCAGAAAGCACGTGATCGCCGTCTTGCCCGCAGGAGCGAAGGTGGGATCGAAGTTGAAGATCCGGAACGAGACCTGTTTGACCGCGGTTTCCGGGTCGATCTGGAGCGACGAATTGAGAAGACGTGTAACGTTGCGCGGCTCGTCGCGCAGATCGAGCGCGGCGCCCAGCGAGACCTGCACGTAGCTCGGGAAAAGTTCCATCGTCCGGTAAGCCTTGTCGATTTTCTCGTCGACATACGTGCCGCCGAGCATCTCGTAGATCGTGGCGTGGCCGTCCGCGGCAGAGATCACCCAATCTGCCTTGATCGTCTCGCCGCCAGCCAGCGCGACGCCGGTCGCCACGCCGTTCTCCACGAGGATGCGCTCGACTTTGGTTTTGAAGCGCACCCGGCCGCCCAGGCGAACGAGATTCTCCTCGATGAGGCGGACGATGGCCTGCGCCCCACCAACAACATATTTCGCTTCGTCCGTGCTCATCCAAGCAATTGAAAACACGATCGCCATCGCCGGAATCCCGCCCATTTCTCCGCCCGAGAAAAAGGCTCTTAGCAGCGGATCGGTGAACCGCTGGCCGTACTCCCGGCAGGTGATCCGGGTCAACTGGCGCAGCAAAAGAAGCGAGCGAATATCGCCGATTAACGCCGGCGCATTCTCCACCCAGTTCTTCGAAGGGTCGGGCATCTTGAATGTGCGCAGGCGGCGGACAGCCGAAGTAAGACGCCGAATCGCGTTGGCGTCCTGCGGCGCGCGCCGGAGCAGCTCCTTCTCCAGGCGCTCGGGATCGGTCGCGATGGCCAGGGAGTCTCCGTCCTCGGTTTCCAGGCGCGCAAACTCCGGAAGATCGACGAAGGTCAGACAATCGATGTCGAATACTTCGGCCCATTGCGAGTACATCGGACCCTTGGGGTCGGAGCCGAAGAACCAATGCAGGCAGGTCTCGAACGTATAGGCGCCGCGGCGCCAGCTCATCGCCAGGCCGCCGGCCATGTCGTGCATTTCGAGAACTTCAGCCTGATAGCCGCACTTCTGTGCGTACACCGCGGCGCAGAGCCCCGCAATGCCGCCGCCGATGATGACGATTTTCTTGCCGTTCGGATTCATGCACACCTTCCCGCGGCGTGAGAATAGGAGCGCCGCATGGATGCCGCAGTGACCGGTGGCACAAGAGACTATGACAAGACGAGTAAAGATCCAAAGAATGTTAACGGCAAGTGAAACCGGCTAATCACTGGGCAGCTTCTAGCGCCGCCAGAATCTGCTGCGCAAGTTGGCTCACGCTGCCAGCGCCGAGAGTCAGGATCAGGTCGCCGTCGTGCGCGCTCGCAGCAACGACGCTCACAGCGGTCGCGAATTCCGGCGCGAATTCAACGCGAGGACCTTGAATGCGTTCGGCGAGCCGCTCGGCAGTCACACCGGGGATGGGCTCTTCGCTCGCGGCGTAGATGGGCAGCACAATCACCGTGTCGGCGTCAGTGAATGCACCACCGAACTCCTCCAAAAGGTCAAAAGTACGCGAGTACCGATGCGGCTGAAAGACGACGTGAATGCGCCCGCGACAGCATTCGCGCGCAGCGGCCAGTGTGGCGCGAATTTCAGTGGGATGGTGGCCGTAGTCGTCGACCACTGCAACGCCGCGTGACTCTCCGCGCTTGTGGAAGCGACGATCAACACCGCGAAAATTGGCGAGCCCCTCGGCAATCTTTCCTGGCGACATTGCGAGTTGCAGTCCGATGGCGACAGCCGCCGTCGCGTTCAGAATGTTATGCCGCCCAGGCACGTGCAGCTCGAATGGCCCTAAGGGGCCCTCGGCGGTGTGAACCTGAAAGCGTGAGAAGCCGCTCCCCTGCCCCGAATTCCCTTGACCCGACTCGAAGCTCGCCGATTTTCCCGAATCAATCAGCTCCAGCCTGTAATCGGCTTCGGCGGCCATTCCATAGGTGAACACGCGCCTGCGCACGCGCGGCAGAATTCCCTTAAGCAGGGGATTGTCGATGCAGGCCGTGACTGCGCCGTAAAACGGCACGCGATCCATGAAGTCGACGAAAACGCGCTCCACGTCGGCCATGTCGTGGTAGCAATCCATGTGCTCGCGGTCAAGATTGGTGACCACCGCGAGAATCGGCGACAGCTTGAGAAACGAGCGGTCGCTTTCATCGGCCTCGGCCACGAGATACTGCGTGGTGCCCAGGCGCGCGTTCGAGCCCAGCGCATCGACGCGCCCACCGACAACGACAGTGGGATCGAGGCCGCCTGCCGCCAGCACCGCGGCCACCATCGACGTGGTCGTCGTCTTTCCGTGCATGCCGGCAATGGCGATGCCGTACTTGAGCCGCATCAGTTCTGCCAGCATCTCTGCGCGTTGAATGACGGGAATCTGCGCCTGCGCCTCGAGCACTTCGGGGTTATTGGTATGCACCGCGGAGCTGGTGACGACGACCGTCGCGCCGGCAACGTTGGCCGCGTTGTGACCTTCATAAATCGTTGCGCCCAGTTGCGCCAGGCGGTCAGTGACGGCGCTGCGCTTCAAATCGGAGCCCGAGACCTTGATGCCAAGGTTGAGCATGATCTCGGCAATACCGCTCATGCCGATGCCGCCAATTCCGATGAAGTGCGCGTGCTGCGAGGTAGCAAACATGGGGTTGAAGGATCAGGGTAGCAGACAGAGAGTGATCAGTGGTCAGTGAGCAGTAGCCGGCGGCAATGGGGCAGCGAACGTCAACCAACAGGCGGGAGGCGGAAACCGGGATGGTTTGCTCTCGCCTTGCACGTTGAAGCGGGTTAGCGATCACGGATGCGAGTTGCATCGCGAAGAACCCGACCACTGATCATTGACCACAGTCCACTGCTCTTACTCCGGCAGCGTGTACTCGAATTCGTAGAAGTGCTGGCCGTTCTCCGCGCGGATGGTGAATGTGCCCTCGATGCCCTTGAGCTCGCCCGCGCCCGATCCTGGCACCGCGATCACTTGCATGCTGGGGCCCTTTCCATCCATGGTGGCAAAGTGTTGCAGGGCAAAGCTGCCGTGTTTGCCGTGGAGCGTGCCGGTGGCGAATTCAATCGCCACGTACCCTGCCGCGCCCTGCTTGGGATCGCCGCCGGTAAACATTTCGCCGATGGTCGTCGCTACGAGGTCGCCGTGGATCGTCTTGTTGATGGAAAAACGCCCGAGGCCTTCAGCCGGCGCAGGCGAAAGCGGATGAATGTCGACGGTGAATGTGCCATGAGCGTGGGGCATCGGAGTCTCCTTGAATCAGGCAACAACTGGCCGAGCGCAGCGAACATCGCCTGCAGGGCGAAGCCGGCAGGACCGGCCGCACTTTAGGATATCGCGGCGGCGCATGAAGCTCGATTATCGGCAAAAAAATGCGCGACGTGAACACGAATTCGCCGAAAAGTTGCGCGCTTTTATTTTCTTCCCGCTCCGCAACCTTCCGCTCCGCTGGTGTTTGACATGTGCAGAACGGCAAGCCAGAAGGAGCAGCAAGACGCAAGCTCCAAGGTGGTGGCGAGCCGGGGTCCCCGGCGACAGGTCTTCGTCGCTGGGGTGGGAGTCGAGCCGGACTCGCAAAGCGGTCCGCGCAGAATGGAGGGATTATGGGCAGCATGAAGAAGTGGATTTTGGGAGCAGCATTGGCAGTGGGAGCGCTGGCCATGACCGCAGCGCCCGCCCAGGCAGCTCGAATCGGATTCTATGTTGGAGCACGTGCGGTAGCTATTCCTGCTTGCCCCGGACCCGGATACGTGTGGGTGGGCGGCTACTGGAATAACGGCTACTGGGTCCCGGGCTATTGGAACTTTGTCGGGGTTCGCGTGGGCGGCCCGATCATCCGGGGCGGCGTAGTCATTGGCCGTGGGCCTGGCTTCTACCGGGGCGGCTTTTACCGCGGCGGTTTCCGCCGCTAGCTTTTCACTTTCGCGGGTAGCTCTGCCTTCTGCTGCCTGCACCATACGGCCTCTCCAAACTGGAGGGGCCGTTTTTTTAGGTCGTTTGGCGATTTGGAGCGTCTTATGAGGTGGGGCGAAAACCTCAGTGGACCGTATAGAAGTCCATTCGGCATAACCCCTGAAGTACTAAGGGTTCTTGCGTTTTCCAGCGGGACGGAGGATGCTTTAACGGGACCGCAACAAATTTGCGAAAACGCTGTTTATAGAGATGAAGGCCGGCCACAAGATCAAATGACAGAGGCCGGGAAGTGCTGAGACCGGAGGAAACTCCGGGACCTCGTCCGGGCAAGTCGCGGATGGGAAAGCACATGGAGGATGTTATGAGGAAACTCTGTTTGGTTCTGTTGGCTGCGCTTGTGGTTCTGCCGTTCGCTGCTGTTCCGGCGAGCGCCCAGGTTGGAGTTGGAATTGGCGTCGGCCCGGCAGTTGTCGATCCCGGATATTACGGCTATTACGGTCCTCCGGATTGCTCGTGGGGCTATTACCCTTATTACCCGTATGCCTGCGCACCTTACGGCTACTACGGACCTAGCTGGTTCTATGGTGGTGTCTTTATCGGAGCCGGGCCGTGGTACGGATGGGGCCGGCGCGGTTGGGGTGGCTATGGCTATCGCGGTGGTTACGGCTACCGGGGCGGATACGGTTATGGCGCACGCGGTTACGCGGGACGCGGATACGTAGGCGGCGGACATGCCTACGCCGGCGGCGGCGTTGCCCGCGGCTACAGCGGCGGTGGCGTAGCGCACGGTTATAGCGGCGGCGGTTACCGCGGTGGCGGAGGCGGCGGCTTCCACGGTGGTGGCGGAGGCGGCGGCTTCCACGGTGGTGGCGGCGGCGGCCACGGCGGTGGTGGACACCGGTAATTAAGGCTTAATGCGGACGATGAAGTTCCGCTGATCGATGACAAAGGCCCGCTTGCTTCCGCAGGCGGGCCTTTTTGTTTGTGCGGCGGGGCAAATCGCTAGTCGGCTGCCCGCGATGATCGAATCCCATGCTCGCTTGAGGGTCGCGCCCGGCTGCCGTGTAGCCGTTTCTAGCCATTCTGTTCATCGGCAACCGGCAGTGCCGCATTGGTCTTTTCGGTATTCATCGACGTACATTGTCCAAGGCGGCTCGTGCAAAGAGTCTCTGTACAGGCCGGTCTTGAAATAGATAAGAACGAGCCGGGAATGCCCCGAGCCGGGCTGGTAAACAGTAGGTCCCTCATAATGGAGGATGCCTCGTCCATCTAGAGTTGCGTCGAGAGTTCCTTTGTTCGTGCACTCCCAGCGCGCGATAATTCGGAAGTCAAGCCACCTTCCCCGTACATCTTCGTCGCCCTGATAAAGCACCGTTTTGCCATGCTCGTCGTTTCGAGTGACCTGGAGCCGCCCCCTCTCGTAGCGCACGGCAAAAATCGGGTTATCGGGAACGCAGGAAACCAGGCAAAGCTGCCTCCATTGTGCAATCACCAGGCGTTCCGGCGTTTGCGGAAAATCTTCAGGCAGATAAAGGCTAAAAGAGTACACGTACGTTCGCCCCGTCCGAGAAAAAAGCCACCAGGCTTCCATAATCTCGTCGCGTTCGGTGGCCGCATCGCCGCGGCTTGCCGCCTCGGGTCGGTCGCCCGCGTGTACGGTAATGGCGAGAGCCCGGTGGCCCGAACGCACAACTGCTGTTTGAGAGATAACGGCGCCCGGCTCGAACCGTGAACGCAACCAGCGGAAGCGGCTCAGGTGAGGAGATTCGAATCCATCATAAACGTGGATTGGAACGGCTCTCAGTACCAGCAAGAGCAGCGAAGCAAGCAGCACCACCGCGGAAAACGTTCGCCACAGTCGTTTCACTTCGTCGCCCTTCCGCTGACTCCGCTAACCCGCTGACTTGCTGACGTGCTTCCCCGCCAACTCCGCAAGCCGATCGGCAATTCGTTCCGCCGCGCCGGGATGCGCCTGCGTGCGCGCTGCCGTGGCCATCGCGGCCAGCCGCGTTGGATCGCCGATCAACCCGGCGAGAATCCAGAGCAGCTTGTCGGGAATGACCAGATCCTTTTCTTCGAGCATGACTGCGGCTCCGGCTGCCACCATGGCCTCGGCGTTGCGCCTCTGGTGCTCATCGGTTGCGGCGGCAAACGGAATAAGCAATGCGGGCTTGCCGGCTGCTGCCTCTTCGGCCACGGTGGACGCGCCGCTGCGCGACATGACCAGGTGCGCGCGAGCAAACTCCGCCGCCATCTTGTCGAGAAACGGCCGCACCACCCAGCGCGTGGGGTCGGCACCGCTCGCTGCGTATGCGGCATGAGTGGCATCAAAGTTGCGCGCTCCGCTCTGATGCAGAACTGTGAGACCGGGCACTGCTTCAACCAGCGCCTTGATGATGTGAGGAAGTTGCATGTTGAAGATCCGCGCGCCCTGCGATCCACCGAAGACGAGCAGGTGCGGCGTGCCCGTCGGCGGTTCGAGCGAAAAGAATTCCTGCCGGACCGGAACGCCAGTGACTTCTGCGTTGCGGAACCATTTGGCGGCTGCGGGAAAGTTGATGGCCGCAGCCTGCACCCGCTTGCCCACCAGCCGGTTGGCCAGGCCGGGCATTGCGTTGGGCTCAAAGGCCATGGCCGGAATCCTGAGCCGAAGCGCTGCCACCATTGCCGGTCCCGAAGCGTAGCCGCCAACGCCGAGCACGGCGCCGGGCTGGAATTCGCCGATCAGGCGCTTGCAGTCGCCGATCGAGCGCGGCAGGCCGGCCAATGTGTGCAGCCGCGTCATCAGCGAAACGCTTTTCAGTGGGCCGACGTCGATCAGTTTGAGCGGGAAGCCGGCTTCAGGGACAAGCCGCGACTCAAGGCCCCGCGCGGTGCCAACCAGAAGAACCTCGGCCGCGTGCCGCTCAACGAGCGCGCGCGCCACCGCCAGCGCGGGAATGATGTGGCCGCCTGTTCCTCCGCCTGCGATGAGAATTCTTAGCTCCGCCATGCCCTTACTCTTGTCTGTGACCCCGAACTTTGGCGTTCTACTCTGCTTGCCGGCTGATATTCAGCAGAATTCCTATGCTGGCCAGCGTGCAGAACAGCGACGTGCCTCCGTGGGAGATCAGCGGCAGGGGGATGCCTTTGTTGGGAACAAGCGATAGTACCACGCTGATGTTGAAGAGAGCCTGCAACAAGATCGTGATGGTGATACCGAATGCGGCCAGCCGCGCAAAAGGATCGTTGCAGCGGAAGGCCGTGCGCAAACCGCGCACGCCAAACATTGCGAACAGCAGCACAATGAGCATGGCGCCAACGAAACCGAGCTCCTCGGCAATGTTGGCAAAGATGAAGTCGGTTGCGGCTTCGGGCAGGTAGAACAGCTTCTGCATTCCTTCCATGTATCCGCGGCCGGTGAGCCCGCCAGTGCCCACGGCAATCAGGGACTGATAGATGTGATAGCCCGCGCCCTGCGGATCGGACTCAGGATTGAGAAAGACGAGCATGCGCGCCCGCCGCCACGGCACCATGAGCAAGAGCGCGGCCAGCGCCGGCAGCGCGGCAGCTACTGCGCCCAGCAAAATCTTCCACTCCATCCCCGCCAGCACAAGAATCATTGCCGCCACGCCTGCCAGCACCAGGGCTGTGCCCAGGTCAGGCTGCGCAGCCACCAGAACGATGAACAGTCCGGGAATGAGCGCCGCGGGAAGGAGCGTCTGCTTCCAGTCCCGCATGGAGCCCAGGCGGGTGTGCAGAAACCAGGCCAGAAACAACACGAGTACGGGTTTCGCGATCTCCGAGGGCTGAAGGGTGAAAAAATTACCAAAACGAATCCAGCGATGCGTGTGGTGCGAGCCGGGCATGAGAAAAACCAGCACCAGCAAAACCACCGTGATGGAAAGTGCGGGATACATGAATCGCGGCGATTTGTAGCGGCTCACGTCCAGATGCATCAGCACCAGCATGGCCAGCACCCCCACCGCGGCCCACACCGCCTGCGTGAGGATGAATGTGTAAGCCGAGTGGTATTTCTCCTGATCGACGACGGCCGAAGCCGAAAAGACCATCACCAGCCCGGTGACCACCAGCACCAGCGTGGTGAAGAACAGCCATTTGTCAACGCCAACCCGCTTCGCCATGTTTGTCTCTTAACCGATTCTCAAATCTCTCGAGGCTCCCATTTCGCCTCCCGGCACGACTTGAAGTCGTGCCCTCACACAAAACGCGCCCGCGGCGCCTTATTCGTCCTGCTTCGGCTTCCAATCTTTTTGGTCCGCGACAAGCTGCTTGAATACTCGCCCGCGCTCTTCATAATTCTCAAACTGATCGAAGCTGGAGCAAGCCGGCGCCAGCAGCACCACGTCGTCTGGCCGCGCTGCTTTCGTCGCTGCGCTCACTGCGTTGGCCAGGGTCGTGCATGCGTGGATCGGCACCACGCCGCGCAGGTGCGACTCGATCTTGGCCGCTGCCGCGCCAATGGTATACACCGCGCGCACTCGCTCGCGCAGCAGCGGAGCGAGCGTCGTGTAATCCGAGCCCTTATCCTTGCCGCCAAGAATCAGATGGATTCCACGGGGAAACGAAGCCACCGCCTTGGCGGTCGCATCAACATTGGTCGCCTTCGAGTCGTTATAGTACTCAACGTCATTAATCGTGGCCACGTATTCCAGGCGATGCTCGACGGCGTGAAACTTCTCAACAGCGCGGCCAATCGACACTGGATCCACGCCCGCCAGCCGTGCCGCGCATACCGCCGCCAGCACGTTTTCAACGTTGTGTTCGCCTTTGAGCGGGATTTTGCTGAGCGGCATGATGCTCTCAATCGCCGCTCCCGGCCCCGCGTCCGATGCAGACCGGTAGACCACGTTCCCGTTCTCCGCCCATGCGCCGCGGCTCACTTCATGCTTCGCTGAAAACCAATAAACAGGCGCATGCGATCTTGCCTCGGCCTCGGCTGTTCGTGGATTGTCCGCATTCAGCACCACGCTGTCATTTGCATCCTGCACGGCGAAGATGCGCTCCTTGGCCAGCGCATAGTTCTCGAAGGTCCCATGCCGGTCCAGATGATCGGGAGTGATATTGAGAATGACAGCGATTGTGGGGTGGAACTCTTCGGTGCTCTCCAGTTGGAAGCTCGAGACTTCAAGCACCGACCAGGTATCGTCCGTGCTCTCGTCAATCAGGCCCACCACGGCCACGCCGATATTTCCAGCGACGAGCGTCGGATAACCGGCCTCCTTCAAAATCTCGCCGGTGAGCGTCGTCGTCGTCGTCTTCCCGTTCGATCCGGTGATGGCGAGAACTTTGCCCTTGAGGAATCTTGCTGCCAGTTCCAGTTCGCCGATAACCGGGCGGCCGAAGTTCCGGGCCTGCACCAGCTCGGGCGTATTCAAAGGCACGCCGGGGCTCACCACGATCAGGTCCTGGCGGCGAAAGGTCAGCAGACCGTGCCCACCAGCCTCCACCATGATCCCTTCATCGAGCAGCGACGGAATCTCCTTGGCCAGCGATTCAGCCGAACGAATATCGGAGACCGTAACCTGCGCGCCCTTGCGGCGCAAAAACAGCGCCGCCGCCAGTCCCGACTTCCCCAGGCCCACAACCAGAACCTTTTTACCCTTCAACTCCATCTTTTATTCCTAACGGCTGGCGCAATAGCTTTATTGTGCACCGCTGGGGATGCGGCGTGCGCGGCTGTTAGCGCAATTTCAGTGTAGTGAGTGCAAACAATGCAAACACCAGGGCGCCGATCCAGAAGCGAGCGATTACTTTCGACTCGCTCCAGCCCAACTGTTCAAAGTGGTGATGCAGCGGCGCCATCTTGAAGATGCGTTTCTTGCGCAGCTTGTAGCTGCCCACTTGCAGGATGACCGAGACGGCTTCCAGAATGAAGATGCCGCCGATAAAGGGCAGCAGCAGCTCCTGGCGGATGATGATGGCCACGGTGCCGATGGCTCCGCCCAGCGCCAGGGAGCCCACGTCGCCCATGAAGATTTCCGCCGGGTGCGCGTTATACCAGAGAAAGCCGATCGACGCGCCCACCATTGACCCGCAAAAGACCGTCAGCTCACCCACCATGGGCATGCGCTGCAGTTCCAGATAGTCGGCAAAAACCACATGCCCGCTGATGTAGGTGAGCACTGCGAGCGCGCCGGCCGCAATGATGGTGCAGCCGATGGCGAGGCCGTCCAGGCCGTCGGTCAGGTTGACGGCATTCGATGTGCCGACCAGCCACAGAACGACCCACAAAACGAATGGAACAAACGCGAAGAGCGCCATGTGCGGAAGCGTTGCCGGCCAGTGGTGCCACAAAAGATCGGGGCGCAGGCTCTTGATGAAGGGCACGGAGAGTCTCGTGGAGAAGACGTCGAACTTGTCCAGTACGACCAGCACCACAGCTACCACGACGCCGGCCAGCCCCTGCCACAGGAGCTTGGCGCGGGGCGTCAGGCCCAGGCTGCGGCGCTGAACCACTTTGATGTAGTCGTCAGCAAAACCGATGGCGCCATATGCAAGCGTGGAGAAAACTACGACCCAAACCAGTGGATTCGCCGGGTCCGACCACAGCACCGTTGGCAGCAGAATCGCGATCACGATCAGCACGCCGCCCATGGTCGGCGTTCCCGTCTTCTTCATGTGCGACTGGGGACCGTCTTCGCGCACAAACTGGCCGATCTGGAACTCCCTAAGCTTTTGAATCACGTAGGGCCCGATGAAAAGCGCAATCAGAAGTGCCGTAAGCGAGGCAAACGCGGTACGAAAAGTCAGGTAGCGGAAGATCCGGAACGGGTGGAAGAACGGAAAAAGCTTTTCGTAGAGCAGCCAGTAAAGCAAGGAGCCTCCGAGGGCCGGGTGAGGAGGATTTCAGCTTGATTCTACAGGCTGACGCGAGACGGTCGGTTTGCGCCTTGCGAGCCGTAACCAGATTCGGCACTAACCCAAGCCGAGAAAAACGGCAAGCGAGCGATCAACAGCTTTCAGAGTTCGCAAATCCAACTCGCCAAACGGAATGCCTGCCTTGTCGCGCGGAATGGTGTGCGCTTTGTCCACCATGATTTGCGAAGGTGCGCGAAGGCCATTTTTCCGCGACGGTTCAACTGTAATTCGGAATGTCTCGATGGGTCGCAGTTCCGTTGTAACCGGCAAAACTGTTACGGAGGGATGATGCGCGAAAAGGTCCGATTGAATGACTAACGCGGGCCGAGGTTTTCCATATGCTCCCGCCAGAACGACCGGAATCAGGTCTCCACGCTTCACACCCAGCCGTCGGTGTCGGCGACTTCAGCGATCCATGCGAGGGTTTCGGCCTCGAGCGGATCATTTGCCAATGACAGCGACTCGCGCTCGCACTTCATGCGGAAGCTCTCCGACGAAGTATCAGGCAGCCAAATCTGCACCGGCCTCAACCCGGCGGCGCGTAGTTGCTCGCGGTGCTTGCGGACGCGTTGCGTGATTGCGGAACCCATGGCTCGTCTCTCGTTACATGAAACATGATACACGATTGTTATGTTTCATGCAACATTAGTTTCGTGATTTGTTTTGTTTGACTTATGGTCCAGCCAAGGGAAAAGACAGGACAATGGCCGCGCCTCCAGCTAAACGCTAGGAGCCGACAGCTGAAGGCCGCTTTGCTTACCGCGTCTTCGCCACTTCTTCAACCGTGACTGGATCTAAGAACGGCATCTGAGCGCGCAATTGCTTTCCGACAATCTCCACCGGATGCTTGGCCTCGGCCTCGCGAAAGGCCAGGAATTCCTTCTTGCCCGAATTCTGGTCAGCGAGAAACTTCTTCGCGAATGTCCCATCCTGAATCTCTGCCAGAATCTGCTTCATGGCCTTCTTGCTCTCGGCGCCGATCACGCGCGGCCCCGAAACATAGTCGCCGTATTCTGCCGTGTCTGAAATCGAGTAGCGCATGTAGGCGAGTCCGCCACGATAAATCAGGTCGACGATGAGCTTGAGCTCGTGCAGGCACTCGAAGTAGGCGCTCTCCGGCTGGTAGCCGGCCTCGACGAGCGTTTCGTAACCAGCCTTAATCAGCGCGCTCACGCCGCCGCACAGCACCGCCTGCTCGCCGAAAAGATCGGTCTCTGTCTCTTCCTTGAAGGTGGTCTCGAGAGCCCCGGCCCTCGTGCAGCCGATTCCCTTGAGGTAGCTGAGCGAGAGCGCGTGCGCGTTTCCGGTCGCGTCCTGATGGACGGCGATGAGTCCGGGAACGCCGCCGCCTTCCGTAAAGACCTCTCGCACACGATGGCCCGGCGCCTTGGGTGCGGCCATGCCCACGTCAATTCCCGCGGCGGGCACGATGGTCTTGAAGTGAATGTTGAAGCCGTGCGCGAACATCAGCAGCTTCCCGGCGCTCAGGTTGGGCCCGATCTCCTCGGCATACAACTTGGCCGCGGTTTGATCGGGGACGAGCACCATCACCACGTCAGCCCATTTTGTGGCCTCGGCGACGGTGGTTACTTCGAGGCCCGCCTTTTGCGCCTTGGCAATCGATTTTGAATTCGCCGCCAGGCCCACCTTTACCTGCACGCCCGAATCTTTCAGGTTGAGGGCATGCGCATGCCCCTGCGATCCGTAGCCAATGATGGCCACTTTTTTTGCCTGAATCAGGCTGAGGTCGGCATTGTTGTCGTAGTAAGTCTTCGCCATGATTTTTCTGGTTTTCCTTTTCACTCGGGTTTGAAGTTTGTTTCGAGCGGACTCGTTTAGCTACCGGTGACGCAAGGTCACCCATCAAAACCGGAGGCCGCGAAGAGTTTGAAGAATTCGTGAAAGCCTTTCCTCGATGGAAGGTGAGGGGCCTCCAGCCTAAGCCTTGACAAAGGTCGTCAACCCCCGCCGGGTACGCTCGCGAAGCTGGCAGTTCCGCAGTTGATCCGCGAGGGCGTCCAGATCAGGAACTCCATAAATCGAAAAATTCTCAAGTTCCGCATCGGACGAGAATAAATGCAACGATGCTTGGCCGAGCAACCGCTTCCCCAGCGGCTTGCGCAACTCAAAATGATCGATGCGAAACAGCTCGAGCGATTCCTGGACTTTCGAAAGCAGCCCATGTTCCAGTTTGATCCGTTGCGTCGTGATCTCGTAGTGAATGCTTCGGCTCCTCAGGTAGTAATGGATACAGATCGCCGCGCACGCTACGAGAAAAAACAGGACCAGATAAGCGATGTCACGATCGGAGCTCCCAATGTAACCGGCCTCCATCAGGTACCCGGCAAGAATTGTCACGCCAATCACCAAGACAAACGGCATGAACTGGCCAACGGTATAGATGATTGCCGGATGGCCGACGAACAAATATCTCTCAGCATCGAGATCCTTTGCAGCGGCGTACGCAGTCAGGTCCGTATTGCAAAAGCGGCACTTGATCGCGACGGCCTTGATGGTCTCTCCGCAGACTGGGCAGGCTTTCTCGTCAGCGTCCATCCATCTTACCTCTCAAGCCAGAATCATAACCCAAGCCCTCGCCCGCAACGGCCGAATTGAAAGGACCGCTGCTTACTCGACTTCGCCGGTAACGGCGTCTGCAGCAGGCTCCTCTTCGATCCCCACGGCGTCGCCTTCAACCACACCCATCGCCTCGACTACGCTGCTTACGTGATGTCCGCGCCGCATGGTCATTTTGCCGCTTCGGCAGATCTCCAGAATTCGTCCCTCGTCTTCGCGCAGCACCTCGATGAGCCCTTCGATCTTGCTCTCCACGCCGGTCATCTCAATCATCAGCGACTCCGACGTAAGATCGACGATGCGCGCGCGAAAGACCTCGACCAGGTCGAAAATCTGCGCGCGGTTGCGCGGCGTTGCCGCAATTTTGATCAAGGCCAGTTCGCGCGTCACCGAAGGCGCCTGCGCGATGTCGTCCACGTCCACGACGTTTTCAAGCTTAAACAGGCTGGCGCGAATGCGGTCTCCTGCCTCCGACGACGCCTCGCACACCAGCGTGAGCCGCGACAGCCCCGGCCGTTCGCTGCGCCCGACGGTAAGCGAATTGATGTTGATGTTCAGCCGCCGGAACAGCGACGCCACGCGCGTCAGCACGCCCGGGCGGTCTTCAACGTATGCAACGAATGTGTGCAGCATAATTGCCTTTCCTGATCTCTGATCTCTGACCCCTGATCTCTGTCTACTCCTCCAGCGGATCGTGATCGGGCCGGCGGATCATCTCGTGCAGTGCGCTGCCTGCCGGAATCATCGGGTACACGGAATCTTCCTTCTCGACGAGGAAGTTCAAAAGATAAGCCCCGGAAGCCGAGCGCGCCGCTTGCACCGCAGCCTCGACTTCGCTGCGCTTGCGCACCGCGCGCCCTGGAATGCCGTGCGCATCGGCCAGTTTCACAAAGTCGGGGCTCACCAGGGGCGTGGCTTCGTAGTTGCGCTCGTAGAAAAACTCCTGCCACTGGCGAACCATGCCGAGGTAGCCGTTGTTGATGACGGCGATGTTGATCTTGATCTTTTCCTGGACAATGGTGGCCAGCTCCGCCGCCGTCATTTGGAAGCCGCCATCGCCGGCCACAACCCACACTTCTTTTTCCGGGCACGCCACCTTGGCGCCGATCGCCGCGGGCAGAGCGAATCCCATCGTCCCGAGGCCACCGCTCGTAATCAGCGTGCGTGGCTGCTCGTGCTTGTAATACTGCGCCTCCCACATCTGGTGCTGGCCAACGTCAGTCACGATGATTGCATCGCCACCGGTCAAGCGCCACAGGTCGTGCATAACGTGCGCCGCGTACAGGTGGCCGGAGTCGGGCAGGTTCTTGATATCGTGCACGGACACGGCGCCCTTGCTGGCATCGATATTCTTGAGCCACGCAGCGCCATCGCGTCCTGCAACACGCGGCAGCAGTTGTTCCAATACCTCGCGCAGGTCACCCACCAGCGCCACATCCGCCTTCACGTTCTTGTTGATCTCCGCCGGATCCACTTC
>Ga0326728_10006762_pt1 | contig 30453 bp, 26 predicted proteins | sample MB3enrmetagenome_FD_207602 | JGI IMG/M metagenome (GOLD analysis project Ga0326728, IMG submission 207602) | Lab enriched peat soil microbial communities from McLean, Ithaca, NY, United States - MB31MN | ecosystem: Environmental > Terrestrial > Soil > Wetlands > Peat | place: USA: New York...
CAGAATAAGGAAAAGTCAAGCCCCGCGAAGATTTGCAAAAATGCCGCCAAACCGAACTTGGAGTAGAAACCCCGGTAAACAAACGAACTGGAGCCGCCGCCGTCCCCTACCTTACGGAATCACCGGCTGCCCCACTTGAGCATGCTGGTGCAGGGCCGCGTCAGCGGGTCGTCGTAGTGGTTGGGGCTGATGCGCAGCGCATAGCCGAGCCGGCCGGTTTGTTGCGGGACAATCTCTTTGGCGAAGGTTGCCGTCGAGCCATTCCGCTCCACCGCGGGCAGGACCATCACTTCGGTTTCTTCCAGGCTGCCGCTCGCGCCTACGCGCCCCATCACGAGTTCAACGCGCACATCCTCGGGATCGAGTCCCACCAGATCAACGGTGGCGCGCACCGGCACGGTGACGCCGCTCGTCACGGGCCCGGCGGGAGCGGGACCGGTTTCGACGAAATGGACGCGGTCCCAAACATCGCGCACCTTACCGGTCCATTTCACTCTGCGCCGCGCGCTGTCGAAGCGGCTCTGGACCTGCGCGGTAAAGGCCAGGTGGGCCGGATCGTACAGCTCATGGTCGTATTCGCTCAACATGCGGCGGCAATCGAACAGCGGACTGAGCTGACGGAGTGATTGCTTGACGCGGCGCATCCATTCCTGCGTGCCGTGATCGCGGCGTTCGTAGAACATGGGCACGATCTCGTTCTCCAGCAGGTAGTAAATCGCGCTAGCGTGCATGTTCTCCTGGTCGTCGGAGTAGGGCTCGCGATCGCCAATGGCCCATCCGCCAGATTCCTCGTAGGCCTCATCAAACCAGCCATCGAGGATGCTCAGGTTGAGAACGCCGTTCATGGCGGCTTTCATCCCGCTGGTACCGCAGGCTTCTTCACCTCGCCGGGGTGTATTGAGCCAGATGTCGACACCCTGCACCAGCTCGCGCGCCACTTTCATGTCGTAATCTTCGATGAAGACAATGTACTTCCAGAGTTCGGGATCGCGCGAATACTGCACCACGTCACGAATTTGCGACTTACCGGGATGATCCTTGGGGTGGGCCTTGCCGGCGATCACGATCTGCACCGGCCGGTCCTTGCTGGTGAGGATTCGCTTGAGCCGCTCAGGATCGCGGAAGATGAGGTTGGCGCGCTTGTAGGTTGCGAAGCGGCGGGCGAACCCGATGGTAAGAACGCTAGGGTCCAGCACCTCGCTCGAATGGCGCAGCTCGGAAGACGCGGCTTTGCGGCGGAAAGCGGACGCGGTCTGGCGGTCGCGGACAAAAGCGATCAGGCGGCGCTTGCGGCGGCGATGCACTTCGAGCAGTTCTTCGTCCGGGATCTCGTCCACCAGCTCCCAGGTTTTTGAGTCCGCCGTGTGGTCGCGCCAGTCAGGCTCGAGATACTGATCGTAGAGGTCCGCCAGATCGCTGTTCAGCCAGCTTGGCAGGTGGACGCCGTTGGTGATCGAGGTGAGCGGGACTTCCCAAATGGGAAGATCGGGCCACAGCTCGTGCCACATCTCCTGGGCCACGCGGCGATGCAGGCGGCTCACGGCATTGCGGTACGAGGAAGTCTTGACCGCCAGGACGGCCATGGAGAAGCGCTCGCCCAAGTCCGACGGGTTCCGGCGCCCGAGCGACATCAGTTGGTTGAACTCGATCTCCGACTCCGCACAGTACTCCTGAAAGTAGTAATGCATCATACCGGAATCGAACAGATCGATGCCGGCCGGCACTGGCGTGTGAGTGGTGAAGATGTTATTGGTGCGAGTCGCTTCGAGAGCTTCTTCAAAGCTGAGCCGGTGCTCTTCCATCAGGGCGCGGATGCGCTCGACCGCCAGAAACGCGGAATGGCCCTCGTTCATGTGATAAACGGTGGGCTCGAGATTCATAGCGCGCAAGGCGCGCAGTCCCCCGATACCGAGCACGATCTCCTGGCGAATGCGCGTGTCCATGTCGCCGCCGTAAAGCTGGTCAGTGATGTCACGATCCTGCGGCAACGGGTTGTCGGGAATGTTGGTGTCGAGCAAGTACAGCTTGATGCGGCCCACATCCATGTGCCAGATCTGAATCGCGACCGGACCGGTGGGCAGCTTGACGGTGACCTTAAGGTCCTCCCCGAAGCCGTCTTTTACGGGAACGATCGGGAGGGTGTAAAAATCGTTATCGCTATAGCGCTCCTGCTGCCAGCCGTCGGCATTCAGGAACTGCCGGAAATATCCCTGCTGATAGAGCAGCCCCACACCGATCAGAGGCAGATTGAGATCGCTCGACGACTTCAAATGGTCGCCGGAAAGAATGCCCAAGCCGCCCGAGTAGATGGGCAGGCATTCGCTGAGGCCATATTCCGCGGAGAAGTAGGCGATGAGCTTGCCATTGCTGGGGGCGCGGCCATTCTGCATGTGGACGTCGTAACGTTGGCAGGCCTGCGCATAATGGGCCAGGTAGCGAGGGTCGGCGGCGGCGCGCTCCAAAGCCTCCTGGGAAACCCGCCCCAGCATCACGACGGGGTTGTAGCCGGAATCCTTCCAAAGAGCGGGATCGAGCCGGCGGAACAGGGAGCGAATCAGCGGCTCCCAACTCCAGAGGATGTTGTAAGCGAGTTCATTCATCCGCGAGAGAGGGGCGGGAACAGCGGGCCGCACCAGAAACTCGCGAACAGGTTGGATGTGAAACGGCATGGTGAGACGCTTCTTCTTATAATAAAGCGTCCGGGGCCTGATCCGCGCGCGATTGATAGCCGGCGTGTTACGAAACTTTGAGCGTTCCCGAGTGATGGCTATGGTGCGAAGGCGAGAAGTACGTTGCCCGGCATGCCGCCAAGCTGGCCGTAACCCGAACAAACGTAAAGCATGCCGGCCGAGACAACCGGTCCGGTGGCGTTCAGCGAGCCACCCTGCGCCTTGACACTGTTGACGGTGTCAAACTCGCGCAACGTGTCGAAATCCCACAGCGGTTTGCCATCCGCCGCGCCAAACGCGCGCAGATGGCCATCCATGGAGCCGGAGAAAACCACGCCGGGAATCGCCGTGACGGGCGCCATCTGGGCGACGCTGCAGCCGGGCTTTCCCAGACATGCTGGCTTGGGCGGCGCTGCGTACCAGATCTTCTCACCGGCCGGGATGCCGAGCGCAAACAGGCCGCCGCCCTGGTCTGGATGAGTCTCGTCAAAATCGGAAACCGCGGCGTAGACGTTCTGATCGTCCGCGGCCGGGCCCCACTCGATGCCGCCCAGCATGCCACCCTTGCCGAGGCGCACTTGCCACACAATTTTGCCCTGCGCATCGGGATCGAGTGCGTGCAGCATGCCTGATTTCTGACCGGCGAGCAAAACGCGGCGCCCGGGTGCAATGGTGCGCAGGATGGGCGACGAGCCGAAGTCAGAGTCCGGGCCCGGGTGTTCGGGGCAACTGAAGCGATTTGGATTGAGGCAACTGTAATTCCAGCCGTCGCCCTCCGCCAACTGGCGGGCCCATTGCAAGTTGCCGGTTTCCAGATCGAAAGACAGCACGGCGTCGCTGTAGCGCACGGGCGGATCCGCATAGGCGTTGCCGGTGGCGACGTACACGGCTTTGCGCTCGACGTCGATGGTGGGCGAGGACCAGACAGCGGCGCCGGCCGGCCCCAACATCTGCGTGCCGGCGCTATTCACACGCGTGGGTTTCGGAAGCTCGGGGATGGTGTATGCCTTCCAAACTTCTTTGCCGGAATCGGCATCCAAAGCGACGACGCTGCCGCGGAATGTGCAACAGGGGTATTTTGGATTTCCGCCGCCCACCTCCTCGATGGAAGAGACAGGCACATAAAGGTGGCCCGCATAAAGCTTGGGTGCGCCGGTAATGCGCGCGAAGGGATGCTGCTCGACCTGCACCTTCCAGCGGAGCTCACCGGAAGCGGCGTCCACCCGGTAGACATTCGCCTGCACATCACCGAAGTAGACGCTGGCGAGCGCGGCATCGATCGAGATGGCGGTGCGCACGGTTGACGACGCTTTGTAGGACCAAGCGATGCAGCCGGTGCGCGCGTCGAGCGAGTAGACGGTACCGTCCTCGCTGCCAAGGAACAGGCGTCCGCCGGCGATGGCGGGCTGGCCGAAGGCCGACGTCGCGTTGGGAAATCCGAACGCCCATTTGAGCTTGAGCGCGGGCACCTGGGCGGGGGTGAGGCCGGGATCAGTCTGGAATCGCGAGTTAGCGAGATCCACTCCCCAACCGTTCCAGGCTACGCCGCCGGCCAGCTTGGCGGGAGTCGCGGCACAGAATCCAGCGCGCGGCTCGACGGCGGCGTTGATGCTCGAGAGAAACTCCACCAGCGTGCGGCGCTGGCCAGGAGTGAGCGCGGCCGCTTGCGACTTCATGCTGCCGGTTTCGAGCGCGGCGAGGATCGCCTGGCGCGACATGCGAGACAGAGCGTCACGCACGGGGGCGCGGGTGGCGCTTTGCGGGCGGTGGCAGAGGGCGCAATGTCTTTCGAACAGCGCAGGGCCATCGTCCGCAAACGCGGCACAGGCCAGCAGCAGGACGAGCGGGGTTCGCATTTGAGGGAGCATAGCACCGCGCGACGTTGTATAGTGAGGTTACCGTTGGCATTGCGTCTATTGATTTTTCTCGGCTGTTTGGCGCTCACGGTCCGCGGGCAGGCTGCGCCGCGAGTACTGGCGGTGGATATCGACTCGATCGTCCACCCGGTGACCGTGGAGATCGTTTCGCGCGCGCTCGAGCAAGCCGAGCACGAGCACTACGACATGGTGCTGATTCGCCTCAATACGCCGGGCGGCCTGATGGATGCCATGCGCGAGACGATTCAGAAAATCGTCGCTTCGCCGGTGCCGGTGGTTACCTACGTAACGCCTAGCGGCGGCCGGGCAGCGTCGGCGGGGTTCTTTATTCTCGAAGCCGGGGACCTGGCGGCGATGGCGCCGGGCACCAATACCGGCGCGGCGCATCCCGTGCTGATCGGGACCGAAATGGACCCGATCATGAAGCAGAAAGTGGAAAACGACGCTGCTGCGTCACTCCGGAGCCTGACGGCCAAGCGTGGGCGCAACAGCGATCTGGCGCAGAAGGCCGTACTCGAGAGCAAATCCTTCACGGAGAAGGAAGCGCTGGACAATCACCTCATCGAGTTGATCGCGAACAACGAGCAGGAGCTGATGCGCCAGCTCGATGGCCGCGAGATCACGCGATTCGACGGGCGCAAGAAGACGCTGCACGTGGGCGGCGCCGAGATCGCCGCTTATGAGAAAAACATGCGGCAGCGCGTGCTCTACGCGATTAGCGACCCCAATATCGCATTAATCCTGCTGGTGCTGGGCGCGCTCGGGATTTACGTTGAGTTTTCGAGCCCGGGCATGATCTTCCCTGGCGTTGCCGGCGCGATCATGGTGCTGCTCGGGCTTTCGGCGCTCTCCATGCTGCCGATTAACTGGCTGGGCGCCGCTCTGCTGATTCTGTCGTTCGCATTTTTCATACTCGAAGCCAAGTTCACTTCGCACGGAGTGCTTGCCGCTGGAGGTACGGTCGCCATGATCCTGGGCGCGGTGATACTCATCAATAGTCCGTTACCCGAGATGCGCATCCATCTTTCCACGGCCGTAGCGCTGGCCGTTCCGTTCGCCGCCATCACCGTATTTCTTCTGTCGCTGGTGATGCGCTCGCGTAAAGCCAAGGTGGTGACCGGCAGCGAGGGCATGATCGGCGAGATCGGCGTCACGATCGGCGACCTGACGCCGGGAGGCCGCGTCTTTGTGCGCGGCGAATATTGGAACGCGGTGGCAACGGCGCCGGTGAAATCCGGGGAGCGCGTGCGCGTTACCGCCGTCGATCATCTGAATCTGACCGTGGAACCGGTACAAAATCAATCGGGAGGCTAACTCATGTTCGATCTTCCAACGCTAGTAATCATCCTGATCCTCGCCATCTACCTGATGTCCTCCATCAAAATCCTGGCTGAGTATGAGCGGGGAGTTATTTTCCGGCTGGGCCGCGTGCTGCCCAAACCCAAAGGGCCGGGCATCATTCTGGTGTTTGCGCCGATCGACCGAATGGTGCGGGTATCGCTGCGGATCGATACCCTGGAGGTGCCGGCACAGGACGTGGTGACACGCGACAACGTCACCGTGAAAGTGAACGCGGTGATCTATTTCCGCGTGATCGACGCCAGCCTGGCCGTACTCGAAGTTTCGAATTTCCTCTATGCGACGTCGCAACTCGCGCAGACCACGCTGCGCAGCGTGCTGGGCGAGGTGGAGTTGGATGAGCTGCTCAGCCAGCGCGAGAAGCTCAACGTGCGCCTGCAAGCCATTCTCGATCAGCATACTTCGGCGTGGGGTGTGAAGGTGACCATGGTGGAAGTGAAGCAGGTGGACTTGGCCGAACAGATGATCCGCGCCATTGCGCGCCAGGCTGAGGCGGAACGCGAGAGGCGTGCCAAGATTATCCACGCCGAAGGCGAGTACACGGCGGCGGACAAACTAGCCATGGCGGCGGAAGTGATCCAGAAACAACCAGCGGCCATCCAATTACGCTACCTGCAAACGCTAGTCGAAATTGGCACGGAAAAGAACACAACCATTGTTTTTCCCCTGCCTCTCGATATACTTTCTTCTTTAGGGCGGGCGTTGGATCGAATCGGCGAAGCAAGACCACCAGCCGCGACATAAATCGCGACGCGCGCATATTGCTATGAGCAAAACCGAAGGCGAGTACGAGTTAGTCCTGGGAAACCGGCAACTGCTCAGCGCGTTTTTCATTATCGTGATTCTGTTCGGTGTATTTTTCACCATGGGCTACGTGGTGGGGCGGAATTCAGCGCCGGCGTCCGCGGCTGCCGGGACACCGGCAACAGTAGCGACGAATCAGCGCCCGGAAGCGGCATCCTCTGCTTCTTCCGTTCCCTCTCCAGTGGCATCTCCGCCGAAAGAAGAGGCGACAGAACCTGCGCCTCAGGAGACCAAACCGGTGGAAACCAAACCTGTGCAGACCCAGCCGGTCGCACCGCCGGAGAAGGTACCGGTGAAGACGGAGGCGGCACGTGTGGCTCCACCCCGGCGCGCGCCGGCGGTCAAGCCGGCTGAAACCTCAGGTGGCGCGGTCACTGTCAATCCCGGCCCTGGGAACATGTACCTGCAAGTAGAGGCGGTGGCGCAGCCGCAGGCCAGCGTGGTGGTGGATACGCTCAAGCAAAAAGGGTTCCCCGCTCTGCTGGCGCAGAGTTCGAATCCGACCTTGTTCCGCGTTATGGTGGGACCGTTCTCGAACGCCACAAGCCTGGGCAAAGCCAAGGCCGACCTCGAGAACGTGGGCTTCAAGCCCATCGTGCGAAAATAGGGCATTGGGAATCCCCCTGGTACAAATTGCCAGCAGCACTGGCAGGCCGCGCTTGCCGGAGTGGGCGCGCAAGGGACCGACGCATTTTGAGTCGCTGCACCGCCTGAAGACTGATCTGCGCCGCCTGAATCTTCACACGGTCTGCGAATCGGCCCGCTGCCCCAACATGCATGAGTGCTTCCATCGGGGCGCGGCCACGTTCATGATTCTCGGCAACTTTTGTACGCGAGGGTGCGGATTCTGTTCCGTGCCCAAGGGCAATCCTGCGAAACAGGATATGTGGCTCGATGAGAATGAGCCGGCCAACGTGGCACGTATGGCGGCTGAGATGAAGTTGCGCTACGTCGTCATCACTAGCGTGAACCGCGACGATCTGCCCGACGGCGGATCCCACCATTTCAGCGAAACCGTGCGGCAGGTGCGCCGCGCTCTTCCGGAAGTGCGGGTGGAAGTGCTGACACCGGATTTTTGCGGTGATTTGGACGCTGTGAAGCGCGTACTCGATTCCGGGCCGCACGTCTTCAACCACAACATGGAGACCATCGCGCGGCTCTATCGCAAAGTTCGTCCGCAGGCGGATTACCGTCAATCCTTGCGTGTGCTGGCGTTTGCGCGGAAGTATCGCCCAGATGTGCTGACGAAATCCGGCTTCATGGCTGGGCTGGGAGAATCTGTAGGAGAAGTGCAGGCGCTGCTGCGGGATTTGCGTGAGGCGGCGGTCGACGTGGCCACCATCGGTCAATATTTGCAGCCCACGCGCCGAAATTTGCCTGTCGCGGAATACGTCGCGCCCGCGCAATTTGACGCTTACCGCGATTACGGGCTCTCCATCGGCTTCCGGATGGTGTTCAGCGGGCCGCTCGTCCGCAGCTCCTACATGGCGGACCTTGTCAACGACCAGGCGTTGCGGGCAGAGCTTTGAATCCACGGCGGATGCGGTATCTGCTCGCCGCGCTCACCGCGGTTCTGCTGATTCTGGCTTTTCCTTATTTTGATCTGGTCTGGCTCGCGCCGGTAGCACTAGCGCCGCTGCTCGTTGCCGTAGCCCGCGAGCCGCGCCCGATGCATCAGTTCCTGCTGGGATACGTGTGCGGCGTCATCTACTGGTTCGGCGTGTGCTACTGGATTCAGTTCACGCTCGCGGAATATGCCGGCGTCGGGCCGGTTGTGGCCTGGGCGTTGTTCGCTCTATTCTGCCTGGCGAAAGCGATGCACATGGCGGTGTTTGCGCTGCTGGCGGGCATTGCCATGCGGACCCGTTGGGCCATTCCGGGCGTCGCGGCACTGTGGGTGGCCATTGAAGTCACGCACGGCCCGCTTGGTTTTGCCTGGCTGGCTCTCGGTAACGCAGGTGTGGACATGGGCGTGCCGATGCGCCTCGCACCGTATACCGGCGTCTACGGGCTTTCCTTTGTGTTCGCTATGATGTCCGCTGGATTGGCGGTGGCGTTCCTGCGCCGCTCACGCTGGCAACTCGCGTGGCTTGCGCCTTTGCCGCTAATGATCCTGCTGCCGCGCCTTCCGGATTTTCATCCGGGTGAGCAGGTGGCGATCCTCACGCAGCCGAACATCTCCGACACGGCGGAATGGACGCCTCAAAGTCTCGCGGCCATGGAGCGCCAGTTGGCGTTCCTTTCGATGAGCGCCGTGCTGAGCGATAAATCGCAGCCGCCACAACTGCTGGTATGGCCCGAAGTACCGGCTCCGTTGTACTCCGACGACCCGGAATATTTGCGATTGGCCGCGAATCTCGCGCGCGTGACGAACACTTACTTTCTGGCCGGCGTGGTTGGACACCGCTCTGACGGGGGGTTGCTTAACTCCGCGCTGCTTCTAGCTCCGGCGGGTGAAGTCTTGGGCCGGTATGACAAGGTGCACTTGGTACCATTTGGCGAGTTCGTACCCTGGCCGTTCGGTTTCGCCAAAAAGATCTCTACCGAAGTAGGCGACTACCAGCCTGGAGAAAAAGTGGTCGTCTTACCCGTGGGCGATCACAAGATCGGCGCATTTATTTGCTACGAATCGGTGTTCCCTAGCTTTGTACGCCAGTTTGCAGCCGATGGCGCCGAGCTATTGATCAACATCTCGAACGACAGTTGGTTCGACAAAAGCGCCGCGCGGGTACAGCATCTCAAAATTGTGCGGATGCGCGCGGCAGAGAATCAGCGCTGGCTGCTGCGCTCCACCAACGACGGTGTCACCGGTACTATCGATCCCGCCGGCCGGTTGCTGGGGACGCTGCCGAATTACGTGGCGTCGGCTTCGCGCACGGGGTATTCGTACATAAAGGAGACGACGTTTTACACACGGCACGGAGACTGGTTTCCGGCTGCGTGCGCGGTGCTGGGCGCGGGTATTCTTGCTGGCGCTCTGTTGAAGCGGAAGGCGCAAACCGTTAAAACCGTTCCGACCTCTTCCACGCCTCGATAAAGTCTTTTCCGCTGTAACGGATGGTGCGGGCGTCAATGATTTCCGCGCCGGGGCGCAGGTTTGCGTCCACGCCCAGGGCGTTGCGCGTGGTGTACTCGATCTGGATGGTGACCGGGCCTTCGATCTTGTATGGTTTAATTTCGTTCACTCTCTGCATGGCGCGCTGTGCCCGGTCTCGGATCAAGTTCTGAGCCGCTGGCGCGGACAACGTCTGGCAGACATAATTCGCGAAGCCCTCTTTTACGACTGCCGTTTCGGCGTCTGGGACTACGGCGTGCAGGTCATCAGCAGCGGCCTTGTCGCCGCTTAGGAAGATCACCGGTACATTGAACGCTCCCGCGAGCGCTGCACGTGTTTCGACCTCCCCCACAGGCTTGCCGTTCATGAGCATGGTCTGAATGCCCAGCGAGCTATAGCTGTGGGCCATGATGCCGCCCTTGCTATTGGCGCGGGCATGCTGGCCGATGAAGCCGACGGCTGCGTAGTGGCGCTCGAGCGTCATAGTCACGCCCAGGTCGCCGATGATCAGCTTGGACCGCGGATGAATCGTCAGCGCGGAGAGCGTCTGGCTGCCGTCGTGACCATCCCAGACGATCACATCGTCTGCGCCACCGGCGTATAAGCCATCGACCGCGGCGTTAATCTCGCCCGTGAGGAGTTGCCGCATCTCCGGATCTTTGGGGTCGGTCTGGTCCTGGCGGCACACGCCGGCAACACCTTCGGCGTCAGTGATAAGAAAAACAGTCTTCTTCGATTGCGCGGAAAGCGCGGCGGCCAGCGCGCAGGCAACAATGCCTAATCGGCCTAGACTTCTAATTTCCATGGCTTACGATACTCCCTTTTCAACATATGCCGCGGCTCGGGCTGCATTGTGGTTTCCCGTTGCGCGTCCCAATCTAGGCGCAGCTTGCTGCGATACGCCATGTTGCCCAGAATCGCGGTGCTCGTCGAGTGATGGCCGATCTCGATATCGCTCACCGGCCGCTTGCGCGTCTTGATGCAATCGATGAAGTTCTGCCAGTGGGCCGCAAAAGCATCGTTCCCTCTTTTTTCTTCCTCGGCTTCGCTCAATGACGCTGCCAGCTTCGAGTCTTTCTCGGGCACCAACTCGTAACCAGCCCGATCCACGAATAGCGTACCTTCGGTGCCGTGGAACAGAATGCCATAGTCGTGTTTGAACATTGACTGCGCGTTGCACTCGCGGTTCTCATACGTGGCGATCATGCCGTTTGGATACTCGTAGGTCACCTGTAGCGTGTCCGGGGTCTCGCGGTTGTCCTTCAGATAAAACTTGCCGCCGAGGCCGGTAATCGCTGTGGGCTCGGTTTCGTTGAAGGCCATCTGCACGATGTCGAGCAGATGGATGCCCCAATCGGTCATCATGCCGCCAGCGTAGTCCCAGAACCAGCGGAAGCGGGAGAACTCCTTGGGATGCACACCAAACCGGTTGCTGTTAAACGGGCGCGCGGGCGCCGGCCCCAGCCACATATTCCAATCGAGGCCGGCGGGTGGCTCGGAGTCAGGCGGATTGCCAATCCCTTCCTGCGGCTGATTGCCGTAGTTGAACGTGCGCACGAACGTGACCTTTCCCAGCCTGCCGCTCGTCACGATTTCCACTGCCTTCTGGAAATGAAGGCCCGACCGTTGCCAGGTGCCCACCTGCACGACGCGATCGTATTTGCGCGCGGCCTGCACCATCTTTCGGCCTTCATCGATGGTGACGGAAATGGGCTTCTCGACATAGACATCCTTACCGTTCTTGCACGCTTCGACGGTCATGTAGGCGTGCCAGTGGTCGGGAGTCGAGATATTCACGGCGTCGATCGACTTGTCGGCCAGTACTTCGCGAAAGTCAGTGATGCCCTTGGCTGGCGAGCGTACGTTGGGCGTGCCATTGGCATCCCGCGCGCTGGCCGCCACGGCCTTCTCCAGGTTCGGCTGGTAGACATCGCACACCACCGGCACTTCCACGCCCGCCATTTGCACTGCGGTCTCCAGGCTGCTCGTACCCATGCGCCCCGTACCGATGAAAGCGATGCGAATCCGGTCATTCGCACCTCGCACATTTCCCGTGAAAATCGAAGTCGTAAGTACCGCACCGGCGGCTTTCAAGAACTCTCTGCGATCGTTCATGCCTATCCTTTCACCACAATGTTTACCAGCTTGTCTGGCACCACGATAACCTTCACCACTTGTTTGCCCTGGACAAACGGCTGTACCTTGGGCTCGGCGAGCGCGCGCTGGCGCAGCATGTCCTCGGGCGTCCCGAACGGAGCCGCCAGATGAGCCCGCAGCTTACCATTCACCTGTACAACAATCTGAGCTTCCTCTTGCTTGGCCAGCTCTGCGTCATAGCTTGGCCACGATTCCTTGAACACCGGCCCGTTCTTGCCGAGCTCTTCCCACAACTCCTGAGCCATGTACGGCGCAAGTGGGCCGAGCAATAACGCCAGCTTCTCGATCACCTCTGCCAGCACGGCGCCCGATAGCCGCGCCTCTTCGGCGTAAAGCTCATTCACGAGCTTCATGATGGCTGAGATTGAGGTGTTGAAATGCCAGCGGGTCTCAAAATCTTCCGTGATCTGCTTGATCGTCTTATGCAGCTCGCGCAGAATGTGTTTGTCCGCATTGGTTGAAGGAGCACTTTTCTCGCGTGCGCGTTCGACGTTTCGCGTGACAAACCGGTAGATCCGGCCCAGGAAACGGTAGATTCCCTCGACGCCCGATTCGGTCCAGTCCATTTCCTTTTCGGGTGGAACAGCGAATAACACGAACAGCCGTGCGGTGTCGGCGCCGTAACGCTCGGCGACGGCATCACCACCCACCACATTGCCCTTCGACTTCGACATCTTTGTGCCTTCGGCGATCACCATCCCCTGCGTGAACAGCCGGGCGGCGGGTTCGTTGTTCTTCACCAGACCGAGGTCGCGCATGAACTTGGTAAAGAAGCGCGAATAGATCAAGTGCAGAATGGCGTGCTCCACGCCGCCGATGTACTGATCGATGGGAAACCAGTAAGCGATCTTGTTCGAATCGAAGGGTGCGCGATCGTTCTTCGGGTCGCAATAGCGGTAGAAATACCACGAGGAATCGACAAACGTGTCCATGGTGTCGGTTTCGCGGCGCGCCGGCCCGCCGCATTTCGGACAGGCGACGTTGACGAACTCGGGCACTTCCTCAAGCGGCGAACGGCCCTGGCCGGTGATTGCGATGTTCTGCGGCAGCAGAACTGGCAGGTCGCTTTCAGGAACAGGCACTACGCCGCACTGCGGACAGTGAATCACCGGAATCGGCGTGCCCCAATATCGCTGCCGCGAAACACCCCAGTCTTTGATGCGATAGGTCACGGCGGACGTGCCGAAGCCTTCCTGCTCGGCTTTCTCCGACATGCGGCGGCGCGCTTCATAACTCCGGAGCCCTGAAAACTCGCCGGATTTTTCGACGATGCCCTCGTCGGGAAACGCGGCCTGCATGTCCGCGGCATCAGCCAGCGATCCGTCTTCGGCGCGGATCACAGGCCGAATCGCGATGCCGTACTTGGAGCAGAATTCAAAATCGCGCTGGTCGTGCGCGGGAACAGCCATGATCGCGCCCGTGCCGTATCCCATCAGCACAAAGTTCGCGATCCACACAGGCACGCGCTCGCCGCTATACGGGTTGACGGCGTAGTGGCCCGTGAAGAATCCCTCTTTTTCGATATCGCCCGGATCTTTATTGGCGCGGGCATCGACCATCGCTTTGGCGCGCGCGCGGCCCGGCGCGTCCACGATCTTTTCCACCAGCGGGTGCTCCGGCGCCAGGATCACGCAAGTAGCGCCGAAGATCGTGTCTACGCGCGTGGTGAAGACGCGGATCGGCCCGAACTCGGAGCCGAAATCCACCTCCGTGCCTTCCGAGCGCCCAATCCAATTACGCTGCATGGTGAGCACGCGCTCCGGCCAGTTGCCTTCAAGCTGCGCCATGTCGGCCAGCAACTCGTCCGCATACTGCGTGATCTTAAAGAACCACTGCTCGAGCGCCCGCTGCTCCACCGGCGTGGTTTCATGCCGCCAGCAGCAGCCATCCACCACTTGCTCATTCGCCAACACAGTGGCACACTGCGGGCACCAGTTCACCAGCGCTTTCTTGCGATAGGCAATGCCGCGCTCCAGCATCTTCAGGAAGAACCACTGGTTCCAGCGGTAGTAATCGGGTTCGCAGGTGGTGACCTCGCGGCTCCAGTCGTAGCTGAACTGGAAGCGGCGATGCGTGGCCTTCATCTTCGCGATGTTGGAGAGAGTCCACGCACGCGGCGGCTGTTTGTTAGCGATCGCGGCATTTTCCGCTGGCAGCCCGAACGCATCCCAGCCCATGGGGTGCAGCACGTTGAACCCGCGCATCCACTTGTAGCGCGCGAGCGCGTCGCCGATCGAGTAGTTGCGAATGTGGCCGATGTGCAGCGCGCCCGAGGGATATGGCAGCATCTCTAGCACGTAATACTTCGGGCGGGCGGAGTTCTCTTCAGCGCGGTACAGGTCTTCGCCTGCCCAACGGTCAAACCACTTCAACTCGATCTGTTTGTGATCGTAGGACTTTTCAGGCATTTTGAGGGCTGATGGAAACGATGGTAACGAACTGGCGGTTGTAGAATCAAACCATGGGCGCGAAGACGCTGATGAGCGTCGAGGATTTCGACCGGCTGGAAGAACCGGACGAGCTGAGCTACGAGCTCGACGAGGGAGAGCTGATCGTCATGACGAAGCCTCGGCCGCTACACAACCGGATTGTTCTGCATTTGACGTTTGAACTTCAGAGCTATCTGAAAACGCATCCAATCGGTGAGGTATTCAACCCTGACAACCTCTTCGTCCTTGGCCCCACCACCAAGCGCGCACCAGATGTGTCGTTCGTCCGCGCGGACCGTGCCGGCCAGCTCGATCCCAACGCGGACATTCCTGGCGCTCCAGACTTGGCGGTTGAAGTTTTATCTCCGAATGATACGGTTTCGGCTGTGCGGCGCAAGATCCGCCAGTATTTCGCCGCAGGTGCGCAGTGCGTGTGGGTGGTGTACCCCGAGACACGCGAAGTTGAGATTTGGCGCGAAGCCTCACGGCCTCACATCGTCCTTCAGGAGACGGATCTCTTGGAAGCTCCGGACCTTCTGCCAGGCTTTTCACTCCGCGTCGGCTCCATCTTCGGCTGAGCAAGTTTCTTGAGCGTCTCGACATTCCGCCGGTCGTCGCCTTCTTCTTCCTTGGGAGTTTCCAAAATGAACGGCTTCTCCCGCAGCCTCGCGTGCGTGAGGATGCGATGAAACCCCTTCGCGCCGATGTGCCCTTCCCCGATATTCGCATGGCGGTCGAGGTGCGACCCGAGGGACCCCTTGGAATCGTTGGCGTGAATGACCCGCACGTTATCGAGGCTCAGGATTCGGTCTGCCGCGGCAACGGTCGCGTCGAGCCCAGCCTCGGTCGCAATGTCAAACCCCGCCGCCATCAAGTGGCAGGTGTCCAAACAGTAACCAATCTCGATATCCGTCTCGCGCGCGGCTAGATCACGAATGAGCCGCAACTCTTCCAGCCGGCCGCCAATGTGCGCGCCGCCGCCGGCCGTGTTCTCCAGCAGCACAATGACGGACCGCCCCAGACCATTCGCTGCTTCCGCCAGGCCCAGCGCGAACGCCGCGATCGCCTGCTCAACCGGCTGCCCGCGATAGCTGCCAGGGTGCGTCACCAGATACTCAGCGCCAATCGCTGTGGCGCGTTCCAGTTCACCTCGAAACGCCGTCACTGACTTTTCACGAATCACCGGATCGAGAGACGCCAGATTGATCAGGTAGTTGACATGGATGGCTAACGGGCGTAGATCCAGCCGCTCTCTGGCCCGGCGCATCGCTGCAATGTCGTCCTTGGCGGGCATCGATGCACGCCACATCCTTGGGCTCGCCGAAAATATCTGAAAGGTGTTCGCCCCCAGCTCCGCGGCTTTCAGCGCGGACTTTTCCAGAGAGCCGGAGATCGAAGTGTGGATACCGATCCGCAAGAACCAGCGTCACTCCCACTCGATCGTAGCCGGCGGTTTGTGGGTGAGATCGTAGAAGACGCCGCAAACGCCCTCGACTTCGAGGAGCTCTCCGGCGATCGCTCGCAGCAGCGGCTCGTCCATGGCGACTGATTGTGCCGTCATGCCGTCCACCGAGTGGATCGGGCGCAGGACCACGGAGTCCGGCTGAGCGGCCGAACCGGCGGGAATCAGCACCACCGGGAATTGCCAGACCTTTTGATCGAAACCACTCTGGTACGAGAGCCGGCGCACAATGCCGTCCGCGCGCCGCAGCCGCGCCAGGCGCTGGGGCGAAAGCAGGCTCGATGAGACGCGCATGCCGCTCAGGGTAATCCGTCCCGCCACGCGCGCCACCACGCGGTTGATGCCGCGCACTCGGTTAATCAGCTCCGTGGCTTCGTTTTGCAGCACGCCGTCGCTCGTTGGAAAACGATCGAGCGCCAGCACCGGCGCGTAGCTGCGCTCGTCGCCCTGCACACCTACCGATCGCACCGGCAGCAGATAGCCATCCGGCGTTTGCGAGACCGGTTCATCGTGTTCCGCGCAGAGACAACGGATGGCCAACCCCGGCCCCGGGAACGGGTGCCGTTCGAGCACGTCTTCTGCAATGCCCAGCTCCCGGCCGATCTCTCGCACTTCGTCCTTGTAATATGCGCTCAGCGGCTCGACGATCCGCTTGGCCGCCAGCAGTTGCTGGATTCCCGCAACGCGGTTGTGGTGCGTCTTGATGAGGGCAGCTTTCTCGGTTCCACCCGATTCGATAGTATCGGGATAGATTGTTCCCTGCCCCAAAATCCAGTGCCCGTCGAGCAGGTGGCGCGACTCGATGATCCGTTCCTGAACCCGGACGAACTCCTCGCCAATGATCTGGCGCTTCTCTTCCGGATCGCGCACCGCGGCCAAGGCGCCGAGAAACTGCTCCTCCACGCGCTCGATGGAAACCGTGCCCGCGCCCAGAGCGTCGAACATGCTCCGAACGAATTCCGTTTCTCCTTCGCGCATGAGGCCGGTATCGACATAGATTCCGCGCACGCGCTTCTCGCCGAGGGCGCGCAAGCAGAGGGTGAACGCCACGGTTGAATCGACGCCGCCGCTGACAAAGAAAAACACGTTGCGATCGCCCACCGTCCGCCGGATGTCCTCTTCAATCAGCGGCACCCGGTTCCGCGGATCCCAATCCTTCACGCATCCGCAAACGTCGAATAAGAAATTCTCCAGAATGCGTTTCCCTTGGGTGGTGTGAACCACTTCGGGATGGAACTGGACGGCATACAGCTTGCGCTCGGGAGCCGCCATAGCGGCTAGCGCGCAGGTGGACGTTGCTGCAAGATTGGAGAAGCCCGGCGGAAGGCCTGTCACCAGATCGAAGTGGCTCATCCATACTTGCTGGCGATGCGGCAGCCCGGCAAATAGCAGGGTTTCTGACCCACCGTTCAGTTCGAGCGTGGCCAGGCCGTACTCTCCCTTAACGCCCTTCTGCACGACGCCGCCGAGGAGGTGCGCCATCAACTGCTGGCCGTAACAAATGCCCAGCACTGCATGATGGTCGTGGAAGATTTGCGGGTCAACGGTGGGACTGCCTGGAGCGTATACGCTCGATGGGCCGCCGGAAATGATCAGACCTTTGCGCCCGGCGAGCTCGCTGGCAGGCGTCTCACTGGCCCGAACTTCCGCGTACACGCCCAGATCGCGCACCTTGCGCGCGATCAGGTGGCAGTATTGCCCGCCAGCGTCCAGTACTGTGATTTGGGGAACTCTTATTTCAGCCGGTCGCGCCTCAGTCTGCACGAATCCTTATTTCACCATGCGTGCCGCCAGGATCTTTCTGGAGGTGTCCAGCAGCGCTTTCGCCTTGGGCATCGCATCCACGGCCTTCTCCACCATCGGATCGGTCTCGATCGCAATGCGCCGGCTTTCGTCGAGACTGAATGCGGTGATGTACATCTCCCGCTGCAGGTACTGTTTGACCCAGTCGTGGTCCTGCGTGAATTCGGCTTCCGTGAACTTGAAACCCTCGTGCAAGATGTAGTCGTGGAACTGGTTCAAAATGGCCTCGTCAGGCGCCCATCCCTTGGGAAGCTTGGCTTCCTTGTTGCCGAAGTAGTGCTTGACGAAATTGAAGAAGGCGTATTTCCGAACCAGATCCGTCTCGAAGGTGTCCCACTTAGGTACGAAGTGCTCGTCGGGGGAAATGCCGCCACCGCCGTAGACTGTACGACCGCCGTCTGTCATCTTCACATCTTGTGGATTCCGCGTGGCTGTGTCCTTGCGGTAGTAGTAATCGAAGAACGAAACGTTGCTGTAATCGCGCTGGATCAGGCGGCCGCTGGGCGTGTAGTATTTGGCGGTGGTCAGCGCCAGGCCGGCATTCTCAGAAAGTGGATACACCGTCTGCACGAGGCCCTTGCCAAACGTGTTGTCACCCAGTATCCAGGCACGGTCGTGATCTTGCAGAGCGCCCGATACGATCTCCGCCGCAGAAGCCGAATAGCGATTTACCAGCACCACGATCGGATAGTCGTGCCCGTTGTTGCCATGGCGAGCCGTATAGATCTTCTCCGGCGACGAGCGACCGCGGTGCGACACGATGGTCTGGCCCTTTTGCAGGAAGTGATCCGCCACCGCCACGCCTTCATTCAACAACCCACCCGGATTCTCGCGCAGATCTAGAATCAGGCCCTTGATATTGTTCTCGCCCAGCTTACGCAGCGCGTCCTCCAGCTCTTTGCTGGTATTCTCGTTGAACTGTTCGACATCCACGTAGCCAATTCCGGGCTTCACCCACATGCCATCCTGCACGCTCTTGCGGGAAATCTCATCGCGGACCACGTTGAACGTAATCGGCTTGTCCACGCCATCGCGCATCACCACAATCTGCACGGGTGTGCCCCGCGGCCCCTTCAGCATATCGGCGACTTCGGTGGTCGAGAGATTATCCGTCTTCTTATCGTTCACTTCGACAATCACGTCGCCCGGCCGGATGCCCGCCTTGTACGCCGGCGAACCGTTGAATGGCGCCGTGACGATGGTCTTGCCGTTGCGCGGCTGCACCATCATGCCGACACCGAAATAGTGCCCTTTTTGGTCCTCGCGCAGGATCTGAAAATCATGCGGATCGAAGAAGTTGGAGTGCGGATCGAGCGTCCGCAGCATGCCCGGAATGGCGCCTTTGTAAATCGCCTTGTCCGGATCTACTGGATCGGCAAAATTCGCCTCCACCAGCGCGTAAACTTTAGTGAAGCTCCGCTCGCTGGCGCGAACTCCATCTTCATCGGAAGCGGCCGACGCCACTTCCACACGGGAGCCATAAACGCCTCCCAAAACCGCAAAAATCGCGACCGTGGAAAGGGAAAAAACAAACGAACGCCTCTGCTGGGCCATCCTGTGGAACCGTCCTTGTTTTCAGTATAGCGTGGCCGAACGTTCCCGGCCCGGAGAATTCATCAGGGCTGGGCTAAACTGAGCTAACTCCCGTAAAAGGGGACCATATGAAAACTCTGTATGCTGCTGCCTGCTTGCTGCTTTCCTCCCTGGCCAACGCCCAGGAACTCACCAACCCGGGCAACTTCGTATCGGTTACCGGCGACGCCGAAATCAAGGTCATACCGAACCAGGTCGTGATCTCGCTTGCCGTGGAAACGCGCGAGATCGGAGTCTGGATGCCGCGCGTGCTCAAAACGACGCGGACGTCAAGAGGGTTCTGGCTGCGATTCACGGCTTCCAAGTCGATCCGCCTGACGTCCAGACCGATTTCATTCAGGTCGACATCCGATACAGCAACTCAGCCGAAACCGTTGTGGATCACTATGTCGTCGAGAAAGCCATGGCTGTCACTTTGAAAGACGTGTCTAAGTTCGAGCAGCTTCTGAGTGCCGCCCTGGACGCAGGTGCGAACCACATCTATCAAGTGGAGTTCGTGACCACCGAATTGCGTAAGTACCGGGACCAGGCGCGTGCCTTGGCCGCCAAGGCCGCGATCGAGAAGGCCAATGACCTCGCAGCCGCCACCGGCTTGAGGGTAGTCGGCAAGCCCATCAGCGTGTCCAGTTACTCCTACGGTGGCGGCTCTTGGTACGGACGGTTCAGGAGGGGTGGCGCGGCCAACGTAGCTCAAAATGTTTACCAGACCGGCGAGCGCGGCTCGACCGAGGGCACCATCGCCCTGGGCAAAATCAGCGTCACCGCCAGCGTGTCAATGAACTTTAGAATGGAATAACCCAACCGAATGACGGATGAACAAATTGACCCCTCCCCCGCGAAATTGCCTTCGCGCATCACTCTGGAAGGACGGCTGGTTAGGCTAGCACCGCTCGATCCCGTCGCCCACGCGGATTCGCTCTACGAAGGCAGCCATGGAGATGGCAGAGAGGAGCTATGGCGCTACCTGTTCGACGGTCCGTTTCCCGACCGCTCTGCCTTTGACGCGTATCTCAGACAGAAGGCCGCTTCGGAGGACCCGCTTTTCTTCGCAATCATCGACAAGCGTACCGGCCTCGCCGTCGGCCACGCCGCTTATCTGCGAATCACTCCGGCGCACCGTGTGATCGAAGTCGGCGGCATTCTGTTTACGCCGCTGCTCCAGAAAACGCCCGGAGCTACCGAAGCCATGTACCTGATGGCGCGCCATGCCTTCGAAGATCTCGGAAACCGCCGCTACGAATGGAAGTGCGACGCCCGCAACGCCCCGTCCCGAAGTGCCGCCCTGCGCCTGGGATTCCAATTCGAAGGCATCTTTCGCCAGCACATGATCGTCAAAGGCCAGAATCGCGATACCGCCTGGTTCGCCATGCTCGATTCCGACTGGCCCGTCCGCAAAACTAACTTCGAGCGCTGGCTCGACCCTTCCAACTTCGACGCCAACGGCCAACAGAAAGTGCTGCTCTCGGTTCTGAATTCCATCAAGACGTAGGGGCGAGGCACGCCTCGCCTTCCCTACAGCGGTATATTCCCGTGCTTCTTCCGCGGCATGGTGTCCACTTTGTTCTCCAGCATCCGCAGCGCGCCGATCACGCGCGGCCGCGTCTCGTGCGGCTCGATCACGTCGTCCACATATCCCCGCTCGGCCGCAATGAACGGATTGGCGAAGCGCTCGCGAAACTCCGCCACTTTCTCCTGCCGCAGCGCGTCTCCATCCGCCGCCAGTTCCCGCCGATACACGATGTTCACCGCGCCCTCCGGCCCCATCACCGCAATCTCCGCGCTAGGCCATGCAAAATTGATATCGGTGCGGATGTGCTTCGATCCCATCACGCAATACGCCCCGCCGTAAGCTTTCCGCGTGATTACCGTGATCTTCGGCACCGTCGCCTCCGCATACGCGAATAGCAGCTTCGCGCCGTGCCGGATGATCCCGCCGAACTCCTGCTCCGTCCCCGGCAGAAAGCCCGGCACATCTTCAAACGTGACAATCGGAATATTGAACGCATCGCAGAACCGCACGAAGCGCGCGCCTTTCACCGACGAGTTGATATCCAGACACCCCGCCAGATACGCCGGCTGATTCGCCACAATGCCCACCGGCCGCCCATCCATGCGCGCGAACCCGATCACCAGGTTCTGCGCGAAATGTTCGTGCACCTCGAAGAAATTGCCCTCGTCCACCACGCGCCGGATCGCGTCCTTGATGTCGTACGGCTGGTTCGATTCCTCCGGCACCAGCGTATCCAGCTCCGCATCCATCCGGTTCACCGGGTCATTCGTCTCCACGCGCGGCGGATCGTCGCGATTATTCTGCGGCAGGTAGCTCATCAGCTCGCGAATCATGCGCAGGCACTCGGCGTCATCATGCGCCACGAAATGCCCCACGCCGCTGACCGCGTTATGCGTCATCGACCCGCCCAGCTTCTCTTTCGTCACATCCTCATGTGTCACCGTCTTGATCACGTCCGGCCCCGTGACGAACATGTAGCTCGTGCCCTGCACCATGAAAACGAAATCGGTGATGGCCGGAGAATAAACCGCGCCGCCCGCGCACGGCCCCATCACTGCGGAAATCTGCGGCACCACGCCGCTCGCGAGCGTATTGCGCAGAAAAATGTCCGCATACCCGCCGAGCGAAACCACGCCCTCCTGAATCCGCGCCCCGCCCGAATCGTTCAGCCCGATGATCGGTGCGCCATTCTTCAGCGCAAGGTCCATGATCTTGCAAATCTTCTGCGCATTGGCCTCCGACAGCGACCCGCCGAATACCGTAAAATCCTGTGCAAACACATACACCAGCCGCCCGTCGATGTGTCCCCACCCCGTGACAAACCCATCGCCCGGAACCGTCTGCTCCTCTATCCCGAAATCGTGGCACCGGTGCGTGACCAGCTTGTCGGTTTCTTCGAACGAGCCTTCATCGAGTAGCAGCTCGATCCGCTCCCGCGCCGACAGCTTGCCCTCTTTGTGCTGCCGCTCCTTGCGCTCCGCCCCGCCCCCCTGCTCCGCCGCCACATGCCGCCGCCGAAGTTCATCCAGCCTATTCATCGGATTCACTGTAGCGCAGACGCACGCGGTTTTTGCGGCTATTTCTTTTCGGGCGCCACAAAACCCATGGGTCGTTTTGGCGGCGATGGCGGCTCCAACAACGTCCGCAGAATTCTGAAGACTTCCTCGAGCTCGGCGTCGTGCGTCCCGATCCGCATCTCCAACCCTTCGATCTTCTGCATGAGTTCTGTGCTGGTAGTCAGCAACTGCCGCGAGCGCACAAAGGCGCGAACAACCTGAATGCTGGCACGCACCGCCAAGTCGCTTTTGAGGACGTTCGCCAGCATCACCGCCCCGTGTTCCGTGAAAACCCTCGGAGCGTATTTGAGATGCTCACCGCGCTTTAAGATCACATTTTGTGATCTTAGAGCCAGCACCGCCTTCCCTTCCTCCAGGGTCAATTGCAACATGAAATCTTCCGGAAATCTTTCCCGGTTCCGCTTAACAGCCTGGTTCAGCGCTCTCGTCTCGACACGGTAAAGTTCCGCGAGATCGCGATCCAGCATCACCCGGTGGCCCCTGAGGACGAATATCTTTGACTCGATCACATCGATCGGGACCAGTTCGCGCTGAGACATCGGATTCACTGTAGCGCAGGACGGGGATGGGCGGTACGCGGCCCGATGGCGCCTCTGTGGAGGTATAAGCTTGAAAGGAGCTCAAACTAGGCATGCGACAACCCTTGGTGTTACTGTTCCTAGTCGGTATCACGTGGGGCGCAAGACATGTCCACCCTAATGAAGACTGGCGTGGCCTTCAACGGTCGGTTTTGGGACCAGCTTTCTCTCGACGGGAAGATGGGGTACGTCATCGGGGCTATTGAAGGAATCGGCGAGGTTCCTTTCCACGCCAAGAAAGACTGCGCTTGTGTGTTCGACGCCGTTGTCGAAACCACGAAGTCACTCTACGGCGAAAAGACCGATGCACTCTACATCGAAACGGCACAAGCAATCGATGGTTTTTACAAAGAGCCCGCGAATAAACGTATACCTGTCATTGATGCGATGAAGTACGTCGCAAAGAAAGTGTGCGGCGCAACAAAACAGGAATTGGAAGAATACGAAGCAGCGTTGCGAAGATCTCTAAAGTGAAGCTACACGGCGGCGGCACCTGATGCCCGCCCGTTAAACCGCCAACCCGTTTTTCACGCGGAACCGTCTGTCCCCGGACAATTCAACTTCGAACTTCGGCGGCATGTTGTCTGGCCATGGCGCGTACCCTTCGTCGAGCATCCATCTCCCGATGTCCCTGCTTATCAGTTCGCGGCACTTCGGTCCCCAGAACGACTCCTTGGCAACGTTCGCATCCACCACCGTGAAACCATTCCCTCGGGGAAGTTCGATAGAGACCGTTCTCCACGTGCGTTTGAAATGTCGATCGCGGTCCGCGACAGTGACCTTCAATCCGTACCCGGCACCAGTCGAGTGATGCTCACCGTTGTTCCAGCCGGCCCAGGTCATGGTCAGCAGATTCGCCTGCAAGCTTCACCGCGACATGCGCTCGCGCCCGAACTGCGACGCGTATGCGTAAACCGCCTTGAAGTCAGCCTGCTCCAGGTACGGGTAGTCCGCCAGGATCTCGGTCTCGGTCATGCCGGACGCCAGCATGTCAAGCACATCCCACACCGTGACGCGCAGACCCCGAATGCAAGGCTGCCCGGAACGCTGTCCCGGAGTGACTGTGATTCGGTTTAAATCTGGATCAGTCGTGACGCCCATGCAAGCCTCTTTATTATTATCGCGTTTTGAAGCCCGGCTTGCCAAAGCCCTTCACTGCCCCACCCCCAGCACCTTCTCCACCTCCGCCCGCAAATCTGTTTGCGGCATGCCTGAATACCGGCCCACGATCTTCCCTGCGCGGTCCACAAGGAACAACGTCGGGTAGCCGTCCACATGGTACTTCGCGGCGATCTCGGGCTCGGCGCCGGGTAGTAGCGTAAACGTGTAATGGTGTTCGCGCGCGAAGTCGCGGACCGTCTCGGGCCGTTTCTGGGCGATTGAAGATTTGGGCGAACAATGGGCAGAGTCGCGAACTTGAGGTTCAGCTTAGTAGCCCTTATCATGAGGAACATGTTTCGCAGAGTCACCCTACTAAGCAGCCTGATTCTTGTTTACGGCGGATTGCTGCCGTACGTCCTAAAGGGAGATTCGAGCGAATCGTTTATTCTCGAACCTGCATCGGGTGCGTTGTTGGGGCTATATTACGGCGCTGGCAGCGTGGCTCAGACAGCGGTGAAGCTCGGGCGGACACCTGCTGTTCACCTCACGTACTATGCGTGGGCTGCCGACTGGACAGGCAGCGTCACCAAGGCAGACTTGGCGGAAGGACGCATCCCTCTCGTTAATTGGGAACCCCACCACATCGACTTCGCCAAGATTATCGACGGGAGCCTCGATCGAACGATCATCGCGCGTGCGAATGGCGCCAAAGCACTCGGCAAGAAGTTTTTCCTCGACTTCGCTGCCGAGATGAACGGCGACGAGGCGTGGAGCGGCAACAACGCTCCCCTGTACGTTTCCGCTTATCGGCACATTCACGACCTCTTCGTTGCGGCGGGCGCTACCAACGTGGTTTGGGCGTGGTGTCCGAACGTGACGGATACCGCCGGAGGCAACCGCACGACGATGGACTACTATCCCGGCGATACGTACGTCGATTGGACCGGAGTCGATGGGTACAACTGGGGTACGGAGAACGGCGGCTGGCAGACCTTTCAGCAGGTATTCAAAGACATCTACCCGCTCCTTGCAGCGAAGAAAAAGCCGATCCTGATTGGAGAGATGGCGTCCGCTGAAGTTGGCGGAGACAAGGGCAAGTGGATCGACGACATCATTCCCACTCTGCGCACCAGCTTCCCGCTCATCAAGGGTCTCATCTGGTTCGACATCAACAAGGAACGGGATTGGCGCTTCAGTTCGTCTCCCGCATCGGAAACGGCATTCATCCGCATGGCGAACGATCCGTATTTCAATCGGTAGGCGAGCGGCCGGCCGAGAGTGAAAGGTTCGATTCTCGAACGGGGCCAGCCGGCGTCCGGCAAAGGAATCGGAGATAGGCTCTCGAACAGAGCTTCAGGTGTCTCAGCCTCTCTGGGCGGAAAATCCGTTTTAGTACGATAAATCGTACGCCATGAAGAACATCATCGTCGGTACCGCCGGGCATATCGACCATGGCAAAACCGCTCTCGTCAAAGCCCTCACCGGCATTGACGCCGACCGCCTGGAAGAGGAAAAACGTCGCGGCATCACCATCGATATCGGCTTCGCTCACCTGCAACTCACGCCTGCGCTGCGCCTCGGTTTCGTTGACGTCCCCGGCCACGAGCGCTTCGTGAAAAATATGCTCGCCGGCGTGGGCGGCATCGATCTCGTCCTGTTCGTGGTCGCCGCGGACGAATCCATCAAACCGCAAACGCGCGAGCACTTCGATATCTGCCGTCTGCTCGGCATCCCGCGCGGCATCATTGTGCTGACGAAAGCCGATCTGGTCGATAAAGACATCCTCGACCTGCTTCGTCTGGAGATGGAGGAGTTCGTCGCGGGCTCCTTTCTGGAAAATGCCCCCATCGTGGCCGTCAGCTCGACCACCGGCGCCGGAATCGACGATCTCCGCCGCGAGCTCGAACGCGCGTCGCTCGATGTGGTCGAAAAGAGCGCCGCTGGTCACTTCCGGCTTCCGATCGATCGTTCTTTTTCCGCAAAAGGATTTGGCACCGTCGTAACGGGTACGCTCATTTCCGGCAGTATCAGTCGAGAGCAAGAGGTGGAGCTCTATCCCACCGGCCGCAAACTGCGCGTGCGCGGCGTGCAGGTGCATGGGAAACTGGCGGATCGCGCCACGGCGGGGCAGCGCACCGCCGTGAATCTCGCCGATATCGAACCCGCGGAGATCACCCGCGGCATGGTGCTCGCCGCACCCAGACGGTTTCGTGTCACGCGCCTGCTGGATTGCTCCCTCGATTTGCTTCCCTCCGCGAAACCGCTCAAACACCGTGCGCCGGTTCACTTCCACGCCGGGACCGCCGAGATCGAAGCCGAAATCCGCCTCTTGGCGGGAGTCACCGTGTTGAAGCCCGGCGAGCATTGCTACGCGCGCATCGTCCTTCGCGAACCGGCGCTCGTTTTGCCCGGCGACCGGTTTATCATTCGCATGTTCTCGCCCGTCGTCACCATCGGCGGCGGCGTGGTGCTCGACACCGGCGGGGTCCGCTACCGCAAAGCCGACAATGCAGCCAAGCGCCTGGACATCCTCGCCAGCCCCGACGTCACTGCTAAGATTGCTTTGCTCGTGCGCGAATCCAAATTCGGTCTGAGCTTCGCCGATCTGATTTCGCGCACCGGTCTCGTAGAGCACGATCTCGAAACCGCAGCCCGCACGAGTGAACTTGTCTGGCTCCGACAACAGCAACCCTGGCTTGCCGGCCGAGCTTGGTTCGAAACCAACAAGACGCGGCTCGTCGAAACCATCCGTGCCTTCCACCGCGCAAACCCCCTGCTCCCCGGCATCGCCAAGCAGGACCTGCGGGGCCGCGAACTGGCCGAAGCGCCGCCCTTCGTTTTCGAAGCCCTTCTCGCCGAGGCGAAGGAGCTTGCTGCCGAAGGCGAAACCGTCCGGTTGCGAACGCACAAAGTCGTGTTCAAAGAGGATGAGGAGCAAGCCCGCGCCGCCATTGAGCGCGCGTTCGAGCAGGCAGGACTCACGGCGCCCGCCGTTGCCGAGGTCCTCGCCAAATCCGGCGTCGAGTCCGCCCGCGCACGGTCACTCCTTCAGATTTTGCTCCGCGAAAAACGCCTCGTCCGCATCAATGAAGACCTGGTCTTTCATCGATCAGCGCTCGAAAGTCTGCGCCACCTGCTCGCCGGCCGCAAGTCGGAACGCTTCAACGTCGGCGCATTCAAGGACTGGACCGGCATCTCCCGCAAATACGCCATCCCGCTGCTCGAATATCTCGACCGCGAGCACGTCACGCGCCGCGAAGGCGACGAAAGGCTTGTGTTATGAGCGCCATTGCTCTAATCCGAGATGGCGCTCTCGCCCGGTACGATCGGCCGGGTTCGCGGCAAGAGTCCGCGCCGGGCAAAATGGCCAAACAAAGCCAAAATCCCCGTAAACACAAGTAACTTAAGGGCATCGGAGATCCGAGTTCGCGGCAACACCTTCCACAGCAGACCCAGCACCGGCTGCGCCACGCACACCGCCCACACAGAGCCGTAAAAGTACCGGCGCTCGTGACCTTCCCCCTTAGTCGATGCCTTCACACGCGGCAATCTGCCAAGGGCACCGGCGACCCAGATAGTAACCGCAAGCGGAAAATAAGCGTATTCATAGAGTTGCCGCAGATACCATTTTCCGGTTGCCACGGCCACCGCCAGCCCGGCCCAGTTCAGGACGGCAAATACCGCTACCGCGCTCCAGGCGAAGGTGTAACACACGCGGCGGTACAAGGGGTTGGGCTTATCCTCGGTGAAACGCAGGATGTAGGGTTTCGGCTCCACGCCCGGCAATTTGCCCCTCAATCCGGCAATTCCGGTCCCAATCAATACCGTGGAAAGCCAGGCCGCCATGCGCCAATCGAAGCCATGCTCAAACAAATCAAAGGTCAAAGGACCGGGTGCGATGAAGAACACCCAAATCCAGATCGGCCAATGGGCGATTCGATATCCGCTCTTGTTTCGTTCGCGCAGTTTACGCTGGCTGGCCAATTCGACTTTGATGGCGGGATTCATGCGGTTTCCACTACAATACGTAAATTCCCGACGCAATGCATAAACACACTACTTTCTTATTCGCCGGCGCGCTCCTCATGGCGTCTAGTTTGGCGGCGCAGGTCAACCTGAACGTCAACGTATTGACCGACAACTACAACAACGCGCGCACCAACGCGAACCTGAACGAAACCATCCTCAGCACGCTGAACGTGAACTCGACACAATTCGGCAAGCTGTTTTCGCTGCCTGTAAATGGTGCCATCAACGGGCAGCCACTCTATGTGCAAGGCGTTGCCATTCCCAATCAGGGTACGCACAACGTCGTGTATGTCGCGACTCACCATAACGACGTGTACGCGTTCGATGCAGACACCCAGGGCAACCCATTGTGGCATGTAAATCTTGGCCCATCAGTTCCAGGCACGGACTTCAATGTGGCCGACCTGACGGAAATCGGCGTCCTAAGCACACCCGTCATCGACATCACCACCAACACGATCTACGTTGTGGCCTTCACCAAGGAAAGCGGAAACCACATCTACCGGCTTCACGCGCTTGACATCACGACGGGTAATGAAAAATTCGGGGGACCGGTGGTGATCGCTGCCACGGTGGCGGGCACCAGTAATTACGACAGTCTGAACGGCCAGACTGCTTTTAACGCGAGCACCCACCTCCAGCGGCCCGGCCTGGCATTACTAAACAACACGGTTTACATCGCGTTCGCTTCGCATAACGACGTTGACATCTGGCATGGCTGGTTGATTGGCTATAATGCCGCCACGTTACAGCGGGTGTCGGCTTACATGACCACCCCGAATGGATGGGGCGGAGGGATCTGGCAAGGAGGCAGAGCGCCGGCTATCGACGATCAGGGGAACATCTACGTCAGTACAGGCAACGGCTCGTTCGACACCCAACAGGACTACTCTGAGAGCTTCATACGGTTCAGCACTTCCACCGGCGTCCCCAAGCTAGCCGATTGGTTCACTCCGGACAATTACGCCAGCCTCACCGATCTCGACAGCGATCTGGGATCGTGCGGGCCGCTTCTGTCGCGATTAGGCTGGGTAATCGGCGGAGGCAAGGAGGGCATCGTCTTCTTGATGGACCAGAACAACCTGGGCCACCTGCAAACGGGTAACAACCAGATTCTGCAGCACTTCCAGGCCATCGGGTTCGGGATATTCAACATGGCATTCTGGGATCGGCTCGGCGGGTCGATGCTGTACCTGCGCGCTAACGCGGATGTGGTGAAAGCTTTCCGAATCGAAGATAACCAATTCTTGACGACACCGGTTTCGCAGTCTACTTCGGGTGCGGCTCTGCCGTTCGACGGAATGGCAATTTCAGCCAACGGCAGTGCGGCGTATTCCGGAATCTTTTGGATCACGGTGACGCAGAATGGGAACAACGACGGAGCCGGCACGCTGCACGCGTTCAACGCGCTCGATCTCTCGCAGGAACTGTGGAACAGTGATATGAACTCCTCGCGGGACTCACTCGGGACACTGGCGAAGTTCACGGCGCCCACCGTCGTCAATGGAAAAGTCTATGTGCCGAATTTTTCGGGCAGCCTGATGGTCTACGGACTACTGTCGCAGAACACGGCTATCGGGGAGGTGGTCAATGCGGCCAGCGGGTATGGCGGGCCAATAGCGCCGGGTGAAATGGTGTCTATCTTCGGAAGTGGCCTGGGACCCTCCACTCTAGTGACAGATGCGGAGGTTTCCACGACTCCCGGCAAGCTCAGCTATAACCTCCAGGGCACGCAGGTCATGATCAACGGTGCCCCGGCGCCACTGCTTTACGCCCGCACGGATCAAGTAGCCGCCGTGGTCCCCTACGCTGTGGCCAGCCAAAACAACCTGAGCTTGCAGGTGCAGTATCAAGGGCAGAGCACGCCGACCGTTCACATGCCCGTTGCACCAACTGCGCCGGGATTGTTCACCGTAGACCGCAGCGGCACCGGCCAGGGCGCGATTCTGAACGAAGACACCAGTCTCAATTCGCCGTCAAACCCAGCCTTGCGAGGATCCATCGTGGCACTATATGGAACTGGCCAGGGGCAGACAGACCCTGCCGGGCAGGAGGACGACATTCCCGGCGATGCATTGGCAACGGTGGTGAGCCCGGTCACGGTAACAATCGGAGGGCAGCCGGCGGACCTGCTGTATGCCGGGACCGCACCAACGCTGGCGGGAGTCATGCAGATCAACGTCCGCGTGCCGGCCGGTATCCAACCGGGCAGCGCAGTGCGGGTTGTGGTCAACATCGGCGGAGTAAACAGCCCGCCCAATGTGACGATGGCTGTGCAGTAAGGCGACCGCGAGCGATCTGGCCGTTCTCGGGTGATGGCAGAGCCGGACCAGGGGGTCCGGCGCGGACGGGGGCGTCCGCCCATAAGCGCTAAGATAACGATTGCTTAAGCAGCTCAAATTCGTTAAGCTTAGGCATGCCGGTCATGGACGAGGATTGGAGTGTTCTAC
>Ga0326728_10006763_pt1 | contig 30453 bp, 46 predicted proteins | sample MB3enrmetagenome_FD_207602 | JGI IMG/M metagenome (GOLD analysis project Ga0326728, IMG submission 207602) | Lab enriched peat soil microbial communities from McLean, Ithaca, NY, United States - MB31MN | ecosystem: Environmental > Terrestrial > Soil > Wetlands > Peat | place: USA: New York...
TGGCTGTCAAAAAGACCTTCGGCAAAGAGATCACCAAGAATTGGAAGGGCAAGGCTAATAACTCCAAGCTTCAAGCTGTGGGTTATGACACCCACAATGACTACATGCCCGAAGACAAATACATCGCTTGGCAAAAGAAGGTGTTGGCAGAGTGTTTTCGCACCATCAAAGACACAGGCGCCATCTTCTACAATCACAAGTGGCGAGTGCAGAAGGGCATCTTCCAGCAGCGAACAGAGATTGTTGAGGGGTTGCCCCTGCGACAGATCATCATTTGGAAGAAGAAGGGCGGCATCAACTTCAATGAGACCTACTTTCTCCCTACCTATGAGGTCATCTACCTGATTGCCAAGCCTGAGTTCAAGTTGCCTCCCAAGATCAATCGATATGGGGACGTATGGGATATCATGCAGAAGAAGGGTAGCTGGCATCCGGCCCCGTTTCCATTGGAATTGGCATCCAGGTGCGTGGAAGCAACCACAGGTGAATGGATTTTGGATCCCTTCGTGGGAAGCGGAACTACTGCCATTGCAGCTAAGAAGTTCGGGAAGAAGTTCATTGGGATCGATATCTCCCAAGACTACTGCCAGAAGGCCATATCAGACGTCAATCAATCGACGTCAAATCCAATTCGTTGAGGAACTTCTCGAAGACCTTTTCAGCGATCTCTTGGCCTTGGGACATATCGCCTTCCTCGACCTCTTGTGCCATTTTGATCAGCTCTTGTTCCTGCATCAGTTGTGCCATGAGTTGCTTACGATCCATACTTGGCTCCTTCCAGGTTCTTGACGATCTTTTCGATGATCTCTGTTGGCGGCTTGTAGTGTGTGGTTCCGGTAGGAGTGCCCAGCAAAGGGTGTTTGACTGACAGGTTCCTGTAAAAGCTAATCAGCTTCTTGCCTTCCCTGATAGTATCATCAATGAAAGATACCTGCTCTGGTTCCAAGTCCGTTCCAATCCACTCACCAATCCTTTTGGCCCTATCGCGGAAGCCGTAAAGAAACTTGCTGGAACGCAGGCTGATGACATACTGCACCACTTCTGGTTGCACATTCTTGATCTCTGTCATCTTGGCTTTGAGACGTTGAGTAGCAGCCAAGAAAGCCGTCTTGTCTTTCTTGGTGGCAGCCTTGGCCACGTCATCCATGAAGGGCTTCAAGGTGGCAGGATCTTGCTGTGTCTTCTTCATCTTGTCCGTGACTTTCTGTTTGACTACGATACGCTCAGTAGCCAAGCGTTGCGTCAAGTGCTCTATTAGGCCGTCCAGTGGCAGGATGTCGAAGTTGTATCGGTTCCTCTTACCAAACTCGCCAAATTGACCTACTTGCCTTTCTCTAACCGGCCCAGTCAGTCCCTTCTTGCCAGCTACCTGTTCTGCCTTCTGACGATACACATCAGTAGCTCTGCGCTTCTTGGCAGCCCCCTCTTGGATCTTTTGCGATAGCCTTTCCACTTGCTCTGGTGGTATGCTGCGCCCCTCGCTCATAGAGTTGATCAAAACTCTGCGCCATTTAGCTTCCTCGCCTTTGCCTCGGTCTGGGCTCATCATGAGTTCATTGAGCTTCATCTTTTGTTCAGCAAGGAACTTTTCCTTGGGGTCAGTAGCTGTTTTTACCTCATCGGCCAGTGTCTTGTTTTGCTGGGCGTATTGGTGTTTGGCTAAACTCTTTTTGAGGACAATGCGTCTGTCCTGTTTGCCTCCAAGCTCTTGTTTGACTTGCGCCAAGCGAGTTTCTTTGGCTGGATCGGGAGCTGCTTGCAAGTCAGCTTCCAAGGTAGCTTCTTCTTGTTTGAGGACGCCCATCTCTGCCAAAATCTTGACCAGCTCCATGAGGTTGTTGCGGGCTGCTGTGTTTCTACGAGCTTCTTGTCCAGTTCTGGATAGTTGCAATTCGGGCGCAGTCAGATCGTGTAGATACCTTTGGCGCTCGTTCTCGTAGCTTTGGATCCAATCCTTGTAGTTCCTGGTTTGATGGTAGAAGCCACGTCCCTTGGTTTTGGCTTCCTCTGGATCGTGAGTTCCGCCAGCACCTCCTGGGAATTGTTCCATCTCCACTTCGTAAGCGGATGGTTCTTCCATTCCTTCTTCCACGCCTCTGTAATGCTGGTCTCTGGCGTTCTTCAAGGCCATCATGACAGCTTCGTCATCTGGTGCAGCAGTCTTGGCGCGTTGCCTCAAATCATGGCTAACTTCGTTGAGCAAATCTTCCACAGAGGATTGTTCTTCTTCGTCTTCCATCTCCAACATATTGACCAAGTTGTCGATGCCCTGATTGACCAAGTTGAAACCGCCTCCAACCTCCACAGCCTTCCTATACATCTTGGCTAACAGCAAAATCTGATCAGCTATGTCAGGATCGGAAACTTGGCGAGCAGCTTCCACCATCTTGTCATACAGGCCCTCTTCTTCATCCTCGGGCGCAGCCAAAGACTGCAAGAAGGCGTGCGTAGCACCCTTGTAGAAACGGCCAATTTGTTGAAGGAGTTCGGGGAGGTTGGTCATGGCTTACCTGATATATGCCATGATATGACCACGCTTCGAGCCCCCTTCCCATACTTCGGTGGCAAACACAAAGTAGCCCCTATTATTTGGCAAGGATTGGGCCAGATCACCAACTATGTTGAGCCTTTTTGTGGCTCCATGGCAGTATTGTTGGACAATCCTCACCCAGCCAAAATCGAAACGGTCAATGATAGCGACTGCTTCATCCCCAACTTCTATCGAGCCATCACCCAAGAGCCCGAGAAGGTAGCTGAATACGCTGATTACCCTGTCCATGAAGCAGATTTGCATGCCAGGCATCGCTGGTTGGTTTCGCAAGCCACGGACGAGTTCCGTCTCAAAATGAACACCGATCCTGACTACTACGATGTCAAGATAGCTGGCTGGTGGGTATGGGGGATTGGGGCCTCTATTCCCGGAAATTGGTTGATGACCCGAGGCCTCAATGCCATGCCCATGCTGTCTTCGGCAGGTGGTGGTATTCATGGTTTGCGCCAGCCCATCTTGGAATGGTTCAAGAAGTTGCAGGATCGCTTACGACGTGTTAGAGTGTGCTGTGGGGACTGGACGAAGGTGATAACTCCGGCTTGCACCTACAAAAACAAAGGCTTGGTGCCCAAGGACATTACGGGTGTCTTCTTGGATCCTCCCTACGAGCTGCAAGGCCGTGTCAAGAAGGTGTATCAGCAGGATGACAACATCTTTTCCCAGGCATATCAATGGGCCATAGACAATGGAGACAATCCCAAACTGCGTATTGCGTTATGTGGATACGAAGGAGAACACAAGTTCCCTGACACTTGGCAGGTATATAGTTGGGTTCCAAACGGCGGAATGGCTAATCAAGCGTTAGCCAATAGTCGTGGCAAAGACAACAAAAGCGAAGAGAGAGTGTGGTTTTCCCCACACTGTTTGCAATTACCATCATGATACCAAGCAAAATACTGAAAGACCATGATATTGAGCTATCCGAGATGGGTCGTCTGGCTTTTGCCAAGGCCGTTAGAGATGTGTTTCCAATTCCCACAATACAAGATGTGGAAGATGAAATGCTGTTCAATTTCTTTGTTGGATGCGAAATGACGGAAGCACAGTGTATGGAAGTTTTGGCGAGGACAATCCGATATGCTAGGGTGTGGGGGTTCTCGTGAGGGTATCAGAGGTATTGCAAGATAACAATATGCAGATATCCAAAAAAGGGATCAAGGCATTCTATAAGGCCATTGAGGACTTATATCCTGGATTGGAAATGACTGGGGTGGCCTGGAATTACGATTGGACTTATGACCAATGCGTGGAGATCCTACAAAGGACACTTCGATACTGCAAATTGTGGGGGTTCTCGTGAGGATAATGGATCTCCTGTTTGAGAATGACATCTACCTGTCTGATAAAGGCAAAGAAGCTCTATTCAAGGCAATCAAAGATGTTTTGCCATACATCGGCGTTAGTTGCTATGTTGGTTTGGGAGAAGGTGCCATAGTAGCTTTGGTTATGAACTTGGATTTGGAAGATAAGGATGCCATAGAGATCATGCAGAGAACAATTCGATACTGTAAGCTATGGGGGTTCGCGTGAGTGGCAAAGTGCTAACCAAAGAAGACATTGCCAAAATGACACCCGAAGAGAGGGTTGACCTGGCATCACGTATGTTTTGCCCCGTCAAGTGTGGTGGTTGCGATTATGACGAAAAAGGTCGTCCGTGGTATGTTCATGGTGGTATTCATCGTTCTCCCAAAGAACATAACGATATCATCAGGGCAGCCAATCCCAAATGGTCAGAAGAAGCTCTGAAGCCTTATCTGTTGCCCGAAGAGGATGAATAAATGCACGTCGTTTATACTGGCGAAGACATGCCATACAAGCTATCCAAGTCCATCTTCCTGGCCGGCCCTTCTCTCCGTCCTGGCCAAGACAAGGAAATGGAAAGCTGGCGCAAAGATGCCATCCAAATCCTCCGAGACAAGGGATTTGATGGTGTCATCTTTTGCCCAGAGAACAGAGGCTTCAAAGCTTCCAAAGACTTCGACTATGAGGATCAGATTGATTGGGAAGACAAGTATCTCAATGTAGCTGACTGCATTCTCTTTTGGGTGCCAAGAGATCTTTCTACGGACAAGGAAGGCAATCTCAAACTCCCAGCCCTGACCACCAACATCGAGTGGGGGACTTGGGCTAGCACGGGCAAGGTAGTCCTGGGTTGTCCCGAGGATGCCGAGAAGGTAGCCTATCTGAAACATTACGCAGAGAAGTTCAACGTTCCCGTTAGCGACACCTTGGTCTCTACCATCGATGATGCTTTGGAAATGTTGGGAGATGGTGAGGAGCGCTCTATGGGGGAGCGTTTCGTCCCTCTCTTCATCTGGAAGACGCCCAGTTTTCAATCCTGGTATCATGCTCAACTGGATGCTGGCAACAGATTGGAGGATGCTCGCCTCCTTTACAATTTCCGTCCTGGCAACAGGGAGTTCGTCTTCCTGTGGGTGTTGAAGGCCAACGTTTATGTGGCCTCCGAGGATCGTTTCAAGGACAACGAGTTTGTCATGGCTCGCACAGATATTTCAACTGTGTGTTTGTGGCGTGATGCAGGTGAGTCGTTCTTCGATACAGAAGTGGTCATCGTCAAAGAGTTCAGAACACCAGCCGCTACTGATGATGGTTTCATCAGAGAATTGCCGGGAGGTTCTTCACCATCTGGTGCAGGAGCCGAAGAAACAGCGGCCGAGGAAGTGCATGAGGAGACGGGTTTTTACTTGGAGCCCGACCGATTGAAGAAGCATGAAGCCAGACAACTAGCCGGCACCTTTTCTTCTCACAAGGCGCATCTGTTCTCTGCGGAACTGACCGAGGAGGAAATGGACTGGTTCCGTTCCCAAAAAGGAATGGTGCATGGCAACGTGGAAGATAGCGAAAGAACTTTCATTGAAGTGCATACCTTGGGAGAATTGATCAAGGATGAGCTTGTCGATTGGAGCACGCTCGGAATGATACTGTCAGTCATCGCATAGCGCTCCGCATCCCAAAGGGGATAAATCTGTATGCATGTATGTTCGATGACAAGAAGAAGTTCCTGTTTCGCTGCAAAGAATGCCAGATGATCATCAGTGTGGATCTGGAAGAGGAAGAGGACTTGAAGGATGTGCATGAAGACAAGCTGGTGCTGTCCTGTCCTTGTGGTGGTAAGAGCTACGTATTGCGCGATTGACTATTGACATTTAGTGTCCAACGATTTACGTTCGGCCAAAGAGGAAAGAGCCATGATTTACGTATTGGTAAGAGATGCCACGGATTATGACGAGGATGACGAGATGATCTTTGCGTCCGTTTCCAAAGAAGCGGTGGAGAAAAGGCACGCCGAAATCACAGCCAGGATCCCGCTATTGAAGCGCTTTGCAGAGATCATTCGTGCTGATGTAGATGCATTCAGGAAATCTTTGCCACCAGTGGTTGCACCAGATTATGCCAAGCTTCCACCTCGTCCATTGGTGTGGCTCAATGGCAAGTGGAACAATGCTTATGAACTGGAATACAGAGAAAGGTATGACCAACAGGAGCATTTGGTGCGTGATTTTACCGAAAAGGCAGTGGCTAAGCTCAACGAACTGAACAAGCAATACAACTACACGCCAGAGGAGTTGGAGAACTGGTCAGAGTATTTGTGGGCTGACCATTCGTATTCCATTCAAGAAGTGGAGAGTGATTGAATAAAACGCTTTACAGGCCCGTGGGAGCCAAAGAACTTGAACTGATCAAGCAATCTGACTACGAGAGGTTTCCGCCTCGACTACCAGAGCAGCCCATCTTCTATCCCGTTCTCACCAAAGAATACGCTATCAAAATTGCCCGAGACTGGAACGCCAAGCGAGATGGCATCGGACACGTTCTCCGATTTCGGATTGACAGCAAGTTCCTGGATCGCTATGATGTGCAAACTGCTGGTGGTCGAGATCATCAGGAGTATTGGATCCCTGCGGAGGAGCTGGAAGCTTTCAATGACGCCATCGTTGGCAAGATCAAGGTCATTCAGACTTTCGAGAAGTGGTTCGTCTATATCCTTCGCTGTTCTGACGATACCCTCTACACAGGCATCACCAACGATTTGGAACGCCGCATTCAGCGACACAATGATAAGAAGGGTGCCAAATACACCAAGACCCGCACTCCTGTATCATTGGTCAAGTCCTTCGTTTGCCTAACTAAGTCAGAAGCATTGAAGTTGGAATACAAAATCAAACAGTTGCCACGAAATAAGAAGCTCACCTATGTCCAATGACTATTTTACCCCAACAGGTCAGACGACTGATGGCAAGGTCATAGTGGATGGCGTCTGGAAGTTCTACGAAACCGAAGGACTTCCTTTGGATGTCATCTTCGACTGCTGCATCAAGAAGGGATGGATCCCGGATTGGATCAAACTTTACACCCAGATGATAGCCTCGGGCATGAAGCACGAACGCATCCTATCTAAGCTGGAAGTGGCCATTTGCGACTCCTTCGGTAAAGATTTCAGCGAGGCCGTTATATCTCGGTTAGACCAATATTTCCAACCTAAGGATACCAAATGACTAACCCCAACCTGACCTCTATCAACGTAATCATCGATGCTTCTGGCTCCATGGCCTCTCTAACCCATGACACCATCGGCAGCTTCAACACCTTCCTCAAAGAACAGAAGGCCTTCCCAGGAGAAGCAAACTTCACCCTGTGCGTCTTCAACGATGACTACCGTTTGGTGCATGATTTCGTCAAGATTGCCAGCGTTGCTGACCTGGATACCGCCACCTATCATCCAGGCGGCTATACTGCCCTCTTGGATGCCATGGGTTCCACTATGGAGTCCGTAGGGGCCAAGCTGGCTGCTCTCCCAGAAGATGAGCGCCCTTCCAAGGTTATCTTCTTGGTCATTACAGACGGTCAAGAGAATGCCAGCCACCGTTTCAGCTCGGCCCAAATCAAGGATATGGTAGAGCACCAGATGAACAAATACAGCTGGGAGTTCGTCTTCTTCGGAGCATCTATGGATCAGATTGCTGCGGGTCAAGCCCTCGGTATCTCCATGCAGAACACCATGACCTACGACAGTTCCTCGGCCGGCACTCACCAGCTATACAGCACTATTTCCAGCAGCATGAGCAATTACCGTTCCTCTAACTCGTCTAGAGCCAACTTCTTCGATCCAGGCTCAGCACTTCCTATTGTGGATGCCAATGGTAATCCCATTCCCAGCCCAACCAACAATAGCGGCACTAAATAATGTGCGCCGTTTCCGTCATCTATGACATGTTTGGTCAGCAACCGGACTCCTGGTATACCAAGGAGCGCATTGACCTGTTCAAGCGCATGGTAGAGGATGCCAAGATTTTCGACCAAGAAGCTAACCAACCAGACTGCGAAGATGCGGAGAAGGCCAAGATATTGGAGCGATTAGAGAAGTTGGAGAAAAACCAATGACTACTGGAATATATGCCGGCACTTTCGACCCTCTTACAAACGGGCACCTCGATATCATCAATCGCAGCATGACGTTTTGCGACAAGCTCATCGTGGCCATTGGAGTCAATCCTGCCAAGCAAACTATGTTCACGGAAGCTGAAAGGCGCGACATGATCCATAGGGCTGTCCCAAGTTTCAACGTGGAGGCAGTTCAGTTCCAAGGGCTGCTCATCGAATACGCCAAGAAAATCAATGCCAAGGTATTGATTAGGGGCATCAGGTCGGTGTCTGACTTCGAGTATGAAATCAACTTAGCCAACGTCAACAAGGTTTTGGATCCCAGCATCGAAACTGTTTTCCTGCCGACCAGCCCTGATCTGGCGGTAGTTTCTTCATCCATGGTCAAGGAAATCGCTAAGCATGGCGGGGACATCAGCAAGTTTGTTCCCAAGCATGTGGCGAGTGCGGTAGAGGGTAAGTTCGGATTTTTCAAGACAGGGACTTGACTTCGAGTTTTGGGGGCTTACAATATCGGCTCCTCAAAAAACTTCATCAATCTGCTAATATCGCGATATAGATGATACGTACGGGGGAGTAGCTCAGTGTTAGAGCGTCGGACTAAACACCCGAAGGTCACCGGTTCAATTCCGTGTCTCCCCCACCATTACCTCTATAAGACAGGGTAAATCTTGTCGGGGTAGCCAATACGCGCAAGTAGCTCAGTGTTAGAGCGCCAGCGTCCAATAGCTGGAGGTCGGTGGTTCAACTCCATTCCTTGCGCGCCAAGTTATCCCGACTGACCCGTAGCTCGGAAGCTACCACCGGCTGTAACCCGGTTGCCTATGTGCTAAGTGGTTCGACTCCACCAGGCGGGACCAAACCACAGAAGCACCTGTTAGGGTTTTTCTTGTGGCTGTTACTTGACAATTTAGTATCTGTTTCGGCAATTAGCGAAGTTTGGTATCGCGCCTGTTTTGGGTACAGGAGATCACAAGTTCGAATCTTGTATTGCCGACCAATCATCAGGGATTGGTGTTTAACAGGAGCATGGTCGGTCTGGAGCCGAGCGGCAAGGGTGCAAATCCCTTATCCCTGACCAAGGTAAAGTATGATGCTTGTAGTCATCTGAGATGTAATTTACATCTTCCGGCGAAACTCCGGTGCTTTATCTATCAGGGATTGATGTTTAACGGTAGCATCCTACCTTCGGAGCGTAGTTGAAGTGGTTCGAATCCACTATCCCTGACCATCCCGCTTAGCTCATCACTAGAGCGCCACCCCCGAGAGGGTGGAGGTAGGTCGGTGTAATTCCACCAGCGGGAGCCATACTCTTAGGCACAACAGCATACTGCTGTGGGAGCATTCGTAAGAATGATGTGCATGTAAACCCGACCGAGGCAACTCGGTCATTATTCCGGTGTAGGGAAACGGTGAACCCGCCACGCTGTTAACGTGGATATCATTGTTGGTTCGAATCCAACTGCCGGAGCCATTATTAAGGTAGTCTCTATGTTGGCATAGATAACGAGCTGTTAACTCGTCCCTCCCAGGTTCGATTCCTGGTACCTTAGCCACTCTTTCCATTCCGTGATATAATCACCACCATTAGAGGTATCAATGAAGTTTCTATGGATGCTAGTTGCGTGTTTTATGTTGTCTGCATGCTATGATGATTATGGCTACTACGATCCGTATGCACCAGTGGCTTATGGCGTTGGTGGCTACTGGTACATGTATGGCGGAGTTCGTATGTGGCATGCTGGTGGATATGTACGACCTGCTTTTTACAGTGGTTATAGAGGCGGCTACCGTGGTGGATATCATGGTGGTTATCATGGTGGAGGCCATGGCGGTCATCGATGAATTGATTTGAGCATGCGAATAACATTGCATGCTGTTATACTCCCGTAAGCATCTGGTGAGGCTGGGACATTGTCAATGTCTTGAGGGCGGTTCGATTCCGCTCGGGAGTGCCAATATCACGGACGTGCGTAGCTGGTGCTCGGGTGGGACTTATAATCCTGCAAGCTCTGATATAGCGTAACGGTAGGGTTCGATTCCCTAGCGTCCGACCAGAGGGAGCATGCGCATCGTAGATAAGCCTTGGGGCCAAGAATTGATATGGGCAGAGACGCCAAACTATGTGGCCAAGATCCTGCAAATCAATCCTGGTCATCGCCTTTCCCGCCAATATCACAACATCAAAGAAGAGACCTTCATGGTTCTTTCTGGTGTGCTGACGCTGGAAACTGGTTTCGGGCCCGATATACTCACACACAATTTACAGGTAGGGGCTGTCTATCATTGCCCGCCAAAGCGTATCCACCGAATGATTTGTGATGCAAATAAGAATGATAAGCCAGTTGAAGTGATGGAAGTATCCACACCTCACCTGGATGATGTAGTGAGGTTAGAAGACGATTACAAGAGATGAATGCCACCTTAGCTGAGACAGATTAGCGCTGCGCTGAAGACGCGGAGACACTGGCGCAATACCAGTAGGTGGCACCAATATCCGCCGTTAGTCCAGAAGTTAAGACACGTGTCTGATACACACGGAAAGATGGAGCGTTACCATCACGGCGGACCATACCTCCCGATAGTTTAAGTGAACAGCGTTATAGAGGACGTATACTTCAATTTATAGCGCTTAGTATCGTGCAAAACGCTCCCCGGAAGGAGAAGATATAGGTGCAAATCCTGTTCTGGAGACCATATGGAAGACAGAAAGCCTACCATCAAGGAAATGTTAGAGGCTCCACCTTTGCAGTGCCCGATCTGTGATCGTCCTAACTATCACCCATCGGATCATCACATGGTGCCCAAATCCAGAGGCGGTAAGGCCACAGAGACCATCTGTGCTGACTGCCACAAGGCCATCCACGCTCACTTCACAAACAAAGAGCTGGAAGAGACGTACCACACACCAGAGGCCCTGCTATCGCATGAGGGATTTGCCAAGCAGGTCAAGTTCATTTCCAAACAAGACCCTGGTGGTAGGGTGAGAACTAAGAAGAACAAAGATCGTTTGAGGAGAGAATAGGGGAGGGGAAATGCAAATCTTTTACGGAAGCTTTGCATGTGCTAATGATGTATTCGAGGGCTTTGCAGTTCCTGAAAAGGATCGCAATGGCATAGAGTTCATTTACGCAGCATATGATCAAGGTGATTACGAGGGTGATGCCCATGTAATTTTTACGAAGGACAGAGCACTATATGAGGTGAATGGTTCGCACTGTTCATGCAACGGATTGGAAGATTGTTGGAAGCCCGAGGAAACTTCGTTGGTCGCATTGATGTTTCGTCCAAACGTTTCAGAACAGGCCAAGGATAACCTGAAACGGAAGTATAGGGGTCTTATTGCTTTCATGTAAAGAATAAGGGGCGGTTTAGCAACGAGCAAGCCAAAACTCCTTGGGTGTCAATTCCCATCCGCTCCTCCAAAACGTATGATATAGACTGCTCAACATTGCGAGCCCCGAATGGGCCGCGTCCGAAAGAGGTAAAAGCATGAGCCGAGTAGTATTAGCCAACTGTATAGTGACGACCGAGGAAGATTGGATTCCAGTAGTTTTAGCAGATGATTTGGATGCATTAGCCATCCAACAAGGCACCTATCAAGAAGAGCAGTCCAAAAAGAGAAGGCTGAATGATCGATCAATCGACAAAAATCCGGAAGCCAGTTTGAGACGCACCATCGGTTCTAAACGATCCGAGTATGCGTTTCATCAGTGGTCAGGCAGACAAGCCCGAGTCACGTTGCCAGGTGAGTTTCACGACTATCCCGATGTTGGCCAATGCAACGTCCGAAATATCAACGATCCGGAAGATGGGCTAATGATCCAAGAGAGAGACCAAGGCGAACTGCCAATGGTTCTAACCGTAATCAAGGATCCGCTTTTCAGAGACAAGACCGTCTGGTTAATTGGCTGGGGAATGACCGATCTATTACGCCGAAACTTCTATCTGATCAATCAGCAGAGAGCAGTCAAGAACTGGGGAATGATTAGCAACATGCAGCCGCATGAACAGTTCGTATATCCCCGTTCCATGCTAAATCCGATGAAAACATTGAGCAAGGAGTTCGTCAATACTCCGTATGTGAGCAAAAATGAACGATGATTTCATCAAAGACGACACTTCAATAGAAATCGTAGAAGTCGATAAGAAGAGCTATAAGTGCCGAGGATCCCTCTACTGCAAATATTGGGATGGCATTCCGAAAGGGCAGAAGGCTCTGAGAATAAAAACAGATGGTGCAGGCGGCTGGAACACAGCCTTTTACTGCAAGAAATGCATGAAGCCGCTCATCGCAATGATGAAAGTGGCCATAGACAAGATTGAAAATGAGGAGTAAGGTGGCTGGACTGTTTCTCTGGCGACTTTGATATGACAGCTTGAACAGAAGCTGTCAGAAGTTAGGGCTGACTTGACATTAGCTCGCCTCCCATGGGTTCGTAATTCAATGGTAGAATCGCCGGCTCTTACCCGGTAAATGAGAGTTCGATCCTCTCCGAACCCACCAAATGATAAGCGTTGAATTGACCAAGTTAGAAGCAACTGGCATTCATTGTGCCAACAGGGACTGCAAACGCTTACCAGAACATACCGTCAATATTCTGGGCAACGTCTACTACATCAAGGTAGATACCACCGTTGCTGTCATTACGTTGGGCGGTCGCCATGAGTATTACTGTCGTGGCTGCATCGATGAGATATATGCCATGTTGAGGGCCAAACTTGATTCCAAGCTGTGGGCCTTTCACTAAGCTCTTGGCATCAGTAAACCTTTACTATGAAGTCGTTTCTTGACGGCATTACCGCTTACGTTTAGTTGACGACCTATTTCGGAATAAGAACTATCGTTCACCATTTGCAACAACACATTATCTTCTGGCCAAACGATTTGCTCCCTATGATTTCTGACACACTTCTGACAATAAATGGAGAGATGTCCAACTGGAACTCCACAGTCTTGGCACGTTTTAGTCTCTTTGGTGTCAGCATGATTATTTTTGTTCTTGTTCTTGGCACAATAAGTATCAGTCAATGAATGGCAATTTGGGCAGAGAAACCTTAAGTTCTCTAACCTGTTGTCATTATTTATACCGTTGATGTGGTCCAGGTGCAACGATAGTTCCTCACCTTCCCAGTGTGTGATATGACACCTTTGACATTTGTACTCAATTAGGCTGTCTCGAAGTATTCTGTTCTTGACATGCTTTCTGTCAACCAAATTGACACAAAACAATTCTTCGTTTGTTAGTTCCACAATTTGGCCGCGAGCTTCCGATAACATTTCGCTTAGTGTCAAAAAATGTGTTGTGTCAAGTCCGTAAAGCTTGATATACTTCTTGATAGTTTTGTAATTGGAGCCCAAGTTGGTAAGTCCCAATTTTTGAGCTACCTCGATAAGTTTTCTGCTGGATTTTACTGCTTCGATAAGTTGCTTGTCAGTCCATGTTCTCATTGAACCCTCGTTTCTGTGTGGCCATACTTTCTATGCTGTCTTATTGATATATCAATAGTTTTCGGGTTTGAAGCTCAACTGGATGAGAGCGCTCGACTTTTAATCGAGAGGAAGTGGGTTCGAGTCCCACCAGACCCACCAATTCATATTCAAGGAGACCTTTCATGGAAGATAGGAAGACAACCATCATCAACCTGTACGGCGGGCCCGGATCAGGTAAGTCAACGTCAGCTGCTTATCTCTACTACCTACTGAAAGTAGCCGGAAAGAATGTGGAACTGGTGAGAGAGTATGTCAAGGATTGGGCCTGGGAAAGCCGCAAGATCACTACCTACGATCAGATCTACTTTCTCGGCAAACAAGTTCGCAGAGAGAGTTTGCTATACGGGAAGGTGGATTGGATCGTGACGGACTCCCCAGTCATGATGAACATGTATTACGCCCAAAGGTATTGTCCCAAAGCCCTTGCTGACGGAATTGGGTCAGCTATCATGGCTTTCTATCGTCAGGCTATCGAAGATGGCCACAAGCACGTTCATATCCTGCTGGAACGCAACAAGCCGTATGCCAGCGAGGGTCGCTATCAAACCGAGGCAGAAGCCAGAGAAATTGATGCTGGCGTCCAAAAGCTTCTGAACGAACACAAGACCCCATACATTTGCTCTACTCCTGATGAGGAAGAGTTATCCCAAGTTTTGGCTGATTTAGTAAGGTGAGGATTATCATGATTGAAAGTTTCAAGGATCTCCCATTCCTATACTCCGAAGACAAGATCAAACCCGAGGAGATTGATAATGTCCTTCGAGAAAAGATGGGCATTGGTTTTGCTGAATGTTCCCAAGCCCTATGCGACTCCTTGAAGGCAAGGGCCGAGGAGGTGGCCCAAGAGTTGCCATCTCTGGCTCCACATGGCGATTACAGCAAGATGACAGAAGATCCCGAGGCTATTGCCACCTTCCTTCGAGATGAAGCAGCCAAGCCAGAAAACTGGGATATCGATCTCATCCAGGTCAAGAAGGATAGTTCCCAACTCATGGAAATGGTCTTCGTCAATAAGACGGTGGATGATGGCGATATTCTTCGAGGTTTCGTTTTTGTGGGACTAAGCGGTAAGATACGACACGCTTTTGTCCAAACGCACTGGTAAAGCAACCTGCCAATAACCTGATATATAGGGTGCAAGGAGAATAACATGCTATCACTTTTGACCGCAGTTGGTGTTGCAGTTTTGGTTGCTGATTTGGCAGTTCGCAGAGGCGCACAAGTAGTTGCCTGGCTCAAGGGCGCAGAAGCTACTGTCGTTTCGGATGTCAAGAAACTCTGATAATATCCAGCACTTAGCTGGAATGGGCTACGAGTAGGACGGGAATACGTTTCGCTTGCACCGAAGAAGATGGGGTTCGACTCCCCAGTGGTCCACCAAAGTATGTATAATGATTGAAGAAGATGGGGCTGTAGCTCAATTGGGAGAGCGTCAGCATGGCATGTTGAAGGTCGCGAGTTCGATTCTCGCCAGCTCCACCAAATAAGTTCGTGAAGGTTAGTTCATTCACAGCTTACCATAGCTCGCTGGCCGACTACAAAGCGCAATCAAGTTAGTCGGTTTCAGACCGAGCAAAAATGCCACCGTGGCATAAACGGGGCGACACCTGCCAGAGTGGTGCGACAAGTAGGGAGAGACCAGCACATTATACCTCGCATTATCGACAATACCCTATGCTGGCTGTCTTTCGCGGCTGCAACGAGAAATGTTGGCACGGACATAGGATCGGGTGCAATTCCTGAGCGAGGTACCAATCGCATTCCAAAGCTAATGTTCAGGTCTGCGACCAGAAGACTGCTAATGTCCAGACCGATATACAGGCAGCGAGTAAGGGGCACGAATAACATCCGTCCTTGCAAGCATGTTAGCAGATGTTAGTCTTCTAGGGAAAGCCGTCTATAACCAGGCTTGACTGTGGGAGAGACTACACCAGATGTACAATACGAAACTGGGAGCCGATACAATGTACATAGGATTGAGAGAAACAGACTATTCAGCAATGAATGGGCGCTATCTCGAAACTGTTATCGGAACTGGTTGGGCTAGAGGTCAGTGGAACCTCGCGTATAAAACTCCACTATTCGGGCTTAGGCTAACGGTAAACCTTCTGGCTTTGAACCAGACATCCCAGGATCAACACCTGGCGCCCGAACCAACTTACAGACCGAGGAGCCTGTCAGCTTTGGCCTTTGCTGCCACAGAATCGAACTTAGAGATATCTTTGTGTAGGGCCTGGGCATCGGCCTCAATATTGGGGTTGTAAGCCTTGAAATTGTCTCCGTGGCCAATCAGCAGGTGGCATTCCTTTCGGCTCATGCATAGCGTAATCAGGTTGCTCGGATCCAATTCCAGCTGGGGATACAGGTGAAAAGGCTTCTTGTGATGCACGTTCAGTCGTGTTTTAGAGCCACAGATGGCGCAGGCAGGGTTGGTTTCCAGGAAGTGTTTTTCCAGGGTGGGCCAGTGCGTAGAGCGCTTAGGAAGGCCAATATCCTTGGTTGTGTGGCGGAGTAAATTGTAGGCATGCTTGACGATGTTGCTTGACATATCAATATGCCAGGATATAGTGTGTAAGGTATTGGGGATTAGTACAATGGTAGTATGCACGGTTCTGACCCGTTAGATGGGAGTTCGATCCTCTCATCCCCAACCATTGCGGAAGAGTGAAACGGAAAATCATTCAAGCCTCATGGCGAGGGCAGAGCCCATGCCAAGAATAAGCTTCGAGATAGCTGGTTCGACTCCAGCATCCGCTACCAACACATAACAGGTACTAAGTTGTCTTGGACCCCATAGCAAAAGCCGTCCTCAATTCCATCAAGTGTCCCCAGTGCAAATCGCCTGTGGATCTGCTGGACTGGAAGGATCGCTCCGAAGGCAGGAAGTATAACTACTGCTGCGCTGCCAACTGGGAGCACTACCGTATACATTTCATCTACTGGGAAACGTATCATCCGTTTGTGGAATACGATCATGTCGTTGTCTATAATGGCAGCCACAAGTATTGCATCACCCAGAGCTACTACGAACCCACTTGGCCATACAGCAACTCTGATCGAACAGAGATCCAGATTTATGATGTGGATCCTGAAAACCGCACTATCAGCCAGTCCCCCAATCTTTCGTTCGACAAGAAACTGTTCGACTTTACTCAAACCAGCCAAGACAAAATCCTCAACAGGATCAAAACCATCCTAACCTTCCAATAACCCAAAGAACATCATGTCAACCAAAAATCTTGCCCGCACAGCCATTGAGGGGGGCCGCCACAAGGGCAACAAGTGGGATCGACGCAACTCCCATGCCGAGGCTCGTGCTGAATTGCGCGACTACTTGAAGAAGGTTCGGCTCGATGAAGAGTTCTACTACGAGGCTGATGCTGAGCCCACCGCTCACGTAGGCAAGAGCTTCGATGACAAGCTCGGCCCCATGTATCGTTGGCTTGGCCGCCAAGTGGGCCGCCTTTGGGATGAAGTGCGTGCTGACATTGCTTCTTCTTTCGACATTCGCACCACGGCCGGTCGCCACATCATCTTCGATCATTTGCTACGCTCTGTACAGATTACTCCCGAGGTTCAATATCGCTATTACCAGCCAGATGATCCTACCACCAGCTATTCCCGCAATGACTTTTATGTGGATGAAGAAGGCATTCTTTGCAAAAAGCGCTACCTGGGAAGGCGCCATCCCTATGAAAAAGTTCCCCACATCGACACCAATCAACTCTGCAACTGGCTCAACGGTCGCATCGTTGGCAAGGTCGGCAACAAACTCTTTTGGTTCGAGCCCACCACCAAGAACGAAAAGCGTGGTGGTTATAGGCACATCTGGAAGATCGAGTGGGGTTATCGTGATTACTACTCCTACTCTGCTGGATTGCAATTCCTCTACTTGGACTACGAGATCATCTACAAGCGAGACTCCGTGGGCCATGTCGTAATCGAGGATGGTCGCATGGTGGAATTGGAGCGCAAGCCTCTTTGGAAGAAGGTCTATCAAGCTCCTGCTTTGCGCCAAGACCGCAAGCTCAACGACAAAGAAGTGGCCTATTGGAGTGCCCTGCCCAAGTTCTATCGGAACAAGATCTTGGAGCAATCCCCCAACTACGTGGAGCCTAAGAAGCCCTAATAATCCGCCATATAGGAATGAAGTCCTATGGTGCGATATTAGAGGCGATTGACCGTTTTGTGCGGGCTGGGAAGGTATTTGGCCCCTATACCCGTCAAGATGGCCGCCAAATTGTTATCGTCAGAAATGACGACAATTCCTGCCGCACCGTCAGCTATCCCAAGTATATCATGGAACAGCATATGGGTCGTCAGTTGGATCCCAACAAAGAGACCGTGGATCATATTGACCGCGACCATTCCAACAACGACATCAACAATCTTCGCATCGTCCCTCGCTCCCAACACAGCAAGGATGATACTAGGCGTGTCAAGTTGGTAGAGTTCGATTGCTCTATGTGTGGCAAGAAGTTTCAACGTTCTCCTCGATTGGTTAGAGACAAGTCCAAGAAGGGAAAACGCGGCCTCTTTTGTTCCCGTCATTGTGCTGGACAATATGCTCGTCGTTTGCAACTTGGATTGATTAGCAAGTTTCCTGTGCAGCCCTATTTGGAGAGCGAGTATTACAGGAACGTCAAAAATCTCGCCAGTGTAGCCGCCCGCCTGCTGGAAAAATACGGCCTTGACAGAGGCTGAAACGTGGCTACCTTGTGAAAGCTTGAAAGAAGTGGCTTGGACAGTCGCTCCGCAAGGAGAGGAAGTTCGGTGCTACATAGGACAATCTGCTGGCTAACGGCCAGGCATCGTGAGATGACGGATAGTGCAACAGAAAATAAACCGCCATATGAACTAAAGACCAGCGTAGTAAGGGGTAGGCCCATTTTGTCCCCCTGTCGGGTCTCGGGAAAAAACGCAAGATAACGTAATAGGGTATAGGCATCCCGTTGTTATCAACTCGCCAAGATGATCGATACGGCAAGAGACTCAGTTTATATGGTAAGGGTGAAATGGCAGTGTAAGAGACTACCGCATTCACAGCGATGTGAATGGCATGGCAAACCCCAGATGTAGCAAGCCAAATAGAGAGTGGTTAGTCCGACCGATACTCTCGGGTTGGTGCTTGAGCCGATTAGCAATAGTCGGCCTAGATAAATGACTGTCTCGCGTTATAGACAGAACACCGGCTATAGGGCCACTTCTTTCGAGTTTTTACCCAGGAGATAAGCATGAACAAGATCATAATGACGTTGGTGGTGATGGCAGCCATGTTGTGTTGCACTACTGCTCAACAGACCGCAGTCAATAATGCAGAGACACAGGCCATCAACGCTACTCAGTTTGCTTGCGCCATGACTACCGTAATAGATACGGCACCAGAGGTAGCTTTGGTATGCGGCATCATCAAGGAAGGTGAAGTGTTGGTGCAGGGTATGACCACTTTCATCGAGAGCCTCATTGATATGCGTAAGACACAGCAAGCATCTGGCAAGTCATACGATGTGGTGCAGAAGATTTGGGTAGCAACTCCTGTTCAAGCTGATGCTGGTTCGGATGCAAACGCCGCCCTTCCACCGCAACCTGGCTACACAACGACTAGTGGCGTGCATCTGTTTGGCGGCTTCCCACCACCCACTCAATGAAAATTGATCTCGCTTACCCCAAAATCCCTGACGCCCTCAACTGCCCACTGAAACAGTGTGTGGCATTCGAGAAACTGGATGGAACCAACGTCCATTTTGTATGGTGGCGCGATCACTGTTTTGTGGGATATGGCACACGCCGTGATCGTTTTGATCTCACCAGTCCTGATGGTATCAGACAATTCGAGAAGGCGCATCCCGAATTGAAGGGCATTGATCTGTTGTGGGATCAAGATTGCCGAATGGAAGAGTATCTGTTGAGGCATCCAAAATATGGCCAATCAGATATGATTGTCTTCACAGAATATCATGGCCCCAACTCCTTTGCTGGCTCCCATAAGCCCAAGGATAAGATGCAGCTGACCATCATTGATGTCATGGTGGATGACAAGATGCTACCGCCCGAGGAGCTGTTGGAAGACTTCAAGGACTTCAACTTGCCTCGTGTCATCTTCAAGGGTAAGTTTAGTGGTCAGCTCTTCGTAGATGTCCGCAATGGAAAGTATGATGTCAAAGAGGGCGTAGTGGTCAAGGGCGTGGTGGATGGTAAAGTTCATATGGCCAAGATCAAAACGCAAGCTTACCTGGACAAACTGAAAGAGCACTTCGGAGACAAGTGGAAGGAATACGGAGAATAAAGGCGTATTATCTTGGTGGATAGCCAAGATCAACCGCTGGTCAAGCTCCGTTAGTTATCGTAAGCGTAGAAACCACCTTTTTTGCGGTTTCAGGTGGCCGATGCAACGCCTTTCGAGGTCGAGGACAGCGGAGCATCCACCAACCCTTTGCAACGATATAGGTGGTGATGATGTCCAAAGAGCGAGCTATCCTATCCCAAATCCTTATGTCTTGGGCCCAAGAGCATAACAAAGCTTATGCCATTGCTTCACCTCAACCTGGCGATGATGGCATGGAAGCAACCGGCACCTTCTTCTCTTGGGTCGTCAAACAAACAGATACCAACATTGACTTATTGACCCTACTAGATAGACTAGAACTCTACGCCAAAAACATGAAAATCAAGAGCTATCCAGATGGTTTATGGTGTCAGCATTGCGGCACCTTTTGCCATATGGCTGAGCCCAACCAGGATGATGGTGGTTTCTTGTGCTACGTATGTAGAACCAAACCATAAGGAAGTAAGATGAACATTGAAATCATTGGTGGTGGAACCATCTCTCATGTCAGAAACCATTTAGCCTTATGCGCCCCCGCTTATGGTACGACCGCGCGACAACTGGGGAAGTTGTGCTACGAGGTGGATAGCCGCCATTACAGTGTCAAAGTGCATTTGACCAAAATGGCAGGCGGCAATGAAAACTTGGAAACCAACGAAGACGTTTCCAAGTTGGTGGATCAACTGGTGGCTGACAAGCAAACCAGGATCATCTTCTTCAATCCGGCTCTGGTAGATTTCAGTGGTTCTGTTTGTGAGTATGGGGCCGTTGGATATGACTGGGCTGATGACATCGAAACCCGCAGTGGAAAATACGAAGAGCGTCTCAAAACTTCTGATGGCAGAAGGATGATGCGCCTCAATCCAGCTCCCAAAATCCTTGGCAAGATCCGAAAGGAACGCAAGGACATTTTCCTAGTGGCCTTTAAGACTACTTGCGGAGCTACCCAAGACGAACAGTTTTTAACTGCTTTGCACTTACTCAAAACCAATAGCTGCAACCTGGTCTTGGCCAATGACACCAAAACTCGTGTCAATATGATCATCACACCAGAGCAAGCTCGCTACTCTATCACCACTGACCGAGCAGAAGCATTGCGTAGTTTGGTAAAGATGACCCTATCCCGAGCCGATGGCACCTTTACTCGCTCTACTGTGGTGCCAGGAGATCCCATTCCCTGGAACGGTGAGCAAGTTCCGCAGTCATTGAGAACGGTGGTGGATCACTGCATCAAGGCTGGTGCCTACAAGCCTTTCAATGGCTCTACCGTAGGACACTTCGCTTTCAAGGTTGGTGGCAATTTGTTCATCACTTCCAAGCGCAGAGTTGATTTCAACGAACTGGATAAGGTTGGAATGGTGTTGTGTGAGGCAGATGGTGATGACAAAGTCGTGGCCTTTGGTGCCAAGCCCAGCGTGGGTGGGCAGTCCCAAAGGATTGTTTTTAGGGAGCATCGCGATATGGACTGCATCGTTCATTTCCATTGCCCACCCAAGTATCCTGCGGAGCTTTCGGTTAGAAGCCAGATGGAACATGAGTGCGGTAGCCATGAATGCGGCAAGAATACCAGCAATGGCCTCCGAGAAGAAATGCCTGGTATCAAATGCGTTTATCTCGACAACCACGGCCCAAACATTGTCTTCAACAAGAATATCGATCCAAAGAAGGTCATTGACTTCATTGACAGGAACTTCGATCTGACTAAATCCACAGATGGAATTGACCGTTCCAAAGAAATTGCAAAGTCCCTATGACTAACGGTGTAGGTAAGTAAATGAGTACAAAACTCGAAATCGAGAAGAAGTTCTTGGTCAAATCGCCAACCTCCTGGTCTGACCTGGCACAACTCTTCGATGGCATCGTGGATGTTTGGCGTATCAGCCAAACCTACCTCGTCCCAGAAAAGGGAGAGCCAGCCGCCAGGATCCGCAAGACCGTCAAGGGACTGACTGGGGATACCGATACCGTCTTTCACTTCAATCAGAAGAAGCCCACAGAGGATACTGGGGTTCACGAGGAAACGGAACACAGGATTACCGACAAGCAATATCAGAAGTCCCTGAAAAATGCCGACCCTGAAAAGTGTGCTGTGGAAAAGACCCGTTTCGTTTTCAAGTGGCATGACCAGGTGTTCGAGCTGGATTTGTTCAAGGGGCACCTGAAAGGGCTGGCCATCCTGGAAATCGAGCTGAATGACAAAGATGACAAGGTGGAGTTGCCAGGCTTTCTGAAAGTGGTTAAAGAAGTGACGAGCGATAAGCGCTTCACCAACTTTGCACTTGCCGACAAGAGATTGAAGGATGCACGCTGATATACAAGCATTTTGGAGATATAAGGGCTACACTATCACAATGATCTCCCCTATTTCATCACGCCTTCATTATTGGACTGCAATGAAAGAAGGAGAACAAACTTTTTTTATTGCCCAAGAAGATATTATGGATCCTTCCAACAACACATATAAGATGGAAGATGACAACACTAGCTTGTTTGTTGGGACAAAATATTCCGAAGAAGAGGTATTGAGGCGCATCAAACTGTCGGCGTTCCTGTAATGCATTCAGAGATCAAGAAGTTTTGGGAAGATGCCGGACACTTTCTGTATGGTGGTGGAGGTATTACAGACATTTGGGAAATCCGCATTCCGTTGAGCGATTTGCCTATCTATCGTATTGAAGTCGTGGCTCATAGCAACACCTACCGTTTTGATGGTCAGTGGTATTCAGAAGAGGAAGCGCTTAGAATTGTGAGACTGAAAGCTTTCCTGTAAAGCTGCCAATAAGCTGGTATATACAGGCGATATGTTGTGGATCCATAAATGGCATTTGGCTCTCGCTGCAAACGAGATGACAGTCGGTTCAAATCCGACCCACAACTCCAAGTATTTACGGAAGACGAATTGGCTGGGAGCCAAGCAAGTTTGGAAAACTTGTCGTACTCGCAAGGGTATTTGTGTCGGGAACAACTTCTTCCGCCAATGAGCAAGATGAATATTCTTTTAGGGTGGGTTCCAGGTGTTCATAAAAACTCCAATAACTCCTCTTATGGAACGTTAAGTAAGTGAAGCATGGAAATCAAACTTGCCAGGGCGCAAGCGCATACTTGAAATATGATGGCCCCACTTTACACTGGGGTGGGTTTCGACTACTCTGATTTCCGCAATTTTGATAGCCTGATTTTACGCCCATGCCCCTTGTTTAGCGATCTATAAGTTGAGGTCATAGCATGGCAGTTGGGACATAACAATCGCAAGTTGCTTTCCATATTATTGCTCCAATCACCATCTATATGATCAACTTCTAACGGTATCCTATTGGTGGTAGGGTGTATTTCTGACCACCCACATTCCGAACATTGATTGTCATATTTGATGAATAGGTATCGACGTATATGCGCTGATATTTTTCCTTCCCCAGCTGATCCAGTGGTTTCACCACGTTTCCACTTGGATATGTATTCGGCATACACATCATCCCATTGATTTTTCGAGTTGATTGACCTCGTTTTTGATCTGCAACTATCGCAGTAATCCGTTTTTGTATTCAATACCATATCGCACAATAGGCACCTGTATTCTTTGGGTGGTTTAGACACTTTTGGCTTTGTTTCTTTTGCCGGCTTGGGCTTTGCAATGCGTTTGGGATATTTGGAGTTGTTATATGTGGCAGCACATGATTTGTCGCAAAAGAAATTGCCAGTTTTACTCTTCTTTATCTCGGCCGGTGTCTTTTCGACTGGTTTGCCGCAAGTCGCACACTCAACGGTTATAGAGGTAGACTGGCTATTGTGAAGACACTCCTGCGAACAAAAGAAGTCCTTGTTTCTTCTAATGCCGCGCATCAATTCGTGCTCTGGTTTATAGTGCAGGTTGCCGCACCATTTACACGCTATTAGATAGCACAGCCTTTCCCTGCCACTGATCAGTAGCATTTTGGATCCGTGTGTCGTTATATGTTGTGTGATGACTGTCTCGTTCATGCTCTACATATATCATCGAATATACCTCCTTCCGCCAAATCAACTTCATTGACTATTATTACCGCATCTAACGAGACAATTCACAAACCGGAGCCTGAATGCCCATCTATCAGCCCACCGATTTTCGTGCCTATTCCCAGCAAGACGTAGACAAGCTCAAAGGCTCTTTCCACATCGAATACACCTTGGCCAAGATAGGCGCTGAAAGGCTGTGGCACCTGCTCAACAATCGCCCCTACGTCCAGTCCTTGGGAGCATTGACAGGTAATCAGGCGGTGCAGCAGGTCAAGGCTGGATTAGAAGCCATCTACGTCAGTGGATGGCAAGTAGCAGCTGACGCTAACCTATCTGGTCATATGTATCCTGACCAATCATTGTATCCCGCTAACAGTGTCCCTAATGTGGTCAAGAAGATCAATTCATCTCTGTTGAGGGCGGATCAAGTCGAACACGTGGAAGGCGGTGCCCAGAGATATTGGCTAGCCCCCATCGTGGCAGATGCCGAGGCTGGATTTGGTGGCCCGCTCAACTCTTTCGAGCTAATGAAAGGCATGATCGAAGCAGGAGCAGCTGGCGTCCATTTCGAGGATCAGCTGTCATCAGAAAAGAAGTGCGGCCACATGGGAGGCAAGGTGCTTGTCCCAATGTCGCAGTTCATCAAGTCATTGATTGCAGCCAGGTTAGCTACTGACATTTGTGGCACCAAGACCATCATCATTGCTCGCACGGATGCTGACTCCGCCAAGCTGATCACTTCGGATGTGGATGATAGAGATCGTCCTTTCTTGTTGGATGGCCCTCGCACAGAGGAAGGCTTCTTCAAGATCAAGAGTGGCGTAGAGTATTGCATCGCCAGAGGATTAGCATATGCACCCTATGCTGATATGCTATGGATGGAAACTTCCACTCCTGACATTGGTGAGGCCAAAGAGTTTGCCCAAGGGATCCACAAGCATTATCCCAACATGCCACTGGCCTACAACTGCTCGCCATCTTTCAACTGGAAAAAGAACCTGACAGAAAAACAGATCGCTTCTTTTCAAGAAGAATTGGGCCAGCTTGGATATAGGTGGCAGTTCATCACGCTTGCAGGATTTCATGCCCTCAATCATTCCATGTTTTCGTTGGCTCTGGACTACAAAGCCAATGGCATGACGGCCTATTCCGCATTGCAAGAAGAGGAGTTTGCCAGCGTGCCAGCCGGATACACGGCTGTCAAACATCAGAGGGAAGTCGGCACCAATTACTTCGACAAAGTCAGCGAGACCATTGCCAAAGGCAGTTCCACTTTGGCTTTACCAAGCAGCACAGAGGAAGACCAATTCTGACATGTTCATTCAAGATCAAGACAAGTATCCCACCGTTCTCACCAATGAAGCCGTAGAGTTTGTGGTAGGTCTGGTTAGAAAGTTCGCACCCACTATTCGAGACCTATTAGAGACCCGACAGAAGCAGCAATACCTGTTTGACATGGGAGAGAAGCCGCACTTCCTGTTGGACACCATTGACATTCGACAATCCGATTGGCGTGTTGCGCCTCTTCCACGAGACTTGTGGGATAGGCGAGTAGAGATTACTGGGCCCACAGATCGCAAGATGATTATCAACGCCCTCAACTCGGGAGCCAAAGTTTTCATGGCTGACTTCGAGGACTCTAACTCGCCCACTTGGGATAACCTGATGCAGGGACAGATCAACCTGATGGATGCTGTTAGAAGCACCATTACCTACGCTTCGGAGACCAAGGAATACAAGCTCAATGAAAAGACAGCCGTCCTGATGGTTAGGCCCCGAGGACTGCATTTACCGGAGAAGCATTTCCAAGTGGATGGTCAGCCTATTCCTGGTGCTCTGTTGGATTTCGGCCTCTACTTCTTTCACAATGCCCGCCAACTCATTCTCAAAGGCTCGGCTCCCTACTTCTATCTTCCCAAGTTGGAAAATCATTTGGAAGCCAGATTATGGAATGACATCTTCGTCTATGCTCAACAACAGTTTGACCTACCCATCAAAACTATCAGGGCCACCTGCCTAATTGAAACCATCACTGCCGCCTTCGAGATGGATGAAATCCTATGGGAGCTGAAAGATCATTCGGCCGGATTGAATTGCGGTCGCTGGGACTACATATTCAGTTTCATCAAGAAGTTTGCCGAAGATCCCAAGTGTGTTCTGCCTGATCGTTCCCAGCTGACTATGGATCAAGGTTTCCTGGTGGCCTACTCTCGTTTGCTAATCAACACATGCCACAGACGAGCGGCACAGGCCATGGGCGGTATGTCGGCCTTGATCCCCATCAAGAATGATCCGGAAGCTAATCAGGCAGCCATGCAAAAGGTGTATGCCGACAAGTTGCGAGAGGCTACTTTGGGTCATGACGGTGCCTGGGTAGCACACCCTGGATTGGTCAGCATTGTTCGCAGCATCTATGATGCTTACATGCCTTATCCCAATCAAATTGCTAACCAACCCAACTACCAGGTCAGTGAGGCTGACTTGTTGAATGTGCCGTGGGGATCTTGCACCGAAGAGGGATTGCGACACAACGTCAGAGTGGGTATTCAATATTTGGCAGCCTGGCTCCGAGGTAATGGCTGCGTTCCGCTGTATAACCTGATGGAAGATGCAGCTACCGCAGAGATTAGTCGAGCCCAGGTATGGCAATGGATCCGTCATAAGGTGGAAGTGGGTGGAAGTGTTTTGACCACGGAGAGGTTCTTGGGGATAGCAGAACAAGAGATGAAACAGTTGGGCGGAGGGTTTGATGATGCCTACCAGCTGTTTGTTGATCTGTCTTTGGCTCCGACATTCCAGGATTTTTTGACCCTCCCAGCTTACGAACTTTTGCCGTGATATAGAGGGTAATCATGAACAAGATAGCTACACTTGTAGGTTGTGCCATTGGAGATGCCCTTGGTGTCCCATTTGAGATGAAGTCAGCTAACAGTCCAGATCTGACCGGCTGGGATGGTCTATTCAAGGATGGTGCTACCTTCCATCGAAACAGTGTGGCAGGAATGTATAGTGATGACACTCTGATGTCTTTGGCACTCGCCTCCTCTATCATCGAGAAGCAAGGCTTCGATCCTGATCATGTAGCGGCTGCTTATTTGGCCTGGTATAAGACCGGCAACACTCGTGGCATTGGTAGCACCACAGCGGGAGCTATGATGCATCTCAAACTGGGGGCTTCTTGGCAAGAGGCTGGTGCCACTCACAGCCATGATGGTCGCCCAGCAGGTGGCAACGGAACCGCCATGCGAGCTTCGCCCATCGGCTTGTGGTATCGCAAGGATCCCGAGAAGCTACTGTCCAGCGCTATGCAGGATGCAGCCATTACCCATAATTCCTTCGAACCGAAAATGGGCTCCATTGCCGTTGCTCTGTCCGTTGGTCTCCTGGCCAATGGAACACATGATAATGTTTCAGTTTTAGCTGAAATCAAGGAAATTGTGGCCGAGTCGGAAGTGCAGAAGAAGCTTGAACTTTCCCATTCGCTCCTCAAAAGCAGCGTGCCACCGGCCTTGGCCCTTGCGCAGATCGGAACCAGTGGCTATGTTCCGGAAACTGTGGGAGCCACCTTTTACTGCTTGGCGGCAACCGATAACTTCCAAGATGCCGTGATCATGGCGGTAAAGGGCGGAGGAGATACTGACACCACAGCCGCAATTACCGGAGCATTGGCAGGAACTTTTTACGGTCTGGATGGCATACCAAGTGGGTATAAAGACAAGGTAGAGAACTTTCAGTTGCTACAAGATTTGACTGATGAACTTGTCAATAACGCGGTATAATACATACCATGGAAGGTTGGCCGAGAGGCTTATGGCGCTTGTTTGCTAAACAAGAGAGGGTGTAAAAGCCCTCCAGAGGTTCGAATCCTCTACCTTCCGCCAAACGGAATAGTGCGTGAGTGGATGAAACGACCTGTCTCGAAAACAGGGGAACTCGTAAGAGTTCCAAAGGTTCGAATCCTTTCTATTCCGCCAGATACAGGGGTATCGTCTAATGGTAAGACTGGGGCCTCCAAAACCTCAAATGTGGGTTCGATTCCTACTGCCCCTGCCAACATTCATCATTCATTATTCACGGAGATCATTATCATGGCAAGTTCAACTTCCACATTTCATCCAACCTATACTCCTATGAAGCAACCATACAGCAAAACATCTGTTGGGTTTTTCAGAGACAACGGAGAAAACGCTTACGGCAACTGTTGCTGGTGTGGTGCCCTTATGAAGGGTTTGCAACATGACGCCAAGGCTAACATGAACAAGGCGATTAGGTGTTATTGTTCCAAGTGTGGTAAGGCTAACATCGTTCAATTCCATTGGTCATTGACAGTCGAGTCAATCCCAGAAGTCGAGTGAGCATTTCATCATGGATATTACCAAAGGCAAGCAAGAGCTGAATAGTCTGTGCAAAGACAAGGACTGGTTCCACGAGGTTGGAACTGATCAATACGGTAGGCTGATCGTTTATGTCAAGTGGCAGAGCGAGGCCATTCTTCGCTTCGTTCCTGACACAGCTGGCGGCATTCAAGTGCTGGTGCATTCTGCTGGCAGCAAAACAGCCAAGTCAGAAGATTTTGTGCAGCATCCGCTTGCATCTGTTCAACGTTTGCCGGTAGATAATGCAAGGATGCCCCTTGCAGGCCCTCCCCCTTCTACCAATCTTGGTTTTGGCAAGCCTATTGCCGAGCCAGAGTTTGATCAGCTAATGGATCTTCCGCTCATCGGTACAGAAGACGAGGAGCAGAGCCTTCGTCATTTGCAGGATGAGTTGGATAGACTGGAAAAGATTTGTGGCACCAACACTCTGTCCGACATCTTCTTCGAGATCAAGGACGGCAAGAATGCCATTACCAACATGTCATCCCGTTTTCCTGATGTGCGCAAATCAATGGACAAGCTGTATGACACGTATGGTTTCGATGTGCTGTATGAGGAACTGGAACTATGATTTCTGACGATCAGTTTTTGGACTCCATCGAAGAGCAGGTTGGGCGCAGTAGCGATAGCACCTACGCCTTTACCATTGGAGAAACCTTCTACATCATTCTCGATGCATGGCAAGGGGACACTGGTTGTATGCAGCCCGCCCCACCAGAGCATTTACGAGACTGGGATCCCTGCACCATCAAACTCTACTACTACGACCCATCACCTCCGCCGCCAGAGACAGAGCAATACAAGTTCCCCATCAAGGCTTCGACATTCGTTCAGAAAGATGGCATGATGGGCGACTGGATTGTGGGAGACATGTTCAAGCGTTTGGATGACATTACCATCGATATCGATTTCCGGTGGTTCCCACATCGCAACTTGCTTCCACTTCATGATGAGCCATTCAAGGATCAGCCTTGGGCATCACAATTCGGAAACCATAATGGTGCGGTGGTGAATAAAGCTACACTGTGCGAGATCCTTCGATATTTACAGCAGGTGGAACCGCTAAAAGTTTTTTGGTGATGTGGGGACGAGGATGGTCGTTAGACTAAACTCGTCCTGTTTTCAGGATTTGAGCGCGGCAAGCATCAGTAGTGCCCATAAGAGCAGAAAAGTCATATTGACCTCCTTGTTAGCTGTTGTTCCAATAATTGGAAATCTAAAGCTTCAACGTAAATATTGGACTATCGAGTGATCTATGCAAGATTTGATAAGATTACGTCTAATATGTGATGGGCATATCGTTGTATTAAGTTCATGGGAAACTCTAATAGCAGAAGAAAACTTTGGGACACTAGATTTCAAGCGGGACTATGTGTGTATTGTGGCAAAGTTCCTTTTCAACAGAATAAGAAAGGGTGTGCTGATTGCCTCAAGCGAAAATACGAGACACAAAAGAATTTTTTGGACGAGTATCCTGATACTCAAAATGAGTATCATCGCAAAATTAGGAAACAGGTGCTAGAAAAATATGGCAACAAATGCACTTGCTGCGGAGAAGATAGATGGCCATTCCTCGTTATTGATCACATAAATGATGATGGAAACAAAGAACGCAGAAAAAGATATGGAAGTCAAAGTGGGAGTGCCCGTAGTTTCATGCTTCTTCTAGCTAGGGAGCCTATCAGGTCAGACTTGCAGATTTTATGTTGGAATTGTAATTCCGCAAAGTCTTTGTATGGGTGTTGCCCACATAGTAGTTCGTGGGTCGAACCAGAGATTTCCAATATTGATTTGAGGAGAACCACAACAAAGAATTTTGATTTTAGAACCAAAATAGTTTGGCCCCCATTAGGCAAATTATGTGAAATGGTTTTGGAAACTAATTGTTCAGAAGTAGCTAGAAAACTTGGAGTGCATCATACGGCGGTAAGGGCGTATCTCAAAAGAAGGAAGCGCTACTATGTGTTGCAGGAACAAAAAAAGAGAGATTAGACGACAATTCCGTGATGCCGTGTTCGAAAGAGACGACTTCAAATGTGCTATGTGTGATGCAAAGTCATCTAAAGAAAACGCTGAACAAGATCTGGACGCCCACCATATTACAAACAGAAAAGAAATTGTGAACGGTGGATACGTCAAAGAGAATGGCATTTCTCTGTGTCCCGAATGTCATCAAAAGGCGGAAGTTTTTCATTCTACCGGCACAGCCTTCCCAGGTTATGCCCCGGACGACCTCTACAAAAAGATCAATTCCAGTCATGAGTTAGCGGTGGAAGCCAGCAAAAAATTGGGTGATTGAGCCAATATTTTG
>Ga0326728_10006764_pt1 | contig 30446 bp, 20 predicted proteins | sample MB3enrmetagenome_FD_207602 | JGI IMG/M metagenome (GOLD analysis project Ga0326728, IMG submission 207602) | Lab enriched peat soil microbial communities from McLean, Ithaca, NY, United States - MB31MN | ecosystem: Environmental > Terrestrial > Soil > Wetlands > Peat | place: USA: New York...
ACCTTCGTCGAGATCAAGGCGCGCCGGTTCACATGCTTGACCCAGTCAATGTGCTTCATGTGGTCTTCGATGGAATAGACGCTGTGGAAGGGGAACGGGGAGAAGAGTGAGAAACCCACCACCGCCTCGCGCATCCGGGCCACACTGAGCGTCACCTTGTCGCCCAACAGGTGTCCGCCCAATCCCGGCTTGGCGCCCTGGGCGTACTTGAACTCCACAATCGGCACACGCTGGATGGTTTCTTCGCGCACGCCGAACAGGCCCGTCGCCACCTGCGTAATGACATGGTCGTCATAGGGCCGCATCCGCTCCATGTAGCCGCCTTCGCCCGTGCAGGTGAAGGTATTGAACGCCACCGCGGCCCGGGCTTTGGACAACTGGGTGACATTGCTCACGGACCCGAAGGACATGCCGCCGCCATACCAAGGCACATCAATCGTCAGCTTGGGCCGGCCATCGCCGCGCTTGTTGAGCAGGAGGCTGGTGTCAATTTGCTCCGGGCGCAGGGCGACAGGCGGTCGGGCCGGGAATTTGAAGCGGAGCCGGTCGAAACCTCCGCCGGAACGGCCGCACTCATAATCGTAGTCGTAGTCTGCCGGCGGCACTTGGCCGGTTTCCGCCATCTTCCAGGTCGCCAGGATCAGATCGCTCGACCAGCGACGATCGCCCAGGGCCTGGAACATCGGATTTTCCCGCACCTGCAGCGCTCCCTGGGGGCAAAGCGACACGCAATAGTGCCCGGTCTTCTCACAGGCCGGTCCGATGCACAAGTGATGGAGCGGCTCGCCGAAATACTTGTAGCCGGAGTTGCGCGCATGGACCTGGTAGGAACAAACCTCCGCGCACTTCCCGCAACGCCGGCAATCCTGGCTGCGATGGACAATGTACTTGGCGATCTCATTGCGGAAGCGCGACGGCGCCGGACGAGTCACTCGCTCGACTTGTTCCTGCGGAACGCGGGTCTTGAGCGTGTTCTCGGGCAGCAAATCTTTAATGCTTTTTTCTGGCGCCATAAAGCTTTCCGAAGGTTTCCTCCTCAAGTTGTTCGAAGAACATGGCGCGGCCGACATCGCCGCGCAGCCGGCGCGCCTCGCGCATGCCCATGGCCCCCATCACCTCGATCAACTGGTCGTGCCAGGCGGCGATGAGATTCGTCATGCGGCCCACGGCGAAATCGCGATCGAGGGTTTCGAGCTTGGCTGGACACGGCTGGCCCGGCTTGCAGCTCTCGCACAGATGGCATTCCAGCGCAATGAGCAACGGCAGATTGATGGTCACCAGGTCCGCGCCGCATATAATGGCTTTGGCCAGGTGTTCCGGCAGCCCGATGCCGCCCCCGGCGATGAGGGTGATCTCGTCCCGAATCCCTTTCTCGATCAGGGCGGTATGGATTTGGCGGAGCATGTCCTTCACGAAGCGCGGCGATGACGCGCCGATTTCGTTGCCGTTGGCGTCCGCCACGACATGGATCGCCTCGACCTCCGGCAACTCGGCCAGCTCGATGGCGCGTCCGGGGCCGGTGGCGGTCAACTCGACCCGGATGGCGGCGACGATCTGGGGGTGGATCTTCTTGACTGCCTTGATGCGTTCGATCACCGCGGGGCTGTCCACGATTTCCACCAGCCGGGTCTTTCGCAGCATCTCGTCCGGCACGGAGGGACTGTCCGGACCGAGATAAAAGGCGATATGGCGCAGGTGCTTCTCGTTGGCCGGCTGGCGCCGGGCATCCAGGATGGCGATCAAGTCGGTCGCCGCGGCGGTCTGTTCGATCACGGCATCGAGCTGCGGCAAAGTATGCGCCGGCGAACTCAGATCGAGGATCAGCGGCATCGGGATCGAAACCAGGGGAGGCAACTCGGTCGTGACGCGCCTGCCGTCCAGAGCCAGGAACGGAGGCTTGCGCCCGATATCCACGGCCGTGCTGATGTATTCCCGGCCATGAATCCCGTCGCGCGTCGGACGAACAATTTCGGACATGTCCGTCCACATCGAGTCGAAACCCGGGCCGGAAAACGCTCCCCGGTAGCCTGCGCCCGAGACCGGGATTTTCGCAGTTTCGGCCTGGAGCCATGTGGTTTTGATGAGGTCCGGTTTCCAGTAGCTGTTCCCGAGGCCTTCATAAACGGGATTGATGGACAGGCAGAGGAGGCCTTTGGTGCAATCCTGCACGCACGAGAAACAGCCCATGCACTCGAAGAACAGCGCCTCGACCGCGCTCAGGTTGCGAATATACTCCGCCTCCTGCCGGTAGCGATCATAGACGCAGGCCTTCTTGACGCAGTTATGGCACCGGGCGCAGTCCTCCCGCCAGTCCACCACGCCATGTTTGCCGATGCGCGGGCCTCGCGGCGGCACCGGCCGTGTCTTGATGTGATATTTTTCCGGCATGCGTTCTCCTGGTCACGACAGCCCGGCGGCGGCAAGCAACTCCGGCACCACGGCTTCTTTGCCACCCGAGAGAATATGAATTCCGCGCACACCTTCCATCGTCATCAGTTTCTTGATGGTCTCTACACACATGGCCCGGCCGATCTTCCCGGCGCCGTTGCCGGCGGCGGGGAGTTTTTTCATCACTTCGTCGGGCACGTAAAAATCGGGATGGGTCTCGCGCAGCTTCTGGGCCTCCGCTGCGCTTTCCAGGGGGAACACGCCGGCCAGAATCGCGGCCTTCTTGGTGAACCCTGCCTGACGAACGGCCTCGAGCCATTGGCTGAACGCGTCGAGGTCGAAGACCGCATGGGTTTGAATGAACCGGGCGCCCGCCTCGATTTTGCTGTGGAGCCTGAGCAGGTTGAGTTCGAGCGGCTTGAGGAAGGGGTTGGCCACCGCTCCCACCAGCATCGAGAACGGCCCGTCAATCTTCGTCCCGTCGGCCAGCAAGCCCTGCTCGCACATCCGGGTGGTTGTCGCGACAAACTGCGTGGAATCAATGTCGAAAACGTTGGTGGCTTCCGGACAGCCGATCAGCGTCTGGTGATAGCCGGACAAACAAAGCACATTCTTGATCCCGAGGCTGGCGGCTCCCAGCAAATCCGACTGGAGGGCGATGCGGTTCCGGTCACGGGTAACCATTTGGAGGACCGGCTCCAGGCCCATTTTGAGCGCGGCGGCCGAGGCGGCCAGGGAGGACATCGCCACCCCGTGCTGGTTGTCGCCCAGGTTGACCGCAGTGAGCTTGCCGCCCAAGGATTTCAAGGCCGCTTCCGTGGCGGATTGAGTCGCCGTGGTCCGCGGCGCGTGCTCGGCGGTGAGGATGAACTCTCCGCTGTCGATTTTTCTGGCGAGTTGGCTGTCCGCTTTCATGCAACCATGCGTTCCTGTGTGTTCATCGCACCGCTGGGGTTGAGATATAGCGGCTGTCTTCTGACCTGTTCGATGAACTGCTTGATTTCGTTACAGGCCTGCTGGGCGCCTCCTGCCGCGCACTCAATGACGGCCATCCGTCCCGCCCCGAATCCGATTTCCTCGAGCAATGATTCGACTGCCTGGGCGCGTTTGTGGGCGCGCAGGCTGCCCTCGAAGTGACGGCACTCCTTCGTCTTGCAAGCCACAATCACCACGCCGTCCATGCCGGTTTCCAGAGCTTTAACCAGGTAGGGCACATCCACCTTTCCCGAGCAGGGCAGACCGATGGTCTTGACCGTGTCTCCGCCCAGATCTCCCCAGGAACCGGCCACCCGGCCCGCGTCCAAATTGTTCGAGCAGTAAAAGACACAAGTCTTTAGGCGACGCTTGTTCTTTGCTAAACCGTCCGACACGGCAGGGCGGTCTTTGGCATCTCCCTCTCCTCCCTTGGCGGAGAGGGCTGGGGAGAGCAGCAACCGCATCTTTATCTCCAATGGCCGGCTTTCTCCTCCCTTGGCGGCGAAGGCTGGGGAGAGATGGCCGTCAGTTTCCACCTTCGGTTGCCGCGGCGGCTGACCCATTACGTTCCTTGGGCCTTCTTCAGCCAACAGATTCCGCAACCGGTTCATGCAACGCTGGAGGGCCGACACGTCCTGCCGACACGCGGCCAATTCCTCAGCGCCCATGAGCCCGTCTTTGGCCATTTCGCGACGCAGCGCCTCGACGAGGGTGATGATTTCGCGCACCACGGCTGGTTGGTCATCGGCAGCGGACCATGAATTCTCTAAACCCCCGCAGGCCAATTCCATTCTCATGATCTCGCCCCACACCGCTTCCAAGCTTGCGTGCAAGGCGTAGAGCAAACGCGGACAGCTCGCTTCGATAGCCCTCAAGTGCTCCTCGACGGTCCGGTCAAGCTTGCTCATAATGCGTCCTCCAAAACTTCAACTCACGCGCATTGGTTTACTTGCGCGCGGGCATCCTGCGCGAGCAACGCCCGCTTGTAAAGGAAAAATGTCCGAAAAGTCCGAGCCCTGCAATTCAGACGGTGGGCAAAGGGAAAAAGGCGATGGACGGCGTTTGGGGCGCGCGGGTGGAGTTGGTCGGCGCGGCCTGCGCGAGCAGCGGTTGAGCGACGCCCAAGGCTGGATTGGGCCAGAGCCGTTGAGAGCGGAAAGGCGTCGCGGGCGCAAACGGAGGGAGGCCCGCAGGGGGGCCAATCGTGTTGCGTCAAACCATCCACACGCTCACGGAGGAGCGCGCACATTGTCCAAAGGAGTCAAGAAACTTTCTTCCAGTTTTCGGATTCTGGCCAGCGCCCTGGCCCGGGCCTCCGGGGCCAGTTCCAACACTTCGCGGGTGAAAGTGACCAAGGGCAATTGCGTGCAGGCGTGCTGGTGGCAGACGACGAACATGCGATTGTGCGGGACTGATTCCCTTCCAAACCCCGCCGCTTCCGGCACACTTCGCCCCTTGGGGAAACAAGTCTCCGGGAAGATGCCGCGACAATTATTGCGTTGTGGGCGGCCTGGCTTTCTGCATCGTCAGCCATTCGAAGCTGATCTTGATGTCGTCGCCCGTTTTGATCACCGGCATTCCCAAGATGCGCGGGGCGGGCGGCACGACATCGAAATCAGTCATCTTCAGCGGCGTTGAGCCGGCCACTTTGATTCTGGTCTTGTCCACGCGCTCGATCGTCACCGGCATCGTGTTGGTGCGAGTGGTGCCCGACACCGTCAGGGCGCCCACGGCGTCGAACAGGAGCGGCCCGGTGGCGCCGGGCGCGGACTTGGGCTTCAACTGGATAAGGCGATACTCGATGCGGGGATATTTATCCATGTCCAAGTGGTCCTGCATGACTTCGTCCATCGCCTCGGCGTAGCTCTTGAGCGTGCTCACCGGGATGGACACCTGGACGCTGGGGCTGGCGGCCTTGGGGTCTTTGATCGCCGATTCGGGAAAATCACTGTCCGCTTCGATGAAGCCGCCGACATTAGTGCTTTGGACCGTCCAATCGTGGATGGTGGACGTGCCTTCCATCTTGACGTTGCTGCCGGCCGGCATCGCCTCGTAACGAACGGTCTGAGCGGCCGCCTGCGCCGCGAGCAGCAAAGCCGCCGCTCCGGCAATCGAGACCATTCCTGGCCTGGAAGTCTTTCGTTCGATTGTTTTCATTTTCTTGTTGTATGCGATGAATTCCTGTTGTATGCAATGCCGAAATCATCAAGCTCAATGGCCATTGGCACACGATCCAAGCCCATGCGATGGGCGGCAGGTCCGTTGGACATCGGCAGGCGCCAGAAGGAGAAGAACTTCACGCCGGAGATCGCCGGGGTTTTGCGCCAGTGGCTGGATCCGTCCTTGTTGGCATTGGTGCAGGGCACGCCCGTCAATTGCCTGGTGGTGAGCTGGGCTTCCGGTTTGCCGGAGGACGCCGCACAGCAACAAGCGTTGAGGCCGCTGCTCGAACGAGGCCGGCAGGCCGGACTGGATTTCGTGGGATTGGTGGACGGTTCGGCCGAGAAGACAGCCGCCGTGGCGGCCGCCCGCGCGGCGGGCCTTTCCGCGGTCGCCATGGAAACAGTCCCGCCCGGCAACGCCGGCCTGCCGGTTGTTGCCTGGGCCAAGTCCGGCGAGGCGCTTTGGAGCGCCACCTCCCCGGTCTTGGGCGTGTCGGATGGCATCTGGCCCGGGGTTCCGCAAGAGAAGACTCCGACCGGCGGCCCGACAAACCTGCCGTGGGTGGATTCCAACGGAGCGTTGCTCGCCATGGCCCAGGCGCTCGCGCCGGACAAAACCGTGTGGATCGCCGCCAATCCCCCTCCACAGGCAAAGTTGACCGTGGAGAACTTTCTCTTGACTGTGGCGGATGCGGAGGCCTACGGCGGACGCTGGGTCATCTCGCTGGATGACCAGACGCGCGCGGGTCTGGCCGCCGGGAGCGCCCAGGCGGCGGGGGACTGGAAGAAAGTCACCGGCGCCTTGGCATTCTTCGAGCAAAACAAGGCGGCCAGGAGCTACGAGCGGACGGGCCGGCTGGCTGTGATGTCGAATTTTTCGGAGCCGGACCGGACTTTCGGCGAGGACGTGCTGAACATGCTTCCCCGGCTGCGCGAGCCATTCCGTGTGATTTCGAGGACGCAGGCCCTGGCAGCTTCCCTCAGCGGTCTGCAAGGGATTCTCTACGTGGACCAGGAGCCGCCGGACTCCAAGCTGCGGCAGAAGCTGATCGCCTTTGTCAATGAGGGCGGCGCCTTGTTCGTGCCTTCCCATTGGCCGAACCCGGAAGGCTCGCCGACACAGCTCTCCTCCGAGGAAGCGTACCTGCTTTACGAGGTGCGCAGCCTGGGCAAAGGCCGTCTGGCTGTGGCCAAGGAAGACAAGCCCGACTCCTATTTCACCTGCATGGATGTCCAGAACATCCTGAGTCACCGCGGCGATCCGGGGCGTTTGTACAACGGCGCGTCCATGAATTATTTTTACCAGGCATCTCCCCGGGGCCGGCAGGGAGTCATCCATGTTTTGAACTACTCGCGGCGGCCCGGGAGTGACAATGCCATCATCTACTTGAAGACGCCCTATCGTTTGGCCCGCTTTGTCAGCCCTGAAATCGCCACACCTGTGGACCTGAAGTGGGATCCTCAAAACTCTCCCTACGAAATAGGCGGGGCGGAGCTGTCTCTGCCGCGCATTTCCGTCTATGGCGCGGTCCAAATGGAGACCTAAGAATCAAGGAGACTGCCATGAAAAAGCGCTTTACCAGAAGAGAGTGGCTGGCCGGAACCGGCGCGGCGGCCGGTTATCTGCTCACGCGGCCCGCGCTGAGTTTTGCCGCCGCCCCTGCCACAAGCCCCGTCTATGGCCTGGCTGCCAAAGCCCCGGCCGGGCGCGTCACCGTTGGCCAATGCAAGGATTACGGTTCGGATCTGGTCCCCGCGCTGGAAAAGATGTTCGACCAGTTGGGCGGCTTGGCCAAGCTCGTGAAAGGCAAGACCGTGGCGATGAAGGTCAATTTCATCGGCGTTCGCTGGCAACGCCTGGGCAACGCGACGATGGAAGACACCTTCTGGTCGCATCCGAAAATGATCGGAGCCATGGTCCATCTGTTGGGCAGGGCCGGAGCGCGCAAAATCCGCGTGGTGGAAGGCCCGTGGTCCACCGCCGAAACGCTGGAGGAGGTCATGTTGTCTCAGGGCTGGAAGCCGGAGGACATTCTGAGCGCGGCTCCCGGCGTGGAGTTCGAAAACACCAATTTCCTGGGGCGCGGCAAGAAGTATTCCCGCTTCATGGTGCCGGGCGGGGGAGTCGTCTTCCCCGGCTACGACCGGAACCATTCGTACGAGGACTGCGACGTTTTTGTCTCGTGCGCCAAACTGAAGGAGCACGCCGCCACGGGGATCACCCTGTCCATGAAGAACATTTATGGAACCACACCCATCACCATCTATGGCCAGGGCGCGGGAATTGACGAGCCGTCCCTGCGCCCGCAAGGGGGGCGCGGCGATGTCTTTCACTTTGGGCGGCGCGCGCCGTCCAAGAGCGCGCCGCAGCAGATAGACCCGGGTTTTTCCCAGGACCAAGGTGTCCGGCTTCCGCGCATCATCGCCGAAATCAACGCCTCGCGGCCGGCTGATTTGGCGATCATTGATGGCATTCGAACGGCCACCGGCGCGGAAACAAATTACGGAAGCAGGCCCCAGGCGGCGGTCAACCCGGGAGTCCTCATCGCCGGAACCAATACCGTGGCCACGGACGCCGTGGCGATGTCCGTCATGGGATTCGATCCCTTGGCCGACCGCGGAACACCCCCCTTCGCCAACTGCGACAGCATGCTGCGATTCGGCGAAGAGTTGGGAGTCGGCCTGCGCGACCTCCATCGCAACGAGGTGGCGGGGGTTCCCATCGCCGAAGCTCGTTTCGACTTCAACGCGGTCCGTGAAAGAATCCTGCGCCAAGCCGGGAAAGCTTGATCCGTTTTGAAACCAGCGTTGATTGCATGGGGACGACCTATTCGGTCGCGCTCTATGGAGACCACCGCGACAAGATGGCCGAGGCGGCAAACACCGCTTTTGCCGAGGTGCAACGGCTGAACGATCTGCTTTCAATCTACCGGCCGGCCAGCGTGTGGAGCCAGATCAACCGTCTCGCCGCGCAAAGGCCGGTGGCGGTGTCGCCGGAAGTGTTCCGGCTGATTTCCCGGTGCCTGCGCTACAGCCGGCGAAGCCAGGGGGCCTTCGATATTACCGTTGGCCCCCTCATGAAGACATGGGGATTTTTCAAAGGCGCCCGGCGGCTTCCGGGCCGGGATGAAGTTGCGGCGGCCCTGGCCAAAGTCGGCTACCGCCATCTGGGTCTGGATCAGGCGCGCCGCACGGTGCGATTTGACATGGAAGGCATGGAAATCAACCCCGGCGGAATCGGCAAGGGATATGCGGTGGATCGCGTCGCGGCAATCCTCAGACAGAAAGGTTTCGATACGGCGCTGGTCATGGCTTCGTCCAGCAGCATCTATGGCATGGGAGCGCCACCCGGCGAGGCGAGGGGCTGGAAGGTTGATATCCGCCATCCCAAACAACCGCGGCGGCATTCCGTCACGGAGGTGTTTTTGAAGGACATGTCGCTCTCCACTTCCGCTGGTTACGCCCAGGCTTTCCGGGCCGGGGGGCGGGTCTTTTCCCACATCATGGATCCGCGGACGGGATATCCCGCGCAGGGAATGCTCCAGGTTTCGGTCACCGCTCCGCGCGCCATGGACAGCGAGGCATGGACCAAACCCTTCTTCATCCAGGGGCGATCTTGGGCGGCGCAGAACAGACCCAGACGGATCAACGCGTTCTTTTGCGAGGATGGACCCGAACAGACCTGGGGCTGGCTGTCATAGCAGGGTTTGCGGATTGCGGGGTTCTCACGCCGAAACGAGTTGAACCAAAGCGGCGCGCGCTCCCTTCTGGAATAACGCCCCCAGGGTCCCGCGCACCTCTTGCAGGAAGCGGGGGGAGCCGGCCAGTTCCGCGCTGAAGATTTCGCGCGAGGCGAGCAGCCGGCGCGGATCGCTTCCGCCGGCCCGGGCCAGTTGGCGCAATTGAGGCCCCATCGGGTCCTTGAACTCGATCTCCCTCCCTTGCTCGTCCCGGCCGCTCCAACAGCGCAACCAACTGGCAACCACGAAGCTCAACAGACGGATCTGGCCGCCGCGCTGGAGTTGCTCTTCGATGGATGGCAGCACAAATTTGGGCATCCCAACGGAGCCGTAGAGGGCTATGCGCGAGAGTTGGTCCCGGATTGCCGGGTTGGCAAAACGTTCGAGGACCGTCTTCTGGTAGCCGCCAAGATCCACGCCGGGCACTTCCGGCAGCAGCGCAGCCACCTCACGCTCCATCATCAGTTCCACCAGCCGCCGGATATCCGGATCGTTCATCGTTTCGTGGACGAACTGACAACCCAGGAGCAGGCCGATGTAACACAGCGCCTGATGGCTGGCGTTGAGCAGCCGCAGCTTCATCTTCTCGTAGGGCAGCACGTCGCTGGTCATCTGGGCGCCGGCCTTTTCCCAGTGGGGCCGGCCCTGGACAAAATGGTCCTCGATGACCCATTGCTTGAACGGTTCCGCTGTCACTGGCCAGCCATCGTCAATGCCGAACTTGTTGCGGACCAGCGCCCGGTGCTCGTCGGTCGTCGCGGGCGTGATCCGGTCCACCATGCTGTTGGGAAAGGCGCCATGTTCCGCCATCCACCGCGCCAGGGCCGGATCGCGCAACTCGGCGAAAGCCAGCAGCATTCTCTTGGCTACGTCTCCGTTGCCCTGGAGGTTGTCGCAGGACATGATCGTGAACGGCCCCTGGCCGCGGCGCCGGCGGCGGTCGAGCGCCTCCAGCAAGAAGCCGAAGGAGCAGGAGGGTGCGTGGGGATGCGCCAGATCGTGGAGGAGGTCCGGATGCCCCGCGTCGAGCTGGCCCGTGCTGGTCTGGATGTAGTATCCGCCTTCGGTAATCGTCAGCGACGCGATTTTTGTTTCCGGCGCGGCCAGCTTTTCAATCACCGCCTCGCGGTCGTCCGGCGCGAACAGATAGTTGATAATGGAGCCGACCACGCGGGCGCGATCGCCGGTCGCGCTGCGCTCCACCAGAGTGTAAAGGCAATCCTGTGAGCGCAGCGCATCCCGCATCCGCGCATCCTGCCGGAGAAGGCCCAGGCCGCAGAGGCCCCAGCGCAGATCGCCTCCCTGGTGGAAAAGATTCTCCGCATAGACCGCCTGATGGCTGCGGTGAAAACCACCCACTCCGATATGCGCCATGCTCTGGCCGACTTGCCGCCGGTCGTATCGCGGCGCGGCCACGGACGGGTCGAGAAGCGGAAGATTGGCTTGGTTCAGTTTGACGGGCATAAGCTGCAATCCGGCCAAAAGAGCCGCGGTGTCAATCAGGCAGTTCAATCTGCACCTTCACGCTGCCGGGCGGCATTTTCGCGGCGAATTGGAAAGCCGCGACCGAATCGGCAAAAGGAAAACGGTCGGTGATCAGCGGCTTGACATCTATTTTTCCCGCTCCCATCAAGGCCAGCGCCCGGGGGAAAACATGAGCATAGCGGAACACGCTCTCCACCCGCGCCTCCCGGGCTTGCGCGGCCACGATGTCAAAGGGCACGGGCGCCGCCGGAATGCCGATGAACACCACACACCCGCCGGGGCAAAGCGGCCCGAAGACACCTTGCGCGGCCTGTTGGTTCCCGCTCGCCTCAAAGACCATGTCCGCTCCCCAGCCGTCGGTGGCTTCGCGCACCATCGCGGCGAGGTCTTGTTCCCGCGTATTGACCGGGGTGATGCCCGGATACCTTCCCGCCAGCGCCAGTTTTGGCGCCTGGACATCGGTGACGAACACGCGGCTGCATCCTCCCGCCAGCGCCGCCAGGGCCGTCACCATTCCAATGGGGCCGCAGCCGAGCACCACCGCCACGTCGCCGGCGCGGATGCGGGCTTTGTTGACTGCGTGCATCCCGACGGCCAGCGGCTCGACCATGGCGCCTTCGGCAAAGGACACATTGCCGGGCAGCTTGAAGGTAAACGCGGCCGGGTGGACCACCGTCGGGCGCAGGCAACCATGCACCGGCGGCGTGGCCCAGAAACGAACGGCGGGGTCCAGGTTGTATATCCCCAGTTGCGCCGCGCGGCTGTTCGGATCGGGAATTCCAGGTTCCATGCAGACGCGGTCGCCGGCCTTGAGAAATTTCACCGCCGAACCGGCTTCCACCACGATGCCGGCAGCTTCATGCCCCAGGATCATCGGTTCCCGAACGACATAAGGTCCGATGGCGCCGTGCAAATAATAGTGCAGGTCGCTGCCGCAGATGCCCACAGTGCGGACGGCCACCCGCACATCGTGCGGACCGAGGGGAACTTCGATGGCGAAATCACGGAGGGCGAGTTGCAGTTTTTTTTCCAGGACAAGTGCTTGCATAAATAGAAAAAGCGATGGTGTGTGACGATTCAGGTTTCGGCGAGGACATTTTCGGATTCCGCGTCGAAGAGGTGCGCCTTGTCAATATTGATGTGGATTGCCAGCTTCTCGCCTTTCTTGTAGAGTTGCTCGCACGGCGCCCGCCCAACCAGACTGCTGCCGCCTGCCTTCAAATAGAGAATAGTTTCCGGGCCCATTGGCTCGGCGATCTCGACGACGCACCCTACCGCCCCAGGAGAGGAATTCTCTCCGGTCACACGGAGATGTTCGGGACGCACCCCGAAAACGATCTTCCCGCCGACGCGCCCCCGGGCCAGCCGCTCCAGCCGTCCTGACAACGCAAGGGTGAGCGCGCCGGATCCGCTGTCGCCCACAAAGACCAGCCCGCTGTCGCGGGACTCAATGCGCCCGGGCAGAAGGCTCATGGGCGGACTTCCGATGAATCCGGCGACAAACAGGTTTTGCGGCTGCCGATAGAGCGTGAGCGGGTCGGCGACTTGCAGGACGACGCCCTCGCGCATGACGCAGATGCGGTCTCCCATCGTCATCGCCTCGACCTGGTCGTGCGTCACATAGATCATGGTGGTCTTGAGGCTGGCGTGCAGGCGGGCAATCTCCGCGCGCATCTGCACGCGCATTTGGGCGTCCAGATTCGAGAGCGGTTCGTCGAAGAGAAACACCTTGGGATTTCGGACCAGGGCGCGTCCCAGCGCCACGCGCTGGCGTTGTCCGCCGGAAAGCGCCTGGGGTTTGCGATCCAATAATGCTTCCAGCCCGAGCGTGGTGGCGGCGCGCAGGACGGCCTGGCGGATGAAAGGCTTTTCCTTCTTCGCCAGCTTCAGGCCGAAGGCCAGATTGTCGAAAACAGTCATGTGCGGATAGAGGGCGTAGTTCTGGAATACCATCGCGATGCCCCGGTCTTTCGGCTCGACCTGATTGACGATTTGGCCGCCGATCTCGATCGTTCCGCCGCTGATTTTTTCCAGGCCGGCGATCATCCGCAGGGTGGTGGATTTCCCGCAGCCGGACGGTCCGACCAGAACCAGCAATTCACCGTCTTGGATTTCCAGATTGATTCCCTTGACAGCATGGAAAACCGGGCGGCCGCGCTCATCCATGTAAGTCTTGGACAAATTGCGCAGGCGCACGAAAGCCTCCGCCAGGGCAGGGGAGTCTGAAGCGGCGGAGGAAAGGGGCTGGATTGGGGTGCGGGCCGTCATGGGAAATCCGCCGCGGAACATTCTATTTGATAGCCCCCAGGGTGAGGCCGCTCACCAGTTGCTTCTGCGTCAGCCAGCCCATCACCAGGATGGGGGCCACGGCCAGCAGCGACGCGGCCGACAGCTTGGCCCAGAACAGGCCTTCCGGGCTGGAATAAGAGGCGATGAACACCGTCAAGGGCGCGGCCTGAGCGCTGGTGAGATTGAGGCTCCAGAACGCCTCATTCCAGGAAAGGACGATCAACAACAACGCGGTGGACGACATTCCGGGCAAGGCCATCGGCGCAAGAACATGCCATATTTCGCTCCAGAACCCCGCGCCGTCCACCCGCGCCGCCTCCAGAATGGCCGCCGGAATTTCGCAAAAATAAGTGTAGGTCATCCAGACACAAACCGGGAGGTTTATCAGCGTGTCAATGAGGATCAGGCCCCGAATCGAATCCAGCAGGCCGGCGCTCCGAAACAGCAGATACACCGGCAGCAGCACGCCGACGGCGGGCATCATTTTTGTGGATAACATCCACAGCAGCGTTGACTGCGTATGACGCGTCGGGAAAAAAGCCATGCGGTAGGCCGCGGGAATGGCCAGCAGAAAGCACAGGACCGTCGAGCCGCACGAGATGCAAATAGAGTTCAGGGCAAACCCCCCATAGCGGCTCCGCGCGAAAACTTCGCGGAATGATTGCAGCGTCGGGATGAAAAACAGGTCTGGCTGATAGGCTCCCTGTTCCGTTTTGAAGGCGGTGATGGTCATCCAGAAAATTGGAAAGAACAAGAGGATGGCCGCCAGCCAGCCGAGCAGGCCCAAGACCCAGGTTCGCAGACTCGGTCTTCCCATGGTCAATGCCCCCCCTTCAAACCCCCGGCCAGAAGGCGCACCAGGAAAAAGGCCGCGAAATTGGCCAGAACGACGGCTAGAATTCCGCCGGCGGATGCGATGCCGACATCGAACTGCTGCAGACCCAGGGAATAAACCAGATACGCCAGATTGGTCGTGGCCGTTCCAGGCCCGCCCGAGGTGGTCGTGTAGATTTCCGCGAAGAGGGAAAGCAGAAAGATGGTTTCGATCATCACCACCACGCTCATCGCCCGCCGCAAATGCGGAATCGTGATATGGAGAAAGAACTGAATGGAATTGGCCCCGTCAATTTGCGCCGCTTCCCGTTGTTCCGCATCCAGCGACTGGAGCGAGGTGAACAAAATCAGGAAGGCAAACGGCAGCCACTCCCACGAGATGATGATGATCAGCGCCAGCATCGGATAAGCGCCGAACCAGTCTATCGGCGCCAGCCCCAGTTTGCCCAAGGCCAGCGCCAGCAAGCCATACACAGGATGCAGGATCATGTTCTTCCACACCAACGCGCTCACCGTCGGCATGACGAAGAACGGAGCGATCACCAGCAGCGTCGCCGCATTCCGGCCAAAAAACCGGCGCTCGTAGAGCGCGGCCAGCAACGTCCCCAACCCCACGGTGATGACCAGCACCGACCCGATCAGGACGAGCGTATTGCGGATGGCGGGAAGAAACGCCGGGTCTTCCCATAGAAACCGGTAATTCTGAAGCCTCGCAAAGCCCCGGGCCTCGGGAGTCAGCAGGCTGTAGTGCCGGAACGAGAAGTAGATCGTCAGCGCCAGCGGCACTGTCATCCATAGCGCCAGCGGCACAACCGAAGGCGCTTGCAACCACATCCGCCAGCGTCCCGGCCCTTTGACACCTGGCATCGAAGCCGTTTCTGCGGCACATGGCGGGGTGAAGGAGCGCATCTGGCTGGACACCGGGAGAATTATTTCAGATAGCCCCCTTGTTGCATGGCCCGCGTGGCGGCGGCCTGGCTGGCTTTCAGCGCCTGATCCACCGTCATCTGCCCGGCCAGGGCGCCCGCGATGTACTGGCCCACCACGGTGGCGAACGATTGGAACGGGGGAATGCCGACGAATTGGATGCCTTGATACGGCACCGGCTTGAGGCTCGGCCTCAACGGGTCCGCCGTCTGCATCGCCTTCAACGTCACCCTGGCAAAAGGCGCCGCCCGCTGGTATTCGGGATTGTCGTAAGTGGACTTGCGGCTTCCGGGCGGCACGCTGGCCCATCCCGCGTCCGCCGCCACCATCCCGACATACTCCTTCGAGGTCGCCCAAAGGGCGAATTTCTTCGCGGCCTCCGGTGACTTGGCGGCGTTGGGAATCGCCAACGCCCAGGACCAAAGCCAGTGCGAGCCATGGCTGGTGACAGCGACCGGCGCGCTGGCAAACGCCACCTTGTCCGCCACTTGAGATTCCTTCTTGTCGTACAGCGGACCCGCGCCGTAAGTGGAATCAATCCACATGGCGGCCTTGCCGCTGGCAAACAGGGTCAGGTTTTCATTGAATCCATTGGCTGTGGCTCCCGGCGGGCCGTAATTCCTCATCAGATCCACGTAGCAACTGATGGCATTCTTCCACTCGGGAGAATCAATCTGCGGTTTCCATTGCAGGTCGAACCAACAGCCGCCGAACGTGTTGATCAGGGTGCTCAGGTAGGCCATGTTCTCTCCCCAGCCCGGCTTGCCGCGCAGAGTGATGCCGTAGATGCCGGCGGATTTGTCGGTCAGGGCCGCGGCAAACTTCTTGATATCGTCGTAAGTCGGCTGCTCGGGCATGGTCAGCCCCTTGGCCGCGAAAAGGTCCTTCCGATACATTAGCATGGAGCTTTCCCCGTAGAACGGCAGCGCGTAAAGCTTGCCCTCGTAGGAAAGCCCGTCCCGCAACGACTGGAACACATCCTCAAGGTCGTAGGAGGCCGGGAAGTCCCTCATTTCGCGGAGCCAGCCGCCTTTGGCGAAAATGGGCGCCTCATACTGGCCGAGGAACACCAGGTCAAACTGGCCGCTGCCGGTCGAGATGTCGGTCGTCACCCGCTGGCGCAGCACATTCTCCTCCGCCACCACCCAGTTGAGTTTGAGGTTGGGATTGGCCGCCTCGAATTTCGTCGAGAGCTTCTTCAACTCGATCATCGCCGGGTTGTTCACCGCGGCAATGGTCACGCGGGTGGGTTCGGCGGCTCCGGCCAGACTCGCCAACAAGCAACCAGCCGCCAGAGTCATGGTGGAGCGCATATTCTTTAATCCGGCGTCAAAACCGCCGCATTGCGGTCATCATGCCCAAAACCGCCCCGCCTTGTCAAACGGGTTGTTCGGTCCAACTTTTCGCCCGGCTTGGCGCGCTTGGCCCCGTTGGACTGTTCCTCGGAGATGAGGCCGGCCTTGACGACTTTCCTTGACGACTTTCCCGGCCCGGGGCAACATTGCGCCAGATGAAAGGAAACGCAGCTATGACATGCCATTATCCAACCTCCCGAAGAGATTTCCTGAAAACCTCGTTGCTGGGCGGCGCCGCGGCGCTGACGGTCTGGCGATTGCCATCGGCCCAAGCCGCCGAAGGCGCGGCTGCGGCTCCGATCCCCTTCAGCCCCAGCGACCCTGTCAACTCCCCCATGGGCGTCGCCTTCGGCGTCAAGCCGGGGCGCGTCGCTTGGGCTTTTAACCCCAAGGCCGCGACCTGGGACGGCACGAACAACGATCCGGGCTGGTGGGATGACAGCAACACTCATCCCCAAGTCGTCACGGCCATGCTCTCGAACAGCATCCGTTCGGTCGGTGATGCCGCCAGCGACAAGGAAGCTTGGAACAAGATTTTCACCGACTTTAACCAGCGCAAAGGCAAGGGCGCGGCGGGTTACAAGAAGGGCGAGAAAATCGTCGTCAAACTCAACCTGAACCAAATGCACGATGACCACGGCAACGGCGCCAATGCTTCCTACATCGCGCCCCAGCTCGTGCAGGGCCTGCTGCGCCAACTCGTCCAGCAGGCCGGCGTGGCGCCCGCCGACATCACCTTCTACGATGCCGTCCGCCATGTTCCAGACACCATTTTCGACCGCGGAACCAAGGAATTTCCCGGCGTCCGCTTCGTGGACTCGACCAACACCGATGGCCGCGAGCGAGCGGTGCCCGACCAGACGAAGCCGCTCGTCCTGGGCCAGGGCGATGTGACGCTTTATTTCCCCACCTGCGTCACCCAAGCCGACTACATGATCAACGTCGCCGGGTTGAAAGGGCACACCCTGGCTGGCATGACGGTCACGGCGAAGAATCACCTGGGATCGCTGTTGACCGCCACGGGTGATGCCGGAGCCAGGAACATGCACCCCTCGATTTCCGTCAAGTCCTTCGGCGGCCGGGGCGGCGCCGGTGGCCGGCCGGGCGGGCCTCCTCCGGGCGGCGGCCGGGGCGACGTGCCGGCGGCTCAAGCGATGGGTTCTTACAACGGCCTGGTGGATCTGAACGGACACCCCCAGACCGGCGGCAAAACCATCCTCTACATCATTGACGGCTTGTATGCCACGCAGCATAACGAATTCCGTCTGGCCCCGGTCTGCAAGTGGCAAAGCGCGCCCTTCAATGGAAATTGGACGGCCAGCCTGTTGGCCTCGCAGGACGGCGTGGCCATTGACTCGGTGGCGCTGGACTTTCTGCGCAGCGAGCCGACGCTGGCCGCCATCGTTACCGGCGCGGTTGACAACTATCTCCACGAAATGGCGTTGGCCGGCCAGGCGCCGTCCCAGACCAAATACCAGCCGGCCAAAGACGGCAAGGTGCTGGGCAGCCTGGGCGTCCACGAGCACTGGAACAACGCCACGGACAAGCAGTACAGCCGCAACCTTGGCAAGGGCGCGGGGATCGAACTGGTCCACCTGTTGCCAGCTTAGGAATTCAACCACGCCCAATCCGCGTCCTTCTCCCTGGCCTGGCTTTGAATGACCGCCGGCAGGCGGGGTGGTCGTGGCATCTGAAGCAGCGCGGGTTGTTGAAAAGCTCAGGCGCACTCCGGCACAAGAGAGTATTGCGCGCTGAATCACCGTGCCGACCAAGCCAACCCATAGAGGCGCGCCCAGGAACGACAGCAAAAAGAGTCAAAATCTCGAATTGGGGCTGGTTTTCGACCGCGAAATGGGAAAAGCCCAGTGGAGTGGTGGAGTATTGGAGTGATGGATTTGGGGTATTGTGGTTCAAAAACATATCTTGATTTACCTTGATTAAGGTTGATTCAGCTTGATTTGGAATGCTTTGTTTTGCGCGTAAATAGTTCATGGAAAGTCACTTGTGTTTATTTCTCCCAAAACGGTCAAAATTGGCGGAAAAAGGCATGCTTGCAACGATGGAATCATAAAGCATACTAAGGTGATATAGTATTTAATCATTGGAGTCCGGACGCGGGATTCCGCCGCCGTTGAAGCCGCCGCCGCCGCCTTCCGCCCCATCCGCGATCCGAATGAAGAATCCAACGCCCAGGGTAGCACAGGCGACTCGCCTGTGGTTTCGGGCGACCCGCCCGAAACCGCTGCCTGGCAAGTTGCCCGGCAGGAACGGGCAAGTTGCCCGCGCTACCCCTTGCGGCTTTGCGGCCTCGCGCCTTTGCGTCAAATCCGCCCTCCGCCCTCCTTCGCCTGGCCTTCCGCCTCCGCCGAGCCTGCGGGGACAGGACGGAGGGCAGGCAATCCGCAATTGGGGGGCGGCCCCCGTCTTCGCCCCGCCGTCCCGCCATACCTGCCTTGTCCTCACGCCGGAAAGATTAGCATATAAGCGCGGATTGTCAAGGGAAAAATGCCGGAAAAGAAAAGGCCTTTGCCCGCGGAGGGACGGGATTCACAGATATGTACCCAGCAGAACACGCCTCCGCAACAAGGATGCGCTGCTCTTTCTCATTGAACTCTACATACTCGACGCGGACGCGGGTTTCATCGTGACGGCGCTTGGGGCCGCCCCCGGCCTTTTTCCGGGCAGAATGAGCAGGCCCTCGCCCAAAAGCAGCAGCAGCATGAGAAATAAAAACAAACGCCAAATCTCCCCCTGCAATTGGCCGGTTTCCACCCGCCGGTCTTGCAACATTTGCAGCGGCACATCGCCAAACAATTTCTTGATTTCGCCGGAGTCCGCGATTTCCGGATCGTCCTCCACCACCGGACGGTTGACGGCCATCAGATGATCGCCGGATTTATAGACGCCGGCTTGAAAACGAATGTCTTTCGGCTCCGGGGAATCCACCGAAACCCACGTCCTGGCCCGGTCCGCCGCGCTCAATTCGCCGCAGACGCCCGTGGAAACCGATTGCAGGCGGCGGACGCCGTCCTGCAGCAGGCGTTGGAGCATCGGCACCAGCACCGGTCCGTCCGCCAGGCTGGACCAATCGTCCGCGGGCAGCGACGCGCAAAAATAGATTTCGCCCCGGCCGGCAGTTTGCCGCGCCAGCAGCGCCGCGCCGTCTTCAAACGCCGCCAGCACATTTGTTTGGCCGGCAATGAGCTGGCGCCGGGCAAAAGCCGTTTGCCCCAGCGGCAGGCTGATCCGCTCATCGGTGCGGGCCAGCGGGCCTTCGTCCTCGTTCCAGCGCAAAACGTGAAAGCCGCCGGGAGCTTCGGCAACTTCCACCGCGCCCCAGCCCAGGGTGTCGAATTGTCCGGCGTCGGCGCGGCCCGGCGGAAAAAAGACGGCCACCCCGCCCTCGGAAACAAAGGACTGCACCCGCGCGGCGGACTCGCCGTCGGGCAGTGCGTCCTGCCAGAGGAGCAGCGAGCAGCCGTCGAGATTGGCGGCGGGAAACTCCACGGGGGCCAGGAGCGCGGCGGGCTGGCCGGCGCTGGAGGCGGCGGCCAGTTGCAAAAAGCGCGCCGTCTCGGGCGAACGGCTCACCACCAAGCCCCGCGCCGCCGTCTCGGCGCCGTAAACAAAATAAGCGGTGTTGTCACGCGCATTGGCATCGGCCGGCAAGGCAAAGCTGCCCCACCCGCCCGCCGCGTGCGTTCCCAAATCCACGCGGCGCCGCCAGCGCAGGGACTGGCCCTCGAAGGCGACCGGCGTTTGCGTGGGCACGCCGTCCAGCGTCAGCGTCACCGGAATGGGAGCGGCGGCGGGGCGGTTGCGCTGGAGGTCCAGGACGAATTGCAGTTCGGACTTGCCGCCCTGGTCGCGGCGCGCCACCTCTTGGAGCGAGATGGAGGCGTTGGCGTCCGGCGTCTGGCTCAGAAGCAGGAGGCGCGCGCGAACTTTCTGGGAGAGCGAGCCGAGCTGGGCGGCAATGTCCTTCCAGCGCGGGTCCTCCGGATGCCAGTTGCCGCGCTGCGCGTCGGAAGCGATCCAGATTTCCGCCGCGCCGGCCCGGTTTTCGATCAGCCAGTTGAAGGCGGCCCGGAGCATGGCCGGGAGATCGGCGGCGGTGTCGGTCGGCCCGGTGGCGGGCAGCCGCAGGAGATTGGTGGCGCGGCCGGATTCCTCCGGGACGAGCGTGGCGCTGTCAATAAGAACCAAATGGCTGCTTTCCTCATATTCCCGCGCGGCCTCCGACAGCAGGCGCAGGCCCGTCTCCCGCTTGCTGACCCCGCCCGTTTGGATTTCCATGCTGGCGGAGCGGTCCAGCAGAATGACAATGGCGTCCGGGGCGGAGGAAACGGCCCACCCCATCCAGCCGCCCGCCAGAGGCCGGGCCAGAAAGAGGCAGAGCGCCGCCACCGCCGCCATGCGGCAGAGCAGGATCAGAAGCTGGCGCAATTTGGTGTTGCTCACCGAACTGCGCGTGGCCGCCAGCAGAAAACGCATCGCCGCCCACGGATGCGAGCGATGCCGCAGGCGGTTGAGCAGATGGATGATCACCGGCAACAAGAGCAGCGGCAAACCCCAGAGCACGAATGGCTGAAGAAAGGTCATGTGGGGAGGTCAGCCGCCGGCGGCCAGGCGCGCGCGCGCCACCAGAAAATCGGCCAGCGCCGTCTCGTAGGGTTGGTCCGTCACCACCTGCCGGTAGTCGGCCGCAAATTCATGGCAGCCCTCGCGCAGCGCGTCCAGAAACAGCCGGATTTGCCTCAAATACTCGGCGCGCACCGCCGCCGGCTCGGTCACCAGACTGAAGGAGCTTTCCAAATCCACGAACCGCGTGGGACGGTCAAACTGGAACTCCAACTCGGCGCGGTCCAGCAATTGGAACAGGGCGAGGTCGTGTTTTTGAAAGCGCAAATGCTGCAAACAATCCCGGAGCGGGGCGAGATCGCAAAAGAAATCGGAGAACACCACCACCAGGGCGCGGCGTTTGACTTTTTCGGCCAGGTCGTGCAGGGCGGCCGGCAGCCCGGTTTCCCCGCGCGGCGCGGCTTTTTGCAGGGTGTCAAGAATCACTTTGAGGTGGGCGGGGTTGCGCCGCGCCGGGATTTCGCAAACGGTCTTTTCCGCGGCGCAGATCAGCCCCACGGCGTCGCCCTGGCGCGCGGCCAGGAAGCCCAGGGTGGCGGCCATGCGCCGGGCGTAATCCAGCTTGCCCGCGCCCGCTTTTCCGTACTTCATCGAGCCGCTGCAATCGAGCACCAGGTAGCAGCGCAAATTGGTTTCGGCCTCGAATTCCTTGAGGAAAAAACGGTCGGTGCGGGCGAAGACCCGCCAATCCAGCCGGCGGATGTCGTCGCCGGGAACGTAGTTGCGGTATTCGGCGAATTCGACGCTGGAGCCGCGGTGGGGGCTTTTGTGCCGGCCGGAGACCGAGCCTTCCATGGCCTGGCGGGCCAGCAAAGGCAGGTGCATGAGGCGCGAGAGCACCTCCGGCTCCAGCAACTGGTTTTCCTCAGCCACGGCGCTCTTCTCCGCGGACCTCCTCCAGCAGGCGGGTAATGATGGCCGTGCTGGCCACGCCTTCGGATTGGGCCTGGAAGTTGGTGAGGATGCGGTGGGTCAGCACCGGCGCGGCCACCGCTTCCAAATCCTCCATCCGCGCCAGGTAACTGCCGTGCAGCACCGCCCGCGCTTTGGCCCCGCGGATCAGGTACTGCACCGCCCGCGGCCCGGCGCCCCAACTGACCCATTTCCTGATCCATTCCGGCGCCTGGCCGGAGGGCGGACGGGAACGGCGCACCACCTCCACCGCCAGGTTATAGATGTGATCGGGCACCGGCACGCGCTGGACCACCTCCTGGTATCGGATGATCTGCTCGCCGGAAAGCAGGTGCGACAACAGGGAGGGAGCCGCGCCCGTCGTTTCGCGCGCAATCCGCCTCTCCTCCGCTTCGCTCGGATAATCCACATGAATGAAAAACATGAAGCGATCCAACTGGGCTTCCGGCAGCGGATAAGTGCCTTCCTGTTCAATCGGGTTTTGCGTCGCCAAGACAAAGAACGGCGCGGGCAGCGCAAAAAAACGCCCCGCCACCGTGACGCGATGTTCCTGCATCGCCTCCAGCAGGGCCGACTGCGTCTTGGGCGGCGTGCGGTTGATTTCATCGGCCAGGATGATATTGGCGAAAAGCGGCCCCTTGATGAACACGAAGGCGCGGCGGCCGGGCTGGTCGGTTTCCTGGAGAATGTCCGTCCCGGTGATGTCGGAGGGCATGAGATCGGGGGTGAATTGGATGCGGTTAAATTGCAGGCTCATCACCTGGGCCAGCGCATTGACCATGGTGGTTTTGGCCAGGCCCGGCACGCCCATCAGCAGGCCATGTCCCCGCGCCAAAATGCAAATCAGCAACTGCTCGAGCACGGAGTCCTGGCCGATGATGACCTTGGCCAGCTCGCTCCGCACTTTGCCATACGCCCCGCGCAATTCGGTGATGGCTCCGACGTCGTCCTGCGACAAGGCCGGGGTTGCCGCCGCAGGTGAATCCGCCCTCTTTGGTTCGATCATAGGTGTCATTTAATCAATGCGCCTGCACTCTAACAGCCGGCCATCAGAATACAACGCCCATCCATCAATGCAGCACGGGTTGCGCAACCGCACTGGCGGGCAGGTCCAACAGTTCCACGCTCGAAATGGTTTGAATGGTTTGGCGGCCATAAAAGGTCCACACGACGCGTTTGTCCGGCGTGACTTCGATCAGATCGGGGGCGGCGCCAATTTGATTGTGTCCGAGCCAGTTGGCCATGACGGTGTTCCCGTTGGGCAGGCGTTGCAGGCCGGCCATGAATTTCAGGCTGACGCCGGGCAATTCGTTGCCTTGCACCTGCCAGACGGTCTTTCCGGCCGGATCCACCTCGAAAACGCGGCTGCCGCCCGGGCCGTCGGCGCAGGCGATCAAGGTGTTGCCGTTGGGCAGGCGCACCGCGCTGTGGGGGCCGCCGGCGGCGGGAATTTCCCTCACTATTTTGCCCTGCGGATCATACTCGCGCACGACTTGATCGCCATAATGGGCCACCAGATAGTTCCCGTTGTCCAGGCGCCGCGCATTGCGCATGTAGGCGTGGCCGCCGCTTTTGCCCTCGGGCAACAGGCGCAGTTCCTTGGCGATTTTTCCGTCCGGGGCAACTTCCAGCAACCGGCCCGAGCTGCATTCGCCGATGAAGGTGTTGCCGTTGGCGAGCCGCTGGCAGGCGTAAATCTCGCTGGCCGAGTCGTAATGGAAAACCACCCGCCGGTCGCGCGTGACCTCCTTGACCCCGTGGCCGGTGTTGAAAAGCAAATTGCCGCCGGGCAACACCCAAATGTCATTGGCGTTGGTGGCGCCGTCGTATTCCCACTCAATTTTCCCCTCCGGCGAAACGACGAATACCTTGCCTTGAGTGTAGTCGGTGCAGACGAAGGCGTGCCCCGGATTGCTGCCGGACGGGGCGGGCAGCGGCGCGGCGGCCAGAGCGGAGGCCATCAAGGCGGATGTCAAGCAGCGTAAAACGGAGTTCTTCATGGCATTTTCAATGGTTCCAATTTCCATTTTTGTCGAGCAAACAAAGTCCATCCTTTTCGCGAGTTGTTTTATCGCTCGCACGGGCGCTTGTTCCAGCCTGACGGGTCTCAAATCAGTGTTTTTCCTGGTTGCGCGCCTCATGGCCGGCCCTGCTGCAGGTTGCGCCCCCATTCCGCGCTTGATCCTGATAATGGCATGTGCCCTGCCCGGCCATTATTGGCCCGCATTCCATCAGATGCAGCCGCTTTAGGTTGCAGGCTACCCGGTCAGAGGCTCGGTCAGGGACAGGATTTCCGTTGGCTCTTCGACGGGAATCGGTTCGACCAGGGGCTTCAAATCCACCCGGCGATGCAGGGTGTAGCCGGTGCCGGCCGGGATGATGTGGCCCATGATGACGTTTTCCTTGAAGCCGCGCAGGTAGTCCACCTTGCCCATGGTCGCCGCCTCGGTGAGGACGCGGGTGGTGTCCTGGAAGGAGGCGGCGCTGAGGAAGCTCTCGGTTTCCAGGGAGGCCTTGGTGATGCCGAGCAAAACGGGCTGGGCCTCGGCGGGCTTGCCGCCCATTTTTTCGACGCGGATGTTTTCCTTCTCGAATTCGATCTTGTCAATCTGTTCGCCCCAAAGGAACTGGCTGTCGCCCGGCTCGTTGACGCGGACTTTGCGGAGCATTTGGCGGACGATGATTTCGATATGCTTGTCGTTGATGGTGACCCCCTGGAGGCGATAAACCTCCTGGACTTCGTTGACCAGATGTTCCTGCAATTCCTGCGGCCCGCAGATATCCAGAATTTCATGCGGATCCACCGGCCCTTCGGTCAGTTGCTGGCCTTTCTTGACGTAATCGCCCTTGAAGACGATGACATGGCGGCCGATGGGGATGAGATGCTCCTCTTCCACGGCGGTGGCCGGGTCCTTGATCAGAATGGTGCGCTTGCCGCGGACACTGGGCCCGAAATCAACCACGCCATCAATTTTCGATATTTCCGAGGCGTCCTTGGGACGGCGGGCCTCGAACAATTCGGCCACCCGCGGCAGACCGCCGGTGATGTCCTTGGTCTTGGAAGACTTGCGCGGGGTCTTGGCCATCAAGGTGCCGGCCACGATCTTGTCGTCTTTGCTCACCACGATGTGGGCCAGGGAGGGGATGGGGTAGTTGGCCAGGGGCTCGCCCTTGTCGCTGCAGATGACAATTTGGGGATGCAAATCCTCTTTGTGTTCGATGATGACCATCGCTTCCTGCCCGGTGGTCTCGTCCACCTCTTGCTTCATGGTCACCCCTTCAATGATGTCCACAAACTTCACCCGGCCCGCCTTCTCGGAAAGAATGGGGACATTGTAAGGGTCCCACTGCACGAAGGTGTCGCCGTCTATTTTCGCCTTGGTGGCGGGGTGAAGGGAGGGGCCTTTGACGCGGGCGCCGTCCGGTTTGCTGATGACCGCGCCGATGACGACGGGGTGGTTCTCCAGTTCCGCGCCGTCGTCGCTGAGGATGGAGACGGAGCCGTTCTTGTTGAGCACAATGTTGCTGCCGTCCTCCAGTTCGACCAGGCGGAGGTCGTTGTAGCGGACCACGCCGTCGTGCTTGGCCTTGATCTGGGGCTGCTTGAAGACCTGGGAGGCGGTGCCGCCGATGTGGAAGGTGCGCATGGTGAGCTGGGTGCCCGGCTCGCCGATGGATTGGGCGGCGATGATGCCGACCGCTTCGCCGCGTTTGATGATGCCGCCGGTGGCCAGATTGCGGCCGTAACAGTTGGCGCATATTCCATATTTGCTTTCGCAGGTGAGGACCGAGCGGATGCGCAGCTTCTCCACCCCGCTGGCTTCAATTTGCCGGCCTTTGACTTCGTCAATCATCTCGTTGGCGCGGACGAGGACATTCTTGAGATTGCCCGGATCCACAACGTCATCGCAGGCGATGCGGCCGATAACGCGCTCGCTCAACTTGACCACTTCATCCTCGCCCTCATAAATGGCCTGCACCCAGATGCCGTTGTTGGTTCCGCAATCCTCCATGCGGATGATGACGTCCTGGGCCACGTCCACCAGTTTGCGCGTCATGTAGCCGGAGTCGGCCGTTTTCAAGGCGGTGTCGGCCAGGCCTTTGCGCGCGCCGTGGGTGGAGATGAAGTACTCCAGGACGGTCAGGCCTTCGCGGAAGTTGGACAAGATGGGTTTTTCGATGATGTCGCCGCTGGGCTTGGCCATAAGACCGCGGACGCCGGCCAGTTGGCGGACCTGCTGGCGGTTGCCGCGGGCGCCGGAATCCACCATCATGGAAACCGGGTTGTATTCCAGCTTGTCATGGTTGTTTTCCAGGGTGCGCAACATGACGTTGGCAATCTGGTCGGTGCAATGGGTCCAGATATCCACGACCTTGTTGTACCGCTCGCCCGGGGTGATGACGCCTTTGCGATATTGCTTTTCCACCTCCGAAATGAGCTTTTGCGCGTTGCGGATTTCCTGGTCTTTTTCCTTGGGAATGATCATGTCGTCAATGCCGATGGAGCAACCGGAGCGGGTGGCGGAGCCGAAGCCCAGTTCCTTGAGTTTATCCAGCATGACCACGGTTTTCTCGTGGCCGCAAATCTTGTAGCAGGTCCAGATCATCTCGCCCAGCATGGACTTGCCGGCGACGCGGTTGAGGAAGCCCATTTCCTCGGGCCAGATTTCGCTGAAAATCACGCGCCCGACGGTGGTTTCGATGCTGCTCCGTTCCGGGTCCCCGTAATGGGTCTTGCGGCCCCGGTCCGGATTGGCCAGGCGGACGCGGGTGTGCAGCTTGATCCCGCCGTCGGTGTAGGCGAAGATGACTTCCGACTTGGAGCCGAAGAGCATGGGGGCGGCCGGCTCCTGCTTGTTTGGATTTTTGCGCGGCTCGGCTGTCAAGTAGAAACATCCCAGGGTGATGTCCTGGGTGGGCGTCATGATGGGCCGGCCGCTGGAAGGGCTGAAGATGTTGTTGGGGGCCATCATGAGCAGACGGGCCTCCATCTGCGCCTCGACGGACAGCGGCACATGCACCGCCATCTGGTCGCCGTCGAAATCGGCGTTGTAGGCGGTGCAAACCAGGGGATGGATGCGGATGGCTTCGCCTTCGATCAAAATCGGCTCGAAGGCCTGGATGGAAAGCCGGTGCAGGGTGGGGGCGCGGTTGAGCAGGACGGGGTGGCCCTTGGTCACCTCTTCCAGGATGTCCCACACTTCGGGCGACTGCCGTTCAATCATCTTCTTGGCCGAACGGACGGTGTGGACATACCCCAGCTCCTTCAAGCGCCGGATGATGAACGGCTCGAACAGGACCAGGGCCATTTTCTTGGGAAGGCCGCACTGGTGCAATTTGAGTTCCGGCCCGATGACGATGACCGAGCGGCCCGAGTAATCCACCCGTTTGCCCAGGAGATTTTGGCGGAAGCGTCCGCTCTTGCCCTTGAGCATGTCGCTCAGGGATTTCAAGGCGCGGTTGCCCGCGCCGGTGACGGCGCGCCCATGGCGGCCGTTGTCAAAAAGCGCGTCCACCGCTTCCTGCAACATCCGTTTTTCGTTGCGGATGATGACCTCGGGCGTCTTGAGTTGGAGAAGGTTCTTGAGCCGGTTGTTGCGGTTGATGACGCGCCGGTAGAGGTCGTTGAGGTCGGAGGTGGCAAAGCGGCCGCCTTCCAGAGGCACCAGGGGGCGCAAATCGGGCGGGATGACCGGCAGCACGGTCAGGACCATCCATTCGGGGCGGGCCTTGGAGGAATGGAAGGCGGAGAGCAATTTGATGCGCTTGGCCACCTTCTTGCGGATTTGTTTGCTCTTGGTTTCCGTCATGGCCACGGACAGATGGTCCACTTGCTTCTGCAAGTCCACATTGGACAGCGCTTCGCGGACGGCCTCGGCGCCCATCTTGGCCGTGAATCCGTCCGGCCCGTAAGTCTCGCGGGCTTCGCGGTATTCGTGCTCGCTCAACAGTTGGTGCAATTTGAGCGGGGTGGAGCCGGGATTGATCACCATGTAATCCTCGTAGTAAATCACCCGCTCCAGGTTGCGCGCCGTCATGTCCAGCACCAGTCCCAGGCGGGAGGGCATGCACTTGAAGAACCAGATGTGGGAAACGGGCACGGCCAGCTCGATGTGGCCCATCCGCTCGCGGCGCACCCGCGCCAGGGTCACTTCCACCCCGCAACGGTCGCACACCACCCCGCGGTGCTTGATCCGCTTGTACTTGCCGCAGGAACATTCCCAGTCCTTGACCGGGCCGAAAATGCGCTCGCAAAAGAGGCCGCCTTTTTCCGGCTTGAACGTGCGGTAATTGATCGTCTCCGGATTTTTGACCTCGCCCTTGGACCAGGCCCGAATGGCCTCGGGGGAGGCGACCGAAATGGCAACGTACTCCACCTGGTTGACTTTATCCAGGCCGAGCAACTCGCGGGCTGTTTCTTTGGTGTTCATGGCAGAATATAAGGGTTACTTGAGGCTGCTCAAGGTTTGCGCTTGCGCCGCAGCCGCTTGTTCCACCGGGTTGGAATAACCGACCTTCACGTCCATGCCCAGGGACTGCATTTCCTTGACCAGGACGTTGAAGGATTCGGGCACGCCCGCCTCCAGGCAATTGTCGCCTTTGACAATGCTCTCATAAATGCGGGTGCGGCCCTGCACGTCGTCGGACTTGACCGTCAACAATTCCTGCAAGCTGTAGGCCGCCCCGTATGCTTCCATGGCCCACACCTCCATTTCGCCGAAACGCTGGCCGCCGTATTGCGCCTTGCCGCCCAGCGGCTGCTGCGTGACCAGCGAGTAAGGGCCGACGGCGCGGGCATGAATCTTGTCCGCCACCAAATGGCCCAGCTTCATCATGTAAATGTAGCCCACCACAATTTCCTGGTCAAACACCTCGCCCGTCCGTCCGTCTGTCAGCAGGGTCTTGCCGTGTTCGGGCAGCTTGGCGTCCCGGAGATAGCCGCGAATCTCCTTTTCCTTGATGCCGTCGAAGACGGGGGTGGCGAATTTGAGGCCGAGGAGCCGGGCGGCCCAGCCCAGGTGGGTTTCCAAGACCTGGCCGACGTTCATGCGGGAAGGCACGCCCAGCGGGTTGAGCACAATGTCCATCGGCGTCCCATCCGGCAGGAACGGCATGTCTTCCTCCGGCACAATTTTCGCCACCACGCCCTTGTTGCCGTGGCGTCCGGCCATTTTGTCCCCCACCGACAATTTGCGTTTGGAGGCGACATAGACCTTGACCGACTTGATCACGCCGCTGTCCACTTCCTCGCCCGCCTCGGTCCGTTCCACCTCCTCGTCGTGCTGCATTTGCAGATCGTCAAATTTCTTTTTGAAACTGCCGATGATCTCGTTGATCTTGTTGCGGATGGGCGAGGGATCAATCTCAATGCGATCATAGACCAGGGCCAGCTTGCGCAGCAGCGTCTTGGTGATTTTGCGGTTGGCCGGAATGATAATTTCGCCGGTCTCGGAATTGACCACGTCGAGGGGGATTTTTTCGCCGAGCAGGATGTTGCTCAGCGCCTCCGTCAATTGTTCGCGCAATTCGTCGGCCTTCCCCCGGTGCTCGTCCTGCATCTCCTTGGAGTGGCGCTTGGTTTCCGGCACCGTCTTGGCCTCGGCCTCGCGCTCTTTCTTGGAGGAGACTTTGACATCCATGACGATGCCGTAAGTTCCGGAAGGAACTTTCAAGGAAGTGTCTTTGACATCGGCCGCCTTTTCACCGAAAATGGCGCGGAGCAGGCGTTCTTCAGGGGCCAGTTCGGTTTCGCTCTTGGGCGTGATCTTGCCCACCAGGATGTCGCCCGGCCGGACTTCCGCCCCGATGCGGATGACGCCGTCGGGACCCAGGTTTTTCAAGGCTTCATCGCCCAGGTTGGGAATGTCGCGCGTGATTTCCTCCGGGCCGAGCTTGGTGTCGCGGGCGCCCACTTCAAATTCATCAATGTGAATGGAGGTGAACACGTCGTCCTTGACGATGCGTTCGCTGATCAGGATGGCGTCCTCGAAATTGTAGCCGTTCCAGGGCATGAAAGCGCAGAGCACATTGCGTCCCAGGGCCAGTTCGCCGCCCTGCGTGCAAGGGCCGTCGGCAATGACCTGCCCCTTTTTGATCACGTCGCCCTTGGCCACGACGATCTTCTGGTTGATGCAGGTGGCCGCGTTGGAACGCATGAATTTGCGGATGGGATAAGCCCAGATGCCGCTGGCCGGATCGTGCCGCAGCTTTCTCTTGCTGTCCGGCATCTTGCCGTCCGGCGTGACCACCACCAGGTTGCCGTTGACCGAGGCCACTTTGCCGGCGTCTTCCGCCACGAGCACCGCCCGCGAATCGCGCGCCACGCGCTCTTCCAATCCGGTGGCGACAAAGGGCGCTTCGGTGATCAGCAGAGGCACCGCCTGGCGCTGCATGTTCGAGCCCATCAACGCCCGGTTGGCGTCGTCGTGTTCCAGAAAAGGAATCAGGCTGGCCGCCACCGAAACCAGTTGCTTGGGCGAAACATCCATGTAATCCACCCGAATGGGTTCCACGTCAATGAAGTCGCTTTTGCTGCGGCAGGTGACGCGTTCGCCCAGGAGATTGCCCTTGTCGTCAATGGCCGAGTTGGCCTGGGCCACGACAAAGTTCTCCTCGCGATCGGCGGTCAGGTAATCCAGGTGATTGGTCACGCGCCCTTTTTCGACCCGCCGATAGGGCGTTTCCAGGAAGCCAAAATCGTTGACTTGGGCGAAGGTGGCCAGCGAGGCGATCAAACC
>Ga0326728_10006768_pt1 | contig 30439 bp, 22 predicted proteins | sample MB3enrmetagenome_FD_207602 | JGI IMG/M metagenome (GOLD analysis project Ga0326728, IMG submission 207602) | Lab enriched peat soil microbial communities from McLean, Ithaca, NY, United States - MB31MN | ecosystem: Environmental > Terrestrial > Soil > Wetlands > Peat | place: USA: New York...
TCGCTCTGCGGGGACGCGGCGAGTGGCGATGGGCGTGCGGCCGGGCGGCAGCTCATCCAGGACGCTCAGGTCCAGATCGCCGTAGAGCGAGAGCGCGAGCGTGCGCGGAATCGGCGTTGCGGTCATCACCAGCACATCCGGCTCGGCCTGATTCGCCCCGGCCTGGTCGGGCTTCTTCATCAGCTTGAAGCGCTGCAGAACGCCGAAGCGGTGCTGTTCGTCGACCACGATCAGACCCAGGCGGTCGAACTCGACCGTTTCCTCGATGAGCGCATGAGTGCCGATGATCAGTTGAGCCTCGCCGCTGTTGATGAGGCCGCGGGTGTAGCGCTTGCGATCGTCGTCCAGCGAGCCGGTCAGCAGGACGATTCGATAGCGGCGGCTCGACCGCTCCAGCAGCTTGCGCGCGGCCAGATAGTGCTGCGTGGCCAGAATCTCGGTGGGCGCCATCAGCGCCGCCTGGTAGCCGTTTTCCATGGCCACCAGCATGGCCTGCAGGGCGACGATGGTCTTGCCCGAGCCCACATCGCCTTGCAGCAGGCGGCGCATGGGGTTGGGGGCGCGCATGTCGGCCACAATCTCGCCCAGGGCGCGCTTCTGCGCCGCGGTGGGATGAAACGGCAGCACTTCGCGGATGGCCTCGCGGACCTTGTCATCGGCGGCGAAGGCGATGCCCGCGCGCTCCCTCATGCGGCGGCGCTTGAGCTCCAGGCCCAGCTCCAGAAAGAAGAGCTCCTCAAAGATCAGCCGCCGGTGGGCGGGAGTCGCCGAGGCCTGCAACAGGGCAAACGGAGTTCCCTCAGCTGGAAAATGCACCTCGCGCAGGGCGGTTTCGCGATCCGGCAGGTCGAGCCGTGCGAGCATCTGCCTGGGCAGGCATTCCGGCACCGCTCCGCGGACGGACTCAAGGAGGTTGAAGATGGTCTTGCGCTGCCAGCGCGAGGCCAGCCACGCGCCGCCCAGCGACTCGTAGACCGGCGTGATGCGGCCCACCTCGAGCAGCCGCGTCTCGGCGTCGTCGGTGGCGTCGGGCAGCAGCTCGAACTGCGGCTGGATCATCTTCAGATTGCTGGACGAACGCGACGGCTCGACCCGCCCGTAGACGGCCACCGTCTGCCCGGCGTGAAACTTGCCCTCCAGATAGCTTCCGTTGAACCAGATGCACTTCAGCGCCAGGCGGCCCTGGCCCACCGTCAGCTCGAAGATGGGCATGCGCTTGGTGCGCAACAGCGCCGAGCCGCGCACCTCGGCGATGACGCTGGCCATCTCGCCGGCCCTGAGTTCGTCCAGACCGCGGGGATTCTGGCGGTCCTCATAGCGGAAGGGCAGGTGGTAGAGCAGGTCCTCGGCGGTCAGGATGCCCTTGGCGGCAAGCAAGTCAGCCACGCGCGGACCCACGCCGCGCACATACATCACCGGAGTATCGAGGCCGGGCACAGTACGGATGCTAAATGGCTGAACTGCGCGGAGCAAACCCGCTGAAAAGCCCGAGCGAGCTTACAAGTTTCAGGGGCGTTGGAGGTGGGGAAGCGGATCGACGCGGATGGTGTTGTGCTTGCCGATCTGCCATAGGTCGTACTTCGCCTGCATGCGCAGCCACACTTCGGGCGTGGAGGTGCCGAATGCGGCGGCCAGACGCACGGCCATCTCCGGCGAGACGGCGGCTTTGCCGTTGAGGACTCGGGAGAGGGTGACCCGGCCCACGCCCAGATGCCCGGCTGCCGCCGAAACGGTCATCTCGCCGAGATATTCCCGAATGACTTCGCCGGGATGCGGAGGGTTGTGCATACGCATGGCTCGTTCTCCTCTCAGTGGTAGTCCTGGTAATCGACCAGTATGGCGTCTTCGCCCTCAAAGCGGAAGGTGAGCCGCCAGTTTCCGCTCACTGTGACCGACCAATGACCAGCGAGATCGCCCTTCAAGGGATGAAGCCGCCATCCGGGCGCATTCATATCCTCGGGCGCGCGCACGTCGTCCAGCATTCCTAACTGAAGACGTAAACGTGCAGCGTGCCGAGCCTGAATCCCCGCCTTTGAGCCGGTGCGGAAGAACTTCTCCAAACCCTTGTGCTCGAAGCTCCTGATCACTGAATCAGTGTATCGCTAAGCGATACAGATGTCAAGACAAAACGCTCAGCGGGTTGGTGGGAGTCGAATCCCAGGACTCAAAGGCGAGAGCTGGGTGGCCGGGTGCCCCACCCTCGCGGCGTATTTGTCTTTGCCGCTAGGGTGGGAGACCGCGAACCCGTGCGGACTCAATCAGGCCGTAGGGGCCTTGGGCTCTCCCTGCAAATCCCGGAGCAGCCTGTCGAAGGCCAGCCGGTAAGCGTCGTGGTCGGTCTTCCACTTGCCGAAATCTGGGATATGGAATTCGCGAATCTCGCGGGCCGAGTCTTTGCCGATGTCGGAATCGAAATACCCCCATTTCCTTATCATCTCGAAGGGGCAAAGCCCTATGGGGAACAAGACTTCCTTCTTCTGCTCAACCTCGCGCTTGCGCGCTATTGCGATCTCCGTCCTCACCCACTCGCTCGCCATGCTGTCCGGAGATAGGATGAGCAATAGCTTGTCATAAACCCGAATGGCCTCGCCGATCTGCTCGTGAACTTTCTTGCCGCTGCGCATATCGTGGGGAGCAAACCAACAGCGGACGCCCTTGGCCTGCAGGTCGGCGTGAAGGCGCTCGGCGAACTCCTGATCGTGGGTTGAGTAGCTGATGAACAGGGAATAGAACTCGATCCCCGTGCCGACCAGCGAGGCCATGTAGGTGATGAAGCTCTCGGGAACGCCGGCCCCGCGCAGAAAGATGTGCGAAATCTTGCCTTTGGATTTGTAGATCGTGTCGATACCGATGGTGGACGGAGCGTCATGCTTCACGCTTTCCAGTCCCTTGACTTCGCTCAAATCGACGTCGGCAAACGTCGTGAACCCGACATGCGCCCCGGTGAGGTCCGCCTGGCTGAGGTCCGCATCGCTGAGGTTCGCCCCGCTGAGGTCCGCCTGGCTGAGGTCCGCCCCGGTGAGGTCTGCCTGGCTGAGGTCCGCCCGGCTGAGGTCCGCCCCGATGAGGCTCGCCCCGCTGAGGTCCGCCCCGCCAAGGATCGCCCCGGTGAGGTCCGCCCCGCCGAGGTCCGCCCAGCGGAGATCCGCCTCCGATAAATCTGGCTGAATCTCGGGGTGCGCTTCGCGCCACCTGTTCCAGGCCATGCCGCCCTTTTTCAGCCTGGCAAGATGTTTTGGGTTAGCCATGACTCCAGTATGCCAGCGCCAGGCAGGAGCAACGTGATGAGCCGCACATTTTGTGGGGCGTCTCTGCCTGCCCGGCTTCCACCCGCCGCCCTGCTATCCCGCGTTTGTGTCCCGAGTCTGAAATACGCATCATAAACAGCACTGTCATCCTGAGCAGAGTTGGGCGCGATGTTTGCGCCCAGCGCAGTCGAAGGATCTGCGGTTGCCTTTCGTGATTCTTTCAGTAACTTCAGACTCGAGACAATAGCCGGAAACGCACGAACCGCAGGTCCTTCGACTCCCCTTCCCCTTCGACAAGCTCAGGGTCAGGATCGCTCAGGATGACAGCGAGGGTGGGGCACCCGCTTCCACCTGCCGCCCTGCTATCCCACCCTAGCCGCAAGAACAAAGACGCGGCGAGGGTGGGGCACCCGCGCTCAGGGTCGCTCAGGATGACAGCGAGGGTGCGGCACCCGCACCTTATTTCCCGACTTTCCGTTCGCGGTTGTAATCGACGATTTCGGCTCACACAAACGCATCGACCGCAGGGCGCGGCTTGCGCTGCGTGGGTTGCAAGACACTACTCCGCGGACCGGCCCGGAGTTTGCCTGTTACTTCATCAGGAAATAGGCGCCGACGGCCTGGGTTATGGCGGCGCGATCAAGATAGGGTTTCTTGCCTTCGTAGCGGGCGGCCCAAACGACCTGGTTCACAATGTCCCGCGGATAGCAGGAGCGCAACTCCTGTTTGAGGGTGCCGCGGATGAAGTCGATCAGATCGTAGAAGACGCCGGGGTCGAAGTCGACGGCTCTCTCTTTTGCCACCCGGCGGAAGATCTCGCAGAACTGGTCGTCGGTACACGCGCCAATCCTGACCTTGGTCTGAATCCGGCGCAGGAAGGCGGCATCGACCAGCGAAGCGGGATCCATGTTGGAGGCAAAGACGACCAGCATCTCGAATGGAATCTCGATCTTCTTCCCTCCCGCCAGCGTGAGGAAGTCGATTCGGCGATCGAGGGGAACGATCCAGCGGTTGAGCAGCTCCTCCGGGCGCAGCCGCTGGCGGCCGAAATCGTCGATAATCAGAACCCCATTGTTGGCCTTCATCTGCAGCGGGCCAACATAGAATCTGGTGGTGGTGTTGTACTGCAGGTCGAGCATCTCGGCCGTCAGCTCTCCGCCGACCAGAACGCCGGGGCGACGGCAGAGCACCCAGCGATCGTCGTGGTTTTCGGGTTCCGACTCCGTAATGCGGCTATGAATCGCGGGATCGTAGACCGTAATGACCTGGCTGTCCACTTCCACGGCGTACGGTATCCATACCTCGTCCTCGGCGACCACCCGCGACAGAGTCTCGGCCATGGCGGTCTTCCCCACTCCCGCCGGACCGTAGAGAAAGATCGAGGCCCCGGAGTTGAGCGCCGTTCCGAACTGGCGCAGCGTCTCGTCTTCGACCACCAGATGGGCAAAGGCGCGCTTGACGTCGTCGGCATGCACGTCCACATGCTGGACGCTCTGTTTCCGCGTCTGCCGCACGTAGCTCTCCAGAGTCACCGGCGCGGCGCCGGTATAATGACTCTGGGCGATCAGGTCCAGCGCTCGAGTTCTCCCCTGCGAGGTGATGGCAATATGAGGAATCGTGCCGGTCATTCCCGTGACCTGGCAGAGCACCTCCGCTCGCATCCGGGCAAACAGCTCCTCCGCCACCGCGAAGCTGAGGCGGGTTCTTTCGGAAAGCTCAAGAACGGAGAGTGAACCGGAGATATAAAGGGTCTTTAATGCGAGATCCTCGAGAACCGCCTGCGGCACATCGATTTCCGCAATGGTCTGGGGCTTCTTCTCCGGCCCGGCAAGGGGCTCGGTCTTGCGAAAATCGAAATCGCCATCAAGCATCTTCAACAAGGTCGCCATGTCGCTATCCCCATCTCTGTCCGGGCAATCGCTTGAGCGTCAATTCCAGCGGCGAAACAATTCTACTGGAGAAACCGAATTGGGCAACAGCCAGAAATGGAGTTTTTTTGCGAACCGCCCAAACCAACGGAATCGGTCCGCTCGAACACGAAAGATGGCCTGAATCTCCTGGCCGCACTCGTGAACCTCTTCAAAGACCGTACCCGGAGCAAACCCGGCCTGGTTGCCTTGGGGGAATGTCCCGTTCATGCGCTGCCGTGCCAATTCTCTTGCCAATATACCCCGAAAGCAGGACCTCTGGCTTGCACTTTTGTCGGGTTCCTATCCCACTTTAGTCTCCCTCCGTTACACTTTTGTGTCAGATTGCACATTATAGGGGAAAATGCGGGAGAACGGCGTGCCAGTCTGGGACAATCGGAACACTCCGGCGACGGGGGAAGAGACCAGCTGAGCGGGCGGCGGAGGAGGCTGTTGGGCTCGCCGGGAACATTGGCGCGGCTCTCGCCGTATCCAGATCACGATAAAGTGTGCCCGGAAGGGGCTTTGGTAAACTGCTGCGGAGACCGCGCGCGCGGTTTGACCGCAGCCAGATTGCCGCATGAGAGCGGCGGGAGAATCCATGCCAGTTGTCGAACTCGCGGGAGTGACCAAGGCCTACGAGAGCAAGGTTGCCGTCCACAACCTGAGCCTGTCGATCGAGGCGGGCCAGATGTTCGGTCTGCTGGGGCCGAATGGGGCGGGCAAGACCAGCTCCATTCGCATGATGATGGGCATTACGGTTCCCGACTCCGGCCGGATCAGCCTCTTCGGGAGGCCTTTCGAGCGCCGGAGCCTGGAGCGGGTGGGCTACCTGCCCGAGGAGCGCGGCCTCTATAAGAAGATGAGGGTCGTCGACCAACTGGTCTTCTTCGGCCAGTTGCACGGACTCGAGGCCGAGGAGGCGCGCAAACGGGCTGTCGCGTGGGCCGGCCGCATGGAGATCGCCCATGCGCTGCACAGCAGGACCGGGGAACTCTCCAAGGGCATGCAGCAGAAGATACAGTTCATTGCCACGCTGCTGCACGACCCCGAACTCATCGTCATGGACGAGCCTTTCAGCGGCCTGGACCCGGTGAACGCGGTGCTGGTGGAGCGGACGCTGCTGGAACTCAAGGCGCAGGGCAAGGCGATTCTCTTCTCCACGCATCGCATGGAACAGGTGGAGAAGCTGTGCGACTCGATCTGCCTGATCGACAACGGCGAGGCGGTGCTGGCTGGCAATCTGCGCGAGATCAAGAGCCGCTACGAGCGTAACCACGCGATCGTCGAGTTCGAGGGAAGCCCGGCATTCTTGGACAGCGAAGAGATTGCCGAAGCCAGGAACTACTCCGGCCACGCCGAGATCAAGCTCAAGCCGCACGGCGATGCGCAGAAGCTGCTGCGCGAAGCGGCGGCCGCGGCGATCATCTTCCGCTTCGAACTGGTCGAGCCCTCGCTCGAGGAGATATTCATCCAGACCGTGGGAGGCAGGACCGATGCGTAACATTCTCCTCATCGCGCGGCGCGAGTACCTGGAACAGATACGCGGGCGGGCCTTCCGGTTTTCCACGGTGCTGGTGCCGCTGGTAATTGTCGCGATGCTTGGCGTGGGCTACTTTACCGGCCGCAACGCCGAGGCGGGCAAGCACGTGGCCATTGCCGCCGACAGCGCGGCGCTGGCCACCGAGATGCGCCGCCAGTTGCTCGACGACAAGGACGCCAAGTTCACCGTGGATGTGGTGGCGCCGGCAAGCGCGCATGATCGCGCCGCCCTCCAGCAGCAGCTCCAGAACAAGGCCATCGACGGATGGCTCTCCGTCGAGAGTTCTCCCACCGGAGCGCTGACGGCTACCTATGCCTCGCAGTCCGCGGGCGACTTCACGACTGCCGACCTGCTGAAGAATGCCTTGAATCATGCTTTGCTGAATGAGCGGCTGACCGCCAGGGGCATGAAGCAGGCCGAAGTCGATGCCCTGCTGAAACAGGTCTCCATCGAGACCCTGCAGGTGAACAAAGAGGGCAAGACCGCCAAAAGCAATGGAATGGCGTCCTTCCAGAAGGCTTTCGGCATGGCTTTTCTGCTCACCATGCCCATCCTGCTTTACGGCATGGATATGGCCCGCTCGGTGGTCGAGGAAAAAACCTCGCGCATCTTCGAGGTCATGCTGGCCATCGCCCGCCCCGACGATCTGCTTGCAGGCAAGCTGCTCGGGGTGGGCGCGGTGGGCCTGACGCAGATTGCCATCTGGGTGGTTGCCGCCTCGCTGCTGATGGGTTCGTCGCTGGCCGCTAGCCTGCTCACGGGCGACTTCGCGATTCACTTCTCCTGGGCTGAGGGACTTCTCTTTCCGGTGTACTTCGTGCTGGGCTTCTTCCTTTACAGCGCGTTCTTTTCCGGCCTGGCCGCGACCTGCGAAACGGCCCAGGAGCTGCAGATGTATCTGCCGCTGGCTGTCGTTCCCGTCTGGCTCAGCTTCGGCATCATTCCTTTCCTGCTGAGCAATCCCGGCTCGGTTTGGGCCGTCGCCGTATCGCTCTTCCCGCCCACCGCGCCGTTTGTCATGATTCCGCGCATGGGTATGGGGACAGTGCCGCCGTGGCAATTCGCGGCTTCCATCGGACTTCTGATGCTGAGCATCTGGGCCGCGCTCTGGTTCTCTTCGCGCCTTTACCGCGTGGGCATCCTGATGTATGGCAAGCGAGCCACCCTGCCCGAGCTGCTGCGCTGGCTGCGCTACAGCTAGAATCGAAGCAGTGACCGCCGAAGACAAATCCAGGCCAACCCACGAAGGGGTGCCCCCGGTCTCGACTTTGAGACCGGGGAGTCTGCGATTCACGATGGCCCAGCGCCTCGTTTTGGCCGTGGTTCCGCGCGTGGTGTGGGCGCTGCTGTGGATCGTCAGCCGCACCTGGCGTTTCGAGGTCACGGCCGCCGAGGGCGTTACTCCCCTGCTCTTCGGCCGGGGCGCGGGGCCGGAGATCTACTGCTTCTGGCATCAGTGCGTGCTGCCCTGCACGGTCTACTTCCGCCGCTCCCACGCCGTGATCCTCATCAGCAAGAGCTTCGACGGCGAGTTGATTACGCGCATTCTCAGGCTCTTCGGCTTCGATGCGGTCCGCGGTTCCAGCTCTCGCGGCGCGCGCGAAGGCCTGCTGGGGCTCAAGCAGGTCATCGAGCGCGGCGCTCCGGCGATATTCACCGCCGACGGCCCGCGCGGACCCATCCATCAAACCAAGATGGGGCCCATCAAGCTGGCGCAAATGACCGGCGCGCCCATCGGCGTCTTTCACCTGGAACCCGAGCGCGCCTGGACCATGCGTTCCTGGGACCGCTTCCTGGTGCCCAAGCCGTTCACGCGGATTGTGGTCAGCTGGGGGCCATGGACGCGGGTTCCGGCAGACTTACCCTCAGAGGATTTTGAACGCAAAAGAGCGGAGCTCAATGCGGCCATCGAATGCGCGCGGCTGCGGGCGCTGGATTACTTCAAGAAGGCGGGAGCATGACGGGCCTTCGCGTTGCCGACTTCGACTTCGACCTGCCGCCGGAGTTGATTGCTCAGCAGCCCGCGGCGGAGCGCGGCGAGAGCCGCATGTTGGCGATGGATCGCGCCACCGGCGCTTTGCGGGATACGGCGTTTGCCGAGTTCCCGTCGCTGCTTTCACCGGGCGACCTGCTCGTGCTGAACGACAGCCGCGTGATTCCGGCGCGGCTCTATGCCCGCCGCACTCTGCTCCGCGACCATGAAAAGCCAACCGGACGCATCGAAGTCCTGCTCACCGAGCCGGCAGTCCCAGAGATGCCCCGTGCCCCATCCTTTCCACTTTCTTGCGCGGAAAGGGTGGGCGACCACGGACCTCAACTGTCGTCGAGCGAGAACCTCTGGCGCGCCCTGGTGCGGCCGGGCAGGAAGGTCGCCATTGGCGAGCGCCTGGTTTTTCCGGATCGCTCTGGAGCAATCGAGCTGAAGGCCGAAGTGCTGGAACGCGGCGAGTATGGCGAGCGGCTGCTGCGCTTCGAGCCGGTGGAGGATTTCCTCGCCGTTCTGGACCGCATCGGCCACGTGCCGCTGCCGCCTTACATCCGCCGCGGCGATGCGCTTGCCGACCGCGAGCGCTACCAGACCGTCTTTGCGCGCGAGCCCGGCTCGGTGGCCGCGCCCACAGCCGGGCTGCACTTTGCGCCGCGGGTACTGGAAGCGCTGGCCGCCAAGGGCGTTGAGGTTGCGCGCATCACGCTGCACGTTGGCCGGGGCACCTTTGCGCCGCTCCGCGTGGACCGGCTGGATGAGGTCCGCCTGCACCGCGAGCGGTATACGCTATCGGCCTCGGCGGCCGATGCGATCAACCGCGCCTGGAGCGAAGGCCGGCGCATTGTGGCCGTCGGCACCACGGTGGTGCGCACGCTGGAACACTGTGCGCTTCAAGCCGCCGGCGGCAAACTCGCGCCCCACTCCGGCGCGACGGAGATCTTCATCGCGCCGGGCTTCGAGTTCCGGCTGGTGGGCGCGCTGCTCACCAACTTCCACCTGCCCCAGTCGAGCCTGCTCATGCTGGTGAGCGCCTTTGCCGGCCGCGAACCGGTGCTGGCGGCCTACGCACACGCAGTTCGCCGGAAGTACCGCTTCTTCAGTTACGGGGACTGCATGTTCATAGGCTGATGCGGCGCCATCCGTCCTAGGACCGTTCGGCTTGGGAGCGGTGGCGCAACCCGCCGATGAAACCCGCTGAAGCGACGGTTTCCTGCCTCGCGGTCAAGACGTTCCTACGTTACCATTCCCCTTCCCACGGTTCGCGACCGGCGTGTATTGTATGGGCATGAATGGCGAGCAAGTTGAGCGGAACATATCCATTACCGGTTCCCGCATAGCCGGCAATGCGGGTCTTTTCACCCGGACCTTCAACCGCATCTTCAGCCGCCATATGCTGCACGCGGTTTTGCTGGCGCTGCTGGTGCTGAACGCGACTGGGAACTTGACTCATCCGGCCGATCAGTTTCGCGATCCCGGGCTCTGGTGGCACCTCGCGGATGCGCGCATTCTAACCACCACGCATCGCTTCATCCACGTCGAGCCCTATTCCTTCACGGTTGCCGGAGAGCGTTGGATCAACCCGGAATGGCTCTCCGAGATGCCGTTCTGGCTGGGCTACCGGTCACTCGGACTGAGGGGCATCTTTCTGGTCACCGTGACCGCTCTGTGCGCCAATATCCTGTTCGTCTACTGGCGCAGTTATAGAAAGGCGCTGCATGCGGGGGCCGCGTTCTGGACGGCCATCCTCGCGTTTATGCTAATGACGATCAACGCCGGCCCGCGAACCATCGTGATCGCCTACCTGGCGATGTCGGCGGAAATGGCCATTCTGGAGGCGGCGGAGCGCGGCAAGAAACACCTGCTGTGGCTGTTGCCGCCGCTCTTTTGCGTGTGGATCAACCTGCACGGCAGTTGGATTATCGGCCTGGGGTTGCTGGCGCTATACATCCTCTGCGGGTTGTTTCCCTTCAGCAAGGGCATTCTCGATCAGGAGGCTTATTCCAGCAAAGACCGCCAGCGCCTGCTGCTGGTGTTCTTTGCCGGTCTGGCGGCGCTGCTGATAAACCCCTACGGCTGGCGGCTGATCTGGAACCCATTCGACATGCTGCTGAATCAAAGGCTGATGATGAGCTATGCCGCTGAATGGCATCCCTTGACTCTAGGCACCATAGCCGGTTTGGCGGCTTGGCTGGCCATTGGACTTACGCTCATCGCCAACTGCGTCAGCGGGCGAAAGTGGAAGCTGTACGAGCTGGCTTTCCTCTTCTTCGCCTGGTTCGAGGCCATCAATCACTGCCGGTTCACCTTTATGGCGAGCGTGATTGCAATCCCGCTGCTCGCCGGCGACGTGGCGCGAAGTTTCTGCGCCAAGCCGAATGAAAAAACGATTCCGCTGCTGAATGCCCTTTTCGTGGCCGGCGCGGTCGGCGTTATCTTGTTCTTCTTTCCCTCGGAGGCCTCGCTGCAGAACTCTCTGGCAGCGGAGTACCCCCTGCAAACCATTGCGTCCATTCAGCCGTCCTGGCGAACGTACGATCAGGGCAACCTGGGCGGCATGATGGCTTTCAACTCCAAGCCCACCTTCTGGGATACGCGGTTTGACACTTTCGTACATCATGGCGTGCTGCGGGATCTCATCGACATCGAGACCCTCCACGCGCCGCTCCAGCTATTGGATAAATACCGCATCGACCACGTCCTGATCTCGGAAAGCTGGGCTCTCGCCTACCTTCTCGAACGCACGCCCGGCTGGCGGGTCGAGAGGCGCGAGGGCGCCGGAGATGATGCCTACGTCTTGTTGGCCAGGACTCCGGGCGCCACGGGAGATCAATCCCAGTGCGCCGCGGCCCCTGCTCAGGGGAAGCAATAGTCGGATCGCGCCGCGGATGGTTCTCGCAGATTCCGTGACCCTGATCCCTGACCCCCGCTCCCTGATAAACTCGGAACCGTGACCGACCAAGCCAAGCCGCCCGTCTTTCTGCTCGACACCATGGGGTTCATCTTCCGCGCCTACCACGCCATGCAGCGCAGCCGGCCGATGAGCACCCGCGGCGGCCTGCCCACGGCGGCCATCTACGTTTTTGTGAACATGATCGCCAAGCTGCGCCAGGACTTTGCGCCGCGCTACTTTGCCGCGGTCTTCGATATGAGCGGCGAGGTCTTTCGCGATGAGCGCGCCCGCTCCATGGGTCCGCTGCGCAAGTGGAACGCGAAGACGCAGAGCTTCGACGAGGTGAGCTACGAGGGTTACAAGGCCAATCGCGAGTCGATGCCCGAGGACCTGCGGCGGCAGATTCCCTACATTCGCCGCGCGCTCGAGGCGCTGCGCATTCCCATCCTGGAGGCGGTGGGCTTCGAGGCCGACGACGTGATCGGCACGCTGGCCCGCGAGGCCGCCGAACAGGAGCATGAGGTCTTCATCGTCTCCGGCGACAAGGACATGATGCAGCTGGTCACGCCGAAGGTGAAGATCCTCAACCCGCAGAAGGACAATTTGATCCTCGATCCCGCTAGAGTGACGGAGACGCTGGGCGTGCCGCCGGAGAAGGTGGTGGACGTGATGGCCCTGCGCGGCGACTCGGTGGATAACATTCCCGGCGCGCCGGGGATCGGCGACAAGGGCAGCGTGGAGCTGATCCAGGAGTTTGGCAGCGTGGAGGCCGTCCTCGATCGGGCCGCGGAGGTCAAGCGCAAGAGCTATCGCGAATCCCTGGAGCAGAACCGGGACGCTGTGCTGCTGTCGAAGGAGCTGGTCACCATCGATAGCCACGTGCCGCTGGAGCTGGATTTGAAGGCCATGGAGACGCAGCCGCCGGATCTCGAAGCCTGCCGCGAACTGTTCACCGAGCTGGAGTTCACCTCGATGCTGCGCACGCTGGAGCCTTCCCAGTTGGCGCCGTCAGTCGAGCTGATCGAAGAGCCAACCGGGGAGCAGGCCGCCGCATTCTATGCCGCGGCGCGCGAGCACGGCTTTGCCTTTGCGCTCGATGCCAAGACGCCCGTACCCGAGGAGGCTGAAGACGATGCGCCCCAGGCGCTCTCGCTGCTGGACGTGGCCGAGGCCGCGGACAGGCAGAGCAGCTTCAGCCTGGGCGTCTGCGCGGAGCCCAACAAAGCCCTGCGCCTGGCACCGATGCCGGAGCTGCGCGCGCTGCTGGCGGACGCCTCGGTTCCCAAGCGGACGCACGACTGGAAGTCGGCGCTGCACCTGCTCGACGCGCAGGGGATCGCGCTGCGCGGCGAAGTGGACGATACCATGCTGCTCTCCTACGCGCTGAATCCGACCCACGCCACGCAGTCGCTGGCTGACGTGGCCGCGCGGCATGGGCAGGCTGCGCCGGCCACGCTGGCGGCGGGCGCGGCGGCGATTCAGGCGCTGGTTCCGGCGCTGCGGGCAGAGGTGGAGAAGGCCGGCGTCGAGCGCGTCTACCAGCAGATCGACCTGCCGCTGGCGCCGGTTCTGTTCCGCATGGAGCAGGCGGGCGTGCGCATCGATGTTAGCGTGCTGGGCGGGCTTTCCAAGCGCTTCGCCGTGGAGCTGGAGCGGGTGGGCGAGCGCATCTTCTCGCTGGCCGGCCGGCGCTTCAATATCAACTCTCCCAAGCAGCTCGGCGAGGTGCTGTTTGCCGATCTAAAGCTGCCCGCACCCGCCAGCCGCGGCAAAGGCAAGGCCGTCTCGACTGCGCAGGACGTTCTGGAGCAGCTTGCCGAAAAGAACGAAGTGCCTCGCCTGGTGCTCGAATACCGCCATCTCTCCAAGCTCAAATCGAATTACATCGACGCGCTGCCGCTGCTGGCCGATTCCGCTTCGCGTGTCCACACCACCTTCATGGCGGCGGCCACGGCCACCGGGCGGCTCTCGTCGGTGAACCCGAATCTGCAGAACATTCCCATCCGCACCGAGCTGGGGCGCGAGATTCGCGCGGCGTTTATCGCGGCTCCCGGAACGCAGCTGCTTTCAGCGGATTACTCTCAGATCGAGCTGCGGCTGCTGGCGCACTTCAGCGGCGATCCGCTGCTGGTCCACGCCTACCAGAACAACGAGGACATTCATACCCTCACCGCCAGCGAGGTCTTCGGCGTGCCGGCCGCCCAGATGGACAAGCAGACGCGCAACCGCGCCAAGGCGGTCAACTTCGGCATTGTCTACGGCATCTCGCCCTTCGGCTTGGCCGCGCAGTTGGGCATTTCGCAGGCCGAGGCGCGCGCCTACATCGACCGCTACTTCGCGCGCTACGCCGGCGTTCATGCGTTCATTGAGAGGACGCTGGAGCAGACGCGCCGCGAGGGATGCGTGCGCACGCTCTTCGGACGGCTGCGGCCCATTCCGGACATGGACAGCCGCAACCCGAACCAGCGCGGATTTGCTGAGCGGACGGCCATCAACACGCCGCTGCAGGGCACCGCCGCCGACCTCATCAAGCTGGCCATGATCGCTATCGACCGTGAGCTTACCGAGCGCGCCCTCAAGACGCGCATGGTCTTGCAGGTGCACGACGAGCTGCTCTTCGAGGTTCCAGCGGATGAAGCCGCCAAGGTGGAGGCGCTGGTGCGCGCGGAGATGGAGGGAGTAGTCAAGCTCGACGTTCCGCTGCTGGCCGACCTCGCCTTCGGGCCCAACTGGCGCGACCTGTGACCCGCCCTCTTTGCACCGTCCGTGGTGCGATAATCTGAAACAAGCGTGAACTTCCCGTACCGCATCGGGTGATTCCCTTGATCGTCGAAATCGAAGCACTGACCAAAGTCTACGAATCCAAGCTCCGCGTGGTAGCCGTGGACGGCATCGACCTGGAGCTGAAGGAGGGCGAGATCTTCGGCCTTCTCGGCCCCAATGGCGCCGGCAAGACTACCACCATCAGCATCGCCACCACCCGCACCTTGCCCACCAGCGGCACGGTCCGCATCGCGGGAATCGACGTGGTCCAGCATCCGGCCCACGCCCGCCGCCACATCGGCGTCGTCCCCCAGTTCAATACGCTGGACCGCTCGCTCACGGTCTACGAGAACCTCTACTTCCACTGCCGCTACTTCGGTTTCTCGCACGCGCAGGCCAAGGCGCGGGCGATGGAGCTGCTGGGCCAGTTCCTGCTCACCGAGCGCAAGGACGTTTATCCCGCGCAACTCTCGGGCGGGCTGGCGCAGAGAGTGCAAATCGCCCGCGCCATTGCTCACCGGCCCACGGTCCTGTTCCTGGACGAGCCCAGCGCCGGCCTCGATCCGCAGAGCCGCATGGCCATGTGGGGAGCGGTCGAGGGGCTGCGTGGGGAAGGCATCACCGTGCTGCTGACCACCCACTATTTGGAGGAGGCCGACTCGCTCTCCGACCGGCTGGCCATCCTGGACTACGGCCGCGTGCTGGCGCTGGGCTCGCCTGAGAAGCTCAAAGCGACCCTCGGAGCGCATACCATCTTCGACCTCAAGCTGAAGTTGCGCGACGGCCTGCAGCCTCTGGCCGCCGCGCTGAGGGCGCGCCCGAATGTGACCGGCGCCGACGTTACCGCCGACGGACTTCGCGTCGTCGCCGCCAATTCCGACGGCCTGCTGCCGGAGCTGGTGCGGGCCGCGGCCGGCCACGGCTTGCTTGACCTGAAGATTACCGAGCCGAGCCTGGAGACCGTCTTCATTCAACTCACCGGGAGGGACCTGCGTGAATAACTCCACAGAGGTCAGGGGTCAGAGATCGGAGACCAGCCCAAGTGCCGGCAAGGCGGCTCCGGCGCCTGCTGAGCGGCATGGATTGGGAAAGCAGTTGAAATCGCTCCTGGAACTGCTTCTGCGCGATCTGGAAGTGCTGACGAGCGGATTGGGCAGCCGCGCTTCGGGCAAAGCCGGCTCCGGCAATTCATTCGCCGGCAGTCCCGGCTCGGGGATCTTCTTCAAAGCCTTCCTGGGGCTGTTTCTGCGCGACTTGCGGGTGCTGCTGCGCGAGTTTCACGTCTTTCTAGCGCGCGTGGGGATGCAGCCGCTGCTGTTCCTGTTCGTCTTCACCTTCATTCTTCCGCGCATGGGCGGAGCCAACCTGATGGCCACCGGCGGCGGGGTGGACTTTGGAACCATCCTCCTGCCGGGATTGATGGCCGTGGCCATCATGTTCTCCGGCATCGCCGCCGTGGCGCTGCCCCTCTCGCAGGAGTTCGGCGTTACACGCGAGATCGACGACCGCGTGATGTGCCCGCTGCCTTTGTGGGCCGTGGCTCTGGAGAAGGTCTGCTTCAGCGCCATGCAAAGCATCATCGGGGCCCTGCTGGTCATCCCCATGGCCTATTACGTTCCCGCATCGCCGGTGCGCGTCCACGTAGCGAATTGGTTCCTGCTGGCGCTGGTGCTGGTTCTCTCCAGCCTGCTGACCGGCTCGCTCGGGCTGGTGATCGGTTCCACGGTGAATCCCCGCCAGATCGGCCTGGTCTTCTCGATTCTTGTCGTGCCCATCACCTTTTTGGGATGCGTCTACTATCCCTGGGCCAGACTGGGAAAGAGCGGCTTGGTCTGGATACAGATAGGCGTGCTCTTCAATCCCATCGTTTACATGAGCGAGGGGTTGCGCGCCGCGGTGACTCCCGGCATTCCGCACATGCCGTGGTGGGCCATTCTGCTGGCGCTGGTCTTCTTCACCGCCGCGCTGGGCCGCTGGGGACTGCGCGGGTTTCTGGGACGAGTGCTGTCGTAAACTCATTGTAGGGAGAGGAATTGGACAAACGGGCGCGACTTCATTCGGCCGCCCGTGTCTAATTCACTACGCCCAGGAGAGCGCCGGAACCGAAACCATTGCCGCGCATGATGCAGGTCACGAAGATCGGTTCAATCCTCCACGCGAATTCACCTGACTCGCGCTGGGGGAAGCTGTTTGTTCGCAGACTCCCGGTTCGGATGCTGGCGGCGCTTTTGGCTCCCGCGCTGCTTTTGGCAGCCGGATGCTCCGCCGACCGCGTGAGCGCCGACCCCTCGAACTCGACATTTTCGATCTCCCCCGGCACGGGCTCGATCGACACCAATTGCACCGGCTGCAATGCAAACAACGCTCAGGGCGCGGCAGTGGAGCAGTTTACCGCAACTCTCACCGGCGGAGGCGCGGCCAACGTCACCTGGTCGGTCTCCGGCGGGGACGCGAACAGCGGGCCGGGAAGCATAACCTCGACCGGCCAGTACACTCCGCCTTCGTATCTGACCGCCGACCGCGTCCAGGTTCTGGTGACCGCGACCCTCAGCGCGGGCACCGCGGCAACCGCGCTGCTGACGGTGACGCCGGGCTTCCTGCAGCCGCTGCAGCCGGAGAATGCGGCACTGGGCGCGAACGGGCAACTGACCATCACCGGCTACCTGGCCCTGGCGGGCGGCTACGCCGGCATCACTTACGCGCTCTCGAACACCGCTTCCGGTTCGACCGGCGGGCAAGGTTCGCTGGGCTTGACGAACTGCCAGCGCGGCACGGAGACCTTCACCTCCTGCACGGTCACCTACACGGCGCCGGCCTCGATCCCGGCCACCGGGGCAACCTGGGTGGTGGCTACGGTTGGAAGCTCGCCGTCCAGGGTCGCGGCCGAGGTGCTGCTGAACACCGCGGGCGTTTCGAGCAGTCCGGCGACCCACCAGGCACAATCGTCCACGCCGGTCCCGCTGGGCAGCTCGGGCGGCAACAACAACGACTACGACACCCAGGGCAACCAGATTGTGGACTGCTGCAGCGGGACGCTGGGATCGCTCATTCAGGACGGCAGCAACCGCCAGTACCTGCTGAGCAGCAACCATGTGCTGGCGCGCAGCGACCATGGCAGTATCGGCGACGCCATCATCCAGCCGGGACTCATCGACAACAACTGCACGCCCAACGGCGAGGGCGCCGGGACCACGCCCGTGGGCTCGCTGACCGGCTGGCTTCCGCTCAGCTCCGCCGCAACAAACGCCGACGCGGCTATCGCGCAGGTCGATTCCGGCGCCGTGAATGCTGGCGGCAGCATTCTGGAGCTGGGGGCCAAGCAGGCAGACGGCACGCTGGCCGCCGCGCCGCCGGGGATCTCCTCCACCGGCGGCAAGGGCGAGGCGGCGGCGCTCGATCTGGTGGTGGCCAAGAGCGGGCGGACGACGGGGCTGACCTGCGGCGCCATCTCGGCGCTCAACCTGGACGTAAGCGTCGATTACTACCTGGATTGCGCCGAGACCAAGCCCTACCTGACCAAGAGCTACACCAACCAGCTGGCCATCAGCGGCAACCAGTTCAGCGATGCGGGCGACTCCGGGTCGCTGGTGGTGGATGCCGCCAACGCCGAACCGGTAGGTCTGTACTTTAGCGGCGGGACGGATCTGGCTGGCGTCAGCCAGGGCGTGGCCAGCCCCGCGACCGACGTGCTGGCGGAGCTCGCCGCGCAGGCCGGCGGCGGAACGGGTTATGCCTTTGTTGGCGGCGCCGACCACCCAGTCAGTTGCCTCAACTACGGCGACAGCACGGTGGCCGCGGCGCAAGCGCGCACACTGAGCGATGCGGAGCTCGCTCGCGCGCAGCAGGCCCTGGCGGAGGCTCGCGCACTGGTGAACCCGGCAGCAGGAATTCTGGGCGTGGCCACCGGCAAGAGCAGCGACCATCCCGGCGAGGGCGCGGTGGTTATCTACCTGGATGAAAGCACGGCCGTGAACGCCCCGGCGACGGTGGACGGCGTGCGTACGGTTGTGATTCCCACCAATGCCGAGGCGGTAGCCTTAGGCTCCGCGCCGCAGACTCCTATTGAAGGCCGGTCCGGCTCCGCCCTCGCCCTGCCGGCCGCGGTTCTTGGCCCGGCGGTAGCCGTCAAGCAGCAGATCGCACACAGCCTGATGCAGCAAAACCCCGCCTTCTTCGCGGTCGGCGTGGGCCAGAGCCTGGACAATCCGAAGGAAGCGGCGCTGGTGATTTACGTGGACCGCAAGCAGCTTCCATCCCAGCTTCCCGCGGCCATAAACGGCCTGCGCACCCGCTATGTGATCATGGACCGGCTCCACGTGACCCGTTCGTATGCGGCTCCCGTGCAGTCGAAGCTCCACTGCGCGCCGCGTCCGGCAGCCGGCCGGCCGGCCAGCTCCCAACCTCCCGGCTTGCTCCGGTCCTGGAGTCTGAAGCTGGACTGAGCCGTGGATACCCGGCGAATTCTCTGCGATTCCCTCCCGGAATCGCGCCGCCGCTGTCCGCGCCGCTTCCCAGGCATTTACAATAGCGTCTATGCCTCAGGTGGAGAATGTTTGCCGCCTGGCGTGTCCCTACTTATGACTCTGAGAATTCTTCGCACTCCCGCGGCTCTCGTGTTCGGCACGCTGCTGCTCGCAGGTTCCACGTTGGCGCAGACGCATCCCGCCGCGCCCGAGAGCCCCTACGGCGGCGTCACGGTCGAGGAGATCGTGGCCCGCGTGAACGACCAGATCATCACGCGCTCCGATTACGACCGCGCCATGAAGGAGCTGGATTCCGAGGCGCGCGAGCACGGCGCCTCGATGCAGGATATCTCCGAAGCCCACAAGGATCTGCTGCGCAACCTCATCGACCAGCAACTCTGGCTCTCGAAGGGCAAGGAGCTGGGAATCACCGGCGAGACCGAGCTGATCAAGCGGCTGAACGAGATTCGCAAGCAGTACAATCTTGAGACCATTCAAGATCTGGAAAAGGCAGCCAAGGAACAGGGCGTCTCGTTCGAGGACTTCAAGGCCAACATTCGCAACAACATCATTACCCAGCTGGTGATGCGCGACCAGGTGAGCCGCAAGGTTCAGTTCACGCCCGGCGAGGTGCAGCGCTACTTTGATGCGCACAAGCAGGAGTATGCGCAGCCGGAGAGCGTGCATCTGAGCGAGATTCTGATTTCGACAGGCGCGCCCGCCGCCGGCATTTCAGGCGCCGTGCAACCCGACGATGCGGCAAAGCTGGCCGCGGCCAAGGCCAAGGCCGACGACATCGAGGCCCGGCTGCACGCGGGCGGCGACTTCAGCCAGTTGGCCAGGAGCTTCAGCGACGGCTCCACGGCCGCGGAGGGCGGCGATCTGGGCACCTACAAACGCGGCGAGCTGAACAAGGTCTTCGAGGACCAGACCTTTGCCCTCAAAACGGGCCAGGTCACTGAACCCATTCGCACCAAGCAGGGCTTCGTCATCATGCAAGTGGTGCAGCACACGCCGGGCGGGGTGCCGGCGTTCAAAGACGTCGAGGAGCAGGTGGAAGAGGCTTTCTACCAGAGCCGGATCGAGCCGGCGATGCGCGACTATCTGACCCAGATGCGCGAGGAGGCCTATATCGACGTCAAGCCGGGGTTTGCGGATTCGGGAGCCAGCCCCAAAGAGATCAAGCCGGTCTACAGCGCTTATACTCCGCCGGTGCGCAAGAAGAAGAAGAAGGTCGAGCGCACTCGCTTCCGCGAGTCGACGCATACCTTCCGGCAAAAGACGGCGCAAGCCGCGGCCGAACCGCCTCCCACGGCGCCTCCGGCTGAGAAGGGCGCGAAGAACGCCGCCTTGGCCTCTCAGAAGCCCGGAAAGAAGGAGAAGATTCGGTTCGGCCAGGCTCCCACCAAGACGCTTCCCACTGCTCCCGAGACCCCAACCGAGAACGCCGGGGCAGTGGAGCAAGCGGCGAATACCACCCCGGAGCCGGTGAACCCGCTCGAGCCGGCCAAGCCGGAGAAGAAGACGCGCTTCAGCGATCGCGCCAAACTGCCCAAGCAGCCCAAAGCCACGGGACCGAAGGTGGACGCGCTGGCTCCGGCCGCGCCCGACGCCGCCGAGGTTGCCGACCGGCAGACCCAGGCTTCTCCGCTGGGCCTGGCTGGCGATACGGCCGCGCAAAAGAAGAAGAAGGCTACGACCACCGGCGAAAAGACGCGCCTGACCGACAAGAGAAAGAAGAAGCCCGAAGCCCCCGCGCAGCAACCGGCCGCCTCTCCTGCGGCTCCCGCCCCGCCGGCTCAGGCTCCCGCTCCGCAGACTCCGCAGCCGGCTCCGCAGGCCCCGCCCGCCGCTCCGCAGCAGTAACCGCGGCGGGATAGCGACCGATCGAGCAATCCCTCCGGCCTCAGAGTTCACTCTCGGGCCGGACCTTTGTGTGCGGAATCAGCCTGAGTGCTTGAGTGCCTAAGCGGAACCAGAGTCGATGTATCCCGAAAGCACGGCGTTCAAGTCGACGCGACCATCAGGGAGCGGCGACCCTGCACAGAACTCAACGGGACACGGTAACTCTGGTTCCGCTCTCAGCGCCCCAGGGTCCCGATATTGGGATTTGGGAGAGCACAGATTCACACGGTCGCAATACCGGAAATCCCGCCTGCTCGACGGATCGCCGCGCCGCCGGCCTGCGGAAGATCGGAGTTCTCCAGGTTTTCATCTAGGCACTTGACAAGTTTGGCGAAATAACCTACATTGTAGTTTATATGAAGCCGCCAGCCTCTCTCGGTGAGTTTGAGCAGGTCGTTTTGCTGGCGATTCTGCGTCTGGACAAAGACGCTTATGGCGTGACCATTCGATCCGAGATTGCCAAATGCACCGGCCGCGAGCCTGCTCCGGGGGCGCTTTATACGACGCTGGACCGCATGGAGGAAAAGGGGATCGTGCGTTCCTGGCTTGGAGAGGCCACGCCGCAACGAGGCGGCCGGGCCAAGAGGTATTTCGCGTTGACCAAGGCCGGTCTTGCCGCCGTGGTCAGCGCACAGCGTGCATACCAAAGCCTGCTCGACGGGCTGGATCTGCTTGGAGGAGCCCATGCGTACAGCTTCAACTGCTGAATGGATTCTGTGCCGGTTAACGAGTAAAGAGCGGGCCGCTGCCATGGTGGGGGACCTGGTCGAAATCGAAAAGCAGAAGGGAAGGCTCTGGTTCTGGCTCTCCGTCGCTGGTGTCGCGCTCTCGCTCTTTTGGAGAAGGCCTATAGCCTTTACTGCGGCGTTTTATGCCTGGGCGTGGACGTCGGGCAGGTTTGAGATGGCGATCTATGGAATCAATGCGCAGCATCGGCCGCCGGAATACCCATGGATGCCTGTCTTCAATGTTCTCATGTTAGCTGGCAGCACATTGTGCGGCCTCTCTTTCTACGCAGCGATCCGCTACGGCCTTCAGGAGCGGTCAGCTCAACTTGCTCTTGCCTTTGCCGGTTTAGTCACCGCCGTCATTTATCTCTGGTGGCTGCCGGCCGTTTTGGCTGCGTGCATCGCCGCGGCCCTGGTTATCGCGTCAGCATCTATTTTGAAAAGCAAGCTGCGCAAAGAATCGCTGGTTGTTCTTGTCGCTGTTTCGATTAACTACGCTGCCCTGTTTCTGACGATGTTTCTTCTCAGGCTCTATCAGCATTATCTTCATCCAGGGCCGTGGGGAATTCAGGACTATCGGGAGCATCCTTCTTTGGGATGGCTGGGTTCCTGCATGATGGTCCTGTCCTTATGGGCGGCCACAACGGCATGGTCGCGTATGCGCGGCTGGCTGATGAGGAGCCAATCGCTCGAATCGCGGAGTGAGATGCTGTAGGCTCAAGAGAGAGATCCTCTTTCTGGAAGCCCGCTTTGACCGCATCCGCGACCGCATCGTCTCCCATTTCGCCCCGGCCCTTTCACCACCCCCGGCCTGGGGGCGCCCTGCACTGCGGCAAGGTTTCGCTCGAAGCCCTCGCCGGTCGCTTTGGCACGCCGCTTTACGTCTACTCGGCGGACCAGATCCTCGATCGGCTCACGCTTTTTCAGCAGGCGTTCGCGGGCCGCGATCATCTGGTCTGCTACTCGGTCAAGGTCAACTCGGCGCTGGCCATTCTCAAGCAGCTCGCGGCGCGCGGAGCGGGATTCGACATCGTCTCCGGCGGCGAACTGGAGCGCGTGCTGGCCGCCGCGCCCGAGGCTATGGATCGGGTGGTCTTCTCCGGCGTGGGCAAAACCGTTGCCGAGATCGATCTCGCGCTTAACGCGGGAATCCTCGAAATCAACGTAGAGAGCGAAGCGGAACTCGAGTTGCTGGCGGCGCGCGCGGCCAAACTGAGGAAGAAGGCGCGCTTTGCCCTGCGCGTGAACCCCGACGTCTCCGCCGAAACCCATCCCTATATCTCGACCGGGCTGCGCGAGCACAAGTTCGGCATCGGTATCCGCCAGGCGAAGAGGATTTACAGGAGGGCGGCCGGCAGCCGCTGGCTTGAAGCGCACGGGGTGAGCGTCCATATCGGGTCGCAGATTCGCTCGGCGGAGCCGTTTGGCGCGGCCATGGAGCGGGTCGCCAGACTGCTCGGCCAACTGCGGCGCGAGGGCATTGCGCTCCAGGCTGTGGATGCCGGCGGAGGCCTCGGAATCGACTACCACGGCGGCGTCTTTGACGCAGCGGCCAAGGTGCGGGAGTACGCCGAGGCCATCGGCCACGCTCTGGCCGGCTTCGAGGGGCGGCTAATCGTCGAGCCGGGGCGGTTCATCGCGGCCCAGGCCGGGGCGCTGCTGGCGAGGGTGCTCTATGTGAAGCGCAACGGCGGGAAGACTTTCGTGGTTACCGACGCGGCCATGAACGATCTGATTCGCCCGGCTCTTTACCAGGCCCACCACGAGATCGTGCCGGTGCGGCCTCGCGAAGGGAGGCCGCGCGTCGTGGACGTGGTGGGTCCGGTCTGCGAGTCGGGCGACTTCTTCGCCCGCGACCGCAAGCTAGCTCCCGTCGAGCCGGGAGACCTGATCGCGCTGCTCGACGCCGGAGCCTACGGCATGGCGCAAAGTTCGAATTACAATACCCGGCTGCGTCCGGCGGAGGTGCTGGTCGAGGGCGCGGAGGCGCGGCTCATCCGGCGGCGCGAGACTATGGCTGACCTGCTTGCGCCGGAGATCTTCTGACCCAGGAGCATGCTTCTCTTTGCCGGCGGCGGCACGATCTCTTGTGAGGGCGCAAGGGATGAGCGCATCCCATTCGAACTGGGGAAGCGCCTCGGCCAGCCTTGCATCCGCCGGCCACAGCAACTTGGCGTAACCGGAGTCAAGCCGATCATCGGCTTACAGATATTTAGACACCGCTGTAGTAGCTTGTGCATAGGCGGATGAACCTGGAAGAGCAAAGACACGCTGGAACGCAACGGGATCTGCGGAGGGGTGCCCTGCGTGGATGAGCATTTCAGATGAACGGCCGGCGATGCACCCCCTGGGGGTTTGGTTGGCGGCCCGCTCCGATCCTTCTCGGCCTGCGGACCGGTCGCTTACGCATGGCGGCAGTACCCTTGAATCTTCTTCAAACTCAACCGGCAACGTTGCCCCACCGGCAGCAAGGAGAGTTTTCCATGCCTCAGTTCACAACCAAGGACGGTACCGAAATCTACTACAAGGACTGGGGCGCGGGTCAGCCCGTAGTCTTCAGCCACGGCTGGCCGCTGAGCGCGGACGCCTGGGACGCCCAGATGGTGTTTCTGGCCTCGCGCGGCTACCGGGCGATTGCGCACGACCGGCGCGGGCATGGGCGATCGGGCCAGCCCTGGGATGGGAACGATATGGACACCTACGCCGACGATCTTGCCACGCTGACCCGGAAACTGGATTTGAAGCACGCGGTGCATGTGGGACACTCGGCCGGCGGGGGCGAGATTGCGCGCTACATTGGACGGCACGGGACCGAACGCGTGGCCAAGGTGGCGCTGATCGGCTCGGTGACGCCACTGATGCTGCAAACGGCCGCCAATCCAGGCGGATTGCCGATCACGGTCTTCGATGCCATGCGGGCCGGGGTTCTGGCCGACCGGTCGCAGTTCTTCAAGGGATTGACGATGACCTTCTACGGCACCAACCGGTCTGGCGTTTCGGTCTCGGAGGGTCTTCTGAACTCCTTCTGGCTCCAGGGCGCGCAGGCTTCGCTCAGGGCCGTTCTGGAGTGCATCAAGGCGTTTTCAGAGACGGACTTCACCGAGGATCTGAAGAAGATCGACGTGCCCACGCTGATCCTCCACGGCGACGCCGACCAGATTGTGCCCATCGCCGACTCTGCGCCGCTGACCGCCGCGCTGGTCAAGGGATCGAAGCTGAAGGTGTATGCCGGCGGCGATCACGGGCTCTGCTCGACCTATACGGACCAGGTGAATGCGGATTTGCTGGCATTCATTCAGGAGTAGGTGGCGATTCGTCCGTTCGCCTATGCCGAAGGCATGACCCGATGCAGGAACTCGTCGAAGAGCGGCACGGTGAAGGCGGTTTCTCCGTAAACGGGGCTGAAGATCATGCCTTTGCGGATGAGGGCGTCTCGGACCGGGGCGACGGATTGAATCCTGACGCCGAGGCGGGCGGCAATCTCGCCGGAACGGTGAGGATCGGGACCCATCCCTGCCAGGGCGCGGAGGTAGTCTTTCTCCTTGGGGGTGAGGCGGTCGAAGCGCACCCGGAAGAAACTCTGGTCCAGCCGGCGGATGGCCAGCGTCGTGGCCCGGTGAATGTCGGCAATCTCGATGATGGGACCGGCAGAGGTGTTCCATGCCTCATAGCCCCACTGTTGCAGGAAATAGGGGTAGCCCTGGGTGACCTCGATGACCTCGGCGAGGGCTGCGGAGGAGAACTCGGCGCCCTGATTGCGGACCGGAATCTGCAGTGCCTCGGTTGCATCGTTGGGTTGCAGGGGACCGACCTCCGGGTATTCGAAGAGGCGTTCGGCATAGGATTTGGAGCGGCCGGCCAGACCGCGCACCTGGGGAAGTCCCGCGCCGATCAAAGCTAGCGGAAGGCGGCGTTGGGAGACCCGGTGCAAGGCCATGATGAGCGCTCCAAACTCCTTCTCGTGCAGGAACTGGATTTCATCGATGCACAGGGCGATGGCGCGCTTGCGGTCCGCTGCAGCTTCTCCCACGGCCTGCAGAAGCTCGGAGAGGTCGGCTTCGAAGTCGCCGCTATCGGCCGAGCCGGTCTCCGGGTCAATGGCCAGCTCCAACTCCATTTCGCCGAGCGAGGCCTTCGCCTTGAGACCCAGCGAGCCGAGAAAACTGCGCAGCACGCGAAGCGCTCTGCGGGTCTTATCGCTTACGTTCTCCCTCAGGTTGAGGGCGTAGAGAATCTGCCGGAGCGCGGGCAGCAGCAGCTCGGCGAGGGTCTTTCCCTCGTGCGCCTCAATGAAGGCAGCCTGGTAGCCAGCCTCCTCGGCAAGCATATGGATCCTATTGAGCACAACGGTCTTACCGACGCCTCGAAGGCCGACCAGGATCATGCTCTTGGCGTGGAGGCCGTTGCGCAAGCGGTCGAGGGCGATGGCGGCATGATCGAGAATCGGGCCTCGGCCCGCGAGTTCCGGCGGCGGGGAGCCGGCCCCTGGAGCGAAGGGGTTGATTCGGGCGTCCATATAGAAAGTTTAGCAGGATATAAGGCAAATTGAGCATAAACGACGAAGAAACCTATAACTGGCTGGGAAAGCCAGCGTCTCAAGCGACCTCGGTTCGAACTGCCGGTTCGGAGGAGCGCAAGGCTGTTGGCCGTTGAAAGGAGGGGATAGATTACTATCATATACTGATTAATAGATATATCACGATAAACATTGTAGAACCGACGTGCTCCGGGCTACGATTCGGCCGCATTCGCCCCGCGCAATGCCTTGGCGGGGCCTCGACGCAGGGATCGAGTCTAGCCCAGCAGCTTGGCGGCGTCTTTGGCGAAGTAGGTGACGATGAAGCCGGCGCCGGCGCGGCGAATGCTCACCAGAGATTCCAGAATGGCTCGGGCGGGGTCCAGCCAGTGTTTCTCAAAGGCCGCCTGAAGCATGGAGTACTCGCCGGAGACCTGGTAGGCGCCGATGGGCGCATCGAAGCGCTCGCGGGCGGCGCGGATCACGTCCAGGTAGGGCATGGCGGGCTTCATCAGGATGATGTCCGCGCCTTCTTCGAGGTCGAGCTCGATCTCGCGCATGGCCTCGCGCAGGTTGGCGCCGTCCATCTGGTAGCTCTTGCGGTCGCCGAATTGGGGGGCGGAGCCGGCAGCCTCGCGGAAGGGTCCGTAGAAGGCGGAGGCGAACTTGGAGGCGTAGCTGAGGATGGGCGTATCCTCGCAGCCGTCGTCGTCCAGGGCGCGGCGGATGGCGCCGACGCGGCCGTCCATCATGTCGCTGGGGGCGACGACATCGGCTCCGGCGCGGGCCAGCGAGGCGGCGGTTTGCGCGAGCAGGTCGAGGGTGGCGTCGTTCTCAACTTCAAAGCCGTCGCGGGTTTCGACCACCACGCCGCAGTGGCCGTGGCTGGTGTACTCGCAGAGGCAGACGTCGGCGATGAGAACGAGCTTCCCGGCCGCGGGCGATTCCTTGAGGGAGCGCAGGCCCTGCTGCACGATGCCATTGTCGTCCCAGGCGCCGGAGCCTTGCTCGTCCTTGGTCTCGGGCAGGCCGAACAGCAGCAAGCCGCCAAGGCCGAGGCGGGCGGCTTCTTCGGCTTCGCGCACCGCCTCGTCAATGGAGAGGTTGAAGACGCCGGGCATGGAGCCGACCTCGCGGCGCACACCCTCGCCGGGACAGAGAAACAGGGGGTAGATCAGGTCGCCGGGCTCGAGCGTGGTCTCGCGCACCAGGGCGCGAAGAGATTCGCTGCGCCGGAGGCGGCGCATCCGCATTTCAGGGAAGCTCATGGTTCAGATTGTACTTGGTTTGCGTGCCGGGAGCGGGTTGCCGCCGGCGGGCGCGCCCTGGCGGACCGTGCACTCGAGCAAATACTCCGGTGTTAGTATTCCTGTGATGGAATCTCAGGGCTCCACGCCAGTTTCGGTCCCGGAGAATGGCCGCGAATCCATGCCCGCTGCGGGCAGCGGACGGCCCGAATTGCAGTTTTCCCGCAGCGCTCATTGGGCCCAGGCGCTGCTTCTCGCGGTCCTCTTTTCGTTTCCGGCGATCTTGTGCCTTCGCCTGGCGGTTGTTGCCGACCCGGATATTTGGTGGCATCTCCGCACCGGCGAGTGGATCCTGCAGCACCACGCCGTGCCGCGGACCGATCCCTTCTCCAGCTACGGGGCGGGGAAGCTCTGGGAAGCTTATAGCTGGCTCTTCGAGTTGCTGGTTCTCCAGTTCTTTCAGCGTCTCGGCCTGCTTGGCATCGTCGCCTACACAACCGGAATGGTGGTGGCGATAACGGTTGCTTTGCATCGCATGATACGGCGTCTTCAAGCCGACTTTTCGTTTGCTGTGCTGTTGACCGCCGTTGGCGCGTACACCATCCATCTTCTCTACACGCCGCGCCCATGGCTGTTCACCCTCCTGTTTTTTTCGTTGGAAATCGACTTCCTGATGCAGGCGCGGAGATCGGGAAAGACGCGGGAGTTGCTGTGGCTTCCAGTCATCTTTGCGCTGTGGGCCAATGTGCACATTCAGTTCGTCCACGGGTTGCTGGTGCTGGCCATCGCCCTGGCAGAAGCGGTTCTGGCGCAACGGTGGACCAGCATCCAGACGCGCATCCGCCCCGGTTGGATGTGCGGAATCTTCGCGGCCTGTGTTTTGGCAACGCTGGTCAATCCATACGGTTGGACGATCTACAGGATCGCATACGATCTGACCCAGCAGGCCGGCGTTTTGAGCAAAGTGTCGGAATTGTCCGCGCTGCCGTTTCGCGGCCTTAGCGATTGGTGTGTGCTTCTCTTTGCCCTTTCAGCCGTCGCTGTGCTGGCAAGAGCGCGCCGTTTTGAGTTTTTTGAAAGCATATTGCTCGCTTTTGCCCTTTTCGTATCCTTCCGCACACAACGCGACATCTGGGTGTTGGTCATCGCAGCCAGCGCAATCCTGGCTGCCGGATTGAAGGGAGACAAAGAGAATCGGTTCCGGGTTAGGGCATTCGCTGCTCCGCTCATAGCTGTCGCCACAGGCCTTATCGTTTTCCTCGGTTTTCGGTTCCTGCATGTTGACGACGCCCATTTGCGTGTTCGATTGGCCGAGGGTTTGCCCGTCCGCGCCGTCGAAGTGGTGAAAGAGAAGGGCTGGAGCGGGCCCCTCTATAACGACTTCAACTGGGGGGGATACTTGATCTGGAGTCTGCGTCTGCCGGTCAGCATGGATGGGCGCCAGAATATCTATGGTGATGAGCGGATCGACCGCTCCATCGCCACCTGGAGCGGGCAGCCGGATTGGGCCTCCGATCTGGATCTCCTGAAGGCGGGAGTGGTAATCGGCCCGGTCAAAGCGCCTCTGACCCAGTTGCTGCGCATGGACCCGCGCTTCGAGCTGGCCTATGAAGACAAACTCGCCGCAGTCTTTGTGGCGCGCAAGGCTCAATCTTCAGGATCGGCGGGCATCCCGGCGCCGTAGCCTTGCTCGCCCTTGGTTTTGGGCAGGCCGAACAGCAGCAGGCCGCCGAGGCCCAGTCGGGCGGCTTCTTCGGCTTCGCGCACCGCTTCGTCGATGGAGAGGTTGAAGACGCCAGGCATGGAGCCGACCTTGCGGCGCACACCCTCGCCGGGACAGAGAAACAGGGGGTAGATCAGGTCGCCGGGCTCGAGCGTGGTCTCGCGCACCAGGGCGCGAAGAGATTCGCTGCGCCGGAGGCGGCGCATCCGCATTTCAGGGAAGCTCATGGTTCAGACTGTACTTGGTTTGCGCGCCGGGAGCGGGTTGGCGCCGGCGGGCGCGCCCTGGCGGGCCGCGCACTCGAGCAAATGCTCCGGTGTTACTATTCCTGTGATGGAATCTCAGGGCTCCACGCCAGTTTCAGTCCCGGAGAATGGCCGCGAATCCACGCGCGCTGCGGGCAGCGGACGGCCCGAATTTCAGTTTTCCCGCAGCGCTCATTGGGCCCAGGCGCTGGTTCTCGTGATACTCTTTTCGTTTCCGGCGATTTTGTGCATTCACCTGGCGGTTGTTGCCGACCCGGATATTTGGTGGCATCTCCGCACCGGCGAGTGGATCCTGCAGCACCGCGGATTGCCGCCCTCAGGTAGAGATCCTTTCTCCAGCTTGGGCGCGGGAAATACCTGGGCTTCATATAGCTGGCTCTTCGAGTTGCTGGTTCTGCAGTTCTTTCAGCGTCTCGGCCTGGTTGGCATCGTGGCCTACACAACCGGAATGGTGCTGGCAATCACGGTTGCTTTGCATCGTCTGATACGGCGTCTTCAAGCCGACTTTTCGTTGGCTGTGCTGCTGACCGCCGCTGCCGCATACACCATCTATTCTCTCTACACGCCGCGCCCATGGTTGTTCACCATCCTGTTCTTCGTGTTGGAAATCGACATCCTGATGCAGGCGCGGAGATCGGGAAAGACGCGGGAGTTGCTGTGGCTTCCAGTCATCTTTGGGTTATGGGTCAATGTGCACATTCAGTTCGTCGACGGAATGGTGGTGCTGGCCATCGCCGTGGCAGAAGCGGTTCTGGCGCAACGGTGGACCGGCATTCAGACGCGCTTGCGCCCCGCTTGGATGTGCGGAATCTCCGCCGCCTGTGTTTTGGCAACGCTGGTCAATCCATATGGTTGGACGATCTACAGGATCGCATACGATCTGGCCGCGCAGGCCGGCGTTTTGAGCAAAGTGTCGGAATTCCAGGCGTTGCCGTTTCGCAGCTTTGACGATTGGTGTGTGCTTCTCTTTGCCCTTTCAGCCGTCGCTGTGCTGGCAAGAGCGCGCCGTTTTGAGTTCTTTGAAAGCGTATTGCTCGCCTTTGCCGCTTTCGTATCCTTCCGCACACAACGCGACATCTGGGTGTTGGTCATCGCAGCCAGCGCAATCCTGGCTGCCGGATTGAAGGGAGACAAAGAGAATCGGTTCCAGGTTAGGGCATTCGCTGCTCCGCTCATAGCTGTCGCCACAGGCCTTATCGTCTTCCTCGGTTTTCGGTTCCAGCATGTTGACGACGCCCATTTGCGTGTTCGAT
>Ga0326728_10006771_pt1 | contig 30434 bp, 23 predicted proteins | sample MB3enrmetagenome_FD_207602 | JGI IMG/M metagenome (GOLD analysis project Ga0326728, IMG submission 207602) | Lab enriched peat soil microbial communities from McLean, Ithaca, NY, United States - MB31MN | ecosystem: Environmental > Terrestrial > Soil > Wetlands > Peat | place: USA: New York...
CCCGGGCCGATGCCCACTTTGACGCCGTCCACGCCGAGGGAAATCAACTCCTTGGCGCCTTCGTAAGTGGCTACGTTGCCGGTGATCAGCTCGACTTCCGGCAGCTTGCTCTTAATGGTCTTCACCGCGCTCATGACGCGGGCGCTGTGGCCGTGCGCGGTGTCGATGGCCAGCACGTCCACTTTGCGCGCCACCAGCTCCTGGGCGCGCTCCAGGTAATCGCCGGTGGCGCCGATCGCCGCCCCCACCCTCAGCCGGCCCTGGCTGTCTTTGGCCGAACTCGGGTACTTCAGCTTCTTCTGGATGTCCTTGACGGTGATGAGGCCCTTGAGGGTGAACTGGTCGTCCACCACCAGCAGTTTTTCGACGCGGTGCTTGTGGAGGATGGCCTCTGCCTGCTCGAGCGTGGTGCCCACCGCAACCGTCACCAGGTTCTCCTTGGTCATCACCTCGGAGATTGGCAGGTCGAAGCGGTTCTCGAAGCGCAGGTCGCGGTTGGTGAGGATGCCCACCAGCTTGCCGCCCTTGGTGACCGGCACGCCCGAGATGCGGAACCGGCTCATGAGTTCCTGCGCGGCCGAAATGGGCTGGTCGGGGCCGATGGTGATGGGGTCCACGATCATGCCGCTTTCACTGCGCTTGACGCGGTCCACCTCTTCGGCCTGGCGCTCGATGGACATGTTGCGATGGACGATTCCAATGCCGCCCTGCTGCGCCAGCGCGATGGCCAGGTGCGACTCGGTGACGGTGTCCATGGCGGCGGAGACCACGGGAATGTTCAATGCGATCTGGCGGGTGAGGCAGGTGCGCGTGTCCACCTCGGCCGGGAGCACTTCGCTGCGGGCCGGCTCCAGCAAAACATCGTCGAAGGTGAGGCCCTCGGAGAGTACGTCTTGAGTCATGGTGATTCCTCCCATGATAACGTACAGTGGCGCGGACCTCCGGGCCCAACGGCGTCGGGAGCCACCACCGTGAGGAGCGGCCCCTATCCCCGCCGGTCAGCCCCCTTCAGGATCGACGGCGCTGCCAGCGCAACGCGATGGCGGATAGAAGCCCCAGGGCCGCCAGCGCGAGGCTGGCCGGCTCGGGGGTCGGGTCTGCCGTGAACCCGTTGTAGTTTCCCGATGAATCGATGTACCGACGATCACACCGGCGTCGTTAATGCCATCGATTTGCGTGTAATCCGCTCCAGGATACCTATAAGTCGTGGCCGACGACCCTCCTACCACCTTCGACCAACCCAGCATGCTGGGGTTTGAGCCGCCGGTGGGGCCCGCGGCGTAGTACTCGCCCATCACGGTGTTGTTATTGTTGATGCCGTTCAGTTGGGTACCGGTCACGCCGGTGCCCGCATAATTGATGGCGTTGTAATTCGTGCCGTCGTAAGTGAACCCGTGCGAGTTTCCGCCGGCATCGTAGTAGGTGCCCACGACGTTTCCGGAGGCGTTAATGCCCCAGGCCATGGTGCTGACGGCCCCGGGGAAATCGACGGTGGCGAACAGGCCGGGAGCGAGGCTGACGAAGCCCTGAAAAGGCCCCGCGGTGCTGTTGCCGTAAGTCCCCGCCAGCATGCCGTTGGAGCTGATGCCGAAAATCGCCGACATCGGGGCGCCAGGATAATCCACCGTCGTGAAAATGTAGCCCGCCTCAAGGGCTGGAGCGGCGGCGAGAGAAGCTAAAAATGCGCAACAAAACAAGGCCTTCCGCTTCATGACGCGCCCTCGCGCATACCGGGCGACACTCGGTGTCGCCCGGACAACTACCAGCGCGCCAGCGGCGTTCGGAGGAGGAGCAGCGGGGAAAGGGCCGCCACCGCCGCTAGAACGTCCGGGGAGAGTCGGCTTCCCGACTGGATCCTCGCGGCCGCAATCCCGAAGGAACATTATACGCCTCACTGCGGCCGAATGCAAGAGCAGAATTATCCGCCCAGCGCCCCAACCCTCCGGAACACTCTAGCCCCTCCGACGAGAGTGTCGTCCCCCGCTCAGTTTCCCACGGAGGTGTACAACGCTTGCGCCCCGTTCACGCCGCCCAGAGTGAACGTCACCGGCACCGCGTCGCTGGGGGGGATGTTCGGCACCACCACGTTGAACTGGTACACGCCCACCAGGCTCGGCGCTAATCCCGCGTATTGGAGCGTGGCTGGAGCCGGTCCGAAGGAGATCTGGAACGGTAGCGTCAGGGCAGTGTTACCCGGGACGATCTGGCCCGCGGGAATGTTGGGGGTCACCGGACCAAATCCGACGCCAAAAATGATGAGGACGTCCCCGGGTTTGGCCCGCCGCGAGGTGTATCCCGAAATGGCGCCGGGCGGCGCGACAAAGGTCTGGTAGTCGGGAAATAGGGCTCCCACATATTGCATTCCGCCGATATTCAGATATCCCGGCGCTAACAGCCCCGCCGCGGTCGGGTTCACGGTGACGGTATATGCAGCGCTGGTTCCGATCGCGGTGGTCACCGTAATCTGCTGCTGGCCGGTTCCCACATTCGACGGCACCAGCGCATTCACCTGGCCCGGGCTGGCGTAGGCGATGAAGGCGGGCTGGCCGCCGATGGTCACCATGGTTCCAGCGAGCGACGTGGGGGCATTCACGCCGTTGAAGGAGCTGCCCCAATTGAGCGAGTCGGCCGCCAGGTTCGATCCGTAGATCTCGATGAAGGCCCCCGGCGCAATCGAAGTGAAGCCTCCGAATCCACTAGCGGTAATCACTCCGCCGATGGAGGGCGCGTTCGGCGTCATCAGGCGAATCACGTTGTTCTGGGTATCCGAGATGTAGATGTTACCGGAGGGATCCAGCAATACGACCCGCGGGAACGATAGTTCAGCGCTGGTGGAGGAGCCTCCATCTCCCGTATAACCGGAGAACTTGGTGCCGGCCACGGTCGTGATGATGCCAGTCGCCGCCGACACCCTGCGAATCCGTTGGTTATAGGAATCCGCGATGTAGATGTTGCCGGCGGCATCCACCGCCAGGCTGGAAGGGTAGGCCAGTTGCGCGCTGGTGGCCGGGCCTCCGTCTCCGCTAAAACCAATCACACTGGTGCCGGCCACCGTCGTGGTTTTGGTGATCGAACCGCTGGGCGCCACTTTGAGAACGCGGCTGTTGTTGGTGTCCGCGATGTAAACGTTGCCGGCGGCATCCACCGCCACCCCCTTGGGCGAGCTCAGTATGAAGTTGCCGGTGGAAAGCGACGTGATGTCGCCGGTCGCCTTCGTCACGATGCGGATGCGGCTGTTCCCGGTGTCCGCAATGTAGAGGTTGCCGGCGGCATCCAGGGTGAGGCCGGTGGGGTTAGCGAGCTGCGCGTCGATGGCCAGGCCATGGTCCCCGGTGCCGCCACTCACATTGGTGCCCGCGTACGTCGTGATGGTGCCACCGGCCACCTTGCGAATCACGTGGTTGGAGGTGTCCGCGATGTAGAGGTTGCCCGAAGAGTCCACCGCTATGCCGGAAGGGTCGTCCAGCTCGGCGCTGGTGGCCGCTGCGGTGTCCCCCGTGTAACCGGGGGTGCCGTCGCCGGCCACTGTCGAGATTGTTCCGGCCTTCACCTCGCGGATCCGCTGGTTGAGCTGGTCGGCGATGTAGAGGTTGCCCGCGGAGTCCAGCGCGATGCCCAAAGGGTTGTTGAGCTCGCTGGTGTTGGCTGCCACTGCATCCGCTGTATAGCCGGCGACATTATCGCCCGCGAACGTCGTAATGATGTATGCCGGCGCTGGCGCCTGGCACAAAGCCGGCGCGAACATGGATGCGACGCCCATCGCACAGACGAAAGCAGTTCGGTTGAAGGCGCGGTATTTCACTGATATGGTCTCCAATTTCTATCCCCGCTCATACCACTCTACTAGCCCGCAACCCGCTCCATTGTTCCGCCAGCACGATGGAATTGGCCGGGTTCTTGGGGTCGTATTTTACGGAAACCGCGTCGATCGTCGAAAAATCGAGCGGCATGTACTGCTTCAGCATCGAGACATCCTGCGACGCGGTGTATTCCACTCCGCGCACGCCATACGAATAGAACAGAAGATCGTCGCGGATCTCCACCAGCATGGCGTCGCTCATCTTGCCGTGAGCCACCAGGGCGGACCGGCGCCGCCGCTCTCGTTCCGCCGGCCCGATGCGGGAACGCTTCCACGCCCGGTATCCAGCGAGCGCGCCCCATGCGGCGAGCACCACGGCCAGCGCCAGCAAGGCTGCCTCCGCGACCACCCATGACAGACCTAGAACACGCGGCATTTGAGGAACGGCTTACCCGCCTTCGTCCAGGTTTGCGGTATCGAGAAAAACCTTCACGCTCGCTGCACTCCGGATCACTTTCAGTTTACCGCATCATTTGACGGCTCTTCACTGTGTAGCGCCGGGCACAGGGTGTGCCCTTTCGGCCCGGCGCTACCGGCGGCGGTAGAATAGAACCACGGTGCCTGGGAAAACCTTCTATCTCGAAACCTTCGGCTGCCAGATGAACGTGCACGATTCCGAAAAGGTCGTCGGCACCCTCATGGCCCGCGGCTACACCCAGGTGGAGACGCCCGAAGACGCTCACCTGGTGCTCTACAACACGTGCAGCATTCGCGACAAGGCCGAGCAGAAGGTGTTCAACCGCTTGCGGCAGTTCCAGCGCGACGCCGGCAAGGGCAAAATCTTCGGCGTGCTGGGCTGCGTGGCCCAGCAGGAAGGCGAAGAGATCTTCCGCCGCGCCCCGCACGTCAGCCTGGTTGCGGGCTCCGCCAGCTACACCAAGCTGGCCGGGATGCTGGTCCAGCTCGAATCCGGAAACCGCCGCGTCACCGGCCTGAGCCTGGCGACGGACGAAACCTTCGATACCCCTTTTGCGCACCGCGACAATCCCTACCGAGCTTCGATCACCATCATCGAGGGCTGCGACAAGCAGTGCGCCTACTGCGTGGTTCCGTTCACGCGCGGCCCGGAGCGCAGCCGCACCAGCTTGAGCGTGATGGAGGAGGCGCGCGGCCTGGCCGAGCGGGGCTACTCCGAGATTCAGTTGCTGGGCCAGAACGTGAACAGCTATCGCGATCCCTCCCCCGCCGGCTGGGATTTCGCCGCGCTGCTGGCGCGCGTGGCCGAGGTCCCGGGCATCCGCCGCGTCCGCTACACCACCTCCCACCCGCGCGATTTCACCCGGAGCATCGTGGACGCCATGGACTCCCACCCGGCCATCTGCGACCACGTGCATCTGCCCGTGCAGTCCGGCTCCACCAAGGTACTGGCCGCGATGGAGCGCCTCTACACTCGCGACGACTACATGCGCCGCATCGAGTGGCTCAAGACCGCCCGGCGCAGCTACGCCATCACCACCGACATCATCGTCGGCTTCCCCGGCGAGACCGAGGAGGATTTCGAGCGGACGCTCGACCTGCTCGACCAGGTGCCGTACGACTCGCTGTTCAGCTTCAAGTACTCGCCGCGCCCCAATACGGCCGCGCTTGCCATGGGCGGCCAGGTTGCCGATGAAGAGAAGCAGCGGCGGCTGGTCATCGTCCAGGAGAAGCAGCGCGCCATTCAGATCCGGCGCAACGCCATGCTCATCGGCGCCATTCGGGAGGTGCTGGTGGAAGGCCGCAACCAGGCGCTCGGCCAGTGGATCGGCCGGACCTCCGATAACCGCACCCTCAACTTCACCGCGGCCGGTTCCAACGGCCACAATCTGGTGGGCCAGTACCTCCCGGTGCGCGTCACACGCTCCGGTCCCAACTCCTTGGTGGGCGAAAGCGTATCTGTGGTGTAATGTAAGCGGGGAGAGAGCGCCATGGAAGTCGAAATGAAAATTCGCGGGCTCATGATGGATCCCGTCACCAACACACCCATCGTCATTTTGAAGGACCTCAATGGCAACGCGGTGCTCCCCATCTGGGTGGGCGTGTATGAGGCCAACGCCATCGCCCTCGAAATCGAAAAGGTGGCGACGCCCCGGCCCATGACCCACGACCTCATCAAGAGCCTGCTGCTCGGCCTGAACACCGGCCTGCGCAAGGTGGTGGTGAGCGAGCTGAAGGACGACACCTTCTATGCCGTCATCTGGCTGGACCGCGACGGCGAATTGATCAGCGTGGATTCGCGCCCCAGCGACGCCCTGGCCCTGGCGCTGCGGCTGGACTGCCCGATCTACGTGGAAGAGGGCGTCCTGAAATCCACCAAGCTGGCGTCGACGGTTTCCGACAAGGTCAATACCGAAGAGATGCGCCGCTGGCTCGAGGGCCTCAACGACGAGGACCTGGGCCGCTATAAGATGTAAGTTCCGCCGTGTGGGACAGACGATCGGTGTGTGCCGTCTGTCAACCTCCCAATATGACAATCGACCAACAACTGAGCTACCTGCTGAAAGGGATGGCGGAGATTATCCGCGAAGAAGATCTGCGCGAGCGCTTGATCGAGGCCGCCAGGAAGGGGCGGCCGCTGCGCGTCAAGGTGGGCTTCGATCCCACCGCTCCCGACCTGCACCTGGGCCACACCGTCATCCTGCGCAAGATGAAACATTTCCAGGACCTCGGCCACACCGTCATCTTCCTGATTGGCGATATGACCGCCATGATCGGCGATCCCTCGGGGCGCAATGTGACGCGCCCGCCCATGACCCGCGAGGCAATCGCGAAGAACGCCGAAACCTATAAGGCCCAGGTCTTCAAGATCCTCGATCCCCACAAGACCGAAGTCCGCTTCAACAGCGATTGGCTGGAGCCGCTGAAGTACATGGACTTGATCCGCCTCTTCTCGAAGTACACCGTTGCCCGCATCCTGGAGCGCGACGTTTTCGCCCTGCGTCTCAAGGAAGGCATCCCCATCTCCATGCACGAGTTGATGTACCCGCTGGCGCAAGCCTACGATTCCGTGGCCCTGGAGTGCGACATCGAGATGGGCGGCACCGACCAGAAATTCAATCTGCTGGTGGGCCGCGAGATCCAGAAGGAGTTCGGCCAGCCGCCGCAAATCGTCGCCACTTTGCCGATTCTCGAAGGTCTCGACGGCGTCAACAAAATGTCCAAGTCGCTGGGGAATTACATCGGCATCACCGAGCCGCCCGAGGTCATGTTCCGCAAGGTGATGCAGATCGGCGACGAGCTTATGTTCCGCTACTACGAGCTGCTCACCGACAAGAGCATGGCCGAAATCGCGGCTATCCGCGCCGAGATGCATCCCATGGAGGCTAAGCTGGCGCTGGCCAGGATGATCGTCACCGATTTCCACTCGGCTGCCGATGCCGCGCGCGCCGCCGAGGTGTTCAACGCTGTGGTGCGCCGCAAGGAAGTGCCCGCGGACATTCTCGCCGTGCCTCTGCCCGAGGGCGTGCGCGTGGCCAACGGCATCCGCGTCGACAAGCTGCTGGCTAAGATCGGGCTGGCGGACTCGGTGAGCGACGCCGTGCGCAAAATCAAAGCCGGCGCCGTCGAGATCAACGGCGAGAAGGTGAAGGACCTGGCGCTGGCCAGTCCCGCCGCCGAACTGGTCGTCCAGGCAGGCAAAAACTGGCGAAAAGTTACCCTATGACATGATTGGCCTGGCCGACAACCTGTCGCTGGCGGCGGATTCCATCCGCGCCCACAAATTGCGCGCCACGCTGACGGTGCTCGGGTTGACCATGGGGGTCGCCACCCTCATCACCGTCATGACCCTGGTCGAAGGCGCCAACCTCTACGTCGAACAGAAGATTGCCAACCTCGGCACCAACGTCTTTCGCATTGCGCGCTTGCCCTTTGTGGTGACCGATTTCACCCTCCTCACCAAAGCCCAGCGAAACCGCTATCTGTACCCCGGCGACATGCAGGCGCTGGCCGACGGCTGCGGCAGTTGCCAGGTGGTGGGCGCCTCCATCAGCAGCAGCGCCACGCTCCGCTACAAAAACCACGAGCTCGACGACACCACCATGTACGGCTACACGCCCACCATGGCCGATATCGACACCCGCACGGTCCAACTGGGGCGCTACTTCACCGAGGTGGAAGACCGCCATGCCGCGGAAGTCTGCCTGATCGGCGACCGCCTGGCGCAGGAGTTCTTTCCCGACGCCGATCCCATCGGCCGCGTCGTTCGCGCCGGCGCCGACGAGTTCACCGTGGTGGGGACGTTCGAGCGCATCGGATCGGTGCTGGGCCAGGACCAGGACAATTTCATGGTGGTTCCGCTGCGAACCTACCTCAAGCTCCACGGCCAGCGCAACAGCCTCACGCTGCAGGTCAAGGCGGAAGGCGGCGACCGGATTTTCGACCGCGCGCAGGACGAGACCCGCCGCATTCTGCGCGCCCGCCGCCACGTGCTGCCGGGAAAGGACGACGATTTCTACATCGGCACCGCCGACACCTACATTTCTCTGTGGCAGAGCATCAGCTCGGCATTCTTCACCGTCTTCGTGATGATCAGCTCGATTTCCGCCGTGGTGGGCGGCATCGTCATCATGAACGTGATGCTGGTCAGCGTCACCGAACGGACCAAGGAGATTGGAGTCCGGCGCGCGGTGGGCGCAACCCAGCCGGACATTCTGCACCAGTTCCTGGCCGAGAGCGTGCTGCAATGCGTGGCGGGCGGCGGCATCGGCGTGTGCGCCGGATTCGCCTGCGCGCTGGCGCTTCGCCGGCTGACCGAGTTTCCCGCCGCGGTCCAGGTTTGGGTTGCGGTGCTGGGCGTGGTGTTGAGCTCCATGATTGGATTGTTCTTCGGAATTTATCCGGCCGTGAAGGCGTCCAAGCTGGACCCGGTGGTGGCGCTTCGGACGGAGTGAGTTGAGAGATGACGCGCGCGGAAGTCAAAGAGAACCTGCTGGTGGCTCTCGACACGCTGCGAACCCGCAAGGTCCGCTCCGCCCTGACCATTCTGGGCATCGTCATCGGCGTGACCAGCGTGATTTCGGTGGCGGCCATCATCGACGGATTGAACGGCTACATCCTGAATCGCATCCGCTCCTTCGGGTCGCGGTCGCTGTTTCTTACGCGCATCCCCGCCGGATACACGGGAATCGGGCGTCTCCCGCAGAACATCCGCATGCGGAAGTACCTGGAGATTTCCGATGCGAAGTATCTCAAACAGAACGTGCCGGGGCTGGACATCTCCGCGGCGTTCGCGCAGCGCATCAACCTCGGAGACTCGCCCGATTCCATCCGCTACGCCAACGAGCACGTCGAGCGCCTCGTCATCCGCGGCACCCAACCCGAGTACGCCGCCGCGCTACCGCTGTTCTCGACCGCCAGCGGCCGGTACATTTCCGAGTTCGACGAAGAGCACGCGCGCAACGTGGTGGTGATCGGAGACGCCATCGCCAATTCGCTGTTTCCGAACACCGACCCCATCGGCAAGGAGGTGCGTCTGAACGGGCGGCTGTACGAAGTGATCGGCGTCTTCGAGAAGGACCCGGGGATGTTCGGCGGCTACGGCGTCGATCAGTTTGCGTGCATCCCGCTCTCCAACTTTCACAAGAACTTTCCGGACATTCGCGATATTTTTCTAATCGTCACCGTGCGCGAAGACGCGGACATGGCGGAGGTCCGGAACCAGGTGATCGAAGCCATGCGCCGGCGGAGGCACGTGCCGCACCGCGCGGAAAACGATTTCGACATCGCCGACGCCGATTTCTTCGCCGATCTTTGGAACCAGCTCACCGGCGCCATGGTGTTGCTCACCGGCGTCATCAGCTCCATTGGCCTGCTGGTGGGCGGCATCGGGGTCATGAACATCATGCTGATTTCGGTCACCGAGCGGACGGGCGAGATCGGCATCCGCAAAGCCATCGGCGCGCGCAAATCCGACATCCGCGCGCAATTCCTGCTGGAGGCCATCACGCTCTCGGGCATCGGCGGGGTGGTTGGCATCCTGACCGGCGCCGCCATTTCGTTCGCCGTGCGCACGCTGGCGGGCATTCCGGCCACGGTGTCGCCGTTTTGGGTGGTGCTCGGCGTGGCCATCGCCGTCGGCGTGGGCCTGTTCTTCGGATACTACCCGGCCAACCGCGCCGCCAACCTGGACCCCATCGTTTGCCTGCGGTATGAGTGAGAGAATGCGGAGCGACCCCAATAGGCCTTGCCTCAAGCGAAGCTCGGTGGTTTGGAGGTTCCTTTGCGCTGGCTGAGGCCTTTTGCGATTACGCCCAGTTGGGTCCGGGCCTGCTGACAGTCTAAAACCCTGTCGCCTTAGCCTATCGGTAGTGATATCAAAACTGTGAAATCAAGCGGTCGTATTCAGCGTGAGGACCGATCCAGTACCACACCAAGGCGTCATCGAATCGAGTGCCCAGGGCGCGATAGCCCAGACCAATCCTAATGGAATACGTCTGCCGGTCGGCGCGCAGACGTTTGAACTGCAGCCTGGGGTGTGCGGGATCGCGCTGGAATAAGACGTATGCCCGCTGCGCGCTCTGTTGCACCTCGGCGGGCAATTCCTCAAACAAGCTCTTAAATCGGGCGGTGCGCCGGGACCGCATCCGCTCAAAACCTCATCGGCTCGGTTTTGCCGGCGAGATACTCCAGCCGTGCTTCTTCTTCCAGCGCCTCGATGCTCAGCAGCGGATGGCTCGGACCCTGCTCGCAGGCTATCTCTTCAAGAACCATCGTTGCCAAAGCGTCTTGTTTCTCGGGAGGCAACTCCGAAAGCGTCGCCACGGCCTTCCGCAGCAGTTCAGTCATAGCCCGATGTTAGCACAACCGATATTCGTCACTCACTCGTTTGCCTGCGCTACGAGCAATTCGGTGACAGGCAACGAAACCCCCAAACTGCGGGGGTTTCGCAGCCAGCCACCGAATTGCGGGATGGCCTATGGTGTCACGGGCAGGGCAAACGATAGAATACTGGCGCCCGACGCGATTGCCACGAATTGGCGGCCATTCACCATGTAAGTCATGGGCGAAGCTTTGGGAGACTGGCCGGTTTCGAAATGCCAGAGCGGACTTCCGGTCTGGGCATCCACCGCGGCAAAGGCGCCCGTAGATTCGCTGTAGAATAGCACGCCTCCCGCGGTGGAAAGGACGCCGCCATAGTTGGGCGAGGGGACCTTCTGGTCCACTTCCCAAACCACTTTGCCGGTATGAATGTCGAGGGCGCGCAGGTAGCGCCGTGGCGGGTCGCCACCGGGCGCCCCTCCGCCAAGCATTCCCTCGCCGCCTCCGCGGCCACCTCGTCCCCCACCACCTCTGGCCGCATTGGCAGCCTGAGCGGCGGGACCAAACTGGGTGCTGCGGTAGACGCCGCAGTTTTCGATGGTCATGACGTAGTAGAGGCCGGTTGCCGGGTTATACGCGGTGGCCATCCAATTGGCCGCGCCGCGGATATCCGGGCAGGTGCGCGTGCCCTCGGGCGTGGGGACATTGCCGGGCAGCTCGATAGGCCGGCCCTTGGCGTCGATGCCGCTGGCCCAGGAAATTTTCTTCGCGAAGGCCTTGGCCAGAAGCAACTCGCCCGAGGTGCGGTCGAGCACGTAGAAGAACCCGTTGCGGTCGGCGTGCACGATCAGCTTGCGCTGCCGGCCCTGCCAGGGCGCGTCCACCAGCAGCATAGGCTGGACGGCGTCCCAATCGTGCAAGTCGTGCGGCGTGAATTGAAAATACCAGAGCTGCTTTCCGGTTTCGAGATCGAGCGCCAGAATGCAATTGGTGAACAGGTTATCGCCCAGGCGATCGCTGCCATCGGTGTCCGGATAGGGGTTGCCGACGGCCCAGTAGAGCACCTTGCTTTCCGGATCGTAGCTGCCGGTAAGCCAGGTCGAGCCGCCGCCGAATTCGACCGCGCCGCCGCGCCAGGTGTCCCATCCGGGTTCTCCCTTGCGCGGAACGGTCCAGTGGCGCCACGCGAGTTGGCCGGTGGAGGCGTGGTAGGCGGCGACGAAGCCGCGGATGCCGTCGTCGGCGCCAGACACGCCGCCGATGACCAAGTCGCCGGCCACCAGCGGCGCCGCGGTCGAGCCATAGTGCTGCGGCTCGTCGGGCATGTAGACATCCCAGCGAAGCGCGCCGGTGAGGCGGTCGAGCGCGATCATGTGAGCGTCGTCGGTGGCGAAGAAAACGCGGTCGCCCAAAAGCGCCACGCCGCGGTTGGCCCCCTTGGCGGCATCCGAGGCGATATTCGGGCTGGTCGAGCGCGGGCGCGAGTAGCGCCAGATTTCCGCGCCGCTGCGCGCATCCAGGGCGCACACCTGGTTGGGGCCGCTCACGTACATCACCCCATCGCTTACCACCGGCGTGGTTTCCAGGCCGAAATACGGAAGGGTGTACATCCACTGCAAAGAGAGCCGGCTGACGTTGCGCTTGTCGATCTGGTCGAGCGAGCTTTGACGGTTGCCGCTGACCAGCCCGTTATAGGTGGGCCAGTCGCCGGGCTTGGGATGGAGAATCTGTTCGATAGCGGCGGCATCGATGGGATCGCCGGGGCCCGCGAGCGGCCCGGGTTTCAAGCCACCCAGCCGGCTCAAGAACGCCACCAGGTCGCGATGCTCCTCGGGCGTCGCGTTGAGCGCCGGCATGGCGGACCCCTTGTCGCGCGAGACAATCTGGTACTCGCCGTCCCCGAGCAGCAGGAGGCGGCCATCGGTGGTCTGCAACTGTAGGCCGTGCAGCGTCTCCTTGCGCGCAAAACCGCGGACCGTGGGTCCCGCCGCGAGCCGCACCGTGACCAGCGCATAGCCGTCGGAGACTTGCGCACCGGGGTTGGCGAACTTGCGTTCCAGGTCGGCGACCGTCACCTGGCGGCCGATTTCGGTGAGGTCGGGACCGGAGGATTTGCCGCGGCCCATGGCGGTGTGACACGAGGCGCACCGGCCCTTGCCGAAGAAGAAGCCCTCGCCGGCGGCGGTGTCGCCTGCGGGCTGGGCGTCGAAAGCCGTGGCGTTCATCGAGCGAATGAACCCCGCCAGCGCCTGCAACTGGGGTTCGGGCAGATCGAATGGAGGCATGCCGCCGGGCGTGCCATGGTGGATGATATCGTGAATCTCGGCCGCCGAGCGGGTGCGCAGGCGGCGGCTGCGGGCCAAGGCCGGGCCGCGGTCGGTGCCGGCAGCGTCGTCGCCGTGACAGGCGGCGCAATGCTCGGAGAAAAGCTGTTCCGCGCTGGGGTTTTGCGCCGCCGCGCTACCCACAACTCCGATCAACGCCAGGGGAATCAACCAATGGACTCGCATCGCATCTCTCGCAACGTCCGCAGTGCCAATCATGATATCACTGGTTGGCGCTCGTCCATATCGGCTGGTTACCTCAGAAAAAGACCTTCCATTCCACGTCCTTGCCCGTGGCTGATTTGCAGTCCACTGTGAGCAGGTTCCCGTTCGTCGTCATGATTGCCGCGAGGCCGTCGGAGAGTTCCACTCGCTTGGCGGCGAAGCCGTCCGGAACGTAAATGCGCAATTGATACGGATCGCCGGCCACCGCGCGGGAGACACCTCGCAGCACGCGCTGGCCGCCATCGTAGGCAAGGTCCTTGATGTCGAACGCCATCTGCCGGACATGCCGGCTGGTCGAGATCAGCACCGGACGGTCCAGCTTCTCGACAATGCTATATATGTCGCAGTCATAGGGACTCAGTGGACGCGCGACAAACTTCCCCTGGAACGTCCCGATGAGCTGCTTGCTCCAGAACTCATAGGCGATGTACTCTTTGTTCGGGTCGAGACGGAGGTCCTTCGCCGCATCTAACGTCGCGGTGAACTTGCGGTCGGACTTGCCGGTGAAATTGAAAACCGCCAGGACGGACCATTTCCCAAATGGCCGTTCGACGGGCATGTTCCAGATGCGGGCCGGTTTGCGGACGAATAAGTCCACGGGATAGGCCGTGTCCATGGTCGGGGGGCTGATTCGTTTCAGCAACTCGATCCGGTCGGGGGGGTACGGCACATTGAAGGCTTCCGAGACGAAAAGCGTATTTCCGGCGATAGCATGGAAATTCGCATCCACCTTTGCCTCCTGGGCGGTAAACTCCTTTCCATCGGAGGCATTGTACTTGTAGATATGGAAACCGTCGGCGTCGTTCCAGAAAACGCGGCCGTTGTAAAAGAACCGGTTGGCCGAGCCTAGCACAGTTTCCGTGAACAGGCCTGTAAATTCCGTTTGCGCCAGGGTCGAGTCTCCCGTCTCGTAGCCGTGATCGGCATCCTCCGAAATCCGGCAGATGTCGACAATTCCGTAGGAATGATCGACCGGCTGCATGTTGGAGCGGATGACCATTCGCGGGGCCATCTGGTCGATTGCCTCGCGCCACGGGAGGCCGGCCGCGCGATAAGTCTCGAGCGCGCTCATAAAGGGATCGTACTGGCCGGGCCACTTGTCCCACCAATCCGCGAAATCCATCTCCGCGCGGCCGGTGCTTTTCTCCTGCCCTTTCACCCACTGGAGAATCCGCTCGCGCTCCAGCTTCACGGTCAGAGGATTGGAGAAATCTATCACCCTTTCGCCGTCGTATTTTACGGTGTGGATCGGAAGATAGCATTCGGCCGGAAAATTGACCCGGGACGGACGTCCCTGCGTGCCTCCGCCCATGCCATATATTCCGAAGCTTCCCTGCGGGCCGGGCCCTCCCATCCCCCAGTAGAAATCGACCAGGCCATTATCCTCGAAGAACTTCTTCGCATTGGCATTGTTGCCGCCCGACATCCATCCGTGAAACCGGCTGTAGTCGTTGGCTACCCATTCCCGGTCGTCCAGGTTGATCGGCCGCCGCTGTTTGAGACGGATGTCGTGCGCAATGGCGATCAGGTCCGCCTGGTGTTGCATGGCGCTGAGCGCGTCGGTATTGAAGTCGATGAGGAGCTTCTCTCCGGGGAAGCTCTTTCCCGGAGGCACAGTGACTTTGTAACTGCAATATCCCCGAACCTGCATGCGGTCGGGAACTCTTCCCGTCCAGCCGGACCTGACATCGAACCTCGACGCTCCCTTGAGGGTCGTCACATGTCCCAGCAGCAGGCTGTTGCCCGTGTCACTATCTCTGACCACATGATTCACCGCGTATGTCTTAGGCGTGATCAAGTTAATCACCGACCAGAGCTCGTAGTAATCGCGATTGCGGGACTGAGTGCCGAGGGCGATCCACTTATCGCTGGTTCCTCCCAGCCTCGCATCGCGCGACACAAAGTAATCCATGTCGTCGAGGTCAACCGGCTTGCCGGTGTTATTCGAGCGGCCCAGGCTGACCAGGATGTCGTTCCCGGTCTTGCTGGCGGAGATCTGGTAGTCGAAATCGAGCTGTCCCAGCCTTTTTCCGTGCAGCGTCACCGTGACGAATGATCCGAGGCTGTTGGAATCGTTGTTGTTGAGGGAAGAAGCTACCTTCCAACCGGAAGGGTCGTCACCGGGGAGAAAGTAGACGTCGTTGAGCCGCATGGGTGTAGCTTTAACTTCCGCCGACCAGCGGCAGGCGTCCGAGTCGACGGTAACGAGAAGGTTCGTGGTGTCGATTTTGATCGGTGTCGCCGCATTTGCCGGCAGGGCTAGCAGAAGACTCATGGCGACAAACAAACCAAGGGTGCGAAGGTTAGTCTTGCTGTGCATGATTCCCTTTCTATTCGTAGCGGTAGACTGTGACGCGCAACACCGTATTGGGGCGCAGCGACAGAATCTCGCCCTGTCCGGTGTCGTCGCCGCCCAACTGCCGGACCACCCGCCATTTGCCGTCCACGAACTTGCCTTCCTGCACGTCGCCGAGCCCCACGATCCGCGGCCCCGGCGTGGTTGGCGTGAAGTCGATTCGCAATCCCCCGGCCCCGGCGCCGAAGTAGAATTCGTTCGGCCCGGCTGCAATCAGGATGGCCGCGGCCTGTACCGGCGGCGGGCCTTGCGGCGCGGCTCCCGGCGGACGCTGCTGGCCCGCCGTGGCTGGCTGCGGCGCGATGGGTACTCGGCCCGCGCCGATATACATAAGGTTCAGCGTGTAGTCGCCTAACTTGACGTTCAGCGGAGCATCGCCCTGGTTCATGCGAACCGCCGTGATGGTCCCTTTGCCTTGCTGCGCCGCAATCGCCGGAGCCAATTGCGAGATGACGCGATAGGCGGCGGCCAGCTCGGTGTCTGGCCCCACCGACCGTTCGATGCCGAATGGCGAGAACGCAATGGCGTTGAATTTCCCGAAGGCGGACATGACATTGGCCGCGTTGGCGCTGGTCTCGGGAATAAACAACGGGTTTCCGTTGCGCGTGAACCGCTCGCAGACTTGGTCGAAGTACTCTAGGTAGAGGTCCGGCGCCAGCACGTCCACGGCGGGCGCTCCGGCTCGCCAGATATCATGCACCTGGGGCACCGGTCCGCCGCTCGGATAGCTGCCGGGCCAGGCATGGTTCGGCTGCTGCAGCCACGCGTTCGCGTACATGGGAATGTTGTACTCCGCCTTGCCCTCCTCAACCACCTTGCCCACGAAGCGGGCGTAGTTCCAGGCCATGAAGATCTCGTCCACCGGCCAGTGCAACTGCCGCCAGGAGGTGTCGTGCTCCTCGCGGCTCATCGGCGGGCTGGTGGTTTGGATCGGCATATCGACGCTGTCGGGCTTGCCGGGGCCGAAAACCTCTTCCCATGTGCCGGAGGTCTTGGATCCGTTGGCGGCCCACACCTCCCGCAACTCCGGGATGAGCGTATCCTTGTGCTGCTGAAGGTAACTCATCAGATCCCGCGGCACGGGTCCGGCAAAGGCCCGGTTGGCGGGCGCGGACCGGTCGCGCGAGTCGCGCAGGACGCCCACTTCGTTCTCCACCTGCATCATGACCACGGTGTGCCGCTGGCCATCCACCTCCTTGATGTGCCGCATCAAGGCCCGGTAGGCCCGCGCATCGGCGTCCCGCGTGGCGTCGCCGAACGTGCTGAGTAACTCCAGGGTCTTTCCGCCTTTGATCTGAATTCGCGGAAAGCGCTTATAGTCCTGCTTGACCCAGTAAGGAACGTAGCTGGACAGGCCGTTCTTCCAACTCCCAAACCACAGAAACACCAGCCTCAAGTTATTGCGCCGGGCCTCTTGGATGAGACCATCCACCAGGCCAAATTCGTAGTGGCCCTCCGTAGGTTCCATCTGCGCCCAATGCACGGCCGCCAGCACGCAATTGAGATTGCCCGCAACCAGCTTGGACCATATGGGCTGCATATTCTCCAGGCTGGTGGCGGTGTTATTCCCCAGTTCTCCGGTGACGGCCAGAAACGGGGCGCCATCCACAATCAACTGCGTGGCGGTCCCTTGCTTTTGTAAGTGCGGGATGCCCGAGGCGGTCTGTCCGTAACACGGGACCGCGATCCACGCCGCGCATGCCAGCGCGAACCCGAATTGAATTCTCAGTTTCATTGTTCCTTCACCTCAATGGTCTTTTCGAGCCGCGCGTCGGCGGAAGACGCGCCCAACATGATACTGACTCTGCCGGGCTCCACCACAACGCTCTGCTTGCCCGCATCCCAGTAAGTCAGATCGGTCCCTTTCAACGGCAGCCGGACGGTCCGCGTCTCGTTCGGCCGGAGCGTGATGCGCTCGAATCCGCGCAGCTCCTTGATGGGCCGCGCCACCGCGGAATCGATGTGCTTGACGTACAGTTGCACCACCTCATCGCCGGCGCGGGTCCCGGTGTTCTTGACGTCCACGCTGACAGTCACTTCGCCCGCGGCGGTCACCGAATCGGCCGAAGTGCGCAGGTTGGAATACTCGAACGTGGTGTAACTCAGGCCGAATCCGAAAGGATACTGCGGCTGCCCTTTGAAATACATGTAAGTGCGGCCCTGGCGGATGTCATAGTCCATCATGGGCGGCAAATCGTCCAGCGACTTGACCCACGTGGCCACCAGCCGGCCGCCCGGGTTGTAATCGCCGAACAGCACGTCCGCCAGGGCGTTGCCTTCCTCCTGGCTGGAGTGCGCCATGTGGAGAATCGCCGGAGCGGCCTGTTGAACCGCGCTCATGGCGTACGGAAAGCTGGAAATCAGCACCACGATGGTCCTGGGATTCGCCTGCTTCATGCGCTCCACTAATTGCGTCTGCGCTTGCTCCAGTTCAATGGCCTTCCGGTCCACGGACTCTTTGCCTTCGCTCGGTGGGCATCCCCGGCCGAACCCCCCGTTGCAGGTTGGGTTATTCCCCACGAAGACAATGGCTACGTCGGATTCCGCCGCCAGGTTCGACGCGTCGCTATTGTTGCTGTTATCCGCCAGGTACCGCACCCGTACGCCAGGCCCCACCTTGTTGCGGATGCCTTCGAGCGGCGTCACCGTGTAAGGCGGTATTCCGGCGTACCAGTCGATGAACACGTCGTTACCCGCCGGCCCGATCACCGCGATCGATTTCACGTGCGCCTTGTCGAGCGGCAACAGACCGCCGTCGTTCTTGAGCAGGACAATTGACTCCTGAGTGACTTTTCGGGCCAGCGCCTTATTCTTTTCGCCATACCACGGTTCCTCGGTCCCCGCGATGTTGCTGTAGGGCACCATTTCGGGAGGATCGAACTCACCCAGCCGCATACGCATCCGTAGGTTGCCCCGGATGTTGCGTTCGATATCGGCTTCGGTGAGTAGCTTCTTCTCCAGAGCGTCCTTCAGCGGCGTGGCGTACTGATCGAGAAACACGGTAATGCCCGCTTTGATGCAGCCCACGACCGCGGCCGTGGGATCTTCATAATAGTGGAACTGGCGCGTAAGGTTGGGCAGCGAGCCGGCATCCGTGCACACCATTCCATCGAATTTCCATTCCTTCTCCACGATGTCCCGGATAAATGGAGACACGGTGTCGGGAATCTTGTTGACCGCGTTGTAGGACGCCATGAACGATTGCGCATTCCCTTCCTCGATGCCCATCCGGAAGGGAACCAGGTAGTACTCGCGCAAGTTCCGCTCGTCGAAATCGGAGGAGGAGTGAGTCCGGCCATCCTCATTGCTGTTGGCCAGGAAGTGCTTCATGGTCGACGCCGAGAGCAGGTACCTGGGGTTGTCGCCTTGCAGCCCCTTGATGTAACCAACCGACATTTTCCCGACGAAGTACGGGTCTTCTCCGAACGATTCCTCGGTCCGGCCCCAGCGCGGGTCCCGGGCCAGGTCCACGTTGGGCGCCCGTATGGCGAGGCCCACGCGGGCGCCATCGTACTTCTTGAAATAGACGCGGGCCTCATACCCTTCGACGGCCCCGGCCTGGCGTAGAATCTCGGGGTCCCAGGTTTCCCCCAGGCCCACCGACTGCGGGAAGGTGGTGGCCGTGACGCCGCCGCCGCGCACCCATCCCAAACCGTGCAGCCCCTCGGTCCAGTTGGTGAACGCCTTGATTCCCAGCCGCGGGATGGCCGGCTGGACCTGCGCCAACATCCCGATCTTCTCTTCCAGCGTCAGCCGTGAGACCAGATCGTCCACTCTCCGTTCGAGCGGCAGGGTGGGATCGCGGAACGGCTCGGCGGCGGCCAACGCCTGCGCCATGCCGGCGGCTAAGAGAAGCGGGAGGACGACAGCCAGTGGTTGCGGTCTCATAAAAAGCTCCTTGAGATACGAATATCGCATACTACGCGGCCCGCCGCGCCCCGCCACGGGCCAGCCTATAATGGGTACTGCACCCGAGGAGGAGGAACCATGCAGTATTACAGCGGCCAGGACATGGCCCGATCGTTTCGCACCGTGCGCAACAACACCATCAGAGTTGCCGAAGATATTCCCGAAGAACAGTACGGCTTCCGGGCGGCGCCGGAGACCAACAGCGTCGCCGAGACGCTGGCTCACATCGCCGCCGCACCGCGCTGGGCCAAAAGCATGCACACGCAGCGCATCACGCACCCCGATTTCGCGACCTTTCGGGCCGGTCACGAAGAAGTCATGCAGTACCAGGCCACCCTGACCACCAAGGCGCGGATCCTGGAGGCGTTGCGCGCTGGCGGCGAGGAGTTTGCTTCCTGGCTCGCGACGCTCAGCGACGAGACCCTGGCCGAGCGCGTGTACTTTCCCGAGGGCGCCCAGCCGCCCAGCAAGACGCGCTTCGAGATGCTGCTATCGCCCAAGGAACACGAGATGCACCATCGCGCCCAACTGATGCTGGTGGAGCGCCTGTTGGGCATCGTTCCCCACCTGACCAGGGAGCAGCAGGCCAGAATGGCCGCTATGGAACAACGCGCGCCTGGCGCGCAGGGCGCCTGAGTCCCGCCTGCTGACTTGCCGGATTGCCGGCAACGCGACCTGGACGCTGGGCCGGGCCCTGGTAGGCTCATCCGCAAGCGGCAAGAAGCCCTTGAGCCGGTCACGCAGCAGTTGTCCTGGGAAATGCTGGAACCTTGACACCGCGCCGCGCGTGCCGCTCGTGCACTGTTGCCCACCGGTGCCGATGATAGCCACCGGGTGTATCCTTGAAGGGGAATCGTATATGTACTCCAGAAAAATCAAGACCGCCGTTTGCCTTGCGGCCGTCATGTTGTTTGCCGCCTCCGCGGCGTTTGCGCAAATGGGCCGCACGTGGCCATCCGAGAAGAAGATCGTCCCCGACCCCGTCACGGGTCTTCCGCTCACATTTCTGACCAGCACGGATGGCGGCTACAGCCAATCCAAGATCTATCAGACGCATCGGCAGTGGACCGTCGATGGCAAGTGGCTCATCTTCCGGGGAGTGCGCGAGACCGGGCCGCAGGCGTTTGCGGTGAATGAAGAGACCGGGCAGATCGTGCAGGTAACCGAGAACGGTTTCATGGGTATGCTGTGCGTCTCCAACATCGCGATGAAGCTGTTCATCATGTCGGGCGGCGGCGGTGGTGGAAGAGGCCGGGGCCCAGAGGGGGCGCCTGGAGCGGCGCCGGCGGAAGGTCGAGGCCGTGGAGCGGGACGCGCGGGCGGGCCGCCGGCCGAGGGCGCACCGGGTGCCGCGCCGGCGGAAGGCCGGGGTCCGGGCGGCAGAGGCCCGAGCGGACCACGGCAGATTCTCGAGATCGACCTAGCCAAACTTTTCGCCGACGTGGCTGCCAAGACCGTGAAACCGGCGGCGAATTACACGCGCGTCTGCGGAACCATCCCAGCCACGCTTCAACCCGATGGCAACATGGGCCTCGATGCCAATGACGACTTCATGTATTTCAGGGTCGGCGGGCCGGAAACCGCGCAACTCTCCCCGGGGCAGACACTCCTGCCGGGATTTGGTCCGCGTTTCCGTCAGACCACCAGCGGTCTGCGCAGCATGAACCTCACGACCGGGGAAATCAAGTCCATCGTCAATGTCGGCTTCGGCATTGGGCACGTGCAGTCCAATCCATGGAAGCCAGGCGAGATCGTGTTCTGCTGGGAAACCGGCGGCAAGGCGCCGCAGCGGACGTGGATTGTCAATTCCGACGGCACCGGCCTGCGGCCGCTGTATCCCGAGGCGCCGTACGAATGGATCACCCACGAGGCCGTCATCAACAGGGATGAAGCGGTCATCGCCATCCTCGGCCACCGCTCCATCGCCAGTGCGACGCCCACCTCCGACTGGGGCATCGCCGGAACGTTTGAACATCCCACCGGAGTGGCCATCGTGAATTTGCGGACACGGGAGATGCGGATTGTGGGGCAGATTCCCGCGTGGTCGAAGGGCCGCTCGGACTGGCACGTTGCCGGATCGGTCGACGGCCGCTGGGCCTGCTCCGACGATTTTCAGTTCGAGGTCTGGCTCTACGATCGGCACAACGGCGAGATGAATCTGCTGGCCGGTCCGCAGAAAGCCGGCGCGGATCACATTCACCCCACCTTCAATGCGGACGGCACCAAGATCGAGATTCAGTCCGCCCTGATCTCGAAGGACAACCGGGGTTTGAACATCTGCATCGTTCCGGTGCCCAAGACGTTTCTCAATCGGACGTATAGCCTGAAGTCGCCCGAATAAGCTGCAAAGCGGGGCCAGGCTCGAATTTCGCCTCTACCGTATTGCGTTAAACGCAGTGCGGTAGTACCCTTGAGTTGTGATCCGGTCGTTCCGGGACAAGGAGACCGAAAAGGTTTTCCGGCGCGAGTTCAGCCGGAAGTTCCAGGGTATTGCTGCGGTGGCGAAGCGGAAGCTCGATCAGATTCATGCGGCGGCGGCCATTTCCGATCTAAGCGCGATTCCGGGAAATCGGCTGGAGACCCTCGCCGGTGATCGGGCGGGGCAGTGCAGCATTCGGGTTAATGACCAGTGGCGGATCTGCTTCCGCTGGGTTGAACCCGATGCCCTTGGAGTTGAGATAGTGGACTACCATTGAGGGACGCGAATTATGGCCAGGAAGACCAAGATCATGCCTCCGATCCACCCGGGTGAAACCTTGCGGGAGGACTTCCTGAAACCGCTTGGTCTGACAGCCAATCGGCTCGCGATGGAGTTGCTGGTACCGGTGACCCGGATCAATGACATCGCTCGCGGCAAGCGGGCCATCACGGCAGACACCGCACTCCGCTTGGCCCGCTACTTCGGAACCACGCCCCAGTTTTGGATGAACCTTCAGGCGAATTACGATCTCGAAACGGCCCAGGACGTGCGCGGCCCGGAGATCGCCGACCGGATCAGGCCGCATCGGGCGGCGTGATCGGGCGCGCCGCCGACAAGTGGATTGAGTGGGGATAACTCAACCGCCGGACGTAATGAATCCAATCTTGGTTTTGCTTAGGAGTTCGACGAACTCCCTGCCCGGCGTGCGGAGACTTACGGAATAATAACCGCCCGTTGGGTTGAGAAACAATGTACGGGTGTGGGTTTGCCCATCCTGATCGCGAAAGCCCTCACCATCGAAGGCTTGAAGACGGATGAGGCCCTCCTCTGCCCATGCCGATAAGCACTCACGGACGTCCAACTCGGCAATTCCATACTGCTGGGAAAGTGAGGTCGATCTGCATTGAATTTCTTGACCAGGCGAGTGCTTGGCCAGACTCGAGAGGAATCGATTCTTGAAACTCTCGTAGGAGGTCATACCGACGATTTTTCCTTCCTTGTATGGAGTGTACGCCTTTTCTTCGCCCTATTCAAATAGCATTAGTCTTATCGGCCTTGTCGCGTCCAAGACCCAGACTGCTCCCGCTGGACGCTTCGACGCGCAAAATCACTGACATGCTAAACTGGAATTCTCAGCGCGGAGAGGTGGCAGAGTGGTCGATCGCGCCCGCCTCGAAAGCGGGAGTACCTTTACGGGTACCGGGAGTTCGAATCTCCCCCTCTCCGCCAGCCATCATCCCCTCGTCCGGCCACATCGCGCCGGTCTCTGCCACTCCCTTGTCTCCGCCCTCGCCGCGAGTTAGTCTCTGGAGTGGCGAGGTGCTCATGCAACGAATATTATTGACGTGCCTGGTGGCGCTCGGCACAGCCTGGGGTCAGGCGGCCAAGCCGGCCGGCCCCGATTTGACCAAGCAACCGACGCTGTACGTGGTCGGCTATGCCCACCTGGATACACAGTGGCGATGGGAATACCCGACCACCATCAGCCAGTACATTTTGAACACCATGCGGGACAACTTTGCGCTGTTTGAGAAGTACCCGCATTATATTTTCAATTTCAGCGGCGCCAACCGCTACCGCATGATGAAGGAGTACTTTCCGGCCGACTACGCCCAGGTCCAGAAATACGTGGCTGCCGGCCGCTGGTTTCCGGCGGGATCGTCGATGGAGGAAAACGACGTGAATTCGCCCTCCGCCGAGTCGATTATCCGCCAGGTGCTGTACGGCAAGCAGTATTTCCGCCGCGAGTTCGGCAAGACCAGCGCCGAATACATGCTGCCGGATTGCTTCGGCTTCCCGGCCTCGTTGCCCAGCATTCTGGCTCACGCGGGCATCCAGGGCTTCTCGACGCAGAAACTGGCGTGGGGATCTTCGGCCCCGGCCGGCGGCCCGAATTCGCCGGAGAAGACGCCGCTCGGCACCCCGTTCAACGTCGGCATATGGGCGGGGCCCGATGGCAAGAGCGTGATCGCGGCCCTCAACCCCGGCGATTACAGCGCCTCCATCACCACGGACCTCAGCGTGAGCCCCGGCGATCCCGGCCCGCGGCGCGTCGATTGGCCCGCCAGAATCCAGTTGGATGGCAAGGTGAGCGGCCTGTTCACGGATTATCACTACTACGGCACCGGCGACGTCGGCGGCGCGCCCGACGAAGCTTCCGTCAAATTGTTGGAGGCAACCGTAGCCGAGAATGCCCCGCTGCACGTCGTCTCCGCCACCGCGGACCAGATGTTCCTCGATATCAAGCCCAGCCAGACGGCCAGGCTGCCGCGCTATAAGGGCGAGATGGAGCTGACCAACCACTCGGCCGGGTCCCTTACCTCGGAGGCCTACCAGAAGCGGTGGAACCGCAAGAACGAGTTGCTGGCCGATGCCGCCGAGAAAGCTTCCGTCGCCGCCGAGCTGCTGGGCGGCCGGCCGTATCCCCTGGATCGCCTGAACAACGCCTGGACGCTGGTAATGGGCGGGCAATTCCACGACATCACACCCGGCACCGCTACGCCCAAAGCGTTCGAGTTTTCCTGGAACGACGACGTGCTGGCCATGAACCAGTTCGCGGGCGTGATGGCCAGCGCCACCGAAGCGGTCGCTTCCGGCATGGACACCCAAGCCAAGGGCGCGGCCATTGTGGTCTACAATCCTTTGAACGTCGCGCGCGAGGACGTGGTGGAAGCCGGCGTCGCCTTCCCTGGCGGAACACCCAAGGCCGTGCGCGTCATCTCGCCGGACGGCAAGCAAGTGCCCGCGCAGTTGTCCAACGGCAAAGTCCTGTTCGTGGCCAAAGTACCCTCGGTGGGCTACGCGGTGTACGACGTCGAGCCCGCCGAGACTCCGGCCGCCGGCTCCACGCTCCAAGTGAGCGAGTCGTCGCTCGAAAACGAGCGCTATCGCGTCACCATCGACCCGAACGGTGATATCGCCAGCATCTTCGATAAGACCGTCAAGAAGGATCTCCTCTTGACTCCGGCGCGCCTGGAAATCAAGACCGACAAACCCGTGCAATGGCCCGCCTGGAACATGGATTGGGAAGACCAGTCGCGAGCGCCGCGGGCTTACGTGGGCGGGCCGGCGCAGATCCGGATCGTCGAAAACGGTCCGGCGCGTGTGGCCGTCGAGGTTTCACGCGAGACCGAAGGCTCCAAATTTGTCCAGACCATCCGGCTCTCGGCGGGCGATGCCGCGAATCGCGTGGAAATTGGCAACGTGATCGACTGGAACACCAAAGGGTCCCACCTCAAGGCCGTCTTCCCGCTGACCGCGACCAACCCCGTGGCAACTTATAACTGGGACATCGGCACGATTGAGCGGGGCACCGATAACCCCAAGAAGTTCGAGGTGCCGTCTCATCAGTGGGTCGATCTCACCGATCGCAGCGGCGCTTACGGCGCGACGGTGCTCACGGATTGCAAGAACGGCTCCGACAAGCCCGATGACAACACGCTTCGCCTCACCCTGATCCGCACACCCGGCACCCGCGGGCAATATGACGACCAGAGCACGCAGGATTTGGGCCATCACGAGTTCGTGTACGGCCTGGCCGGACACGTGGGCGATTGGCGCAAGGGCCAGACCGATTGGCAGGCCTACCGTCTCAACCAGCCTCTCATTGCCTTCGAAGCCTCGAAACACGCGGGCGCGCTCGGCAAGACTTTCTCATTGCTCAGTGTCAGCCACAGCCGGGTGCGGGTTCTGGCCCTCAAGAAGGCCGAGCAGAGCGATGAAACGATCGTCCGCCTGGTGGAGCTCGATGGCAAGCCGGCTCCCAATGTGCAGATCGCGTTTGCCGCTCCGATTGCCGCCGCGCGCGAAGTCAACGGCGCGGAGGAGGCAGTTGGCGCGGCCACGGTGACGAATGGCAAGCTGGTGACTTCGTTCACCGCGTTCCAGCCGCGCACGTTTGCGGTGAAGCTCGGCGCCGCACCCGCCAAGGTCGCCGCGGTCCATTCGCAGCCGGTGAAGCTCGCCTACGACTTGGCCGCCGCCAGCAACGATGGAACCAGGTCGGTGGGCGGTTTCTCTTCCGATGGCCGCGCCCTTCCAGCCGAAATGCTGCCCGCCGAGCTCGCCTTCGACGGCGTCAAATTCGATCTGGCTCCCGCCAAGACCGGGACTCCCAACGCCGTGGTGGCCAAAGGCCAGACGATCTCTCTTCCAGCCGGAAAGTTCAACCGGGTGTACGTGCTGGCGGCCTCCGCGGATGGCGACCAGAAAGCCGCATTCGTCGTTGGCGGGACGGCCGAGAATGTCACTATCCAAGACTCGGGCGGTGTCACCGGCAGAACCTATCGGCGGTCGGGTTTCGGCCAAACCGTCGATGTCACCATCCAAGACTGGGGCGGATTCATCGGCCAATGGGACGACCGCATCTGGAAAAGCAAGGAAGTGCCCATCCCAGCGCAACCGGGGCGGACACGCACCGACCCGTACGCCGAAATGGTGGGGCTGAAGCCGGGCTTCATCAAGCGCGCCGAGGTCGCCTGGTTCGCCTCGCACTGCCACACGGCCGGCGGCGCCAACGAACCCTACGCCTATTCGTATTTGTTTGCGTACCCGCTGGATGTGCCGGCCGGCGCCACCACCCTGACCTTGCCGGACAATGACAAGATCCGCATCCTGGCCATTTCGGTGGCCCAGGAAGGCGCGACGGCGAAGCCGGCTCAACCGCTCTACGACACGCTGGAGCGGTGACATCTGTCAGGGACGCGCCCCGGAGGGTCTTACCCCGCGCCGTATAGCCGAAGCCCGGGGATATCCTCGAAGTCGGCCGGGTTCAACGTCCATAGCTCCGCCTCCCTCACGATGGCGCAGGCGGCAATCGCCAGGTCGATCTCGCGGCCGCGCGGGTGGCGCACCGAACGATAGAGCTTGGCGCTCAGTGCGGCCTCGGCAAGTCCGAAGACGATGGCCGATTCCCTCGGAAACAGGCGCTCCGCCAAGGCAAGTTCCTGCGGCAAACGCGGACCTCGCCACCATAAGTAGTAGACCAACGCCGGGAGCACAATTACCTCGCCCCGTTCGAACACGCGCCGCAGCGCGGGCGAGGAACGCTTTTCGCCCGTCAAGCTGTCGACCAGAACCGAAGTGTCCAGAACGATCACGCCGGATTCCTGGCCAGCGACCGGCGCCCGCCCGAGCGGCGCGCTTCGCGGATGGCCTTCAATTCCCGTTGCGCGGCGCCGCGGCCCCGCGACGGGATCAGCGGAAGCAGTGTATCGAGCAGGCGGAGTTTCTCCAGCCGTTCGCGCCCGCTCATGCGCCCAATGCGATCGTGATACTCCGAGACCGCCTCCCGGACCACCTGGCTCTTGGGTTTTGCGAGCCGCTCGGCGGCGTCCGCGATCATGTGGACGGTGGCTTCGTCCAGCGTAAAAGTGACTTTGCCGGTTGCCATACTATTACCATACCACTACCATACCGGCGGCGACGGCGGGCCTGCGGTACAATGACCCTTCGTCATGCAAGTGCTCCAGGCCGGCCAACATAAACTGATCTACCTCGAACTCCAGCCGGTGATGGTCGCCAGCATCGCGCGGCAGGCGGGGTTCGAGACCCGGGCCAAGGATAGCCGGCGAAGCATCCAACTCGATCTGAGCGCGCCCGGAAGGCAAGCGCCGCTGTTGCTGTTCGACGCCGCGGATCCGGCCAACCTGGGTTGGTTCTCGCGCTGCCAGTTCTACGTGGATGGCCGCACCGGGTCCGTCATGCAGACGCCTATGACCCTGGCCAACAAACGCGACCGCAACGGCAAGCCGCACCTCGATTCCGTGCGGCTGGCGATCTCCAAAGAGCTCCCGGCCAGCTTCCGTCTTCCCGGCCAACAGTCGCTCACCGAGCAGGTTTTCTACAACCTGCTGCTCAACTTTTTGAACGCTCTCACCAGGACCGGCGTGGCGGTGTGCGGGGCAGGCGTGGTGCAGCCGCTGGCGGGACGCACCGAGAGCGTCGGCCCGCGGAACTGATGGCCAGCGTTCAGCTATCGGCCGCCGGCCCGGCCAAGCTGAAGCGCACGGCAAGGGGGTGTTCCCTGGACCCGGCGCTGCCGCGATGTGAAGCACCGTGCCTGCGGTTCACACCTGTAGCCTGCTACACTCGTTGTTGCCTGCCCCGAAGATCCGCTAGAATAATGGCTTACCGTCTTCGAGCATCGGCTGTATCGAGTGAAACTGGTTCCCGTGCATCAACGTCTCCGTAACGACGCAGAGTGGAAAGGTATGCTGGCATGAAGTGTTCCGGGCGCGTTCGCCTGATGGTAGCGTCGGCCTGTCTCTGCGCTTTCTGGATTCATCCGCTGGGCGCGCAATCGCAGCCGCCGCAGCCATCGCCGGCTCCCCAGCAAAAACCGGCGCAACCACCTCCGGGCGCTCCGGCGCAACCACCGAAGAATCCGTTTGAGAATGTGCCGGCCAGTCCGGAGGGCGCGCCGCCGCCGCAGCAGCAACCGGCCCAGCAGCAGCGGCCCGCGCAGCCGCAAATGGAAGCGCCCAAGCCGGTGGAGGCCGCCAAGCCGCGTGCTGGAGAGCCCATCGAAGCCATCGAGTTCCGGGGCGCGCGACGCGTCCCCCAGGACACCTTGAAGGCGCTCATCAACAGCAAGGCCGGCGATATTTTCAGCGAGGATGCCATACGGCGCGACTTCATGGCGCTTTGGAATACCGGGCGTTTCGACGATATCCGGCTGGAAACCGAGCCGGGCCGCATTGGCCTGATTGTGCGCTTCGTGGTGACCGAGCGGCGCGTCATCCGCTCCATTAATTACGAAGGAATCCACTCGGTCACGGTTTCGGAGATTCTGGATCGCTTCAAGGAGCGCAAGGTCGGCCTCTCGGTGGAATCGCAGTACGACCCCAACAAGATCCAGCGCGCGGCCATCGTGCTCAAAGAATTTCTGGCCGAGCGCGGGCGCCAGTACGCCACCGTGGAACCGCAGATCGAACAGCTTCCGCCTTCCTCTCTGAAAGTCACGTTCAACGTGAACGAAGGGCCCAAGGTGAAGGTGGGCGAAATCAAGATTACGGGGAACGAGGCGTACGGCCAAAGGTGGGTGATCGACGCCATGAAGAACCTGAAACCCTATGGCATCCCCCACTCGATTCTGTTCGAAAACATCTTCGCCAAGACGTTCGACCAGGACAAGCTCGACGAGGACAACGAGCGCATCGTGCAGGCGTATCGGGACCACGGTTACTTCACCGCCAAGACGCTGGAAGATACCGTGAAGATCATCCCCAGAGGCGGGCGGGGCTGGCGGCTCCCGCTCTTCAAGACCGCCAGCGCGGGCATCTACGCGGACATCACCATCCCCGTGGAAGAGGGACGGCTGTACCACTTGCACAATATGACCTTCGTGGGAGTGAAACTGTTCCGCACGCCCGAAGTGCTCATGAAGCCGCTGTTCGGCATGACCACCGGAGATGTCTTTTCCACCGAAAAGCTGCGCAAGGGCATCGAGAACATGCGCAAGTTTTACGGCAAGTTCGGCTACATCGATTTCGTTCCCGAGCCTTCTTTCGACGTCATTCCGGACAGCGACCAGATCGATCTCACGCTGACGGCGGACGAAGGCAAGCAGTTTTTCATCCGGCGCATCGATTTCTCGGGCAACACCACCACGCGCGATAAAGTGATCCGCCGCGAGATCCTGCTCGATGAAGGCGACATCTTCAACTCCGAGCTATGGGATTACAGCATTCTGCGGCTCAACCAGCTCGGCTATTTCGAAATGCTGAAGAAGGAAGACGCCGCCGACATCAAGCGCAATCCGCAGTCGAATACGGTGGACATCACGCTCAAGGTGAAGGAGCGCGGCAAGAACTCCATCGGGTTGAACGGCGGCGTTTCCGGCATCGCGGGCAGCTTCATGGGGTTCAATTACTCCACCAACAACTTCCTCGGGCTGGGCGAAACGCTGTCCCTCGAGTCGCAGCTCGGCACCCGTATGCGCTCCGTGAGACTGGGGTTCACCGAGCCGTATTTCATGGACCGGCCGATTCAACTCGGCTTCATGGTCTACCTCACCCGGTTCGATTTCAACCAGGGCCGCGAGGCCTCGATTCTGGCGGGGCAGAACCTGATTCCGCTGTATAACCAACTGGGCTCGCAGAACCTGCTGAACTACATCCAGAACAGTCACGGGTTTACGGTCTCCGCGAGCACCCATTTGCGGCGGAGTTTTGCGCAGATCGGGATCACCTACGGCTTCGACATCTCCAACGTAAAAACGCTGACCACGGCCGCCGGCGATTACTTCCAGTACATCAATTTCAGCGGCGTGGCCGGTCCGAATTCGCTGACCGGGATCAGAACCAGCCACATCACGCCGTCGTATTCCTACAACACCGTGAACCATCCCATCACGCCCACGGGCGGCAGGAGCCTGTTCATCTCCTTCGACTACGCCGGCAGCGTTCTGGGCGGGAACGTGAATACCCTCCGGCCGACGATAGATGCCAAGTACTTCCACACGGCCCCATGGCACAGGAGCAACATCCTGGCGTTCCACGTGATGGCCTCGAGCGTCACCGGGTACGGCGGGAAATATGTGCCTCCGTTCTCGCGCACGTTCATGGGAGGCGAACAGGACATCCGCGGATTCGAAATCTGGGG
>Ga0326728_10006772_pt1 | contig 30432 bp, 22 predicted proteins | sample MB3enrmetagenome_FD_207602 | JGI IMG/M metagenome (GOLD analysis project Ga0326728, IMG submission 207602) | Lab enriched peat soil microbial communities from McLean, Ithaca, NY, United States - MB31MN | ecosystem: Environmental > Terrestrial > Soil > Wetlands > Peat | place: USA: New York...
CCGTTGGCATCCGACAGTTGGTTGAATTGCTGCCGGCGGGAGTCGCCTCCGAAGCTTAAGTTGTGCGTGCCGTGGACCCAGCTCAGACTGTCGCCCAGTGAACTGGTCTGGTTACGGTTCAACGAGTAGTTCCCGTCGTTCAGGCCGCCGTAATTGGTGAAGCTCAGGTTGGGTGGCCCCCAGTTCCACGGACTCTGCGACGTTCCGGTGATGCCCAACTGCACCGCCACGTTCACCTTGCCGGCGAAGTACGGCTCCGCGAGTTGCCGCATGCGGCTGAAGTTGTAACTCAGGTTATTGATCACCTTGGTAGTGAAGTTATGCGACCACGCTAGGTTGGCGTTCAAGCCCCGGCCTTCGCCCGTATCGGCGAACTGGAACAGATTGGGGCTGATACTGGAGCTGGTCTGGTACCCGATGCCGCCGTTGATCCGGTTCTTCGTTCCGATCCGGATATTCGAAAGCCGCGAGTTGAGGTTTTGCGATTGGTTGAGTCCGGTCAGCCCGACCTCGTAATTCTGCGAGGCATCCGCCAGGTTGGGATACGGGAAGTATTTCAGCAGACTGGTGGCCGTGCCGCTGATGCGGCTGGCCGGAATCCGGTCGTTCGGGAAAGGCGAGCCGCTCGAAGGATCGTAAATCGCAACCGGCGAGCTTTGCACCGAGGTTCGCGAGAAATCGCCGGAACGCTCCAGCGCGGTCGGCATGTTCACCGGGGAGGATGTGGTGCCGGTGTGATTGTGCGAGTACTCGTAATTGATGCTCAACTGGATGTGCTTGTCGGCGCTCACCAGTTTGGGGATGCGCAGCGGGCCACCGAACATCACGCCGCCGCGTCCGCTGGCATAGGCCGGTTTCTCGACGTTGGCTCCCGTTACCGAAAACGTCCGCGCGTCCCACACCGAGTTGTCGAGGCTGAAATTGGCGCCCAACATGTACATGTTGCGGGGATCTTTCCGGTTGTTGCCGAACGACCGCGAGTTGGCCATGTTCATCCATGGCGGCGCGCCGGGCGGAGGTCCGCCGCCCATGCCGGGGCCACCGCCGCCAGGACCACCGCCGCCGGGCCCGCCGCCGCCAGGGCCGCCACCACCGGGTCCGCCGCCACCGGGACCACCGCCGCCAGCCATGGCCGGGCCGGCGCCGCCGCGTCCGCCGCCGCCTATTCCGGCCACGGCCGCAACCACCGCCCCACCGCCGGGAGGCCCATCGCCGCCCGGGCCCATCCCGGCCGCACCCATGCCCATACCGGGACCGCCCGGGCCGTCCATTCGCGGACCCCAATCGTTCATCGGCCCCATCCCCAGCGCCGTGCTCATGCTGCCTTGCACGATGAAGGAATTAGCGGAGCTTTGCGTCAGGTCGGCGATCTCCTCGGCCTTCAGCGCCCCGGTTCCGGAGGTGGCACTGGCCACCGAAGTCGCGTCACTGGATTGGCTCACGCTCACGCGCTGGAATCCCGGTCCCGCCGGCCGCGCTGCCGGTCTGGCAGCCGCGCCGCTGGCCGCGCCCTCGCCCAGGCTGGCCAGCAGCGCGCTTTCCGACAGGAATTTCATCTCCCACTGGGGGGACGGCGCGTCGGGCCCCACGCCCACTTCCCGGGTGATGGTTTCGAACCCCAGCATGCGGACTTCGAACACCCAGGCGCCATCCGCCAGTTCCGCGAAGCGAAAGGCTCCGCGTTCGTCGGTGGTGGCGGAAACTTGCTTCTCTCCCTGCGTTGCCGTGACCGTGGCTCCCGGAAGCGGCAGCCCGGCGACTCTGATGGTCCCGCGATACTCGGCGGCCATGAGCGCGACGGTGGCGACGCCGGCCATCGCCAGGCGCCCGATCAGAATGCGAACTCGTGTTGCGGATATCTGTGTCATGAGACCTTATAACGAGAAGGTGCTATGCCGGAGCCCAGAAGTTTCCCGCGGGCGGCCATCCTTAACGTTCTTAACAAACTCTTTACGCCCCGCCGGTGGCGTGTTAAACATAGGGGGCGTACTGTAAAGGAAGATCGGCCTTACCGCCTGCCCGCATGCGCGCTCCATCCAGCCAGCACCGTTCGTTGTTCTCGTGGCTGTTCCTGTGCCTGCTGTTCGCACTGTGCGGCGTTCTGGGTTTCTTGCAATATCGCTGGATTGGCGAGGTGAGCGTGGCCGCGCGCGAACGCTTGCAGGGAAGCCTGCAAGCCAGCCTGATTCGCCTGAGCCAGGAATTCAACAGTGAGATCGCCGCGGCATGTTTTGCGCTGGTGCCGGCGATTTCGGTCCCCGATGTTCCGACCCTGGAGGCGCAACTGGAGTCCCGATTCCGCCAGTGGCAGCCGAACGCCCGCCACGCCGGTCTGCTGCGGACGGTTGCTCTTGCCGTGCCCCGTGAACAAACCGTCGGCCTGCGATTTCTAAATTTGCAGACCGGAGTGCTGGAACCCGGCAGGTGGCCGCCGGGCTGGAGCGACATCCGGCGGCGACTCGAGTCGAACCCGGCTGGGCGTCCCTGGTCCGCTGAGGGTCCGCCCGGATTTCCGCCGGATTCCGAGCCTGGGAACGAACTCCCGTCGGCGTCGGGTGACGGGTTTTCTTTCGACATCCCGATTTTCGGCGCTGCCGAGCCCCGCCGTCCGCCAGCGCCGCCTTCCCGCCGCGAAATCGCCTGGATCGTCTTTCAGATCGATCCTCAGTATGTTCGCGGCGTCCTGCTTCCCGAACTGGTCCGCCGCTACCTGGGAACCGGAGGCGAATCGGACTACCAGGTAACCGTGGTGACGCGATCCACCCCGCCCGCGATTCTCTACGAATCGGATCGCGGCCAGTCGCGGAACATCAGCAGCGCCGCAGACGCTTCCGTGTCCCTGTTCGACGTGGGATTCGAAGTGTTTCGGGACGGTCCGCAAGCCGCTGGCCGGCGGGGCCGCGGCGGAAACGACCGCGGATTCCGGGCGTCCGAGCCACCCGGCCGCGGTCCGCAAGGAATGGTTTCGCGCGGATTCCTCGGCCGCGGTCCCGAGCCGGATTCGGGCCGCTGGACGATGATTGTCCGTCACCGCGCCGGTTCGCTAGAAGCCGTCGTCTCCCGCACCCGGCGCGCCAACCTCGCCGTCACCGCCGTTGTGCTTCTCCTGATGATGGCCACTGTCGCGGCGCTCGTCCGCTACACCCGGCGCGCCCAACGCCTGGCCGAATTGCAAATGGATTTCGTGGCCGGCGTCTCGCACGAACTGCGAACCCCGCTCACCGTGATTCACACCGCGGCCTACAATCTGCAAGGCAAGCTGGCCTCGCAACCGCAACAGGTGGAACGCTACGGCGCCCTGATACAGAAGGAGAGCGGACGTCTCAAGGTGTTGGTGGAACAGATCCTCCGCTTCGCCGGTATCGAAGCCGGCCGGGCTATCGAAGCCACCGCTCCGGTGTCGGTCGAGGACGTGATCGATGCCGCCATCGAGAACAGCAAGGCGCTCGTCGCCAGCTCCGGCTGCACGGTGGAGAAGCGCGTCGCGCCCCGTTTGCCCATGGTTCTGGGCGACTCGGTGGCGCTGTCTCACGTCGTTGCCAACCTGATCGGCAATGCCGTCAAGTACGGCCGAACCGACGGCGGCATGCGCAACGGCGGCACGCCCGACAGCGCGCGGGCGGATCGCTGGATCGGGGTGTCGGCCACGCCGGCCGGGCCGCAAACCATCGAAATCCGCGTCGCCGACCGCGGTCCCGGCATCCCCCGCGACGAACAGGATCGCATCTTCGACCCGTTCTTTCGCGGCGCCCGCGCCCGCCACGCCCAGATCCACGGCACCGGCCTGGGGCTGAGCATCTCGAAGAAGATTGTGGAAGCGCACGGCGGTACCATTTCAGTCAAGAGCGAACCGATGCAAGGCGCCGAATTCATCGTGAGCCTTCCCGCTATCCCGGTTGATGCCGCGCCCGGCGAGGACCTTCCATGACCGCGCGCATTCTCCTGGTGGAAGACGAGCCCGGCTTGGCGCTCACCCTGAGCGACCTTCTGGCCGGGGAAGGCTACCAGGTGGAAACCGCCGCCGACGGACCCACCGGTCTGGCCAGGGCCGCCGGCGAACCGTTCGATCTGCTGCTCCTCGACGTCATGCTGCCCGGTAAGAACGGCTTCGACGTCTGCCGCGAACTGCGTCAGCGGGGAAAAGACGTCGCCATCCTCATGCTCACCGCCAAGACCCAGCTCACCGACCGCGTGGTGGGGCTCAAGCTGGGGGCCGACGACTACCTCACCAAGCCGTTCGAGCCGCCCGAACTTCTGGCGCGCATCGAAGCCCTGCTGCGGCGCGTGAAGAAGATGCGGCAAACACCCGTGGTTCAGTTCCAGTTCGGCAACGTCGAGGTGGATTTCGACAAGGGTGTGGTTTCCAAGGCCGGCGTCTCCGTCAGCCTAGCCGGAAAGGAACTGGAGCTCCTGCGCTTCCTGGTGGACCGCCGCGGCAAGGTGGTCTCGCGCGAGGAGCTGCTGGAAGGCGTTTGGGAGTATCAACCGGGGGTCTCGTCGCGGACCATCGATGTACACGTGGCCTGGCTGCGCCACAAGCTGGAAGACAATCCGCAGAATCCCATCTACATTCGCACCGTGCGCGGGGTGGGCTACCGCTTCGTGGATTGAATTTAGCCGAATCGATTGCCGGAGCCGCCGCATCCTGTCAGGGTATGCGGAAATTTCTTCTAGCGGGAGCGATTATGGCGGCTTCTCTTTTCGGTGCGTCCGGCGCGCTTGACTTCACCTTGAATTCCATCGACGGCCAACCAGCTCCCTTGTCCCAGTACAGGGGCAAGGTAGTGCTGATTGTCAACGTGGCCAGCCAGTGCGGCTATACGCCGCAGTACGCCGGCTTGGAAGCGATTTACGAGAAGTACAAGGACAAGGGTTTTGTCATCCTCGGCTTCCCGGCCAACAATTTCAGAGGTCAGGAACCGGGCAGCGACGAGGAGATCAAGACCTTCTGTACGCGGAAGTACAACGTGACGTTCCCGATGTATTCCAAGATCTCGGTGGCCGGCGCGGATAAGGCGCCTTTGTACCAATTCCTCACCGACAAGCAGGCCAACCCCTCCACCGGCGGGGAAATCAAGTGGAACTTTACCAAGTTTCTGGTTGGCAAGGATGGCAAAGTGCTCCAGCGCTTCGAACCGGCCGTGACGCCCGAGTCCCAGGACATCGTCTCGGCCATCGAAAAGGCGCTGCAGTAAGCCAGGGGCGGGGGCGTTCCGCTACGGCCATCACCACCGTTTACGCCACTAGCACGGTCTTGATATTGACGAACTCGCGGATTCCGTAAGCGCTCAATTCGCGGCCATAACCGGACCGCTTAACGCCGCCGAACGGCAGGCGGGGATCGGAGGCCACCGAGCCGTTGATGAACACCATCCCCGCCTCGATCTCATCGATGAATCTCTCCTGCTCGGCGGAATCGGTGGTCCAAGCGCTGGCGCCCAGGCCGAAATCCGTATCGTTGGCCAGCCGGATCGCGGGTTCGATGCCGTCGGTGCGGAACAGCGCGGCGACGGGTCCGAACAGCTCCTCACGGCATGCCGGCGAATCCATGGGGATATCCGCCAGCGCGGTGGGAGCGTAGAAATTGCCGGGACGGTCGATACGCCGTCCGCCGGTCAGCAGCCGCGCGCCCATTTCGACCGAACGGCGCACTTGCGCGTCCAGCCCGCGCAGAATGCCGGGCGTGGCCAGCGGACCCACCTGCGTACTTTCGTCCAAGGGATCTCCCACGCGCAGCGCCTCCAGGCCGGCCACGAAACGCCGCTCGAATTCGCCCGCGATCCTGACATCCAAGATGAACCGCTTGGCGGCGATGCACGATTGTCCGTTGTTAACGGTGCGCGCCTCCACCGCGCTTTTCACCGCGCGGTCGAGATCGGCGCTGGGCATGACGATGAAGGGATCGCTGCCGCCCAGTTCGAGGACGCTCTTCTTGATCTGCCATCCGGCCTGGCTGGCCACCTCGGCGCCCGCCTGCTCGCTGCCGGTGAGGGAGACGGCTTTGACGCGCGGGTCGCCGATGATCGCAGGCACCTGGTCCGAGGAGACGAGTAGGGTCTGAAACACGTCGTCGGGAAAGCCGGCGCGGCGGAAGATGTCCTCGATGGCCAGGGCGCACTGGGGGACGTTGGAGGCGTGTTTGAGCAGCCCGACATTTCCGGCCATGAGGTTGGGCGCGGCAAACCGGAAGACCTGCCAGAAGGGAAAATTCCAGGGCATCACGGCCAGCACCGGTCCGATGGGCTGGTAGCGCAGGAACGTGCGCCCGGGAATGCCGGGGATGGGTTCGTCGGCCAGCAGTTGCTCGCCATGCTCCACGTAGAAGCGGCAGGCGAGGGCGCATTTGGCCGCTTCCGAGCGCGCGCCGCCGATCGGCTTGCCCATCTCCAGGGTCATGATGCGGCCCAGGCGGTCCTTCTGGGTTTCCAGGATGTCCGCCGCCCGGTTGAGCCAGCGGGCGCGGTCGAGGAACGAGGTCTTGCGATAGCGGAGATACGCTTCCTGCGACCGGGCGAGCTTGTCTTCCACCTGCGCGTCGGTGAGGGCTTGGAACACGCGCAGGGTTTCGCCGTTGGCGGGATTGATGGAGGCGATCATGCCCCTATTGTACCGGCGGATGGCTCAGGCGGGGGTTTGCAGTCCCGGAACCGGGATCTCAGCGGACGCCGATTCTTCAAACTGAATTGCCGGCCCATCCTCTTTCGCGCGGGCTGCCGTCCACCATCGGGCCGCGACTGCCATGGCGAACAGCATCGCCATCATCGTCCAATAGCTTGCCGGATGGGCCATCGTCTTCGCGTGCACAGGTCCGCCTCCGCCGGTTGACAGTAAGCCACACCGCTGAACCAGTGCTGCGCGTGCCCGGTTAACCGCCGGTATCTCTCAAGAGAGATGGTGGGCGGCATTGGTGATCGACTGGCGCTCCCATTGGGAGCGAATCCGCTGGTCGCGCTCCAGCCGGCGCATGGCGGGATAGACCGTGCCGCTGGGAAAACCGGTCACTTCCATCACGCTGAATCCGTATCCATAGCCGGCGTCGACGGCCCGCAGGATCATGGCGGATGTGTGGGAGAGCCTTCGCTCGGCTGCCATGCGCCGATTATTCCTATGCAGCATTCTACTTTGCAAGGACAAAAAGCAGCTTGCTACATAGGGGCCGGACCGGGCCGCCGCGCTTTTGGCGGAATCGCGGACGCGGAGGAAAACCGGGAAACGTTCCGTCTGTCCCCAGGTTTATTTATTCCGGGCGCGGGGTTTGCGGCGCGGTTTGGGCGCGACGGCCTTCACCAGGACCCGGGCGGGCGGCAGGTGGCGCCACAGCATCCACAACAACGCCAGCCAGGCGGCCAACAGCACGCCGCACGGGGCCCAGCCTTCGCCGAAAAGATCTCCAAAGTAGGTCATCACGCCGCCATGGCGGGAATACCAACCTAGCCACATGTTCTGGTCTTCCAGGATTGAGCTCCGCAGGAACGAACGCGCGCCCGCCAACGACCGGGCGAAAACCGGGCCTTCGCCGTGGTATCCATCCAGCTCTGTGATCCATTTCTGGCAGACGGCATATTGATGCTTGTGATACCAGTTGTACCAGGAGGGCCGCGAGAGCGACTCCGGACCCGGGATTCCCAGGGCAAAGTTTCCGCCGTCGAAGCTCAGGCCGGTGAACACCGTGTGTCCCGGGCGGTTTTCCAGGTTCTCGACGCGCGCGTTCAGCAACACTCCCAGCGGGAAATCCACCAGCGCCCCCGCCAGGACGATCCATGCCACCCACCGCCGCGAACGGAAATTGACGGTCAGCCACGCCAGCCCGATCATTTCCATGGGAAGCAGCGTGAGGTGCGCCGACCCGTTCAGGTCGCGCTCGCCCACTACCGCGATTCCCAGCAGGACCGCGGACGGAATCAGCAGCAGCCAGAACGAGCGTTGCGCGCCTCCGCCATCCCTCCCGCGCAAGACGCCCAGCAGCAGCAACAGCACCAGCGGGCCGCCCAGTGCGCCCATGCCGAAAAGCAGGTTGGCTTGGTACACAATGAAGACGTTGTCGCGGAGCGCGCCCTCGGGATTGGGCTGATTGAAAAGGCTTAGGGCGCTGGGGTCGCGCAGGATGGCGGGTACCGTGGTATCGAACAGGTTCCCGGAAATCTTCTCCAGAGTGCTTCCCGGATACTGCTGGCTGGAAGTGACGGTGGTATTGGAGGCCACCGTCGTGTGCGTCCCGTAAACCGCCAGCGACCATCCGAACCAGGTGAAGAGCAGCACGCCGCAGAGTCCCGCAATGGCGCCCAGTTCCGGGAGCTTCACGCCGCGCCTGCGAAAGGCCGTGAACAAGTAGTGCACGGTCAGGATCAGCAGGTATGGGCCGGCGGAGTAATGCGTGAGGACACCGGCGGACAGAGCCAGGAATGCCGCAACCATGCGCCCGGAATCGCCTTTGCGGAGCCCGGCGAGGTAAAAAGACAACGCCAGAATCACGAAGAAGGCCGCCAGCGCCTTGGTCCAGGTGAACGTGGCGCTTTCCATGACGATCGGACTCATGGCGAAGATCCCGGCCAGCGGCAGCACCGCCCACTTGCCGAGACGTTTTCGCCGGCCCGCCAGCGCCGGCATCAACAGGCAGCAGACCAGAAACGGCAGCAGGTTCAGGAAAACGAAGACGAACTGAAAGACCTCGAAGCGGTCTCCGGCTTGCCCCAGAAAGAAGCTCGCCAGCACGTTCATCAGCGGAGGACGCGCCGGAAGCTGGTAGCCGGGGTAGATGGACGTATGGACCGGAAACCTGCGCAGGAAGAACAAGCTTCGCTGAAAATGTTCCAGCCAGTCGCCGGTCCATCCGGCGCCGGAATAGACGCGAATCATGGCCAGGATCGCCCACGACCACAGCAGCAGGAACCCGAACCCCGCCAGCGCGCGGCGGACGCTCGCGATTCCGAACAGCGAGCGAAGATCGCGCCACGCCAGCGCCGCCAGGACGGCGCAGATCGCGGAAACGGCGAAGTACGCCGCCGGCTGGCTGCCCGGCGCCAGCACATAAATCGCCCAAGTGGCCAGATAGAGGAGAATCAGCGAGAGACCGACGGCCCCGCACAACTTTTCCAGCGGAGTCCAACGGAAACGGCGGACGATGAAAAAGCCGGGAGCGAAGGCGCACACTGCCAGCAGGATGAGGACCAAGAACAACTGCGCGGCTAGCATTGGCTCAGTGTAACTGACGACAGTTCACAGTTGACAGTTCACAGTTGACAGTAAACTCTTCACAGCAGAAGGCCGGTCACCGCGATGGCCGCGCCCAGCAGTCCGGCGACGATGCCCATGGCGGGGAACATCTTCTTCTTGGAAATGAAGTAGAGCGAACTCAAGACCAGGGCGATTTCCAGCAGACCTTCGCCCACGTCGTAACGCAGGGCGCGATCCTCCGCGGCCTTCGCCAGCGACCCGGCCTTCTTGGCGTCGTTCTGGATCTTCGTGGACTCCTTCTCGTATTTCTGCTTCTGCGCCGCGGACGCATTCAGGACGGCGGCGGCCGGGCCTTCCTTCAGGCCCAGCAGCCCGGCGATTTGTTCGCCCAGTTCCACGTTGTGCAGCTTGATGCGCGTGGCCTGATAGTACGCCCACGCGTCGTTGGCCTCGGATTTGTTCATGATGGCCGCGGTGTGGGTGCGGTGCGAGGCGATGGTCACGATCGCCAGCGCCACCGCCAGCACGGCGGCCAGAAGTCCCACCCTCTGTCCGATGGGGTCTTTTTCGTGTTCGGTTTCGTGATGGATTTCAAGTTCGGCCATGTTCCGTATGTCCACTGCCGGCGGCGGAAGTTCGGCGGTTATCGGATGTCGCCGCGCGGCTTCTTCTGGGTGATTTCATCGTACGTGTCTTTGATCTGCCGTTTCAAGGAGTTTTCGCTCACCCAATTATCCACCGACTCGGGCAACTTCACCGACGCCTGGATCTCTTCGACTTTCTTTCCCTTGTCGATGGCGTCCTGCACGGCCTTGTGCAGTTCGGTGAAGAACAGCTCCTGTCCGGTAAGCAGTTCCCGCCCGCCCATCGCGCCGTGACCCGGCAGCACGTGCTTGACCTTCAGTCTGGCGGCCGCGCGCAGCACGTTCGGCCAGTTGCCGATGTTGGCGTCCATGGTGGCGTTGTGGGGGCCGTTGACCACCGCGTCGCCGGTGCAGAGCACTTCGTCCTTGGCGATATAGACGAAGCCGTCGCCGCGGGTGTGGGCCCAGCCGAAGTAGAGAAACTCCACCTTGCGCGAGCCGTCGCTCAGCACGAAGACGGGTCTGTCGATGTCCTGTTTGGGCGGTTCCGGCCCGTCGCGGTGGAGTTCGGCGACGTCCGGGCGCGACTTCGCGGCGGCCTGCCAGCGGGCCGGCTCCAGCCGCTTCAACTCTTCGCCCACCTGTTTGAAGGCCAGGGTGGTGGCGCCGGCCTCGGTCCATATCGGATTGCCGTAGAGATGGTCGCCGTGGTGGTGCGTATCGAAGACGTACTTCACCGGCTTGGAGGAAATCCGCTTGGCATCCGCCATGGCCGCGCGCGCGCCGGATGGGAAGTTGGCATCCACCACGATGAGGTAGTCCTTCATCTCGATGATCGCGTTGTTGCAGTGTCCCTGCTCCATGTCGCCCTCGCGGAACCAGACGCCCGGCGCCACGATGCGGACGGTTTCGGCATTGGCGTCCGACCGCGAAACCAACAGGGCCAGACCGGCAAGGAAGGCGAATGCTACCAACAGACAGGCACGGACATGTTTCATGAGTCCACCCCTTCTGGTCTACTGTACACCTTGCGGGGCGGGTTGGCATCCTGCCGGGCGCCCTTGGGCAGTCGGCGCCCGGCCCGGTTGGGCGGCGGTAATCGACCCGGGAGACCCGCCCAGGTCTGTGCCAAGATGAAGTTTCGTGCGGCTGCCCATCGACCCCCTGCTTCCCGAAATCCTGCGCCATCTCCGGCGCGAGCCAAACCTGGTGCTGGAAGCGCCGCCCGGCGCCGGCAAAACCACGCGCGTCCCGCCCGCCCTGCTCGACCTGGACGGCCGCGAGGTGCTGGTGCTGGAGCCGCGCCGTCTGGCCGCCCGCCTGGCCGCGCGGTTTGTAGCCGCCGAGCGCAACGAGTCCGTGGGCGAGACGGTCGGCTACCACGTGCGCTTCGAAGATGTCTCGTCCGCGCGCACGCGCCTGCGCTTCCTCACCGAAGGCGTGCTCACGCGGCGCCTGCTGTCCGATCCCACCCTGGCGGGCGTCGGCGCCGTGGTGCTGGACGAATTCCACGAGCGCCACCTGGAGGGCGATCTCGCCCTGGCCCTGCTGCGCCGCCTGCAAGCGGACCGGAGGCGCGATCTGCGCCTGCTGGTGATGTCCGCCACGCTCGACGCGGCGCCCGTGGCCGCCTACCTGGGCGGGGCGCGCGTGATACGCGCGGAAGGCCGCCAGCATCCCCTGGAGATCGAATACACGCCGCATTCCGCCGCTCCGTTGGAGGACCAGGTGGCGGCCGCGCTCGATCGCCTTCCCGCCGCTGGCGCGGGCGAGCACGTGCTGGTCTTTCTGCCGGGCGCGGCCGAGATCCGGCGGGCGGCCACGGCTTGCGCCACGTTGGCCCGGCGCCGCGGATGGACGGTGTTGCCGCTCCACGGCGACCAGGCCCCCGAAGAGCAGGACCGCGCCATCGCTCCCTGCGCCCAAACCAAGATCGTCCTCTCCACCAATGTGGCCGAAAGCTCCATCACCATCGCGGGGGTCGCGACCGTGGTGGATAGCGGCTTGGCGCGGGTGGCGGCGCACTCCGCGTGGAGCGGCCTGCCAACGCTGCGGGTGGCGCGCGTCAGCCAGGCGTCCGCCAACCAGCGGGCGGGGCGCGCGGGCCGCACCGGCGCGGGACGCGCCATCCGCCTGTACCCTCTGGAGGACTTCGTGCGCCGGCCCGCCCACGACCTGCCCGAAATCCTGCGCGCCGATCTGTCGCCGGCCGCCCTGCTGCTCCACGCCATGGGCGCCGGAGGGTTGGCTGAGCTGGATTGGCTGGATGCTCCGCCCGCGGAAAGTGTCCGCCATGCCGAAGAGTTGCTGCGGCAACTGGGCGCCGAGGGCGACGTCGGCCGCAAGATGGCCCGCTATCCGCTGCATCCGCGCCTGTCGCGCCTTATTGTGGAGGCCGAACGGCGCGGCGTCGCCGAGGACGGCTGCACCGTGGCGGCCCTGCTCAGCGCCGGCGAACGCCTGCCGGCGCGGCCCGGCCACGCAACCCGCTCCGACCTGCTGATGCTGCTGGAATCGCAGTGGGAGCCGCGCACCACCCAGGTGGTGCGGCAGGTGCGGCGCATGGCGAATCCGCCGCGGCAGACCGGGCGCGATGAGGACGCCCTGTTGCTTTCCGCGCTGGCGGCGTTTCCCGACCGCGTCGCGCGGCGCCGCCAGGGCGGCGAGCTGCAACTGGCCGCCGGCGGCCCGGCGCAACTGGCGCCCTCCAGCACCGTCTCCGAAGCCGAATTCCTGATCGCCGTGGAAGCCGAGGACCGCCAGGATCGGCAAGCGCCCCTGGTGCGCATCGCCAGCGCAATCGAACCCGACTGGCTGCTCGAACTGTTCCCGGACCGCGTGAGCGCGGCCAGCGAGGTGGTCTGGAACCGGGCCGCCGAACGGGTGGAATGTGTCGAGGCGCTGATGTTCGGCCAGATCGCCATCCAGCAGAGCCGCGGCGCGCCCGATTCGGAAGCTGCCGCCGCGCTGCTGGCGGAGAAGGCGGTAGAGACCGGCCTGGCTCGGTTTGCCGACGTGGAGGAAACCGAAGCCTGGCTCGGCCGCGTCCGCTTCGCCGCCGGGCACGCCGCGCTGACAGTGCCCGAGGTGGCCGATGCGCTGCGCTGGCTGGCTCGGGGGTTGAAGAGTTTCGCCGAACTGGAAGCCGCTTCCCGCAACGGGGGTCTGCTACGCGCCCTGGAGCACACCCTGGATTCCGCATCGCGCCGGTTGCTGGATGAGGTGGCGCCGGAAAAGATCCGTCTGCCGGGCGGCCGGCAGGTCCGCGTGCATTACGAAGCCGGCCAGCCGCCCTGGATCGCCTCCCGTTTACAGGATTTCTTCGGCATGCGCCAGACGCCCACGGTGGCCCGCGGCGCCGTCGCCGTGGTGGTCCGTCTGCTGGCCCCCAACCAACGTCCGGTGCAGACCACCACCGACCTCGCCGGTTTCTGGCAACGGCTCTATCCGCAGGTCCGGCGGGAGCTGTCGCGCCGCTATCCGAAACATAAATGGCCGGAAGATCCCACCAGGTACACGGGTTCGTAGTTTGTGGGGCGGGCGAATCGGTGTACCAAGGTTAGTGATTCGAGTACTGGCGTAAACCCTTCGGTACCACCGTAGTACAGCCGGCACTACGCGCCGGGAACCGTCGTGGTGCATGATGAATCAGGCTTAGAAAAAAAGGACACCATGATCGTAATTCAGCATTCCGACGGCTCCAGTCAAGAAGGTATTCTGCTCAGCCTGCAAGCAGACACCATCCGTATCGCCGGCAAGGGATCGGACGATGTGTTGGAGTTCCGCCTGATCCACAATAACTGGGTGTCGGAGGACTGCGATGTCGTGACCTTCGCGTTTCCGCTGGCCATTTTCGAGGCCATCGGGATCATGCCGGACAGCCAGAACCAGTCGGTGGGAAGTCCGTTGCCGGAGATTCATGCCGCCGCTGTTTGCGCACATGTGAATTAGGAGGAGCTGTCATACTATCCGAGAGCATCAGAGAATCCGCTATCCCCACCGGAGTTTTCCTTCCGGTATCCCCTAGCCGCGACGAGAAACTGGCGCGCTTGCGTGCCACGATCGATCTCTACCAGCCTCAGTCGTGCGACTTGGCAGCGGTCTTGGTTCGCCGCGCCCTGGTGGGCGCCCGCAAGTCCGACGAAGCGCGCGGGGCCGGTAATGGCCGTTCGTCGTCTTCTTCGTAACGTGGCGCTTTCGCGATTGCGCATTTCCCTTACGCCGGTATTCTCTGTGCGCGGACTTTGCTGTATAGTGAATTCTCTGGACACAATGCCTTTTCTTACGGAAACCCTCTATCGCGGACACGTTCACCGCACCCCGCCAACCCTGGACCGCCGCAGTTTGATGGAGCCGAGGAAGCTCTCTCCGGTTGAAGCCCGCACTCCCACTAACGAGGAGATCGCCCACCTGGCGTATTCGTATTGGGAAGCGCGCGGCCGGAAGCACGGGGCGGCGTTGGAGGATTGGCTCCGCGCCGAGCGCGAGCTCGGGAAGCGCTACCAAAGATAACAGCGGTAGCCTTGGAACTCGCCGGGTTCGCCGCCGCGCATCGGAAGCCCCGTTTGGCGCGGTTCGCCGGTGCGTGCTAACATGCCTGTTCTCGCGCGAGACATTTCATGGCGTTGATTTGCCCATTGCTCCTAGTTCTTGGCCTTTTCGTACCTGGATTCTTCATCGCAAAGTACTTACGGCACAGTCTGTGGTGGGCGTCGGCCTTCGCCATTTCCCTGCTGGTTCTGTTTCATAGCGTTTTCTGGCTGGGCGTTTTCCGCGTCCCCATCACGCTGTGGACCGTGCTGCCCTGCCTGATTGCCGCGAGCGCCGGAGCGGCTTGGTTAGCCGGCAGATCCGCGCTTCCGGCTAAAACCGAGCAGACGCCGACGTGGGCCACGCCGGATAGCGTTCTCATTCTGTCGAGCGGATTCGTGGGCGCGGCCCTGCTGGCGCGCAGCGCGATTTCTCCATTGATCGCCTTCGACACGCTGTTCCGCTGGGATTTCCTGGCGCAAAGGCTGTTGGCGCTCGGCAAATTCGATTTCTATCCGCCGCTCACCCCGGCGGATTTTCGGACGTATTTCTTCGTGGATGGAATCCCGCCCTTGGTCTCGTTCACCCATTGGTGGTTGTATACGTCGGCCGGGCGATACCTGCCGTGGTTGATCTGCATTTTCGTCGCCGCCCAGTTTGCCGCCACTCTGGCGTTCACTTACGGGGCGGCTACGGCGCTCTTTTCGCGGCGAGCCGGCGTGCTCGCCGCGGCGATCCTCGCCGCGTGTCCGCTTTACTTCAAATCGGCCGTTCTGGGACAAGAGACGGGACTGACCGCTCTTGGCATCGCGGCCACGGTTTACTTCATCGTCACCGCGCGGCAGCCTAAAGACGTTCGGGCGATGGTGTCGGCCGGCCTGGCCGCGGCGCTGTGCGCTCTCTCGCGCGAGTATGGCTGGATCGCCCCGATCGCGGGCGCGATCGCGCTCCTCTGGAGACGCCAGCCGCTGAAGCAAGTTTTCCTCTTCGCCGCCGTTGCGGCGGCCGCCGCCGCGCCGTGGTACGCCCGCAACTGGATTCTTTCGGGCAATCCGTTTTACAGCTTGAGGTTCGGAAGTTTCGCGGTGAACCCGGTGCATGACGGGATTCTTCAGTATTACAACTCGCTGCTGGGCGTGCAGCAGTGGTCGAGCGGCAACTGGGCCAGCCTCTTGTGGTTTCTGCTCCCCCTGGCGCCGTTTCAGATCCTGGCCGGCATTCCCGGCGCCTTCACGCGTCTTCGCCGGCACGGATACTTGACCGTCATCGCGCTTTTGCTGACGGCGGTTTGGATTCAATCGGCCGGATACACCAGCGGCGGGGTCACGATATCCATTCGCGTATTGAGTCCCGCGCTGGTGGTGCTTTCCATAACCGGCGCCGGATTCTTGGACCCGTGGACGCGCCGCGTCCGGTGGTACACGGTCATGGCGGCCGCCATTGTTCTATGCCAAGTCTGGACCGCGGCTCATGGGGCGTTCTATCCGAATAGCCCTCTGGATGTGCCCTTCGGCCAGTGGCCGCGGTACGCGTTTCGCGGCGTTCCGGAGCCGGCGGAATTCAAGATGCGCGATCAGTTGGTCAAAATTCTGCCGGCCGGGTCGCGGGTGCTGTCGGACAGCGCCAATCTTCACGCCGCATTGATCGACAAGGGAATTGAAGTCGTGCCGGTGTGGAGTCCCGAGGTTCGATTCATCTTCTCATTGTCGCCGGATGAGTCGGAGCGGCGGCTTCGCGCCTTGAACATCGGGACCGTGGCTTACTACCCGCAAAGTCTGAACACGCGCTACCTCGCCGCCGTTTCCCCGTTCTACGCTACTCTTCCGCAGCGATGGCGGGTCCTGGCTATCGCCCCAGGCGTGGTGAGCCTCTTGGTCCCGGAACACCCCTAAGCCTCCGTGTAATCCGGGACAATTCGCTTCTACGCCCGTTAGATGCAGGACTCCGGTGGGGGATAGAACGGCGGAGAGTTCTCGCGCACCGCCTCCAACGCTAAACCGGCGACATCTCCGATCCCGCCGGGCGGTCCATAAGAGCAATGAACTCAGCGAGAAAAACAGGCAAACCGAGAACATCGTGTGGCATTCCGGTGTCATGGAGCCTCCGAAGTACGATATTCCCTTCAAATGCCGTTGCATCAAAGTACCAGCAGTACCAAAAGCACAACGGATGTAAGGTGTTTTCCTGGGCAGCGCATCCGCGAGCGGTTCTTGGGCGATTCAGAGCCAGGGACTCCGCCTCAATCACACGGACCATTTCAGCCGCACCCGCATTACCGCTATCATGAAGGGGTGATGCACTCCCGCGCGCTTTCTACGCTTTTTGCTTTCCCGCTTCTGGCCGCACTGCTGGCGGCTCAGTCCGCCCAGGATCCCACGGCGGTGGCCAAGAAGGCCCTCGATTTGATAGTGGCTAAGAAGTATTCGGAGTTGCAGCCCATGTTTGCCCGGGCTTACCGCGACGCCGCCACGGAAACCCAGTTGGCGAAACTCGGCGTGCAGCCGGCCTGGGGCGCCGTCCAGTCGGTTGGCGAACCCTCGGTGAGGGACATGGGGCCGGTGAAGATTGTCACCATACCAGTGAAATTCGAGGCGCGAAACTACGACTTCGTGGTGTTCGTGAACCCTTCGAACGAAATCGGCCAGTTGGGATTTCGTGCCGCGGAGATGCCCTGGCAGCACCCGCCCTACGCCAAGCTGGATGCCTTCAAGGAGCGTGAAGTCACGGTCGGCAGCGGCGATTGGAAGCTGCCCGGCACGCTGACGGTTCCCACCGGCAAAGGCCCGTTCCCGGCGGTGGTGCTGGTGCACGGCTCCGGCCCGCGCGACCGCGACGAGACCGCCTTCACTAACAAGGTATTCAAGGACCTGGCGGAAGGGCTGGCTACCCGCGGCATCGTCTCCGTGCGTTATGAGAAGCGCATGAAGGAGTACGCCCCGAAGATGCTGAGCAAGCCGTACACCCTGGACGACGATATCACCGAAGACGCCGCCAAAGCCGCCGCCCTGTTGCGCACCCAGCCCGAGGTGGATCCCAACAAAGTATTCATTCTGGGATACGAACTGGGAGGCTACGCCGCGCCGCGCATCGCCGAAGCCGATGGGAAGCTCGCCGGAATCGTTCTGTTCGCGGCCAACGAGCGTCCCCTGGAAGAACTGATTGTCGACCAGGCGGTGGCAACTTCGAAGCCGGAGCCGTATCTGACCGGCATCAAGACCGCTGCCGCGCGCATCAAGAAGCTGGACGAGGGCGACGCCGATGGCCCTCCGCAGCTCGGATTTCCGGTCTCCTACTGGCTGGATTTGAAGTCCTACGATCCCGGCCCGCTGGTCAAGCAGTTCTCCGGCCGCGTGCTGGTGCTCGCCGCCGAACGCGACTTCCAGGTTCCCATGACGGACTTCGAAGCGTGGAAAAAGGCCCTGGCGGGGCGCAAAGACGCCGCGTTCAAGAGCTATCCCGCGCTCAATCACCTCTTCATCGCCGGCGAAGGCAAGAGCAGCGAAGACGAATACAGGAAACCCGGCCACGTCGCGCCGGAAACGATCGACGACCTGGCGAAGTTCTTCGCGCAGTAGAGGCGCCGGCCCGTTACGACGTCACCATTCGACGGGCATACCCGGCTGCAGCGCCCACACCTCGATACCCAGCCCGCCGAGGCGCTCGCGCAGTTGCTCGGGCGTGCCGGTGAGCGCCGGGAACGTGCCGAAATGCATGGGTATGACTTTCTTGGGCTGCAGCAGCCGGCAGGCCAGCGCCGCTTCGTAGGGACTCATGGTGTACAAGTCGCCGATGGGCAGCACCGCCAGCTCCGGATGATAGAGCTGCCGGATCAATTCCATATCGGAGAAGACATTGGTGTCGCCGGCGAAGTACATGGCGCGGCCGTCGGCAAACCGCAGCACGTACCCCGCGGCCTCGCCGCCGTATACGATCTTGCCGTCGTCCAGAATGCCGCAGCTATGCACCGCGTGCGTCATGGTGACCGTGACTTCGCCGGCCTTCTGCGACCCGCCCTTATTCATCGGCCGGGTTTTTCGCACGCCCTTGGATTCCAGCCAGGCGCAGGATTCGAAGATGGCCACCACTTCCGCGTCGAACTTCTTCGCCAGGGGCACAACATCGTGAATGTGGTCGAAATGCCCGTGCGTGACGCAAATGGTGTCCGCGCGACGGATCTCAAACCCCTTGGGGTGTGCCGGATTGCCGTCGATCCAGGGGTCCATAAGGATAACTTGGCCCGAGGAGAGACGAAATTGAAAAGTGCCGTGTCCAAGCCAGGTGATTTCCATAGTTCGATTCTAGTGCAAGACATACGGCGTGGCGGGCGCCGGCACCGGGTCGGGCACTTTCGGGCCGTCGATCTGGGCCGCACCTTCCAAACCCGTACCGGTCACGTTGTGGATGGCAATCAGAGGCCCGGTGTAACCGGTCACCTCGACGTCTCGAATCTCGGCATTCCGGATGTTGGCCAGCGAAATCCCCTTGGCGCACTCGCCGGTCACGTCCACCAGCGAGAAGCCGTCCAGCAGCTTGTTGGGGTGAATGCCCGTTCCGTCCACCAGCACCGGGCAGTCCTTGACGCGCACGCGCGAGAACCTGAAGTTCTTGATGGTAGGGATGCCTTCGTCGCCCGGTACGGGGTCCTGATCCTGGATTCCGCTGTTGAGGATGTTGAAGCGGAGGAACCCGCCGGTGGTTCCGGAAACGTCCAGGTCGTCGGCCACAATGTCTTCGATGAACGCGCCGCGGCCCGGGCGGCTCTTTATGTAGATGGCGTAGGTGCGCGCCTGGGTGAATTTGCAGTGTTCGATGCGCACGTTGCGGATGCCGCCGGAGGTCTCGCTGCCGATGCCGATGCAGGCGAAGATGGGGTCGGCGAAGGTGCAATTGGCGATGCGCACGTCCTCGGAGGTCCGGAGCAGAGTGTAGGCTTCGCTGCCGCGGCCGCTCTTGACCGAGATGCAGTCGTCGCCGGTCGCGATGTCGCAGCCCTCGATGCGGACGTGCTTGCAGGAATCGATATCGATGCCGTCGCCGTTCCCTCCGGTGCTGCGAATCGTCAGGTTGCGGAAGAGCGCGTTTTCGCAGTAGGTGGCGTGCAGGCACCACATCAGGTGGTACTCGGTGGAGAAGTCTTCGAAGCGCAGGTCGCTGCCGCCTATGGTCGCGACCAACGCGGGGTGTCGCAGCGGATTGTCCCGGGTGGGCCGGCCGCCGAGCGCGGGATTGCCGGTGATCTTGCCGGGCCCGACGATGCCCGTGTGGCTGGCGTCGAGGGCGTAGATCAGCCCGATGTGTCCCTGAATCCACTTGCCCTCCCAGCGGACCTGGGTGACGGGATAGTCGGCGAAGTCGGCCGATCCGACGATGTTGGCATCCTTTTCGAGACGCAGTATGGTGTTGGACCGGAGGGCGATGGCGCCGGTGAGATAGGTGCCGGCGGGAACCAGCACTTCGCCGCCGCCCAGCACCCAGCACCGGTCGAGGGCCTGCTGCAGCGCGGCGGTGTCTTTGACGGCGCCGTCGCCTTTGGCTCCGAAGTCGCGCACGTTGAGGGTGAGCCGAGGTTTCGCCGGTTGCGGCGCGGGGGCCGGTTGCGGCGCGGGGGCCGGTTGGGCCGTCAAATCGGCCAGCGAGACCGCCAGCATGCCGCCTCCGGCGCTCTTCAGGAAGCCGCGGCGGGCGAATTTTGGGATGGGCATGCTAAATAGGGTATCGTGTTGCACCAGTTTCGCAACGGCTCCTGCATCGAAAAACGTGCTTCGCCCAAGAACGGATCGGGGGCCGCGGCGGTTCGAAGGTGTTCCCGCGTTGCGCAGAACGCAGGTGGATTGCTACACTGGGATTTCCCCGGCCAGGTAGCTCAGTCGGTAGAGCGCAGCCCTGAAAAGGCTGGCGTCGGCGGTTCGATTCCGTCCCTGGCCACCATGTCTTCAGTTACCGCGAATCAGGCCGCGCGCCCCGTCACAAAGCAGCATCGTCTTCCATCGACCGCTCGGGATATCGGGATCCATGCCTGCCTTGCTGCGTTGTTTTCATACTCAAAACTCCTATACTGGCAGTATGAAGCCCGTGCAAGTCTTCACCGTCGTCCCTTCCCTGCCCCCGTCGCTGGAACGCCTTCGCCCGTTGGCCTACAACCTGCGTTGGGCGTGGGACCACGGAACCATCGAGCTCTTCCGCCGCCTGGATAGCGACCTCTGGGAATCCACCGGCCACAATCCCGTGCGCATGCTCGGCTCGATCAGTCAAGCCCAGCTTGAGGCCGCGGCCCGCGATGAATCTTTCCTGGCGCACCTCGACCGCACCGCGCGCGAACTGGACGACTACCTCTCGGCCGAGTCCACCTGGTACCACCGCGCCTACCGCCAGACCGACAACATGTCGGTGGCCTACTTCTCCGCCGAGTTCGGGTTGACCGAGTGTCTCTCCATCTTCGCCGGCGGACTGGGAGTTCTGGCGGGCGACCACTTGAAATCGGCCAGCGACCTCGGCCTGCCTCTGACCGGCGTCGGATTGCTCTATCAACAGGGGTATTTCGGACAGTACCTGAACGCCGCCGGATGGCAACAGGAATCTTACGAGGACAACGATTTCCAGAATTTGCCGCTCACCCTGGAGCGCCGCGCCGATGGCAGCACGGTCACCGTGGAAGTCCGTTTCGCCGGCCATCCCGTCACCGCGCAGGTGTGGCGCGCGCATGTCGGCCGCCTGCCCCTGTTCCTGCTCGATACCAACCTGCCCGGCAACCGCCCCGAAGACCGCGACATCACCGACCAGCTCTACGGCGGCGATCTCGAGATGCGCCTGAAACAGGAGATCCTCCTGGGTATCGGCGGCTACCGCGCGCTTGAAGCCCTGGGCATCGAGCCCACCGTTTACCACATCAACGAAGGCCACGCGGCGTTCCTCGGCCTGGAATGCGCCTGCCGCCTCATGGAAAGCCGCGGCCTCACCTTCGACGAAGCGCGCGAGGCGGCTTCCGCGGGCCTTATCTTCACCGGCCACACCCCCGTCGCCGCCGGCCACGACTATTTCCCGCCGGCCCTGATGGACCGCTACTTCGCCGACTACGCGGGCCGCCTCAAATTGTCCCGCCACGAGTTCCTTGGGCTGGGCCGCCAGAATCCCGCCAACGATTCCGAAGAGTTCTGCATGACCGTCCTGGCCCTCCGCATGGCCGGCCCCAGCAACGGCGTCAGCGACCTGCACGGCAAGGTCAGCCGAGCCATGTGGAAGAACATCTGGCCCGGCTTGCCCGAAGACGAAGTGCCCATCGGCGCCGTCACCAACGGCGTCCACATGCGCACCTGGATCTCGGCCGAGATGAACCAGATCTACGACCGCTACCTGGGCCCCAAATGGCGCGAGGAACACGCCGATGCCACCCTCTGGCAGCGCGTCGAATCCATTCCGCGCGAGGAGCTCTGGCGCACTCACGAACGTCGCCGCGTGCGGCTGGTGGCCTTCGCGCGCACCCACCTGCGCACCCAACTGCAGCGCCGCGGCGCGCCCCTGGCGGCCATCGACGCCGCCGGCGAGGCGCTCGACCCCGACGCCCTCACCATCGGATTCGCCCGCCGGTTCGCCACCTACAAGCGGGCCACCCTCCTGCTGCGCGATGTCGAGCGGCTCGGCCGCATTCTCAACGACCCCGGCCGCCCCGTGCAGATTCTCTTTGCCGGCAAGGCCCACCCCCGCGACGATGCCGGCAAGCGGTTGATCCAGCAGATCGTCCACCTGGCCGAATCCAAGGAGTTCCGGCGCCGCCTGGTCTTCCTCGAAAACTACGACATGGGCGTGGCCCGCTACCTGGTACAGGGTTGCGACATCTGGCTCAACACACCGCTGCGTCCCCTGGAGGCCAGCGGCACCAGCGGCATGAAAGCCTTCGCCAACGGCGCCATCAATCTCAGCACGCTGGATGGCTGGTGGGACGAGGCCTGGCTGGCCGCCGAACGCCGCAATTACTTCATCGGTTGGGCTATCGGACGCGGCGAGAGTTACGACAACGCCGATTACCAGGACCAGGTGGAATCGGTGGCGCTCTGCGACCTGCTGGAACACGACATTGTCCCGACGTTCTACGACCGCGGCGCCGACGGCCTCCCGCGCCGCTGGATCGACTGCATGAAGTCCTCCATCGCCCATCTCTGTCCGTCGTTCAACATGCAGCGCGTGGTCAAGGAGTACGCCGCCGATTTTTACGTGGAGGCGCACGATCACTACCAGCGGCTGCTGGCCGATGGCGCCGCCCGCGCGCGCGCTTTGGCCGCCTGGAATGCGCGTATGCGCGCCGGCTGGTCCCAGGTGCGCGTCGAGAGCGTCGAGAAGGCCTCCGGCAGGGAGCTAGCCGTCGGCAGCCGGATCCGCGTCCGGGCCTGGATCCGGCTGGGTCCCATCGCCCCCAGCGAAGTCGCCGTCGAATTGTATCTGGGCCATCTCGATTCCCAAGGCGAGATCGCCAAAGGCCTGCCGCTCCCCATGGAGCTGGCCGGCCAGACCCCGGAAGGCCTGTGCATCTTCGAGGCCTCCGGTGTTCCCTGCCTGGAAAGCGGCCTTCACGGCTATACCGTGCGCGTTCTCCCGTTTCATCCCGATGAAGCCAAGAGCTTCCTGCCCGGCCTGATCACCTGGGCGTGACTTGTGCAACCGAAGGCCAACACAGGAATGCCCAGCAGGCGTGTCACGCCACTGCGATCGCCGGCGCCCGCTTCTCCCGGCGAGCCGCCTTCCACCGCAGCCAGGCGGCCGACAGCGCCACCATCAGCGCCGTCACCAGCACCGTGGCCAGCACGGCCGCGGGAATCGACAGGGTCCGCTTGATGGGCCGCGCCAGGCCGCCGTAAACCATCATCACGTGTACCCAGTACACCATCAGCGAGTTCTTGCCCATGCACTGCATCCAGCTCCAGCGGGGGCCGGCGCAGGACTCGGTCCACACATACGAGCCCGCCATGATCGCCAGTATGACGCCCAGACGGATCAGGACCAGGGTGGGATTGTCGGACCAGAAACTCGTCTGGCTGTAAATGGAAAACGGCAGGTTGGCCAGATATTGCGCCGCGAATACCAGCACGAAACCCGCCAGCGCCGACCATTGCATGAAGCGTTCGAAACGGTCCTCGGCGGTGCGTTTCACCATCACGCCCGCCGCCAGGCCGAAACCCAGGTAGGAGGCGCAGGGAAAAAACGGGAATTGTCCGCGCCCGGTGACGGGCACCAGATATTCGCGAAGCAGCGAGGGCGCGCCGTCCCAGGAAAGATGGGTCATCACCGGCGCCGCCGCGGCGATCGCCAGCCCCAGCAGGAGGGTGAAGCGCACGCGGTTGTTGGAATCGAACAGCGCCGCCGCGGCAAACACCGCCATGCCCACGCCCATGCAGTTGAGGATGTCGACTTTGATGATCTCCTGGGGGTCGGCGTGCGGGAAGCTGCCCAGATAATTGGTGAGGCGGAACAGAAACGCGATCCCCAGAATGTACCCGGCGCGCTTGAGCGAGATCAGCCAGCGCCGCAGCGCGACGGGCTCGCGGCGCGCCAGGCTTTCCATCTGAAACGCCGTGGTCATGCCCGCCATGAAAAGGAACAGGGGTGCGGCCATGCCGCCCACGAACTGGGAGTAGGTGTACGGACCGCCGTCGCGCAGGTCCATCCGCACGAAGGAATTGAAAGTGTGGCACTGGATCATGATGACTACGGCCAGCCCACGCATCCAGTCCAGAAAAGGAAATCGCTTCACAAAAGCGGCGGGAGACTCCTCATCCGATTCACCCATCATAGCCGAAATCGGGCGGCATTCCCGGGAAGTTGTTGCATGGGCGTGCGCAGCATGGAAGCGCAGGCGAATCGGGCGCCCCGCGGAACAGCATAGCCGCAGTCCTGGTAGACGGGTCTGAAGGCCGGTTGCCAACCGGCCGCGGGGCAGCCCGGATCCGGCCGGCGGTTGTACCAAGCCAGGCACGCGAGTCATTGTTTGCGGCACAGGCAATCCACCGGCGCGCCGGGGTTTCTTCATCCATTCTGACGCCTGCGGCTCCGCGCCGGACGCGCGGGTTGCGCGCGTACGCTCAGGTCTGGTATAAACGCTAATCGTTCTCCGTGCCGGAAACGAGAAGAGCTATCGACACCAGAAACGCCGAGAGACGCATGCCCAAGCCACAGGGACCCCGACCCACCTTAAAGCCCCCGGAACCCATTCGCAGCTCAGGCCCTCGCGGGAGCGCGGCCGCGGACCGCCATGCTCAGCCGCCGCAAACCGAATCCCAAACCCAGCTCGGCCGTTTCGAAGCGGCCATGAAGCTCTTCCACGCTCGCAATCTGCGCGAAGCGCGGGCTCTCTTCCAGAAGGCCACCGAGGGTCCGGAACGCGATGTTGCCAACCGTGCGAATCTTCATATTTCCATGTGCGACCGGCGTCTGGAACAAGATAAACCCAACCTTGGGACCGCGGAAGACCATTACAACTATGGCGTGGCGCTGCTCAATACGCGCAAGGTGCCCGAGGCCCGGTCGTACCTGGAGCAGGCGCTGAGAATGACCCCCGGCGCCGACCACATCCACTACGCGCTGGCCCTGGCCCAGGCCCTCGACGGGGACTTGGCGAAAGCGCACGAAAACCTCAAGCGCGCCATCGAACTGGAGCCTCGCAACCGCCGCCTGGCCCGCCAGGACGCGGATTTTGCCCCACTCGCCAACCAACCGCCGTTCTACGACCTGCTCTATCCTGAGAAGAAGGGCTGGTAACGGCCAGCCCGCTTTGCATGGAAGATAATTCACCTCTGCGCGTGGTCGCCATCGGCGGCGGGACCGGCCTGTCGGCTCTCCTGGACGGCCTGAAGCGGCACGCCAAGCCGGCCGATGGCCTGCCGCCGGCGGTCGATATCACGGCCGTCGTGACCGTCACCGACGACGGCGGCAGTTCCGGCCGCCTGCGCCGCGCCTTCGATGTTCTGCCGCCGGGCGATATCCGCAACTGCATGGTGGCGCTGAGCGAGGACTCCGCCCTGCTGGCGCGGCTCTTCCAGTACCGCTTCCCGGCCGGCCGCGGGCTCAAAGGCCACAGCTTCGGCAACCTCTTCCTGATGGCCCTCACCCAAATCACCGGGGATTTCCCCGGCGCGGTACGGATTTCCTCGGAAGTGCTCAAGATCGCCGGCCGCATCTACCCGGCCACCACCGCCAACGTCGCGCTGGAAGCCACGCTGGCCGATGGCTCGCGGGTCACCGGCGAAACCCGCATCAGCAAGAGCCGCGCGCGCATCCGCTCCGTCCGCCTCATCCCTCGCAAAGCCCAGCCCCTGGACGCCACCCTGAGCGCTATTGCCCAGGCCGACCTCATCACCCTGGGACCCGGATCGTTGTTCACCAGCGTGATCCCCAACCTGCTGGTGGAAGGGATTCCCGCCGCCATTCGCAAGTCCCCGGCCATCAAGGCCCACATCGTGAACCTGATGTGGCAGCCCGGCGAGACCACCGGCTTCCGGGCGTCCGACCATATCCGCGCCATTCACCAGCACGCCCGCGGCAAATTCCTCGACTACGCCGTGGTGAACATCCGCCCCATCGCGGCGGCCTTGCGCAAACGCTACGCGCGGCAGCAGGCGATGCCCGTGGAGAACGATTTGGAGACCATCTTCCGCATGGGCATCAAGGTGATCGCCGAAAACCTGGCCCAGGAGAGCGCCAAGATCCGGCACGATCCCGAAGCCACGGCGGCGGCCGTCATGAAACTGGCCCACGAGGGCCGGCGGCGGCGATCTTAGCCGTCAGCCGGCAGCCTTCAGCCTTCAGCCTTCAGCTAAACCGGTGCGTCGCGCGGTCGCACCAGCGCTTCGCCGCGAAGCGTGCGCGTAGACTTCCCCAACGCACGGAGAAGCTGATGGCTGACGGCCGATGGCCGATGGCTTAAAGTGAAGAAGATGCCTCAACCCGTTACGATCGTGATCCTCGCCGCAGGCCTGGGCACGCGCATGAAATCGCGCAAGGCCAAAGTGTTGCACCAGGCCGGCGGAAAGACATTAGTGGAGCACGTGGTTTCGACCGCGCTCCGCGTCGCGCCGCCGGAACGCGTCTTTGTGGTGGTTGGATACCAGGCCGGCGAAGTTCGCCGCGCCATCGCCACGCCGGGAATCGGCTTCATCGAGCAGAAGGAACAGAAAGGCACGGGGCACGCCCTGATGGTGGGCCGCGACGCGCTGGCCGGGCTGGACGGCTACCTGGCGATCGTTTACGGCGACGGGCCCCTGCTGCGCCCCGAAACCCTGGAGCGCATGCTGCGGGCGGCGTCCTCGAGCGGTGGCGCGGGCGTCCTGCTCTCCGCCGAAATGTGCGACCCCACCGGCTACGGCCGCGTCATCCGCGGCGCCAGTGGAGGCGTGTCGGCGGTGGTCGAGCAGAAGGCCGGCACACCCGAGCAACTGGCCATCCGCGAAGCCAACATGGGCATCTATTGCTATCGCGCGGACCTCTTCTGGAAGTACGTGGACTCCATCCGCCCCGACAACCCGGCTCACGAATTCTACCTCACCGACATGGTGGAGATCTTCCACCGCGCGGGCCACCCGGTGGAAGCGCTGCGCATCGACGACCCCCGCGAGGTGCTGGGCATCAACAACCGCCTGGAACTGGCCGAGGCGGACCGGATGCTGCGCACCCGGAAATTGCGCGAGCTGATGCTGGAGGGCGTCACCGTCGAGAAGCCCGAAACCGTGACCGTCGATATGGACGTGCGCATCGGCATGGACACGGTGATCTCGCCGTTCGCCCAGATCCTGGGCCGGACCACCATCGGCGAGGGATGCCGCATCGGCGCCGGCGCGATGGTGACCGATTCCGAGCTGGGTAACGAAGTGGAGATCGGGCCGTTCACCCTGATCGCGGGGTCTCGCGTGGAGCACGGCGCCCAGGTGGGGCCGTTCGCCCGGCTGCGCATGGATAGCCACGTGGAAGCGGGCGCCCACATCGGCAACTTCGTGGAGTTGAAAAAGACCCGCCTGGGCGCGGGCGCCAAGGCCAACCACCTGGCGTACCTGGGAGATTCGCACATCGGGGCGCGATCCAACATCGGCGCCGGTACCATCACGTGCAACTACGATGGCGCCCGCAAGCACGCCACGCGGATCGGTGAAGGCGCGTTCATAGGCAGCAATTCCACCCTGGTAGCGCCGCTGGAAATCGGGGATGGCGCCTATCTGGGCGCCGGTTCCGTAATCACCGAGGATGTCCCGCCCGACGCCCTGGCGATTGGCCGGGCGCGCCAGACCGTCAAGCCGGACTGGGCCAGGAAGAAACGGGCGCTACAGAGCCGGGGATGAGACTTGCCCTCAGCCCGCCGCCGCGGCGGACGTGGTTTTTCTGCTGAGGAAACACTCCCGGCAATACACCGGCCGGCCCTGTGTCGGTTTGAAAGGCACCGTGGTTTCCCGGCCGCATTGCGAGCAGGTGGTCATGGTTTCGGTTTTGGCGAACCCGCCGCCCGGCGCGCCCTGGCGTTTGGTTTTGCAGTTCTTGCACCGTTTGGGTTCGTTCTTGAAGTTTTTGTCGTGGAAGAAGTGCTGTTCTCCCGCTGTGAATACGAAATCGGCTCCGCAATCCACACACTTTAGGGTGCGATCCTGAAACTCCGCCATACCATCCCCGCCCGTTATCAACCTGGATAAGGGTGGCGGGGCGCAACAGCCCCGCCACCACGTTTCTACTCGACTTCCCGGCGATTCTTCTTCCGGTTGCGTTTGCGAGCCAGCGCCTGCTTGGCCCGGAGCTTCTCACCCGGCTTCAAGTAAAAGGAGTGTCGCTTTACCTCCTTAATGATGTCCTCTTGCTGGACTTTCCGCTTGAAGCGCCGTAGGGCGTTCTCCAACGTTTCGCCCTCCTGAAGCTTTACTTCAGCCAAACGAAATACACCTCCCCACTAGACCGATATTTCAGTGCGGCTGCCCTGGAGCTTCGTCCGTTGCGTCACCTGGAGTGAGCCCGACCCAATTTTCCTACACTTCGCACCGAAGGTACTGATATCATAGGTGGTTGACAGATAAAGTCAAGCCTAAATTTTTGGACGTGTGCCGTCTAAACCGGCCAGTAATTCGAACTCACTTTCTTTTCAGGGATTTACGCTGAAATGCAAAACGTTCTCGCGATCCTGCTGGCGGGAGGCGCTGGGGAGCGCCTGTTTCCCCTCACGAAAGACATCGCCAAACCGGCTGTGCCTTTCGGAGGAGCCTATCGCATTATCGACTTCACCCTGTCCAACTGCATCAACTCCGACGTCCGTCGAATTCTAATCCTAACACAGTACAAGTCCTTGGAATTGAGCCGCCACATCCGCGACGGATGGAATATTCTCTCGCCCGAACTGGGCGAATACATCGAAGTTCTGCCCCCCATGAAGCGGGTTCACGAAGACTGGTACCAGGGCACGGCGGACTCGGTCTTCCAGAACTTCCAGAGTATCGAGGCGGAAAACCCCCGCTACACCGTCATCCTCTGCGGCGATCATATTTACAAGATGAATTACGGCGACATGATCGCCTGGCACTGCCAGCACGAGGCCGACCTCACCATCGCCACCACCCTGGTGGCGCCCGAGGAAGCCCCCCAGTACGGCATCGCCGAAATCGACGACCAGTGCCGCATCGTGGGATTCGAGGAAAAACCCGCGCCCGGCGACGCCAAGCGGTCCGCCTTCGACCCGGATCGGGTCAGCGCTTCCATGGGGATCTACGTCTTCAACACCGAAGTTCTGCTGAGGGCGCTGCACGACGACGCCGAGGACCCCCAATCGGCCCACGATTTCGGCAAGAACGTGCTGCCCCGCATGGCCGTGAGTTCGCGCGTCGTGGCATACGATTTCCGCGATATCAACGACAAACAGTCGCGCTACTGGCGCGATGTGGGGACTCTGGACGCCTACTACGAAGCCAACATGGACCTGGTGAGCGTGGTCCCGGAGTTCAACTTGTACGACCAGCAGTGGCCCATCCGCACGTCCGTCACCCAACAGCCGCCGGCCAAATTCGTTTTCGCCCAGGAAGGCCGGCGCATGGGTCTGGCGGTGGATTCGATCGTCAGCGCCGGGTCGATTGTTTCCGGCGGCCGCGTGCTGCACTGCGTGCTCTCCCCGGGAGTGCGGGTCAACAGCTACTGCGAGGTGGAATATTCGATTTTGATGCCGGGCGCGGAGATCGGCCGCTATAGCCGCATCCGCCGCGCCATTATCAACACCGGAGTGAAGGTTGCGGAATCCAGCGTGATCGGTTTCGACCTGGATGCGGACCGCGCCCGCGGTTATCACGTCACCGAGTGCGGCATCGTGGTGGTGGCGTGACGTGGCGCGGGCCGCTGCCTGCCAAGCCGCGCCGCTGGTCGGACCGGCCCGGGAGCTATCCATTGACTTTGCATTGCGTAGCCCGCACCCGAAATACCCCGTAGACGATTGCGCGAAGAACGGAGAACTCGAATGACCAAACTCGTACTGCTACGCCACGGCGAAAGCACCTGGAACAAGGAGAACCGCTTCACCGGCTGGACCGACGTGGATCTTTCCGAGAAAGGCCGCCAGGAAGCCACCGAAGCCGGCCAGGCGCTGAAGGCCGGCGGCTACCTCTTCGACGTGGCTCATACCTCGGTGCTGAAGCGCGCCATCCGCACGCTGTGGACGGCCCTCGATGAACTGGACCTGATGTGGATCCCGGTCTACCGCTCTTGGCGCCTCAACGAACGCCACTACGGCGCGCTGCAAGGTCTGAACAAGGCGGAGACCGCCGCCAAATTCGGCGAGGCCCAGGTGAAAATCTGGCGCCGCAGCTACGATGTCCCTCCGCCGGAATTGACCCCCGACGACGAGCGCTTCCCCGGCCGCGATCCCCGCTATCGCTCGCTCGGCAAAGAGGAACTGCCGCTCACCGAGTGCCTCAAAGATACCGTGGCGCGCTTTCTCCCGCTGTGGCACGAGACCATCGCACCGGCTATTCGCGGCGGCCAGAAACTGCTCATCGCCGCGCACGGCAACAGCCTGCGAGCGCTGGTGAAGTATCTGGACGACATTCCCGAAAGCGAGATCGTCGATCTGAACATCCCCACCGGCATGCCGCTGGTCTACGAACTCGACGACGACCTGAAACCCCTCAAACATTACTATCTCGGC
>Ga0326728_10006773_pt1 | contig 30431 bp, 27 predicted proteins | sample MB3enrmetagenome_FD_207602 | JGI IMG/M metagenome (GOLD analysis project Ga0326728, IMG submission 207602) | Lab enriched peat soil microbial communities from McLean, Ithaca, NY, United States - MB31MN | ecosystem: Environmental > Terrestrial > Soil > Wetlands > Peat | place: USA: New York...
GGCGGCGCGCTGGGCGCCGGCGCTGGCATGGGCATTGGCGCTTACATGGACAAGCAGCAGGCTGACCTGGCCGCCCAGCAGATCGCGGTGCAGAAGCAGCAGGACAACACCCTGCTGGTGACCCTGGCTGGCGACAGCCTCAATTTCGCCACGGGTTCCAGCGCGCTCAGCGCGGATGGCCAGGCCCAGCTGGCCAAGGTGGCTGCCATCCTGGTCAAGTATAGCGAGGACAAGATCATCATCGAAGGCCATACTGACAACGTGGGCAATCCCCAGAGCAACCAGGTGCTCTCGCAGCAGCGCGCTGATTCAGTGAAGGGCTTCTTCCTGCAGCAGGGAGTGCCCCCGGCCAGCATCCTCTCAAGCACGGGCTATGGCCAGAGCCAGCCGGTGGCCAGCAACGACACGGCGGATGGCCGGGCTCAGAACCGCCGGGTGGTGCTCAAGATCAGCGCCCCGGGCGTGGGCAACTGACCTAAAAGAGAGCGCAGGCATGAAAAAGGGGGGGCCGAAAGGCTCCCCCTTTTTCTTTTCAGCAGGCGCAGACTTTCAGCATCAGGTCCAGGTCCTTCACGGCTTGGCCCAGGCTGTAGCCCAGGCAAGTGCCGCGGGTGAGCGCGTCATGAAAATGGCGCCATTCAGCCTCATAGCTGTCCATGGGCGAGCGCAGCAGCTTGCAGCCCTCTTTGCCGGCCTGGCGCCATTCGGCCCGGTCCCAGTAGATGGCCAGGCTGCCCTTGTCGCCGTGCACGCTGAGCAGGGGCTCGGGGCCCGCGCTGGCGCTGTAAGCCGTGGCCCAGAGCGCGCGGGCGCCGTCCTCATACTCGATGAGCGCGGCGGCGGCATCCATGGGCGGCAGGCTCTTGTCAAAGAGCGCGGGCGCGGCTTGCACGCGCTTGGGCTGGCCCAGCATGCGGTTGAGCAGGGCGGCCCAGTGCACGCCGCCGTCCAGCACAAAGCCGCCCTTGAAGCGGGGCTTGGTGCGCCAGGCGGTCAGCCACTCGCCGGAGCGCCGGGCGTCCTGCACATGGTGCACCAGGGCCAGGCGCACCGCGCCCAGCTTGCCGCGGCGCACGATGTCGGCGGCCGCGGCCATGTGGGGCCAGAAGACGTAGTTCTCGGCCACCATGGTCAAAGGCGCGCTTTTGGCGCTGCCAGCCGCCAGCAGGGCGCGGGCCTGGCCTCGGTCCGCGGCCGCGGGCTTCTCGCAGAGGCTGGGCTTGCGGGCGCGGATAGCCTTGAGCGCCCAGGCGGCGTTGAGCTCGATGGGCAGGCACAAGAGCAGGGCGTCCACATCCTTGCGCTCAAGCAGTGCTTCGGCCTTGTCCTCGGCGCCCAAGAAGCCGTGGCGCTTGGCAAAGGCGCGGGCCTTGGCCGCGTCGCGGCCGGCGCAGGCCTGCAGGATAAAGCGGTCCTTCAGCTTCTTCAGGGCCGGCAGGTGCAGGCGCTCAACAGCCAAGCCTGTGCCCACAACGCCTAGGCGGATCTTTTTCATGTTGCCTCCTATTATTATATGAGCTCCATCTGCTCGGCCACGCCCAGGGCCTGGGCGTCCAGGCCCTGGCGCCGCAGGTGCCGGGCCAGGTCCGCGGCATAGCCGTGGTCGGTGTAGACCTTCTTGGGCTCCACCCGCGCCACATAGGCCAGCAGCTCGCTGAAGTCGGCATGGTCCGAGAGCGGGAAGGCTTCGTCAGCCTGAAAGCGGTACTTGGCGCCCTTGTCCGCGGCCCAGCCTGAGAGCAGGGCCGTGCGCTTGCGCGTCAATCCAGAGAGCAGGGGGTTGCCGCGGCCCTGGGGCGGGCAGATCACCACCCGGCCCTGCGCGGATTGGTTCCCTGCCACGTGGCAGACCGGGAAATGGTAGCCCAGGGCCTTGTAGGCCTCGTTCAGATCCGCGATGGCTGGGTGCACCACGAATTCAAAGCCCCAGGCTGCCAGGCCCAGCAGGGCCTCTTGCGCCTTGCCCAGGCTGTAGGCCAGCAGAACCGGGGTGTCGCCAGCCTCCAGGCAGCGCCGGCAGAAGGCAGCCACGTCCTCCAGCACCTGGCTGGCTGGCGGAAAGAGGTATTCGGGCCGGCCAAAGGTGCTCTCCATCACCAGGATGTCGGCCTTCACCGTGACCGCGGGCTCGCAGCCCACGCCCGGCCGCAGGCGCATGTCGCCGCTGTAGAGCAGGCGCTCGCCCTGGTGCTCCACCAAGATCTGGCTGCTGCCCGCGATGTGGCCGGCCGGGAGCAAAGTGAGCCTGGCCCCGCGGAACTCAAAGGGCTCCATGAAGGCGTGGCTTTCCACCTGCGCGTCCGGCCTGGGCTGGCGCGCGCGCATCAGGCGCAGGGTGGCGGCGCTGGCCAGGGTGCTGGCGTGCCAGAAGGCGTGGTCGCTGTGCGCGTGCGACACAAAGCCCGCGTGCTTGGGCCGGCTAGAATGCGCGTCCAGCCACAGGCCCAGGTCTGGCAAGAACACCCCGTGGTCATATTCCAGGCGCATGGCCTTCCTTTCGCATGTTGCTGAGCACCAGGCCTGCGTTGCGCTGCAGGCCTTCCAGCTTGGCGCGCTTGAGCGCTGTGTGCTTGAAGGCGAGCGCAAAGGCCTCTGCGTCCATGGCTAGCCAGGCTCGCAGGTCCGGCTGCTCCAGCTCGGGCCGGGCTTTGAGGGCTTCATCCGCAGCTGCCGGGGCCTTGCGGTTCCAGGGGCAGACCTCTTGGCAGATGTCGCAGCCAAAGGCATTGTTGCCGATGCCTGCTTGCAGCTCCTCGGGCGTCGGCCCCTTGTGCTCAATGGTCAGGTAGCTCACGCAGCGCCGGGCATCCACCACGCCGGGCTGCACCAGGGCCTGGGTGGGGCAGGCTTCCACGCAAAGCTGGCAATTGCCGCAGCGGTCCAGGCCCGGCGCATCCGCCCTCAGGTCCAGGCTGCTGAGCACCACGGCCAGCAGCAGGTAGCTGCCTGTGTCCTGGTTGATGAGGCAGCTGTTCTTGCCCTGCCAGCCCAGGCCCGCGGCCGCGGCCCAGGCCTTCTCTGCCACCGGCCCGGTGTCAGCATAGCCGCGGAAGCTTGCGGGCGCGGGGAAGGCCTGGGCCAGCCCGGCTTCCAAGGCCTTGAGCTTGCGCTCCATCACGCGGTGGTAGTCTTCGCCGCGGGCATAGCGCGCCACGCGGCCAGCCCCCTGCTGCTCCCCTTCCCTGCCTTGGCCAGGGTCATGGTAGAGGCCCAGGCAGATCAGGCTCTGGCAGCCTTCCAGCACCTTGCGCGGGTCCAGCCGCTTCTCAGCCTGGCGCTCCATCCACGCCATGCCGGCGTGATGCCCTTGGCTCAGCCAGGCCCGCAATCCCCCCAGGCTCTGCGGCGGCTGGTCCGCGCGGGCGATGCCGCACAGGCTGAAGCCAGCGGCGCGGGCCAGGGCCTTGACCTGATCCTCAGGGCTCATTCGCCGATGGCCTTGACCAGTACGCGCTTCTTGCGCTGGCCGTCGAACTCGAAGTAGTGCACCTGCTCCCAGGGGCCGAAGTCGAAGCGGCCTTGGGTGATGGGCAGGGTGACCTGCTGGCCCAGCAGCTGGCGCTTCAGGTGGGCGTCGCCGTTGTCCTCACCGGTGTGGTGATGGTGATAGGGCCGGCCCGCAGGGGCCAGCTTCTCCAGCAGCTCTTCGATGTCCAGGTAGAGCCCAGGCTCCGCGTCATTGATGTAGACGCTGGCCGTGATGTGCATGGGGTTGACCAGCATCAGCCCCTCTTTGATGCCGCTCTTGGCCAGGCATTGCTCCAGCTGGCGGGTGATGTTGATGACCTCGCGCGGCTTAGCGGTGTTGAAGACCAGGTATTCGGTGTATGATTTCATCATCCCCCCCTTTTTGCTCTCGAGGCGTTATGGCGCGTGCCAGGCTTGAACAGCTCGCAAAGGCCGAATATGACCTGCTCATCATCGGCGGCGGCATCAATGGCGCGGGCGCGGCCCGCGATGCGGCCCTGCGCGGGCTCAAGGTCTTGCTGGTGGAGCAGGCTGACTGGGCCAGCGGCACCAGCAGCCGCAGCACCAAGCTGGTGCACGGCGGCTTGCGCTACCTGGAGCAGGCCGCGCTGGGCCTGGTGCACGAGGCCTGCGGCGAGCGCCGCCTGCTCTCCACCCATCTGGCGCCGCACCTGGTGCGGCCCCAGCCCTTCCTCATCCCCATCTACCGGGGCGACCATCGCGGGCCCTGGCAGGTGCGCGCCGGGCTCTGGCTCTATGACCTGCTGGCCAGCTTCCGCAATGTCCACAACCACCGCATGATCTCCAGGGCCGCGGCGCTCAAGCTGGAGCCCTCGCTGGAGCCTAAGGGCCTGAAGGCCGCGGCCCTGTACTGGGACTGCGCCATGAATGACGCCCGCCTGGTGCTCGAGAACGTGCTGGCCGCGCGCGAGGCGGGCGCCAGCTGCCTCAACTATTGCTGCTTGCGCAGCGTGCAGGCCTCCGCCCTCGGCGCCATCCACGTGGTGCTGCGGGATGAGGAAGCTGGCGTGGAGGCCGCGGTGCGGGCCAAGATGCTGCTCAATGCCGCAGGCCCTTGGGCCGATGAGGTGCTGGGCCTGGCTGCGCCCGGCGCGGCTCCCCTGGTGCGCAAGGCCAAGGGCATCCATCTCATCACCCGGCCCTTGACCGGCGAGCGGGCCCTGCTCATCAGCGCCCAGCAGGATGGCCGCGCCTTCTTCGTCATCCCCTGGGCCCTGGAGGGCAGGCCCGCCAGCCTGGTGGGCACCACGGACACCGACTTCTCCGGCGACCTGAGCCATCTGCGCGCCGAGGAGGATGAGGTGAGCTACCTCTTGGCCGAAGCGGCTCGCGTGCTGCCCGGGGCCGGTCTCAAGCGCAAGGATGTTTGGGCCACCTACGCCGGGGTGCGGCCCCTGGCCGCCTTTGGCGCTGACCCGGCCCACCCCTCGGCCCACAGCCGCGAGGCGCTCTTGCGCTGGGATGGCGGGGTGCTGAGCATGAGCGGCGGCAAGTTCACCACCTACCGCAGCCTGGCCGCCAAAGCCGTGGATGCCTGCGTGGCGGCCCAGGGCGCCAAGCCCGCGCCCTGCCTCACTGCCAAGCTGCCCTTGCCTGGCGCGCCGGAGCAGGGCGTAGGAGCGCTGGCCAGCAGCCTGGCCCAGGCCCACAGCCTGCCGCTCCCCATTGCCCAGCACCTGGCGGAGAACTATGGCCGGCTGGCTCAGCCCCTGCTGGAGGCCGGCCGCAGGCACAAGGGCCTGCTCGACCCGATCGATCCCGCGCTGCCCGCCATCCTGGCCCAGGCGGACTGGGCCTGCCGGCATGAGGACGCGCGGCACCTGCCTGACTTCTTCCTGCGCCGCAGCTTCCTGGGGCTGGTGCTGGCACCGGACCATCCTGGCGCGCTCAAGGTGGCCGAGGTGATGGCCCGCTGCCTGGGCTGGGGCGAAGAGCGCCTGATGCAGGAGGTGGCAGACTTGAAGAAGGTGGTGGTGGGCGAGTACCGCTAGCCCTCCCCTGTTCAACCGCAAGCAAGGCCCGGCCCCCAGCCGGGCCTTCATCTTTTCTGATGGCTCAAGGCCATGTCCAAGATCCTGCTGGCAGAGGGCGCGCCTGGCCTGAGGGCCAGGGCCTGGCGCGCGGCAGACTCGGCCTCAGGCCAGCGCTGCTGCATGATGGCTATTGCGGCCAGGTCAGCCCAGGCCTCGAAGATGGGCTTGGCGCTGATGGCCAGCTTGAATTGGGCTTCCGCGGCGTCCAGCTGCTTGCGGCCGGCCAGGGCCAGGCCGTAGTGGGTTCGCACCTCGGCGATGTTGATGGCCGGGGCCAGGCGCAGCGCCTCCTTGTAATATCCCTCGGCGGTGGTGGTGCGGCCCTGGGCTTCCAGGGCATCCGCCATCATCACGGCTTCGCTGGCATAGTTGCTGAGCATGAGGCTGGTGGAAGGCAGGCTGCTGTCTGGCGCCAGGGCCTCATGCCGCGTGCGCTGGCTGGCCGCCAGGCCCAGCATCCTGGCCTCGGCCTGCGCCCCCTTGCCTGGGTCCAGGCGCAGGGCCAGGCCGTTCACGCCCCAGCGGCCCTGGGTCTCGGGCAGGGCCTGAGCCAGCGTGTCTTGAAAGAGCGAGCTGAAGATGGCGCGCCGGCCCTGGTTGGCTGTGATCAGGCGCCGCAGGCTGGCGCTGTAGGCCGTGCCGCTGTCCTGGCCCAAGCCGGCGCCGGCGCGCAGGCCCAGCTCAGGGTGCTGATGTTCCACGTCCTCCAGGCCCCAGCTCTGGGTCAAGAAGACAGAGGTGAGCGCTGCCAAGTCTGGCCGCCGGCCTTCCACCTGCTGCAGGTAGAAGCAGGGCATGGCGTAGAAGTCGCCCTCGGCCAGTAGCAGGCCCTGGCGGCCGGTTGAGGCCAGCAGGTCGCGGCCAAAGTCCCAGGCCTCAAAGCCTTGGCGCTGGCTGAGGCTGGGCAGGGCCTTCAAGCCCCAGGCCAGGGGCAGGCTCAGCATGAGCGCGGCCAGCAGGATGCGCGCCCAAGCCTTGGGCTTGCCGGCTTCCAGGCGCTTGCGAACCCGCTCAGCCAGCCAGCCCAGGGCCAGCCCAGCCAGCAGGGCCTCCACCATATAGAGCGGGATGAGGAACACATCCATCACCCAGGCCATCTCGGGCTTGAGGTGGAACCAGAAGCAGAGGGCCAGCGCGCTGGTGGTGGAGAGGGCCAGCAGCATCAGGGCCTGGCGGCTGCGGCGGAAGGCAAAGGCCAGCACGGGCAGGCCCAGCAGGGCCAGCAGCCAGGCTGGCCCCATGTCGCTCAAGAGCAGGCCCAGCAGGCGGCCGGCCTGGCTGGCCACCACGCTCAGAGCCGCCCCGGCCCCGGCCCAGTCGCCGTCTGCCAGGCTGCGGAAGAGGCCGGCCTCGGTGGCGGTGTATTCCTGGCGCAGCAGGCACCACCAGAAGCGCGGCCAGGTGTCGGGATGCCCCCAGTTGAGCGCCGGGCTCAAGCGGCTGCGCAGGGGCAGGTAGAGCCACAGGCTCAGGCCCAGCGCCAGCAGGCCCAGCATCCAGGCCAGCGGCTGCCAGGCCCTGCGCCGGCCCAGGCGCGGGTCCACGCGCAGGCCGGGCAGCAGCAGGCCGGCGTGCAGGGCCAGGGCCGGCAGCAGCACTAGCTCGGTCTCCCAGTGGTTGGCCAGTCCCAATCCCAGCGCCAGCGCCAAGAGCAGCGCCCAGCGCGACTTGAGCAGGCGCAGGCGGCTGCCTTGCGGCTGTTGGCGCAAGCTGGCCGCGTCCTCCTCCCAGAGCTGGGTGAGCAGCAGGGCCAGCGCCATCAGCGCGGCCTGCAGGGTGTAGATGCCGCCCTTGGAGGAGAGGCTCTGGCTGAAGAAGGTGCGACCCAGGCCCAGCCACAGGCCGCCGCTCAAGGCCGCGGCCATGGGCAGCAGCCAGGCCAGCGGCTCGCTGCTGCGCGGCGCGGCAGGCAGGCCCGGCAGCGCGCGCAGGCCTGCGCCGCGGCTCAAGAGCAGGTGGATGCAGGCGGCCAGCAGGCCGCAGGCCAGGCTGGCCCACAGCGCTGCCAGCGCATTGCAGGCCAGGCCCGGGTTGCCGGGCAGGGCCAGCACCGCCAGGCGGCTGGTCAGGCTGGCCAGGGGATAGCCCGGCGGATGCTGGATGCCCAGGGTGGCGGCGCAGGCCGCGGTCTCGGGCGAGTCATCGGCATTGAACACCGGGTTCAGGCTGGGGAGCGCGGCGGCGGCCATGGCGCAAAAGGCCAGGGCTCCCGCCAGCCAGGCTCTGCGCTGCTCTGGGCTCATGGCATCAGCGGGTGAGGGAGAGGATCTTGAGCGCGGTGGGGTCGTCGGGCTTGTAGTCCAGGCAGCGCTGGGCGTAGCTGCGGGCCTCGGCCTTGTCGCCCTTGCGCAGCCAGGTGATGGCCATGCTGTTGATGGCCGCGATGCTGCCGGGCTCGTTCTCCAGCGCGCGCCGCAGCACGGCGATGGCCTCGTCCAGCCGGTTCAGGTTGCCCAGGCAGGCGGCCTGGTTCTCCAGCATCACCTGCAGGGCGGCCCCGCAGGCCTCGCCCTGCTGGTAGGTCTTGAGCGCCTCCGCATACTCCTTCTGCTGGTAGCGGCAGGCGCCCAGCGGCTCATAGACCGCGGTGAAGTTGGGCTGCTGCGCCTCCACCGGCTCCATCACCTCCTCGGCCTGCTTGAGCTGGCTGAGCTCCAAGAAGGCGCGGCCCAGGCGCACGCGCACCTCGGCGTTCCAGGGGTCCAGCTTGAGCACCTCATTCCACTCCACCGTGGCCTGCAGGGTGTAGTACTGGCGGGCATAGGCCAGCGCGCGCTGGTTCATGATCCTGTCGTTGCGCGGCTGCAGGGATAGGGCCTTGTTGAGGCGCGACTCCGCGTCGCGGAAGTTGCCGGCCTGCACCTCGGCCGCGCCCTCCCAGAGCAGGCGGTCAGGGATGAAGCTCAGGCAGGCCCAGGCCGCCATGCCCAGGGCCAGGGCCGCGGCCAGGCCGAAGCCCAGCCAGCGCAGGAAGGCGCGGCGCCGCTTAAGAGCCAGGCTGGCCTCCGCGGGCAGCGCCTCCGCCGCCATCGCTTCGGGAAGGATGGCCTCGCGCAGGGCCAGGGCTGCCAGGGCCCAGGCCGTCATCTGGGTGGGCAGGATGAGGAAGGGGAAATTGAAGAGGCCGTGCACCTCCAGCGCCGCCAGCCCTGCCAGGCTGCCCACGGCCAGGCCGCGGCTAAGGCCTTCGGCAGGCAAGCGGCGCAGGATGATGGAGAAGAAGCCCGCTTCCAGGGCCAGCAGCAGCAGCGCGGCCATGAAGCCGCCCTCAGCCGCCATCTGCACCCAGTCGTTGTGGCTGTGCTCGCTGATGATGTAGGGGAAGTCCTTGATGCGGTCCTTGGGGATGGCGCTGGCCTGCACGCTGGGGAAATAGATGCGGAAGTTGCCCGGGCCCACGCCCAGCAGGGGGTGCTGGCCGGCCATGGCCATGCTGCAGCGCGCCAGGTAGCTGCGCTCAAAGGCAGACTGCCCGCCGCCCTTGAAGACCTCGCTGCCGCGCAGCAGGTTGGCGCGGGTCACATCCGCCACCCGCACCAGGGGCCGCAGGCTGGGCCGGCCCAGGGCCTGGGCGCGCAGGCTCGAGACGCTGGCCAGCAGCACCAGGCCGGCGAGCAGGGCCAGGAGCCCGAGGCTGACCGAGAGGATCCAGCGCTTGCGCGCTTGCCATGCGGGCTTGAGCGCAGCTCGCTGAAGATAGAGCACCAGGCCCAGGCCCAGGCCAGCGCCCAGCTGGGCGCCGCGGGTGGCTGAGCTGAACAGGCCCAGGCCCAGCACCAGCACCAGCAGCCAGGCCCAGGTGGCGCCCGGCTCCAGGGCCAGGGCCAGGGCCAGCGGCAGCAGCAGGGCCATGTGGCCGCCGAAGAAGTTGGGGTTGCCCAGGGTGCTCGATCCGCGGGCGTCGAAGTTGGCGTTCCAGTTCAGGAAGTCCCAGCCCAGGCTCTGCGCCAGGCCATAGGCTGCCATCAGCAGGCCGGCCAGCAGGATGGCGGCGCGCAGGCGGCCGCGCTGGGACGCGTCCTTGCCCGCGCGCCAGGCCGCGGCAAAGGCCAGCGGGTAGCTCAGCCATTCCAGCAGCACGTTCATGGCCAGGTCCTTGCGCAGGCTCAAGGCCCCGCTCAAGGCCAGCCATGCGAACAAGGCGGCGCCCAGCCAGGCCAGGGGCCGCAGGCGCCGCTCGCGCCACACCCCCTCGTCAGGCCAGGCCAGGCAGGCCAGGGCGAAGGCCAGCGGCGCCAGGGTGCGCACCAGGGCCGATTCGCTGGTCCAGAAGATGTTCTGGCATTGGGGGTAGAAGAGCAGCGGGCTCAAGGCCAGCGCCGCGGAAAGGCTGAGCAGGGCCAGGTTCTGGGGCTTGGGTCTCATTCGGGCCTCTTCAGGTCGAAGTCAGTCAAAGTGAAGCGCAGGTCGCGCACCGCCTCGCGGCCCAGCGCGGCAGCCAGGCGGGCCAGCAATTGCGGCTTCATCATGGTGAGCTGCTGCATCCAGGCCGGGCTCTTCACGGCCACGGTCAGGCAGCCCTGGCGGAAGCGCAGGGGCCGGGTCTTGGCTGCCAGCGCATCGCCCACCACCGCCTCCCAATGGCGGTGGATGTCCAATCCCGTGCCCTGGTCAAGCACGCCCAGGCGCGCCAGCTTGGGGCTGGCCTCGATGATGTCCCTGATGGAGAGGGTCTTCTCGCTGCGCTGCTGCTTGGCCATGGGGCTCCCTATCCTGCCTGCGCCAGCAGGCGGCCTTCTGAGACCTTGAGCACCTGGCCCGGGGCAAAGGGCAGGGCCTCGGCATGGGTGCTGGTGAGGAAGGTCTGCACCCGCTCATCCAGCAGGGCCAGCAGGGCGGCTTGCCTCCGGCCGTCCAGCTCGCTCAGCACATCGTCCAGCAGCAGCACCGGGTGCTCGCCCAGGGCCTGGCGCAGGTACTCCACCTCGGCCAGCTTGAGCGCCAGCGCCGTGGTGCGCTGCTGGCCCTGCGAGGCGAAGGCGCGCGCCAGCTTGCCGTCCAGGCTGAGCTCCAGGTCATCGCGGTGGGGCCCGGCCACGGTGAGGCCGCGGGCGGACTCTTCGCGGGCGGTCTCGGCGAGCCGGCGCAGGTAGAGCCGGCGCAGGTCCTCCACGCTGGGCAGGGCCTCGCCCGGGTTTAGGCTCAGCACGCTGCTGCGCAGGGACAGGCCCAGGGCCTCGCCCCGGCCAGCCACCTGGGCCTGGGCTTTGGCCGCCAGGGGCTCCAGGCTTCGCACGGCGCGCAGGCGCGCGCCCAAGAGCTCGGCACCGGCCGCGGCCAGGCCCTCGTCAAAGGCTTCCACCAGCGCGCGCGAGCCGCGGCCCTCCTCCGCCAAGGAGCGCAGGGCGGCGTTGCGCTGCTTGAGGGCCTGATGAAAGGCCTGGGCATGCTCCAAGTAGGCGGGGTGGGCCTGCGAGAGCAGCAGGTCCAGCCAGGTGCGTCGCGCCGCCGGGCCGGCCTGCACCAGGCCCAGGTCGGCCGGGGTGAAGAGCACAACGATCAGCTGGCCGAAGAGCTGGCTGCTCTTGCGCACGGCCTTGCCATTCAGCTTGAGGCCGCGCTTGCCCTCGCGCCTTAGCTCCAGCTCCAGCTCGCGCAGGCTGCCCGAGCCCTCGCGCCGCAGGGTGGCGGCCAGGCGTGATTGGTTTTGACCGTGCGCGATCATCTCGGGGTCGCTGGCGCCGCGCAGGCTCTTGGTGGTGGCCAGCAGGTAGATGCCCTCCACCGCATTGGTCTTGCCCTGGGCATTGGCGCCCAAGAGCAGGTTGGTGCGGGCATGCGGCTGCCAGTCCACTGCCTCCAGATTCCTGAACTGCCTGAGCTGAAGCCGGGTCAGCAGCATGCGAACCTTCCCATGGGGCTCCTTATCCAGAGCTTGTAGACCTTTGCAATAAGCCACGGACCAAGGGCGCGGCTTGTCTGAAGGCCTAAGAACCACAAGCCTAAAGCCAAAGAACGCCCTTTGCTGGCAAGTGCCTGCAAAAAAGTTGGTCGCAGCTTTTGAACAATCCTTTGGCCTTTGGTTCCAAGCTGTTCCACGTGGAACAGCTTGGCAAGGCCCCCTTTCCTGCCCGCCTTTGTTCCACGTGGAACAAGAGCTAGCGCAGGGGCTTGTTCTTGGGCATGCCGTTGGCGCGCGGGTAGGCCGGCGGAGTGTCCGCGGTCTTGCGCACCAGCACCAGGCAGCGCGCCTCGCCGCCCTGCAGGGCATAGGGGACCCGCGCTTCCACCTGGGCGCCCAGCACTTGCAGGGCTTTGGCGGCTTGGGCGATCTCTTCTTCGGCTTTGGGGCCCTTCATCGCCACCAGCAGCCCCTGGCGCTTGAGCAGGGGCAGGCCCAGCTCCAAGATCTCGGCCAAGCTGCCCACGGCTTTGAAGAAGACCGCTTCGGCCTTGCCGCGCCAGGCCGGGTCATGGCCCAGGTCCTCGGCCCGGCGGGCCAGCACCTGCACCTGCTCTTGCAGCGAGAAGGCGCGCACCGCCTCTTCCAAGAAACCGGCCTTTTTTTGCGTGGCTTCCACCAAAACCACTTTTTGGCCAGGCCGGGCCAGGGCCAGGGCCATGCCCGGCAGGCCGCCGCCGCTGCCCACGTCCAGCCACAGCCCGCCAGGCTTGAGCGCGGGCAGGCTCAAGGGCGCCAGGCTGTCGACAAGGTGTTTATGCAGGGCCTCTTGCGGGTCAATGATGCTGGTGAGGTTCAGGTGCTGATTGGCCTGCAGCAGAGTGTCCCTATAGCTCAGCAGGCGCTGGGCCTGCTCCTCGCTCAGGGCCACTCCCAGGCGTTCACAGGCTGTGCGCAAGGCTTGCATCATGGCTTGGCTTCTTCCCTTCTCCGGCTTTCGGCATCCAAGGCCACCCGCAGCACGGCCACATCGGCCGGGCTCACCCCGCTGATGCGGCCGGCTTGGCCCAGGGAATGGGGCCGCAGGCGGCCTAGCTTCTCGCGCGCCTCGCGCGAGAGCCCCGGCACCTGGGCGTAGTCCAGGCCTTCGGGCAGCCGCCGCGCCTCCAGGCCCTGCATCAGCGCCACTTGCCGCTCTTGGCGGGCGATGTAGCCCTCATACTTGATCTCCGATTCCACGGCCTCGGCCAGTCCCGGGGCCAGCTCCCTGCCGGCCCCAGCCTGCAGGGCCCGCAGGTGCCGGTGCTTCAGCTCCGGCCGCTTGAGCAGGCCGGCCAGGGTGGAGGGCTGCACCAGGGGCGCGGAGCCCAGCCCGGCCAGGGCCGCGTCCAGCCCGGGGCTGGGGCTGAGCGCGCTGGCCTTGAGGCGCGCCAGCTCGCCCTCCAGCTGGGAGCGCCGCGCGAGCATGGCCTGGTGCTGGGCCGAGCCCACCAGGCCCAGCGCATGCCCCAGGCCCATCAGCCTCAGGTCGGCATTGTCGCTGCGCAGGCGCAGGCGGTGCTCGGCCATGGAGGTGAAGAGCCGGTAGGGCTCGCGGGTGCCCTTGGTCACCAAGTCGTCGATCATCACGCCGATGAAGGCCTGGTCGCGGCCCAGCACCAGGGCCGGCTGCTTGCTCAGGCTCAGGTGGATGTTGATCCCGGCCATCAGGCCCTGGGCCGCGGCCTCTTCGTAGCCCGAGGTGCCGTTGATCTGGCCGGCCAGGTACAGGCCGCGCAGCTGCCGGGATTCGAGGCCGGCTGTGATCTGGGTGGGCGGCACAAAATCATACTCCACGGCATAGCCGGGCCGCATGATCATAACCTGTTCAAAACCTGGGAGTGTCCTCAGGAAGGCCAGCTGATCCGGCTCGGGCAGCGATGTCGACAAGCCGTTGAGATAAGTCTCCACCGTGTCCCGGCCCTCAGGCTCCAGAAAGACCTGGTGGCTGGCCTTTTCCGGAAAGCGCATGACCTTGTCTTCAATGGAGGGGCAATATCTTGGGCCTATGCCCTGGATGACCCCATTGTATAGGGGTGAGCGGCCAATGGCGGCTCGGATGCAGTCGTGGGTCTTGGCATTGGTGTTGATGCTGTAACAGAGCACTTGTGGCTGGGTGATGCGGGCTGTGGAAAAGCTGAAGGGCTGGGGCTCAAGGTCGCCTGCCTGCACCGTCATAGCGCTCAAGTCCAGGCTGCGGCGGTCCACCCGCGGGTTGGTGCCGGTCTTGAGCCGGCCCAGCTCAAAGCCCAGCTCTTGCAGGCTTTGCGACAGGCCCTGGGCAGCCGGCTCGCCCGCGCGGCCGGCCGCAATGCGCTGGCCGCCGATGTGGATGAGCCCGCGCAGGAAGGTGCCGGTGGTCAAGAGCACGGCGCGGCCGCGCAGCTCCATGCCTTGGGTGGTCCTCACGCCCAGCACGGACTTCCCTTCCCTGTCCACCAGCAGGCTCTCCGCTTGCGCCTGCTTCAGCTCCAGGCCGGGCGTGGACTCCAGCACGCGCTTCATGCGGCGCTGGTAGGCCCATTTGTCGCACTGCGCCCGCGGCGCGCGCACGGCCGGGCCGCGCGAGGCGTTGAGCTGCTTGAACTGGATGCCGGCCTCGTCCGCGGCCTTGGCCATCTCGCCGCCCAAGGCATCGATCTCGCGCACCAGCTGGCCCTTGGCCAGGCCGCCGATGGCCGGGTTGCAGCTCATCTGGGCCACCGAGTCCAGGCTCAGGGTGAGCACCAGCACATGGCGGCCCAGGCGCGCGCAGGCCAGCGCCGCCTCGCAGCCGGCATGGCCGGCTCCCACCACGATCAGGTCATAGATGTCTGCAACAGGGCTCACAGGGCACACGAAGGCTATTTTAATGCCAGCATACCATCCTTTCATCATAGCACGCGGGTCAAGGCTTGGGCCGGGCAGAAAGGGGGGGCCGGGCAAAAAAAAAGCCGCCCCCGTGCGGGGGGCGGCGGGCGCTGCTGGCGTTGGCGAGGCGCTCATTCGTAGCTGCAGACGTACTCGCAGATGCCGTTGTCCACCACGATGTCGAAGCTGGAATGGCTGGGGACCTTGAAGGCCTGGCCGCTGGTGTAATGGATGAATTCCTTCTCGCCCTTGAGCTTCACCCGGCAGGTGCCAGCCACCAGGGCCATGGTCTCGGCCGCGGCGGTGCTGAAGTTGAAGCTGCCCTCGTAGATGAGGCCCAGGGTCTTCCGGGTGCCATCTTTGAAGAGCAGGGTGTGGGAGATGGCGCGGCCCCCGAAGTAGATGTTGGCTTTGACGGGCACGGCGACGTTCTCGAATTTCTCAGGGATGCTGGCGGGCATGGGAACCTCCGTTGGGGTGATGGCTGGGATTTTAACCCGGGCCGCTGGCAGGGAAAAGAAGATATTGGTTGCCATCCGCTCCCCTTTTTTTCTATAATCCCACCCCCAAGCCCTGTGGTATCATCCATGGGACGCGCACCCTTAGCTCAGCTGGATAGAGCGTCTGGCTACGAACCAGAAGGCCGGGAGTTCGAATCTCTCAGGGTGCACCACTTTCGAAGCCCTTCGGCGCCATGCCTCGGGCTTTTCTATTTAGGGCAATAGGCCATGCCCAACCTCAAGCCGGGCGCGGAAGCGCGCTTGATGCGCCGGGCCCTGCGCCTGGCAGCCAAGGCTGCGGCGCTGGGCGAGGTGCCGGTGGGGGCCCTGCTCATCCAGGGGCCGCTGGACATCCCGCGGCCTTGCGTGCTGGCTCAGGCGCACAATGTGACCGAGGGGCGCTTTGACCCCACGGGCCACGCCGAGATGCAGGTGCTCCAGCGGGCGGCCAAGCGGCTCAAGCGCTGGCGCCTGAGCGACTGCACCTTGCTGGTCACTCTGGAGCCTTGCGCCATGTGCGCGGGCGCCGCGGTGTGGGCCCGGGTGGGGCGAATCGTCTACGGCGCCGCGGATCCCAAGGCCGGCGCCTGCGGCAGCGTGCTGCAGGTCGCTGGGCATCCTAAGCTCAACCATCGCCCGCAGATCCAGGGCGGGGTGCTTGAGGGGGAGTGCGGCCAGCTGCTCCGTGAATTCTTCAAGGCGCGAAGAGGGAAGACTTTGAAAAGCTGAGAGTCCGATGGGCCTAATACCACGGCCGCCGGCCCTGGCCCCCTGTCCTGAATTGGCCAGGGGGCCGAGGACTGCCGCTGGCTGGAGGCCAGCGGCCTCGGAGAGGTGGCCGAGTGGTTGAAGGCAACGGTCTCGAAAACCGTCATACTCGAAAGGGTATCGAGAGTTCGAATCTCTCCCTCTCCGCCAGTTCCCGTCCCTATTTGTTGGGATGACAGATAGGGGACTGCCCCGACGAAGCCTTGGCGGAGTCGGGCGCACGCATGGAAGCAAAACCCCCTGGGTTCCCAAGCCCGGGGAAGGTAGAAAAGCTGAAGCCTTATCCGCTGGGGATGCCCCGGCTGGAGGCTGAGGCGTTCGGGGCTGTAGCTCAGTTGGGAGAGCGCGTCGTTCGCAACGACGAGGTCAGCGGTTCGATCCCGCTCAGCTCCACCATTCAAAAGCGGGAGTCCCTCGAGGCTCCCGCTTTTTTTGTCAAGGTGCCATGAAGATCAAGCAGCTCTTCAACTCAGGCCGGCCCCTGCGCAGCTTCGAGGTCTTCCCGCCCAAGCGGGACGGCGAGCTGGAGCCCTTGTTCCAGGCCATCGCAGCGGTGAAGGCCCTCAAGCCGGACTTCATCTCCGTCACCTATGGCGCGGGCGGCAGCAACCGGGGCATGGCCTTTGAGGTGGCCAGCCGGCTCAAGCGCGCGGGCGTGGAGCCCTTGGTGCACCTCACCTGCGTGGGGCACAGCTCCAGGCAGGTGGCCGAGGTGCTGGACCAGCTAGCGGCCGCGGGCATAGAGAACATCCTGGCCCTGCGCGGAGACCCGCCCAAGGGCGAGGCGGCCTTCACCCAGGCGCCGGGCGGCTTCAAGAACGCGGGCGAGCTGGTGCGCTTCATCCGCTCGCGCTGGGGCTTCTGCGTGGGCGTGGCCGGCTATCCCGAGACCCATCCCGAGGCAGCGAGCGCCCAGGCGGACATGGATGCGCTCAAGTGGAAGGTGGAGGGCGGGGCCGACTTTGTCACCACCCAGCTCTTCTTTGACAATGCCCTGTACTTCGACTATGCGCGGCGCGCGCGGGCCGCCGGCGTGCAGGTGCCCATCATCCCGGGCGTGATGCCGGTCTTCGACGTCAAGGGCTTGGCCCGCTACGCCAGCTTCGGCACCCGCGTGCCCGAGGCCCTGCGCCAGCAGGTGATGGCTTGCGGCGAGGCGCCGGGCGCGGCCGCCGCGCCCGGGCTGGCCTGGGCCGTGGAGCAATGCCGCGGCCTGCTGCAAGGCGGGGCGCCGGGCATCCACCTCTACATGATGAACAAGGCCGCCACGGCCCTGGCCCTTTACCAGGCCCTGGGCTGAGCGTGGAGGGCGCGCCGCAGAGCATCCGCCTGCAGAAGGCCATCGCCGACCGCGGGCTGGCCTCGCGCCGCAAGGCTGAGGAGCTGATCGTGGCCGGCAAGGTCAAGGTCAACGGCCAGGTGGTGACCGAGCTGGGCACCAAGGTGGACCCGGCCAAGGATGTGCTGGTGGTGGACGGCCTGGCCCTGGCCACGCTCAAGGCCAGCCAGGTGGTGCTGCTGCTCAACAAGCCCACGGGCTACGCCACCACCCGCGACAAGGCCGAGGGCAGCATCGTCATGCAGCTCATCTCGCGCCATCCCCAGGCGGCTGAGCTCAACCCGGTGGGCCGGCTGGACCGCGACTCGCGCGGCCTGCTGCTGTTCACCAACGACGGCCTCTTGCATTACGCCCTGATGGACCCGGCCCGGCACCTGGAGAAGGAATACGAGGTGCGCGTGGGCCCGGCGGTGAATGCCGGCCAGCTCAAGAAGATGGCCCAGGGCCTGGCCATCGACGGGGTGATGACCAAGCCCTGCAAGGTGGAGCCTATGGGCGAGGACGGCTTCCGCATCACGCTGACCGAGGGCCGCAACCGGCAGATCCGCAAGATGGCGGCCAAGGTGGGCCTCACCGTGCTGGACCTGAAGCGCGTGCGCCAGGGGCCGGTGGTGCTCGCTGGCCTGCCTGAGGGCCGCTTCCGCGAGCTGGCGCCCTCTGAGGTGGCCGCGCTCTCGGCTGCCATCAAGCGGGCAGGGAAGGCGAGCCAGTGAGCCCGGACCCGCAGGCCGCCCTGGCTGTGCTGCGCGCCCTGCGCGCCGCGGGCCACACCACCTACTTCGCGGGCGGCTGCGTGCGCGACTCCTTGCTGGGCCGCCCGCCCAAGGACTATGACCTGGCCACCAGCGCCCGTCCCGAGCAGGTGCGGGCGCTCTTTGCGCGCACCGAGGCCGTGGGCGCGGCCTTTGGCGTGGTGCTGGTGCTGGAGCAGGGCCAGGCCGTGGAGGTGGCCACCTTTCGCGATGACGGCGCTTATAGCGACGGCCGGCGGCCGGATGAGGTGCGCTTCAGCACTCCAGAGCGCGATGCCCAGCGCCGCGACTTCACGGTCAACGGGATGTTCCAAGACCCGGAGAGCGGGCAGGTGCTGGATTTTGTGGGCGGCTCAGCGGACCTGGATGCCCGGCTGCTGAGGGCCATTGGCGAGCCGGAGCGCCGCTTTCAGGAGGACCGGCTGCGCGTGCTGCGCGCCGTGCGCTTGGCCGCGGAGCTGGGCTTTGAGATAGAGCCGCGCACAGCCCGTGCGATCAAGGCCTTCGCACCCCGGCTGCAGGGCTTGGCTTGGGAGCGGGTGGCCGCGGAGCTGACCCGGCTGCTGCTCTGCCCGGGCCGCGGCCGCGGCATGGCCCTGCTCATGCAGCTGGGCCTGGCCGAGGCGCTGCTCCCTGAGCTCATGGCCCTGCAGGGCTGCGAACAGCCCCCGCAGTTCCATCCTGAGGGCGATGTTTGGGCGCATACGCTGCTGGCGCTGGATGCGCTCAAGAGCCCAAGCCCGGCCCTGGCCTGGGCCACCCTGCTGCATGACATCGGCAAGCCCGCCTGCTTCAGCCACCTGCCGGGCGACCGCATCCGCTTCAACCGCCACGAGGCCGTGGGCGCGGACATGGCCGAGGCCCTCTGCCGCCGCCTGCGCCTGAGCCAGGAGCTTTCCGCCGGCATCTGCGCCCTGGTGCGCGACCACCTGCTGGTGGGCCACGCCGACCGCCTGCGCGAGGCCAAGCTCAAGCGCCTGCTCCGGCGGCCCGACTTGGCTGAGCTCTTGGAGCTGCATCGCGCGGACTGCCTGGCCAGCCATGGCGACCTGAGCATGCTGGGCTTCTGCAAGGCCAAGCTGGGCGAGTTTGAGGCTCAGGGCAGGGAAGCGGTGCTTCAACCCAAGCCCTTGCTCACGGGCCATGACCTCATCGGCCTGGGCTTGAAGCCAGGCCCCTGGTTCGGCAAGATCCTTGGCCAGCTTGAGGACGAGCAGCTGGAAGGCCGCATCCAAGACCGCGAAGCAGCTCTGACCTGGGTTCAAAGGCAAGCAGCAAAAGAGAATGGCAAAATAGATGTAGGATGATTTCCGCCACGCATCAATTTCACTCATTTGCGCGTTTGCTAAAACATTGCTGGACAAGTCGCTGAGATGAAACTAAAATAAATCATGTTTTACTGCTATAATCCAATTTCAGCACCGAATTAAGCAAAGGTTTTTGTGCAAATCAAGCATTATAATATAGATGCCGCTTATGCAGGCGTCTTGGCCCAAGAGCCGGCGTATCGCGATACCACTGTGGCCAAGCTGCATGTCCTCCCTATGCCCAAGACCCTTTTGGCCGGCATTGTGGAGAACATCGGCGCGGGCTTGACCCTGGTGAGCGATGAGCCCATTGCCATGGATGCCTTTCTGGTGGCAGACATCACGGTGCAGGGGATCTCGCGGCCCATGAGGGCGCTCTGCCAGGTGGTGCGCAGCGATGCGGACACCGGCAAAGTGGTGGACCGCACCATCCAGACCTACAAGAGCAGCCTCAAGGTGCTGGCCATCAACAAGGATGACATCAAGCGCATCGAGAATGACATCATCGAGTCCAAGATCAGCAAGGAGAGCTCCAAATAGGGAGAACCGCCATCTGAAAACCTTTGATTTTCGGCCCCTGGGGGGGTATGATAGGCCTGATATCCAAGAATCCTTTTGGAATCAGGCTTTTTTATTTTTTATCCCCCTCAGCCAACAGGCTGCCCACAAGCTGTTTTGAGCAACCCTTCCTAAAGAGAAAAATGGCTAAACCCGAAGAAAAGAAGAACGCGGATTATGGAGCAGGCCAGATCACGGTGCTTGAGGGCCTGGAAGCTGTCCGCAAGCGGCCTGGCATGTACATCGGCCCCACCAATGAGTACGGGCTCCATCACATGATCTGGGAGGTGGTGGACAACAGCGTGGATGAGGCCATGGCCGGCTACTGCAACACCATTGAGGTGGTGCTGCATGCCGACAACTCGGTGACGGTCACCGACAACGGCCGCGGCATCCCGGTGGAGTACCACAAGCAGCAGAAGAAGTCGGCCCTGGAAGTGGTGATGACCGTGCTGCACGCCGGCGGCAAGTTCGACCATGAGAGCTACAAGGTCTCGGGCGGCCTGCACGGGGTGGGCGTGAGCGTGGTCAACGCGCTCTCCGAATGGCTGGAGGTGGAGGTGCGCCGCGAGGGCAAGGTGCACACCCAGCGCTATGAGCGCGGCGCGGCCATGGGCCCGGTGAAGAGCTTTGGCGAGTCGAAGAAGACCGGCACCAAGATCACCTTCAAGCCCGACAAGGCCGTGTTCTCTGTCCTCGATTTCAATGCCGACACGGTGGCCAACCGCCTGCGCGAGCGCGCCTTCCTCAACAAGGGCCTCACGGTCAAGTTCCGCGACGAGCGCGGCAAGGAGCCCAAGGAGCAGGTCTTCGTCTTCGAGGGCGGCATCGCGGCCTTCATCAAGCACCTGGGCAAGACCAAGAACGTGCTGCACGCCACGCCCATCACCATCGAGAAGGAGAAGGACGGGGTGATGGTGGAGGTGGCCATGCAGTACAACGACGGCTACGCCGAGAACATCTTCACCTTCGTCAACAACATCAACACCACCGACGGCGGCAGCCACCTGGTGGGCTTCAAGAGCGCGCTCACCCGCGCCGCCAACAAGTTCGCCCGCGGCTCGGGCATGATCAAGAGCGAGAAGATGAGCCTGGAGAGCGATGACGTGCGCGAGGGGCTCATCGCGGTGGTCAGCTGCAAGGTGCCCGACCCGCAGTTCGACAGCCAGACCAAGGGCAAGCTGGTGAACCCCGAGGTGAAGGACATCGTGCAGAGCGTGGTCTATGACCACCTGTGCGGCTTCTTTGAGGAGAACGCCCCGCTCGCCCGCAAGATCATCGACAAGGCGGTCACCGCCGCCGAGGCCCGCGAGGCCGCGCGCAAGGCCAGGGAGCTGACCCGGCGCAAGGGGGCCCTGGAGGGCCTGAGCCTGCCCGGCAAGCTGGCCGACTGCAGCGAGAGCGACGCCGCCATGTGCGAGCTGTACCTGGTGGAGGGCGACTCGGCCGGCGGCAGCGCCAAGCAGGGCCGCGACCGGCGCTTCCAGGCCATCTTGCCGCTCAAGGGCAAGATCCTCAATGTGGAGCGGGCGCGCATCGACAAGCTGCTCTCCAATGAGGAGATCCGCAGCATGATCACGGCCATGGGCACCGGCATCGGCGAGAGCGAGTTCAACTTGGACAAGGCCCGCTACCACAAGATCGTCATCATGACCGATGCCGACGTGGACGGGGCCCACATCCGCACCCTGCTTCTCACCTTCTTCTACCGCCACATGAAGCCCCTGCTGGAGAAGGGCTACGTCTACATCGCCCAGCCCCCGCTCTTCAAGGTGAAGCGCGGCAAGAAAGAGGTCTATGTGCAGGCCGAGCGCGACATGGACAAGAACCTCTTCGACCAGGGCACCGATGGCGCGCGCCTGGTGCGGATCAACAAGGGCAAGGACGGCGCCAGCTACAGCGGCCAGGTCTTCCGCGAGCTGGTGGACGACCTGACCGCCATCGAGGCGCTGGCCAGCCGGCTCAACCGGGCCATGGACTTGCGCACCTTCCTGGAGCTGAGGCGCAAGGACGGCAAGAAGATGCCGCTCTACGAGGTTCCCACCTCTGGCGGCGTGCTCTACGCCTACAGCGACCAGGAGCTGGAGAGCGTGGTGGCCAAGGTCAAGAAGACCCGCACCCAGTTCAAGAAGGAGAAGCGGGAGGACGACGACCTCTTCGGCGAGCTGGTGAAGAACCCGCCCCCCGAGACCGACGAGCCCGAGGTGGTCGAGCTGGCCGCCATGGGCGAGCTGCGCGATGTGGAGGAGGTGCTCAAGCGCCTGGAGAAGAAGGGCTTCTCCATGGATGACTGCCTGCAGGACGAGGACGAGAACAAGGGCGCCCCGGTCAAGCAGAAGCCGCTCTTCCGCCTGGAGACAGAGAAGAAGCCCTTTGAGCTCTACAGCATCCGCGAGGTGGTGGACAAGGTGAAGGCGCTGGGCAAGGAGGGCATGAACATCCAGCGTTACAAGGGCCTGGGCGAGATGAACCCCAGCCAGCTCTGGGAGACCACCATGGACCCCGCCCGGCGCACCCTGCTGCAGGTGAAGCTGGAGGACGCCGTGGAGGCGGACCAGATCTTCAGCGTGCTGATGGGCGACCAGGTGGAGCCGCGCCGCATCTTCATCCAGGAGCATGCGCCCGAAGTGCGCAACCTGGACATCTAAGGGTCAGGAGAATCATGCTGGAACTGAGATTTGTGCGGGAGAACCTGGAAGCCGTGGCCGCGGGCTTGAAGCGCCGCGGCCTGGACTTTGACGTGGCCGGCTTCAGGGCCATTGAAGAGAGCCGCCGCAGGTTCATCACCGAGGCTGAGTCCGCCAAAGCGGAGAAGAACAAGCTCTCGGAGCAGATCGGCGCGCTCAAGAAGGCCAAGCAGGATGCCAGCGCGCTGATGGAGCAGGTGCGGGCCCTGGGCGAGCGCATCAGCGCGGCCGAGGCCCAGGCCAAGAGCTTTGACGAGCAGATGCTGGCCGTGCTGCAGCGCACGCCCAACCTGCCGGCCGCGGACGTGCCCGATGGCCTGAGCGCCGAGCAGAATGTGCAAGTGCGCAGCTGGGGCGAGATCCCCAAGCTCGGCTTCAAGCCCAAGCCGCACTGGGAGCTGGGCGAGGCCCTGGGCATCCTCGACTTTGAGCGGGCCGCCAAGCTGACCGGCGCGCGCTTCACGGTCTATCGCGGCGCGGGCGCGCGGCTGGAGCGGGCCCTCATCCAGTTCATGCTCAACACCCAGACCGAGAAGAACGGCTATCTGGAGCATTGGACGCCCCTGATGGTCAATGAGCAGAGCCTCTTCGGCACGGGCCAGCTGCCCAAGTTCGAGGAGGACCTCTTCCGCCTGCGCGAGGGCTATTACCTGATCCCCACGGCCGAGGTGCCGCTGACCAACCTGCACCGCGACGAGACCCTGGACGAGGCTAAGCTTCCGCTCAAGTACTGCGCCTACACGCCCTGCTTCCGCGCCGAGGCGGGCGCCTATGGCAAGGACATCAAGGGCATGGTGCGCCAGCACCAGTTCAACAAGGTGGAGCTGGTCAAGTTCACCACGCCTGAGACCAGCGAATCTGAGCATCAGAAGCTGGTCAAGGATGCCGAGGGCATCTTGGAGGCCCTGGGCCTGCCCTACCGCACCATGCTGCTCTGCGCCGGTGACCAGGGCTTTGGCGCGGCCAAATGCTATGACCTGGAGGTCTTCTGCGCCGGCCAGGAGAAGCAGTGGTGGGAATGCTCCTCCTGCAGCAACTTCGGCGACTTCCAGGCCCGGCGCGCCAGCATCAAGTACAAGGCCAAGGACGGCAAGAAGGCCCTGGTGCACACCCTGAATGGCAGCGGCCTGGCCACCAGCCGGGTGCTGCCCGCCATCCTTGAGAACTACCAGCAGGCCGACGGCAGCGTGGCGGTGCCCGAGGCCCTGCGGCCCTACATGGGCGGCTTGGACATCATCCGCCGCCAGGCCTGACACTCTCTTTGGAGCCGACATGGCAGAGACTGCCAACAACAAGGCCGGGGCCAAGCCCCGCAAGCGCGCCGGGCTCTACACCGTGCTGGGCGGCATCGCGGCCCTCATCGCCGGCTACGCCTGCCTGGGCCTGGGCAGCATCACCGTGGCGCCGGCGCTCATCATCGGCGCCTTCGCGGTGATGGCCATCGGGATCTATCTCGGCTGGGATTAGCCGGCAATAGGGCCGGCAAGGAGCGGGAGCAGAGGGGCGCATGGCAGCAAAGCCAGCATTGGAGGTGGAGGGGCGGGTGCAGTGCCTGTCCTGCCACCATTACATCCCGAGCGATGCGCTGGCTTGCGAGTATTGCGGGGCCATGCAAGCCGAGGCCTTGAGCGCGCGGCGCAAGGCCGGCACGCATGCCTCCCGCGCCAAGCATGATGAGCGGGACGAATGGCGCGCGACCATGGAAGCCTTTGAGGAGGAGGCCGCGGCCATCCCCTTTGGCCAGCGCCGGCGCATGCAGGCCGCGGCCTGGCTGCTCAGCGACCATGATGTGGGCCTGGTGCTCTCAGGCCTGGGCGCGCTGCTGCTGGGGCTGGCGCTGGGCCAGGCGGGCCGCCAGCTGCTGGCGGCCCAATGCGCCAGCCTGGCCTGGTGCCGCGGCGCCTTTTGGGCCGGCCTGGCCCTGGGCAGCTTCTTCAGCTACGGCGCCTGGGCCAAGGGCGTGGGCTGGCTGCGCGGCTACCTCTTGGGCCAGCTCAACGGAAAGAAGGAGTTCCTCATCGACCAGGCCCGGCGGCTGAAGCGGCTGGAAGAGCATCAAGCCCGTCATAGCCCGGCCAAGCATCACAGAAAGCCCATCCCCAAACGGATCAGCCCTCATCAGGAGCCTTGATTGCACGCCTACAGAACGCACAACTGCAGCCAGCTGCGCCAGGAGCATGTCGGCCAGAGCGTCCGCCTCTCCGGCTGGGTCAACCGCAAGCGCGACCACGGCCAGCTGCTCTTCATCGACCTGCGCGACCATTACGGCCTGACCCAGGTGGTCATCCAGCCCGAGGCCAGCTTCTTTGACCTGGCCACCCATGTGCGGCCCGAGTCGGTGATCACCATCACCGGAGAGGTGGTGGCCCGCTCTGCCGAGACCGTCAACGCCAAGATGCCCACCGGCGCCATCGAGGTGGTGGCCAAGGAGTTCGTGGTGCAGTCCTCGGCCGAGGTGCTGCCCTTCCAGGTCTGCGAGGAGGACGGCACCGGCGAGTCCCCGCGCCTGACCTACCGCTTCTTGGACCTGCGGCGCGAGCGCATCCACAGCAACATCATGCTGCGCAGCCGCATCATCAGCTCCATCCGCCGCCGCATGACCGACATGGGCTTCGGCGAGTTCCAGACCCCCATCCTCACCAGCAGTAGCCCCGAGGGCGCCCGCGACTACATCGTGCCCAGCCGCGTGCACCCCGGCCAGTTCTACGCCCTGCCCCAGGCGCCGCAGCAGTTCAAGCAGCTGCTCATGGTCTCGGGCTTTGACCGCTACTTCCAGATCGCGCCCTGCTTCCGCGATGAGGACGCGCGCGCCGACCGCAGCCCCGGCGAGTTCTACCAGCTGGACATCGAGATGAGCTTCATCACCCAGGAGGACATCTTCGCCGCCCTGGAGGCCCTGCTGCCGCCGCTCTTCGCCGAGTTCAGCGAATGGAAGGCCACGCCCGCGCCCTTCCCGCGCATCCCCTACCGCGAGGCCATGCTCAAGTACGGCAGCGACAAGCCGGACCTGCGCAACCCCCTGCAGTTCCAGGAGGGAACGGCCCTGGTCAAGCGCATGAGCCTGGCGCCCTTCCAGGAGGCCATCAAGGCCGGCGGCGTCGCCCGCGTGCTGCCCGTGCCCGGCGCGGCCGGCCAGAGCCGCAAGTTCTTCCAGGACCTGGACGATTTCATGAAGAAGCAGGGCGCGCCGGGCCTGGGCTACATCAGCTACAAGGACGGCGAGGCCAAGGGCCCGCTGCTCAAGTTCATGGACCCCGGGCTGCAGGCCGAGTTCAAGGCCCTGCCCGGCGTGGATGCGGCCAGCGGCGTCACCTTCTTCCTGGTCGGCGAGGCGGGCCAGGTGGCGGCCTGGGCCAATGCCCTGCGCACGCGCCTGGGCCAGGACCTGGGCCTGGTCAAGCCCGGCGAGTTCAAGTTCTGCTGGATCGTGGACTTCCCCATGTACGAGCAGGACCCGGAGACCGGCAAGGTCGTCTTCAGCCACAACCCCTTCAGCATGCCCCAGGGCGGCATGGAGGCGCTCAAGAACCGCCATCCCCTGGAGATCCTGGCCTATCAGTACGACATCGTGGTCAATGGGGTGGAGCTCTCCTCCGGCGCCATCCGCAACCACCTGCCCGAGGTGATGTACAAGGCCTTTGAGATCGCGGGCTACGGGCCCGAGGTGGTGGACCGCAAGTTCGGCGGCATGATCAAGGCCTTCAAGTTCGGCGCCCCGCCCCACGGCGGCATCGCCCCGGGCGTGGACCGCATGGTGATGCTCTTGGCGCAGGAGCCCAGCATCCGCGAGGTCATCGCCTTCCCCATGAACGCCGCGGCCCAGGACCTGCTGATGCAGGCGCCCAGCGAGGTGACCGAGAAGCAGCTGGAAGAGGTGCACATCCGCGTGGTGATGCCGAAGAAGTGAGGGCCCAGCATGGCTGAGCAAGACCCCCAAGAGACCGCGCTGGTCGAGCGCCTGGTGCAGAGGCTGCAGGCGCAGGCCGTCTTTGTGCTCGACCAGCCCAATGAGGACCCGGATGCGCTGCGGGCCTTTGACGTGGTGGTGGTCAGCGCCCAGCCCTGCCGGCGCGAGAGCCTGCGCCGCATGGTGGGCGAGCTGGAGATCTTGATGGCCGGCGCGGTGAGCCTGAGCGTCAACACCCCAGAGGAATTCGCCAAAGAGAGCCAGGTGACGGGCATGCGCTCCTACCGCGCGGTGAAGCACGGGCGCAAGCTCTGGCCCTTGTCATGACTTTCTCTGCCCTCTCATTCAAACGACTGAAGCCATGAAGCCCTCGCGCTCCAACCAGAACCTGCTCAACTATCTGCGGATGTACAAGCCGCTGGCTGCCAAGGTGGCGCTGGGCAACCTGTGCGCGCTGCTGCAGAGCCTGGCCCTGGTGCCCGTGCCCTGGATCATAGGCCGGGCCATTGACACGCGCCTGCCCCAGCATGACCAGGCCGGCTTGGAGCGGGATGGGCTCATCATCGTCGCTCTCTTCGCGGCCTGGCTGGGGCTCAGCCTGGCCAGCCGCTGGATCAACTTGAGCAGCACCAAGAAGGTCATCGCCCGGCTGAGGGCCGATGTGGTGGAGAAGCTGCAGCGCATGGCCATCAGCTTCTTTGACCGCGAGGACCTGGGCCGCCTGCATGCCAGCGTCATCCTGAACACCGAGCGCATCGATGTGATGAGCAACTTCCTGCTCACCGGGCTGGCGGTGTCCGGACTCACCGCGGCCTTCACGCTGGCGCTGATGGCGCACTTGGACTGGAAGCTGACCCTGATGGTGCTGGCCATGGTGCCCCTGGTGGCGGCGGTGAATGGCGCGCTCAAGGGCCGGGTGCAGGAGCGCCAGCAGGCTTGGAAGGATTATTACGAGGGCTATTCATCGCGGGTGCAGGGGCTCTTGGAGAGCATGCGCCTGGTGCGGGCCTATGGCAACGAGGCCTACGAGCAGCGGCGGGCTGAGGCCGCTGCGGATGGGCTCTCTGAGCACGGGGTGCGCTGGATCACCATGGTGGGGCTGTACCAGGGCCTGATGGAGCTGCTGATGGGCCTGGCCCAGGCCCTGGTGCTGGTGGTGGGCGGCTGGCAGGTGCTGGCCGGCGCCATGAGTCCCGGCGACCTGGTGGCCTACCTGGGGCTCTTGGGGCTGCTCTTCACCCCGGTGCGCAACATCGTCAACAGCATGGACCAGTACTTCATGGGCCGCTCGGCTTTGGACAGCGTGTGGGCCATCCTGGACCACGATGAGACCGAGCCCGCGCGGCCGGGCGGGCAGCAGCGGCCCATTGCGGGCCGGCTGCAGGTGAGGGGGGTCAGCTTCGCCTATGCCGGCGGTGCGCAGGCCTTGAGCGATGTCAGCTTCACGGTGGAGCCCGGGCAGACCGTGGCCCTGGTGGGCCGCTCAGGCGGCGGCAAGAGCACGCTGGCCAGCCTCCTGATCGGCTTCTACCGGCCGCAGGCCGGCGAGATCCTGCTGGATGGGCTGCCCCTGGAGGCCCACGCCAGCGCCAGCCTGCGGCGCCAGACCGCGGTGGTGCCGCAGGCCGGGCTGGTGCTCTCAGGCACGGTGCGCGAGAACATCCGCTATGGCGCGCTGGATGCCGATGACGCGGCGGTGTGGCAGGCGGCACGGCTGGCCCAGGCCGAGGATTTCATCCGCGAGCTGCCCCAGGGCCTGGATGCCCAAGTGGGCGATTTGGGCGTGCGGCTCTCCGGCGGCCAGCGCCAGCGCATCGCCATCGCCCGCGCTTTGCTTCGCGACCCGCGCCTGCTGATCTTGGATGAGGCCACCAGCGCGCTGGACGCGGTGAGCGAGCAGGCCGTGGCCCAGGCCCTGCGCAACCTGAAGCAGGGGCGCACCACCCTGGTGATCGCGCACCGCCTGAGCACCGTGGTGGGCGCGGATTTGATCCTGGTGCTGGACAAGGGCAAGGTGGTGCAGCAGGGGACCCATGCCCAGCTGATGGCCCAGGGCGGCATCTACCGCGAGCTGGCCCAGGGCCAGCTGGTGCAGGACGCGGCCTAGGCTGGCAAGAGCAGGGGACAAAAAAAGGCGGCCCAAGCGGGCCGCCTTTTTTTGTCCAAAGCTCGCTGGTTAGAGCCCGGTCTTGATCTTGATCAAGATGCTGGTGAGGTCCTGGTCATCGTAAGTGAACATCAGGCCGGCGTGGTAGTGGGGCGTCAGCAGCACATCGTCCGCGCCGCCCGTGATGCTGAACACGTTGAAGAAGCGCCAGCGCCCGGCCAGGTCCAGCTGGGCCGTGTCGCGGCCGAACTGGTAGACATCCGATGAGATGCCCAGGCTCTCATCGAAGAGCCGCAGGTCCAATCCGGTGGCAAAGTAGCTGCGCTTGGCGCCGCCCCAGAAGAAGAGCGGGCTGGAGAGCACCCGGAAGCCCAGCGCGGCATCGTAGGTGAGGTTGGTGGTGCCGGTGTAGGGCGGGATGTCGCCGGAGCCGGCGTCCGCGCCCGCGGTGGAGGTGGTGTTGAAGTAGCTCAGGCCGAACATGTAGTAGCGGTCCGGGTTGGGCACGATGCGCAGGTGGGCCGTGGTCTCATACTGGTTGGCCTCGTACTTGTTGCCCGCGAAGTCCATGTACCAGCGGATGTTGTCGATCTTCTCGGTGTACTTGTCCATGTTCTCGGCGATGCGCTTGGCCGAGGCCACCGTGGCGTCGATGCCCTGCTTGGTGTTCTTGTCCAAGATCTTGGCGTCGATGTCGCGCGAGATGGCGTTTAGGTTGGCGGCCGCGCCCTGGATCTCCTTGACCATGGCCACCAGCTGCTCGTAGAGCACGCGCTCGGTGAAGAGGCTGCCCACGCTGCTGCTGCTGGACTGGGCCCGCACCAGCAGCGACTCGGCCTGGCTCAGCACGCCCTCCAGCTTGTCCTTGAGCGGCGCCAGCTGGGCCATCATGTCGGTGGGCTCCTGGGTCTGCAGGGTCTGGCCGCTGGCCAGCATGGGCTGGTCCGGGCTGCCCGGGGTCAGCTCCACGAACATGTCGCCCAGCAGGCCCTTGCCCACGATCTTCATCTGCGTGTCCTGGCGCAGCAGGTGGGCCACCTTGCGCTCCACGGTGATGTCCACGCGGATGCGCCAGGGCGAGCCGGGCTCGGTGAAGTCCACATGGCTCACCTTGCCCACCTCCATGCCGGAGAGGTAGACCGGGGAGTTGCGCTTGAGGCCGCCGGCGTCATTGAAGTAGCCCACCAGGTCGATGCGGCTGTTGAAGGGGCTGATGCCGCGGATGGGGAAGAGGATGACGGCCAGGATGGCGGCGAGGGTGGTGGCGACGAAGATGCCCACCCTCAGGTTGCTGCTGGCCAGCTTGAGGCTGCGTTTCATGGTCTCACCGAGCTGGGAGCGCCCGCGGCGGGGAAGCCGGGGATCTCATCGCCCCGGAAGAAGCGGGGAAGGGTCTCTGCGGGCATGGCCTTGAGCTCTTCGGCCGGCCCCTGCCAAAGGGCGCGGCCCTGGCGCAGCAGCAGAAAGCGGTCGCCCACGGCCCAGGCATCATCCAGGTTGTGGGTCACCAAGATGCCCGCGACCTTGCGCAGCGCCTTCACCTGGTTGATGAGCTGGCAGAGGTTCTCGCAGGTGGCCGGGTCCAGGCCGGTGGTGGGCTCGTCATAGAGCATGATCTCGGGCTGGTAGATGAGGCTGCGGGCCACCGCGATGCGGCGCCGCATGCCGCCGGAGAGCGAGCTGGGCATCTGGTCGATGGTGCTCTCCAGGCCCACCATGGCCAGCATCTCGCGCACCAGCCCCTCCAGCCCCGCCTTGTGCCTGCGGCCCCGCATGCCGTGCTCGATGAAGAAGTAGCCCACGTTCTCGCCCACGGTGAGCGAGTCAAAGAGCGCGCCTTCCTGGAAGACCATGCCCATCTTCTTGCGCAGCTCCACCAGGCGCTCGGCGCTGGCCAGGGTGATGTCCTCGCCGCCCACGAAGATGCGGCCCTCATCCGGCTCGATGAGGCCCAGCAGCAGCCGAAGCAGCGTGCTCTTGCCCGAGCCCGAGCCGCCCAGCACCACCAGGGTCTCGCAGGGGCCCACCTCCAGGCTGACCTTGTCCAGCACCTTGAGGCTGCCGTAGCTGAAGGACACGCCTTCAAACCTTATCATCAGGGGCCCCTGGCTCATGGCGCTACCACCCGGTCCAGAGCAGCAGCAAGAAGCCCATGAGCGCGTTGCCCACGAAGATGAGCACGATGCTCAAGACCACGCTCTTGCTCACCGCCTCGCCCACCCCGCGCACCCCGCCCTCCACCTTCAGCCCGTA
>Ga0326728_10006775_pt1 | contig 30419 bp, 26 predicted proteins | sample MB3enrmetagenome_FD_207602 | JGI IMG/M metagenome (GOLD analysis project Ga0326728, IMG submission 207602) | Lab enriched peat soil microbial communities from McLean, Ithaca, NY, United States - MB31MN | ecosystem: Environmental > Terrestrial > Soil > Wetlands > Peat | place: USA: New York...
GACCGTACCCTCCAGCAGCCCCTGCAGCCCACTCACTCCCCCGGTGTCGATGCCGTTCTGGCCGCTGCCCGCAGCCGCCACAGCGCCGACCGCATCTACGTCACCCTGCTTGCTCCCGAGCCCCAGGCCTCCGTCGCCGGAACCACGCTCACAACCCTGCCGCTCTCGATGGCAAACGCTCTTGAATCCGTACGCGCCACACAGCAGATCAATCTCCACGGCGAGTCGGCCGAGCTGGCCGGCGAAGCGCCGGCCGGAGGCGTCCTCGCCGGCTCCCAGGTCCTCACCCTGCACATCCAGTCCGGAAGCGGGTTAAACTAGTAAGAGTTCTTTTAGTTACTTCCGGGCCGCGGCACGCTGCTTAAGTGTGCCCATTCGATCCCCCAAGGAGCCCCGCCATCATGGGTCTAATTCAAGGTCTTGCTGCACACGCCGCAGGAGCCGAACTTCTTTCCTTCCGCTATGAGACTGGAAACCTGGGCTCTCAGGAGGTCGAGATCGCCATCACCCACTGCGGTGTATGCCACAGCGATCTGCACCTGATTGCAAACGACTGGGGAATGAGCCAGTACCCCTTCATCCCCGGCCACGAGATCGTCGGCAAGGTCGCGGCCGTCGGCAAGCAGGTAAAGCACCTTAAAGTCGGCCAGCGCGTCGGACTCGGCTGGCAGTCGAACTCCTGCGGCACCTGCGAGTGGTGCATGAAAGGTCTTGAGAACCTCTGCCCTCAATCCGAGGGCACCTGCGTCCACCGCCACGGCGGATACGCCGACCGCGTACGCGCCAACGCCCGCTTCGTACTTGCCATCCCCGACGAACTCGACAGCGAGAACGCCGCCCCGCTGCTCTGCGGCGGCATCACCGTCTACAACCCCCTGCGCACCTTCGGAGTCAATCCCTCCTCGCGGGTGGGCATCGTCGGCGTCGGCGGTCTCGGCCACATGGCCCTTCAGTTTGCCCGCGCCTTTGGAGCCGAAGTTACCGCCTTCTCCACCTCCACCGACAAGGAAGAAGAAGCCCGCGCCCTCGGCGCGCACAACTTCGTCAACAGCCGCGACAACAAATCCATGCAGGAGATTGCAGGCCGCTTCGACTTCATCCTCAACACCGCCAACGCCGATCAGGATTGGGGCTTATACGTCCAAGCGCTCCGGCCAACCGGCCAGCTCTGCTTCCTGGGAGTTCCGCCCAAGCCCGTCTCCGTGCAGGCCTTCTCGCTCATCGCAGGCAACCGCTCAATCGCTGGCAGCCCCATCGGCAGCCCCAGCCAGATCGCCGAGATGCTAGACGTAGCCGCCCGCCACGGAGTCAAGGCAAAGACCGAGCTCTTCCCCATGTCCAAGGCCAACGAAGCCATTGACAAGGTCAAGAAGAACAAGGTGCGCTACCGGGCGGTACTGGGCAACTAGAGCGGCCTGCTCAAGGTCTCTTTTTCCGCAGGGGCACGCGAAGAGCGTGCCCCTCTTCATCCGCCGACACCCATGCGGAAGCTCCTTTTCCACACCTGTTCAATAACCGGCATGAAACCGGCCCAAAACCCGAAAATATCCCCGTAATCCACAGGATTTTCGCACCCCCCGGTTCCCCGCCTTCTTATCCACAGAAACCCTTGTTTCGAGCGTTGACCCTGCCTTCCAGCCTCCGTAAAGTCACATCATGCAGGCTCTTGCCCCCCGGAGCGAAGACCGGAACCAGGCCCTGCCCGCGTTAGCGCGCTCGATGAACTTTCCGGAGTAAAGATGCTCAAACTAAAGAAGATCCATATCCTCGGCTTCAAAAGCTTCTGTGACAGAACAGAAGTCACCGTCGGCGGCACTGGAATCGCCGTCGTGGTCGGGCCGAACGGTTGCGGCAAGTCGAATATTCTCGACGGCGTCAGTTGGGTCCTCGGCGAGCAGAGCGCCAAAAGCCTCCGCGGAAGCAACATGCAGGACGTGATCTTCGCCGGCACCCGCGACCGCAAGGCCCTCGGCATGGCTGAGGTCACTCTCACCATGGTCGACCCCGAGGTCTACGAAGGCCCCGTCCCCGTAGAGCCCGAAATCGCCGTCGACGACGACCCGCCCGCCGACTGGAACGAAGACGAACTCCGCCGCCAGCGCGCCAGCGAAGCAGAAGAAATCATCGCCAACGAGCAGCCCGGCAAAGTCGTCGGAGACTCCCTGCCCGAGGAAGCCGAAGAAGCCTCCGCAAGCCAGCAAGGCCCGCAGGCAGTCGTTGTAAAAGTCCGCCGCCGCAAATTTTCATCCACTCCGCGCAAGGGCGAGGTCGTCGTCACCCGCCGCCTCTTCCGCACCGGCGAAAGCGAGTACCTGCTCAACGGCAAGCTCTGCCGCCTGCGCGACATTCAGGACATCTTCATGGGCACCGGCCTCGGGCCTGAGAGCTACGCCATCATCGGCCAGGAGCGCATCGGCCAGTTGCTCAGCTCCAAACCCTACGAGCGCCGCTCCATCATCGAGGAAGCCGCCGGAATCACCCGCTTCAAGACCCGCAAGCGCCTCGCCGAACTCCGCCTGGAGAGCGCCCGCCAGAATCTGGCCCGCGTCGACGACATCTTCGAGGAAGTCACCCGCCAGATGAACTCCCTCAAGCGCCAGGCCGCCAAGGCCGAGCGCTACGCCGCCGTGCGCGAGGAGCTGCGCGGCCGCCTGCGCGTGGTCCTCGCCAGCCGCATGGCCGTCATGGATGCCGATCAGGCCCGCCTTAACGAAGAGATCGCGGCGATGTCGGAAAAGATAAACACTTCGGCAGCGGCGATCGAGACCGAAGAAGCCAGCCAGCACTCCCTCATCGAGCGCGGCTACACGCTCGAAACCAGCGGGCAGGAGACGCAGAACCGCGCCAGCCAGGCCGCAGTCGAACTCGAACGTGCCGCCGCCCGCGAGCGCTCCAACACCGAACGCGTCGCCGAGCTGGAAACACGCATCGCCACAGCCGGCGCGGAGCTCGAACAGACCCGCGTCCAGCTTGCCGGAATCGTCGAAGAGCGCGGGCAGCAGAAGCAATTCCTTGAAACCGCCGCCGGCGAGGCCCGCGAGTTCCGCCAGAACGTTGAGGCACGCCAGCAACAGGCCCGCGCCGCCGCGGAGAAGGTCTTCGGCGCGGAGCGCGAGCTGGAAGCCAGCCGCCGCCAGGCCATGAACCTGCACACCCAGGCCGGCAACGCCCGCAACCACATGGCACAGGCCGAGGAAAGCCTCGCCGCGCTCGAACGCGAGGCCGAGCGCCTTTCCGCCGAGATGAACCAGGTCCGCAACGAGCAGGAGTCCCTCGGCATCGAAACCGAGGCCGCCCGCCAGCGCCATCAGGCCGCTGCCGGCTCGCTCGCGCGCCTTGAAGCCGAGATCGCCACTCTGCGCGAGACCCTGCAAACACGCCGCGCCGAAGAGAACGCCCAGCGCGCCCGCGCCAACCAGTTGCGCAGTGAGCAGGCCGCCGCCGAGGGCCGCCGCGACTCCCTCCAGTCCCTCATCCGCAATCACAGCTACTCAAGCGACAGCGTCCGCAAGCTCCTCAAGCCCGGCGCGCTCGGACTCGACATGGCCCCCAAGGGAACCTTGGCCGACTTCCTCGAGGTCTCCGGCAAGCACGAGGCCATCGTCGACCAGTTCCTGCGCGAAGAACTCAACTACGTCGTCGTCGAGAGCTGGGGCGTGGCGGAAAAGGGCGTTCGTCTGCTCAAGACCAGCGACGGACGCGCCACTTTCCTCATCCACTCCGACCATCAGCAAGCTCTCTTCGACACGTCGCTTGAAGACATCGCCGAGCCGGGCGTCACACCGCTGCGCGATCTCATCAACGTGCTCAGCGGTGTTGATCGTACCCTCGAGAACGTCCTGCCCAAGCTGCGCTACGGTTATCTGGTCGAAGATCAACAGACCGCGCAGACCCTGGCGCTCAAATATCGCTGGGCCTACTTCCTCACCCCTGAGGGCGAGTGCTTCCACAACGCCACCGTCACCGGAGGCAAGGCCGCCAGCGAAGGCCCTCTGGCCCTCAAGCGCGACCTCCGCGAAACCGAGATCAAGCTCGCCTCCACTCAGGACGAGCTCGCTGTGACCGAGGCCGACGCCGCTGCCCTCACCCGTACCATCGAAGACCTCACTGCGCAGCTCGAAGCCGCCAGCACCGCCCGCCGCCAGGCCGAGACTGAGGCCGCCAACCTCAGCGCCTCCCTCCGCCAGATGGAGAGCGAGGCCCAGCGCATCGAGCGCCGCACGCTTGACTTCACCGCCCAGGCCGCCCGCAACAAGGAAGCCTGCGAGGCCCGCCGCGCCGCTATCGCCCAAAAGCACGAAGAGACCGCGCGCCTTGAAGCCGAGCGCGCACAGGCCGAGCAAAGTCTCGACGCCATCGAATCGAACCTCGCCGAGCTTCGTGGCAATCGCGAAACCCTCCAGCAGGAGGCTGCGCAGCTCACCGCCGAACTCGCCGGCCTTGAAGAGCGCCGCCGCGGAGCGCAAGCCGCCTTCGATCGCATCGACCGCGTCCATGCCGATCTCGAACGCCGCGTCCAATCCATTGAAAAGCAGCGCGCCGACTCGACCGCCGAGCGCGAGCAGCGCATCGAGGAAAACACCTCGCTTGTCGAGCGTCAGAAGGAGCTCACTACCCTCCGAGCCGAAGCTCTCGCCCAGGCCCAGGCCATCGCCGCCGAGGCCCAGTCTCTCCGCCAGCAGTTGGCCGAGCTTGAAACCCGGCTCAAGAACGAGCGCACCGCCCTCGACCAGCTCCGCGACGACCGCGCCGCGCGTTCCAGCGAACTCGCCAAGCTCCAGTCCGACCTCGAACACCTTGAGGCCAGTTGCCTCGCCGAGGTCAACGTCGAGGCCCAGGTTCTGCGCGACGACGCAGAGATCGTCCGCCTCGCCGGCGACGAGCTCACCGCGGAGGAAGAAGCCTGCCGCGAGCTGCGTCAAAAGTTGGAGCAGATGGGCCCGGTCAACATGATGGCTCTCGACGAATACAAAGAGACAGCCGAGCGCCACGGCTTCCTCGAAGCCCAGCGCAAGGACCTCATGGAGTCCATCGAGAACACCGTCGAAACCATCAAGGAGATCGACACCATCTCCCGCACCAAGTTCGACGAGGCCTTCGCCCAGATCAACGAAAACTTCGGCCAGGTCTTCCAGCGCCTCTTCCAGGGCGGCCAGGCCTTCCTGCGCCTCACGGAAAACGAGAATCAGGCCGAGGCCGGCCTTGAGATCGTCGTCTCGCCCCCGGGCAAGAAGCTCCAGAACGTGCTGCTGCTCTCCGGCGGCGAAAAGGCTCTCACCGCGCTGGCGCTGCTGGTCGGCATCTTCCAATTCCGCCCCAGCCCCTTCTGCGTCCTCGACGAAGTCGACGCCGCTCTCGACGAGACCAACGTGGGCCGCTTCGCAGACCTCATGCGCTCCATGGGCCACGACACCCAGTTCCTCGTCGTCACCCACTCCAAGCGCATGATGCAGGCCGCCGACATGATCTACGGCGTCACCATGCAGGAGCCCGGCGTCTCAAAGATCGTAAGCGTAAAGCTGGGCCACCGCGACGGCCAGAGGGCCACCGCATAATCTGTGAGGTCAAATGGCTGACTGGGATTCCCGATTCCTCGATATGGCGCGCCTTGTCTCCACCTGGAGCAAGGACCCCAGCACGCAGGTCGGCGCCGTCATCACCCGCGGCAAGTTCGTCGTCTCGCTCGGCTTCAACGGCCATCCCAAGGGCGTCGCCGACACTCCTGAGCGGCTTGAGAATCGCGAGAACAAGTACCGCACCATCATCCACGCCGAGATGAACGCCATCCTCACCGCCAAGCAGGACCTCGAGGGCTGCACCATCTACGTGTGGCCCTTCATGCCCTGCTCCCAGTGCGGCTCGGCCGTTGTGCAGGCCGGCATCAAGCGCGTCGTCTCGCTCAAGTCAGACAACGAACGCTGGGCAGAGAGCTTCGCCTTCACGTCGGAGATCTTCGCCGAGGCCGGCGTCGAGCTGGTCCTCAAGTAGCGCGGCAGACACCGTATCGGCCGGCAGTTCTGACCCAAAGACTCTCGTCCTGGAACAAGGCTCCGCATCATCCCACCCTGTCAGCCGCCACAGCGCTAGCCTTCGGGAATCCGTTATCATTTTTGTGGCCTGATTCCGGACGGGCCTTTCCGTTTGTCTTCAAGCGGGGCGCCCGGTCCATTCATCTGCTTCTATAGCCACTTTGGAGGATTTTCATGTCAGCAAAGCGTATCGGCATTCTTACCGGCGGCGGCGACGTCCCGGGCCTCAATGCAGTCATCAAGTCGGTCGTCTACCGCGCCACCGAAATCGGTTGCGACATCGTCGGAATTCGGCGCGGATGGGAAGGTCTGACCCATCTCGACCTCGACGATCCAGCCAGCCGCTCGCGTTATGTTCTGCCCCTCAATCGCGAGAACACCCGCACCATCGACCGCACCGGCGGCACCTACCTGCACAGTTCCCGCACCAATCCCACCAAGATGAAGAAGCTGCCCCCCGTGCTTGCCGGACAGACCTTCGAGACCAGGCAAACCACAAAAGATGGCGTAACCAGCACGCTCTACAACGTGACACCGGCCGTGCTGAAGAATATCGAAAAACTGGGACTGGACTATCTGGTCGCCATCGGCGGCGACGACACCCTCAGCTATGCCGCCGAACTCGACCGCCAGGGCGTCAAGGTGATCGCCGTGCCCAAGACCATGGACAACGACGTCCGCAATACCGAGTACTGCATCGGCTTCTCCACCGCCATCACCCGCGCCATGGACGCCATCGAGCGCCAGCGCACCACCGTCGGCTCGCACGAGCGCATCGGTATCTTCCGCATCTTCGGCCGCGACGCGGGCTACACCGCCCTCTACACCTCGTATGTAACCCCGGTTCGCTGCTGCATTCCCGAGTACAAGGTCAATCTCCAGCATCTGATCGAGATTCTGGTTGAGGACAAGCGCAACAACCCCAGCAACTATGCGCTCGTCGTTCTCTCCGAAGGCGCGGAGTGGGAAGGCTATCAGGTCAAGGAATATGGCGTCGCCGATGCCTTTGGCCATCAAAAGAAGATGAGCGTGGCCGAGGACCTAAGCAACGAGATCGTTGCCGCCACCGGCGAGGACACCGTGGTCAGCGATCTGACCTACGATCTGCGCTCCGGCAGCCCGGACTTCGTCGATCGAATGGTAGCCATGACCTTCGCCGGCATGGCCATGGACGCCGTCCAGGCCGGCAAGTCGGGCCTCATGACAGCCATTCAAAACGGCTGCTACGCCATGGTTCCCATCCCCGATCCCAAGCTGGGGCCGCGCAAAGTCGATGTCGCCACCATGTACAACACAGAGCGCTATCGGCCGACCTACGATCAAAAACTCGGACTGCCCATCTTCCTCACCCGGAGCTAGGGCGGTTCTCAGACACGCTTTGATCCTGCAACAAAAAAACCGCGGCCGGGGTTCTTACCCCAGCCGCGTTTTTTTACTCTCACTAGCCTTCGTTGCTTCCCGATTCGCCTCCGTTGCGGAGACTGCGATTAGGTCACTTCTCCTTCATCGCCAGCCGATGATTGATCATTTCTGTAAAGCTATTCACGATCGCGCCCTCGCCGCATCCGCGCTTGAGCGAGGAGGCGCGCACCTCGAAGATCGGCGCATCGTAGGCCGCGTCATCGGGCATATACGTAAGCCGCCCGTTCGTCAGCGTGACCATCATCGTATTCGTCAGCGGCGAATCCTTGCGCAGATGCCAGTAGATGTTGGTGACCACCTCGGCGGCCACGCCGGCCAGCGCGATGTTGTTGATCATCATCAGATCCATGTGCACGGTCTGCGGATCTCCGTCGACAAAGCGCACTTCTCCCTTGGCATATGCCGCCGCGTCAAAGTGCTGTCCCGGACAGGTCACGTCGCGCGAGTCGGACCACAGATCGACAGAGGTCGAGATGTCCTTGCTCTTGGACGCTGCCTCAATCGCCACTTCGCCCAGAATGCGGCCCATGGCGTCAGAAAGCGCAAAGCCGGCCTCGCCCGGTTCGCGCACTTTGTGAGTCAGCACATCGTCGAGGTCCCATGAACTGGCAATCAGGTTCTGGTCGCCGGCCGGGCCCGAGGTCCAAATCGCAACCACCTTGTCCTGGTAGTAGGACTCGATAAAGCGCGAGGTCGACCCGGGAAAGTCGCCGGTGATCAGCGTGTTGTCGGGGCCAAGCGTAAGGGCGTGAACGCTGTAGTTGATGAAATAGGCCAGCGGCTCGCCGGCCGTGGTCTCAAAGCGCAGAACCCACACCGTCTTGTCGGAAGGCCGGGTCGGGTTGCGGCCGGTCTTCCATCGGCCATCGATGTACTCGTCGCGGTTGACGTTCAGGTCCGCCTGCCCTTTGGCCAACACCATGCGCGCCGGTTGCAGGCTGGCCTTGGCCCTTCGCACCGCCTCCACATACGTATCGAGAATCTTCTGCGTATATTGGGCGCTCGCCGGACCGATCTGGCGCGGGTTCTTCGAGCCCACCGGCGGCGCATTGTGCGTGTGGGTCGCCGAGATGAAGATGCTCCCCGCGGGAATTCCTGTCTCTTTCTCGATGCGCTGGCGCGTCGGCAGCGTGTCGCCGATGTCCGGCATATCGAGCGTCACAAAGGCCGCGCTCGATCGGCCGTTATCCAGCACGATTGCGCGCACAAAGAGGTGATCGTGAACTCCGGTAAAGGCCGTGCCCCACACATTCTTGAGGCCTGAAACAAGATCGCCCGAAGGCGTTACGTCTATCTTGGCGGCGCCGGCGCGCAGCGGTCCTGACTCGGCACAGACCAGCATCGCTGAAAACAGTCCGGCAAAACACAACAGCAGAGTGCGCATTTTCATAAGCATGTCGGCCCCTTTGCTTAATACCCAACCCTGAAAAACTCCAGCGTGGCCTGCCGGAAGAACACAAAGTTCGCCGGCGCAATCGAGATCGGACCATTGATCCCCAGAATCGCAATCTCAAACTTGTCCCCCGGCTTCGCCGATTCGCTCAGCAGCACCCGGTTCGGCATGTTGAACCCCTGCACCGTGGCCGGGCTCGGCCGTCCCAGCGAGCGCGGAAGCTGCCCGTTTACCGACACCTCCGCATAATCGTCCACCGTGATAACCAGCCCTACCTTCAGTCCCGTCGGATCGGCATCCCCAATCTTCGCGGGAATTGTAATCCTTATCCGGTACCACGAGAAGCAGATCTTGCCCCCGCAGCGCGGATCCTTCAGCGTATCCGGCGCCACGACAGACCACGATGAATCGTCAAAGTTTCCCTCGCCGGCCTTGGGCACAATGTCGTAGGTCTTCTTCCACTGCGCTCCTGCATTCGGCAGCGCCGGCGTCTCAACAATCTGCGCGTCCATGTACCGCCATTGCCCGCCCACCGCGCTCACTCCGGCCGGCGTCATCAGGTCAATCGAGTAGACCGGCGGTATCTGTGGCGTGAACGCTGGAGCCGGTGGTCTGGCCACCGGAGCCTGCGCCATCACGCTTGCGCCAGCCAGCCACACAGCGGCCGCAGCCGCCACAACGCCAATCCCCTTGATTTCGATTCGCATGGAATCCCCTCCTTGGAGCTCTGCGCCCCAGTTACCGCAATTCTAGTTGTCGATTTCGATTGGGGGTAGAGATTCTTCCCTGCTCGCCCAACCGCGAATCTGTGATCCGATCCGCAACCAGGCAAAAAAATCACCTCCGAAGGAACTCGTCGCTCCGGAGGCGCTTGTCGATCTCAATAACACAAGATAATAGCGGGGGACCAGTAGCCGGCGCTGGAGGTCGGTAGCGCGCGACTACTGGTGGTCCCTCATAAACGAAGCTAGCCGCGGCTTCCCCTTTCCACTGCTGCCTCGTGTCGCCCGGCTCAAGAAGAGCTCTTTTAAGGGGGCTCTTCGAACCTTGTTGACTCTTGAAGTTTCACTGATGTTCCCAATTCAATCCGTGACGCCCGTCACAGGGGTTTGTGAAAAATCATACATCCCAAGCCAATTATCATAAGTCGCTAATAATTAATACACTTACATAAAAACCCGTCGCATCCCTCCATGCCCCGGACGCAATTGACAAACCCCACCGCATCACCTGAAAATTTACTCAAGTCTTTGCCGAGATTTCTATCAGGACTCGTGCTCCGCGCCCAGTCCGGTGCCATCCGGCTGCTCCCGCCGCAAATTTCCGGCGCTTCTTGTCACCCCCCGCTCTGGGCACAACCGTTCACAGCTTGCACAAAGGAGCCTCGCTTGCCTGCACTTCTCCAATCCAATCTCGGTGACACCCCTCTCATTGGCCGCGGCAAAGTAAGGGACCTCTACGCGATAGGCGACGATCTGCTGCTCGTCGCCACCGACCGCATCTCCGCCTTCGACCACGTGCTCGCCACCGGCATCCCCGGCAAGGGCAAGGTCCTTACCCAGATCTCACTCTTCTGGTTCGACCTCCTCAGCCCCATCGTCCCCAATCACCTCATCACCGCCGACGTCGCCCAGTTCCCTGCCAGCCTCAGGCCCTACGCCGATCAGCTCGAAGGCCGCTCCATGCTCGTCAAGCGCGCAAAGATGTTCCCGGTCGAGTGCGTGGTCCGCGGCTACCTGACCGGCTCCGGCTGGAAGGAGTACCAGGCCAGCTCGACCGTCTGCGGCATCCCCCTCCCCGCCGGGCTTAAGGACGGCTCTCGCCTGCCCAGGACCATCTTCACCCCCTCCACCAAGGGCGAGGCCGGCGAGCACGACGAGAACATCTCCATGGGAACGGTCGAGAAGCTCATCGGCCCCGCCGACGCCGCCGAGCTCAGCCGCCTTACCGTTGCAATTTATGAGCGCGCCCTGGCTCACGCCGAGTCCCGAGGCATCATCCTCGCCGACACCAAGTTTGAGTTCGGCCGCACCGATGCCGGCCTCATCCTCGCCGACGAGGTGCTCACCCCGGACTCCTCCCGCTTCTGGGAGGCCTCGCTCTGGAAGCCCGGCGCGGCTCAGCCCTCCTTCGACAAGCAGTTCGTCCGCGACTACCTCGAGTCCATCCGCTGGAACAAGCAGCCGCCCGCGCCCGCGCTTCCTGCCGACGTGGTCGAAAGAACCCAGGCCAAGTATCTTGAGGCCTTCCGCCGCCTCACAGGCAGGGACCTTGCGCTCTAGCCCGATCAGGAGCCAGCAATGACGTGGGTTGACTGGGTCATCGTCCTCGTCCTCGCCGGAGCCGTCATCGGAGGGCTCCGGCAGGGCTTCTTCCGCTCCATCTGCTCGCTCGCCGGCCTTGTCTTCGGACTCGCCCTCGCCGCATGGAACTACGGCCGCGCCGCGGCACTGCTCTTGCCCCTGGTCCACATCGCGCCGGTCGCCAATGCCATCGGCTTTCTCCTCATCGCTCTCATCACCGGGGCGGTCTTCGCCATCCTGGGCTCGATTCTCCGCCACGCCACACACGGAATCGGCCTTGGATGCCTCGACACCCTCGGCGGTGGCGTCATCGGCCTCCTGCAAGGCCTGGCGATGGTCACCATCGTCATCCTCGTCGCCGTTGCCTTCTTTCCTTCCGCCCAATGGCTTGCCGATTCGCGGCTCCCCCGCCAGTTCTTCGGAGCATTGCACGTCTCCACACACGTTACTCCGGAGGAACTTGCGGAGAAGCTCCGACTCGGGCTAATGTTACTGGAACGGGAATCGCCACCGTGGATGCATCCGGGCCCCAGCGCGGACTGAGCCGTACCATTTTCGACGGTCTGCTCCGTCTTCAAAGCAGTCTGCAAATAGCTCCGCGCAAATTCGCGGAAATGCCTTAGACTAATCCTTGACCTTGTCGTAACTGAGGAACGTGTGAGACGAGAACTCGACAGCCTGGTAACACAGATGCACTCCAGCGGGATTCGCTACGAGGAAGCGGTACGCGATTTCAAGCGCCAGTATCTGCGTGAGGTTCTGATCGCCAACCGGGGCAATCAGTGCAAGGCTGCCGACGAGCTGGGCATGCACCGCAACACCCTGAGCCGCGCCATGGCCGAGCTGGAGCTCGATCTGGCCGAAATTCGCGCCGGGCTCAAGCGTCCGCCCCGCAGCGAACGTCCTGTTTATAGCGCGTTCCGCCAGGGTTACCGCTGATCGCAGCCGGCAGAAGAACTTCGCACAGGGATTCTTACTCTGTCCGATCTCCCCGCCGGAGTCTGTTTTTCGCCAGCATTCCCGGCAGACCCGGCCTACATCATGAGCGCCATTTCGCCATCCATTCAGCCTCGCATCTATCTCCGCCCGGGGTTCGACTGGGACGCCCAGGACGCCTATCTCTTTGACATCGACGGCACCCTGCTGCGCACCCGCGACCGAATCCACGTCGACGCCTTCACTTCGAGCGTTCACCGCATCACCGGCTTTGAGGTTTCGCTCGCCGGCATCTCCTTGCAGGGCAGCACCGACACCGCCATCATCCGCGAGGCCTGCCGCCTCGGCGGCGTCCCCTCCGCGCTCGTTGAAGACAACCTCCAGGCCATGCTCGACGCCATGTGCGCCGGCGTTCGCGAGCGCCGCGACCAGTTGCGTATCGACATCATGCCCGGCATCGAAGACGCCCTCCGCCATCTCGCCCGCCAGGGCAGGCTGCTCGGCGTCGCCACCGGCAACCTCGAAGTCATCGGCTGGGTCAAGATCGAGCAGGCCGGCCTGCGCGAGTGGTTTCGCTTCGGCGGATTCAGCGACCGCTATCCCGTCCGTTCCGAGCTCATCCGCGCCGCGGCCCAAAAGGCTCGCGACATCGCTGGTTCCCAGGCCAGCGTCTGCGTCGTCGGCGATACACCCCGCGACATCGAAGCCGCCCGCGCCAACTCCCTTCACGTCATCGCCGTAGCCACAGGCCGCTCCAGCTTCGATGAACTCATGGCCCTCTCGCCAGATGCCTGCGCAACCTCCCTCGCCGATCTGCTCGCCCACACCGGGAGCGCTCTGTGAGAAGCCCCCTGCACCGCTCTCTCGGGCGCATCCTCGCCACCGCCGCGCTGCTCGTGGCTTTCGCGGCAGCCGTCGCGCCGCAGGCCGTTCCGAGTCCCCAGCCGCAACCGGCAAAGGCGCAAGCGCAGGCGCCCACCAGTTCCCAGCGCCGCCGCGCCAACCGGCTCTATCTCTCCGCCGGAAAGCTCTACCTCGACGGACAGTTTGAGCCGGCCCTCAAGCAATACGAAGAGGCATCCAACCTCGATCCAGCCAACCCGGACTACACCATGGCCGCCGGCGTGGCCCGCAGCCATCTCGTCACCTCACTCGTTCAGTCGGCAGCCAGACTGCGTCTCACCGGCGACGAATCCGGAGCCCGCGCGGACCTCGAACGCGCCATGGCTCTCGATCCTGAGAATCCGGTCGTCGCCCAGCACCTCAACGAACTAGGCGACGACGCCCTCCGCGGCCTGCCGGAGCCGCTCTACAAGCAGTCCTCGTCCGTTGCCGGCGCCGTGGAGGTCCTCGTGCCCACCCCGGGCACGCACGACCTCCATATCCAAACCAACGCCCGCCAGGCCATCCAGCAGGTCTTCACGCTCTGGGGCATCACCGTCATGCTCGACGACAGCGTCCGCACCATGCCTGTCAAGCTCGACCTCGATCACGCCGACTTCACCACCGCCACACGGCTGCTCGCGCTGATCACAAACAGCTTCTTCGTGCCCATGGACGCTCACCGTGTCCTCGTCGCCCGCGACACCGCCGTGAACCGCACCCAGTACACCCGCGAGGCCGTAGAAACCGTCCGCTTCAATGGCCTCGCCGACGCCGAGCTCACCGAGATCTCGAACCTCGCCAAGAACGTCTTCAACATCCAGCAGGTCTCCCCGATCCCAACCCAGAGCGCCCTCACGCTTCGCGCTGACCCGGCCCTGCTTGAAGCCTTCAACACCACCATGAGCAGCCTGCTCGAAGGCCGAAACCAGGTTCTGCTCGATGTCCGCCTGGTGCAGTTGGCCCACAACGGCGCGCGCAACACCGGGGCGCAGTTGCCCCAGTCCTTCTCCGCCTTCAACGTCTACGCCGAGGAGCAGTCGATCCTCCAGGCCAACCAGTCCCTGGTCCAGCAGATCATCTCCTCCGGACTCGCCTCGCCCAACGATCCACTCGCTATCCTCGGCATCCTGCTTGCCGCCGGCCAGATCCCCAACTCCATCTTCTCTGGCGGCGTCGCCCTCTTCGGCGGCGGACTCACCGAGTCCGGCCTCTCGCCCAGCGGCCCGGCCACGCTCAACTTCTCGCTCAACTCATCGGACTCGCGCCTGCTCGACTCCATCCAGTTGCGCCTCGGCGACGGCGAAGACGCCACCATCAAGGAAGGCACCCGCTACCCCATCCAGACCTCGTCCTACTCCAGCGTCTCCGGCAGCCTGCCCAACATCCCCGGCCTCACCGGCGCGGGCTCCTCCAGCGGCCTCTCCTCGCTGCTCTCCTCGCTCTCCGGCTCCACGCCCAACATCCCCATGATCCAGTACCAGGACATCGGCCTAACCCTCAAGGTCACACCAAAGGTTCTGCGCGGCAACGAGGTCGCGCTCAAGGCCGACTTCACCCTCGACGGCCTCTCCGGAGTCTCCATCAACGGAAACCCCATCATCAACCACCAGGCATTCTCCGGCTCCGTCACCCTCAAGCAGGGCGAGACCACTGAGATCGCCAGCGAAATCGACCAGTCCGCCAGCCGCGCCGTCTCCGGCACCCCCGGCCTCACCGACGTCCCCGGCCTAAACAACATCACCTACAAAAACGTCCAGAAGAACTACGCCACCCTGCTCGTCATCATGACCCCGCACGTCATCCGCCTCACCCAGCCCGCCGGCCGCACCGCCCAGATGTTCGTCGAAAAAGGCACACCCGCCCCGTAGCGCAATCCGCCCACAAACAATAAGGCCCTCCACGATCCAGCGATCGTGGAGGGCCTTATTGATCTTTGCTCAAAGCCTTACAGCGTAATCCCGTCCAGCTTCGCCTGGAACTCGACGATCTTCTTCAGCACTTCGTAGGGAATATTCGCCGGAATCGAGCGGCCGTTCACCACCAGCGTCGGAACCTCGTTGATCCCGATGCTGTCGGCCAGCGCCTCGTTCGCCTTCACCTGGTCGATCACCGCCTTGTCGGCCGCGCAGGCCGCCAACTTCACCGGATCGAGTCCCGCCTTGGTCGCCGCGCTGTTCAGCGTCAGCGTGGCGCCGTCCGCCGTGGCCAGCCCGTCCTGGCCGTCGAAGACCGCCGAAACAAACTGGAAAAACGCCGTGCTCGCGCCCATCTTGTTCGCGCAAATCGCGAACTGCGTGGCATGTTCCGCCTCGGGGTGAATGGAGGCCAGTGGATCGAGCTGGGTAACGATGCGCGCCTTGGGGAAGTCCACCGCCAGCTTGTCCATGTTGGCCTGCGCCTCCTTGCAGTGCGGGCACTGCAGATCGGCAAACTCCACCAGCTCCAGGTCCTTCGACGGCGAGCCGCGATACGGTCCATCCGCCTTCTGCTGCATCGTTGCCCGCAGGTCTGCAAAGGGCTTGTCGCCGAACGGCACTACACTGTCGCCGCTGATTATGTGCTTGCCGTCGGCCAGCGCGAAGAACTGCAACACCGTGGGCTGCTGCTTGCCCGTCTTGTCGCCGACGAACACCACTACTTTGGTGACCCCGTCCACCTGCGTCTTCAGGATCGCCTGCACCTGCCAGATGCGGTCCGAATCGTAGCCCCAGTTAGCGTTCAAAAACGCGTTCACCGTCTCCTTGGTTGGAGAAGCGGCTGTGAAGTTGGCCGGATCGGGCGCGGGAAACGCCGGCGCTCCCGCCGGTGCCGGAGCCGATACATCCCCGCCCTGCTGCGCTGCGGCATCGGGCGCGGCCGGAACCTGGGTCTGGGCAAACAACTGCCCCACGGGCAGCGCTAATGCGATCAGCGCCGCGGCGCTGAGAATTCCTATGGACTGACGAGTCAAGCTCTTCTCCTTCGGCGTCTGGCCCTGGACGCGGATTCCTCCTCCGCCAGGCAAACGCGCGATTTCGCGGGAAATATCCCTTTTTTGTTTATACCTGAACCCGGATGGCAATGGGAAACCGCCGCCCCATCCCAAACGACTTCGCCGTCACCTTCAGAACCGGCGCTGCCTGCTGGCGCTTGTACTCCGACCGCTCCACCAGCTTCACCACCTGCCGCACCAGCTCCAGATCGAATCCGTGCTCCTCTGCGATCTTCTCCGGCGTCTCATAGCGTTCCACATACGCCTCAAGAATCGGGTCCAGCACCTCGTAGGGCGGCAGCGAATCGGTATCCTTCTGGTCCGGCCGCAGCTCGGCCGAGGGCGCCTTGGTCAGGATCGCCTCCGGAATCACCTCCCGCTCCCGGTTGATCCACCGGCACACCGAGTAGACCCGCGTCTTTACCAGGTCTCCGATCACCGCCAGCGCCCCCACCATGTCCCCGTAGAGGGTGCAGTAGCCCACCGCCATCTCGCTCTTGTTGCCCGTCGTCAGCACCAGCGCGTTGAATTTGTTTGACAGCGCCATCAGCAGGTTGCCGCGAATCCGCGACTGGATGTTCTCCTCGGTGATGTCGGCCTTCGTGCCTTCAAACAGCCCCGCCAGCGTCCGAGTGTATTCGGCAAACAATCCGCTGATAGGCAAAATCTCAAACCGTATCCCCAAATTTGCCGCCAACGCCCGGCTGTCGTCGATCGAGCCTTGCGAGGAGTACGGGCTCGGCATCCCCACGCAGATCACGTTCTCCGCCCCCAGCGCATCGGCGGCAATCGCCGCCACCAGCGCCGAATCCACGCCCCCGCTCAGGCCCACAAGCGCCTTCTTGAAGCCACACTTCCGAACGTAATCCCGCGTACCCAGCACCAAAGCACGGTAGGCAGCCTCATCGTCGTTGTCCGTTGGCTCCGCAATCGCCGCCGCCCCAAACGGATCGACCACCACCAGGTCTTCCTCGAACGATCGCGCCTGCGCAATCAGATTCCCCTTCGCGTCGACAGCCATCGAAGAGCCGTCAAAGACCAGGCTGTCGTTGCCGCCCACCTGGTTCACCATCACTACGGGAATCCCGTCGCGGCGCGCAATCGCCGCCAGCATCTGCCGCCGCAGCCCGCGCTTCGAATGCCAGAAAGGCGATGAAGATAGATTGATGTGCAGGTCCGGCCGCTCCCGCATCAGCTCTTCCATCGGATCCACTTTGTACAGCCGCCGCTGCCAAAAGTTCTTATCGTTCCAGGCATCCTCGCAGATCGTCACCGCCAGCCGCTTCCCGTCCAGCTCCACAATCTTCTGCGGACCGCTCGGCGAAAAATACCGCTGCTCATCGAAGACATCGTAAAAAGGCAGCAGTCGCTTGTGCTGCTCCAGCAGCACCCGGCCCTTGTCGATCAGCACCGCCGCATTTACCGCCGGTTTGCCCGATGTGTCGCCCGCCGGCAGCGCCACGCCCACCAGCAACGCCGTCGGCAGTTCCCGCGTCGCCGCCGCCAGTTCCTCGACAGCGCTCACCGCCCGCTTCAGAAAGCTCGGCTTCTCCAGCAGATCGGCCGGCGGATACCCGCACACCGCAAGCTCTGAAAATACAGCCAGGCGCGCGCCCGTTTCGAATGCGCGCCGGCTCGCAGCGACAATCTTTTCGATATTGCCGGTAAAATCCCCTACCGTTGGGTCAATCTGGGCGAGCGCTATTCTCACCTATCCAGTGTATCGCCGGCCCGGCCCGCGAACATCGCCAAGCCCCTGCTAGACCGCCGCCTCTGACTCAGCCGTCCGCACAGCCCGGGAGAGCATCGCCACCGCCACGACCACCGGCCTCGCCACAAACGCCGCAATCAATCGCGGAATCCGCTGGAAATCGTGAAACAGCGACCGGCCCTGGCCGCTCAAAAACACTCCGTTGCGCATTACATGCAGATGAAACATCGCCGAGATCAGGGCAAAGATGCTCACTGCGATCGTCGCTCGGACCGCAACCGGCGGCCCGCTCAACCGGTGCGTCAGCCAATCCAGCGACTGCGACAGCAGGGGAACTCCGGCAACGATGATCAAATCTCCCAGCCAGCGCATGCGCAGCCTGAGCGCCTGCTGCTGCAGACCCGCGTAGATCCCGGCGGTCATCGTTACATATCCCGTTTCCACCAGCACAATGGCCATTGCGCCATGTCCGCCGCCGCGAGCAACGGCCGCTAGATAGACCAGTGAGCGCGCCGTCGCGCTCATCATGGCGCATTTCCAGTTCCAGGAACTCAGCAACACTTTCAGCAGGGAGGACTGCGATTGGGTTGGCATACCTCAATAGTCGCCAATTTGTGCCGGCAAATCATCAAGAAACAGTTACAGCGCGGTTCAAATCCGCGCTGTCCCGTTATCGAATTGGTTCCCGGCCTCTACGTCCCCGTTCCCGACAGAACCACGAAGATCGTCTTCAGGATGATCTGAAAGTCCAGCCACACGCTCCAGTTGTCGATATACGTCACATCGAGGGAAACGTAGCTGGCAAACGACGGATCGCGCCGGCCCTGCACCTGCCACAACCCGGTAATGCCCGGCAGCACGTCCAGCCGCCGCAGATGATTCAGCTTGTACTCCTTCACCTCGCCGGCCAGCGGAGGACGCGGGCCCACCACGCTCATCTCGCCCTTCAGCACGTTCCAGAACTGCGGCAGTTCATCCAGCGAGTACTTGCGCAACAGACGCCCTACTCGCGTGACCCGCGGGTCGTTGGATATCTTGAACAGCACCCCATCCCGCTCGTTCATTTCCATCAGGTCCCGCTTGCGCTGGTCGGCGTCCGAAACCATGGTCCGGAACTTTAAGCACCGGAAGACCCGGCCCTTCTTGCCGATTCGATCGGAGAGATAAAACACCCTACCCGGCGAATCCAGTTTCACCGCCAGCGCAATCACCGCGAATAACGGCAGCAGCAGCAGGATCGTGAGCGTTGAGAACACCATGTCGAACCCGCGCTTGACGATCAGACCCGCCTCCGGCACCCGGCCCGAGTGCAGCGGGATGGTCGGAAATTGGCCGATATACTCAACCGGGCTGTTCCACGCCAGCCCGCCGTATAGGTCCGGAATCACGCGCAGGTCCACGCCCCGTTCCCGCGCCCGGATGAGCACCGGCTCAATCGTCTTCCGGTCGCAGTGCGATGTAAACAGAATCTCGTCCACAAACTGCTTGCGAGCATCGTCAAACAGCGTATCCAGGGTTCCGACGACCTGGCCCGGCACGCCCCCTTCGCCACTGCCCGGCACCTCCACGAAACCCTTGAACGTATAGCCAAGATGCGGAATCTTCTCGATATGTTGGCGCAGCGCCTGCGCCTCTTCTCCCGTGCCCACAATCAGTACGTTCCGGGTGCCGACGCCCTGCTCAAAGCGCCGGTTGAGCGCCATGCGGTAAAGCAGCCGCCGCAGGCCAAGCCCCACCGTCACAAGAATCACCGTCATCAGCACTACCGTACGGGGTATCCGATAGGCGCGCACCAGGTAGAGCGCGCCGGTCAAAAGCAGCCCCGAAATCAGGCATGCCTCCAGGCTCAGTCGCTGTTCCTCAAGCACCGTCGTAATCCGCATCGGTTCGTAGAGATGAGACCGCCGGCTCACCAGAATCAGCGCTACCGAGAAAAACACCGGCATCGCCAGCACCAGGTTGAGCGGCATGTCCTGCGAAAGCGTCCCGGTCAACAGCTCCCGAGCCTGATCGAGAGGCGTGATGTGGAAGCGTACAAACGTCGCCAGGATGCTCGCCACCGCGATCGTCGCCACGTCGGCGACCATCCAGAGCAGTTGCTCGCTCCAGCCCTTGCGCAATCCCCGCTCTCGGACCGTGGTCCGCTGCGTTGTCTCCATCGTTCTTCTCTGCCAAATCTCAGGTGTTGCCATACCGGTTCGCCGACCTCAGATCAATCAGCCCTGCTGATCGCTCGCAATTATCTCTCCGTCCGATAAGAGTTCCTCTGGCCGTTACGAGGGAGAAGGATCCCGCGGCCAGTCCTTTCATCGTTCGCCGGTAATCAAATTGGGTCGGTCTCGCGTAATACTCTGCCTGCAACCGGAAAGCCCCTTCTTTCCCTTCCTCTGAATCCAAGAGAATGAAGTTTCGCCATCCCAACTTCGAAGCTCGACCGTCCCTCTCTTCTTGCCGGCCTCGAAATCAGCTTGCCAAAGCAATCCAGACTTGACCATCCCTCAAAAGGGGAAGGTCCACATTTGAAACACATCGCGCACAGAACTGCACCCATTCCTGGGTTCCTGCGCAACTGAATCAAGAATCAGCCTTTAAACGGTGAGATTGCAAGGGAAGATGGCGAACCGTCCATTACCGTGTATCGAGTCTGCTATACCCAACGTAACGCCCACGCTGAAGAGTAACCTCGTCCAAATCCAAAGTCATATATCGAAACAACATACAAGAATCCCAACCCGTTCAACTCCGCAGCGGAAGAGCATACTCGTCCAGCGCAAGAAACTGCCGAATATGCTCGTCTTCCGATTCCAGAAACCCTTTGAGCGGTCCAAAATAACTCGCCCGGCCTCCATCCAGAAACAGCACCGTATCGGCCAGCCGCTCGGCAAATCGCATGTCGTGCGTCACCACAATGCTGGTAAACCCCTGTTCCCTCTTCAGCCTCTGGATCAGCCCCCCCAGCCGCCGCGCAATCAGCGGGTCCACCATCGTCGTCGGCTCGTCGTAGAGAACCACCTCCGGCCGCGCGGCCAGCGCCCTCGCTATCGCCACGGCCCGCTTCCGCCCCGTCGAAAGACTCGCCGGCAGCTCGTCGATCATGTCCTCGGCCCCAACCAGCCGGATCAGTTGCTCCACCAGTTCGTGCACCTGCTCCTCGTCCAGCCCCCCGTGCTCCCGCAGCGGAAACGCCACGTTCTCGCGCACACTCAGCGAGTCGAACAGCGCCCCGTTCTGAAACACCATTGTCACCCGCTTCCGGACGGCTCGCAGTCCCTCCTCATCGAGTCCCTCGATCTCCTCCCCATCCACCCGGATCGTGCCCGAGTCGGGCTTCAAGAATCCCATCAGCAGCCGCAGCGCCACAGACTTTCCCACGCCACTCCGCCCCAGGATGCAAAGCGTCTCGCCCCGCTCCACCCAAAAGCTCACGTCATTCAGCACCACATGCTCGCCAAAGGCGATCGAAACATGGCTGAACTCAATCAAAGGCCCCGCGTACGGAGCCGATCCCGCCGTCACGGTCGCAGTCTGCACCTGCTCCTCCCGGTCCGCAACCGACAAGAGCTCATCGAGACCGCTATCCATCGGCTCGTCCAGATCGGGTTGGTTCTTCGCCTCGTCCATCGCTTCGCTTTCTGAAAGTCTACGAAACTCCACCACTGGCAAGCGCCTCGGCCCGCGCAAACTCTTCCGGCGTATTCACATTCAGGAACCAGTCCGCCGGCCCAAGCGCCCCCGGATGCGTCACCAAACCCGCCTCCACCAGCGCCTCCACGGCAACCACATCCATCGTCTGCCCCAGAGCCTCCGCGGCCGAACGAAACGCCGAAAAGCACTTCAGCCGCCCGCTCTCCAACTGCTCCCGCAAACTGGGCAGCGCCGCACGGCTCACCACCGCCGGAAACGTCTCCGCATCCCCGCCCACCGACACCAGCGTAACCGCCGCCCCCGTCGCCCGCGCCCGTTCCACCATATAGCGCAACAGCGACGCCGGCAGCAGCGGCACATCCACCGTAAGAAAAACTCCCCACTCTCCCGGCATCGATTCAAGCGCCGCGCAAACCCCACCCAGCGGCCCCTGCTGAGAAACGCGATCCACAACCACCGGCGCAAACTCCGCCAGATCGGGCCGCTCGCCAGAGATCGAAGTATCGAGCCCCGCCTCGCGCAAAAGTCCAACGGCCCGCGCAATCAGCAACTGGCCCCCAAAGTCGAGCAGAGCCTTGTCCCGGCCCATGCGGGTGGAACGCCCGCCGGCCAAAACAAAGCCCGAGGCGCCTGGCCGAGCCGGATTGTGCATTTCCGCGGGCATAGCGTCTCCGGCTTCGTCTGACCGTAAACTGATCAGATTCTAACGTAAAACGATGCGCTAGGCGTCAAGCCGGATGTTCATCATTCCTGCTTCTGTACACATCCGTGCTAGACTGAGCCATGGGAGGGCGATATGGGAACGGCAAGGGCCACCGTGGTTCACAAGCATTTCCGCCTTGACGACGCAAAGCTGAAGCGCGCGCAAAAGCTGCTGAATGCGCCCACAGAGACCGAGACTGTGGAGCGGGCCATCGACATCGCCATTTTGGAACACGAGCGGAACCGCATCGCGAATCTGGCGCATGACCGGTTTGTTCGCTCCAAGGCAACCGTGCGCGATGTGTACGGCGTGCTTGAGTAGCGTGAATGCAAGTTCTGTTCGACTCTTCCGTGTATATCGGCGCGTTTCGGGGGGATCGGGACGCCGGGCTGATCTTCGAGCGTTGGCGCCGGAAGGCGCCCATCTGGGTGAGTTCGGTGGTGCTCGAGGAACTCTATGCAGGCGCGGATGCGGCGGGCATGAGACTCATCGGGAAACTGGAGAGGGATTTTGAGAGGGCTCGGCGAGTGCTCGTCCCGAATTTGAGTGACTGGACGCAGACCGGGCGGATTTTGGTGAAGATTGGCGCGAAGTACGGCTTTGAGCGCATCGGGCAGGGGCGCCTGACCAACGATGCGCTGATCGCGGCGAGCGCGGCACGATGCGGCATTGAAGTCATCACGGGGAACGCGCGGGACTTCGCGCGGCTCGCCGAATTCTGCCCGCTCCAATGGCGCGTGGGCTAAAAACAGCCTCAGGGATGGCGAGTGGCCTGGCAGGTGACCCGCACATCATCTCCGAAGAATCACCCTGAGCCGTGAGAATCTGTGCCCCGTTCATCGCGGCCTTATCGCGATGAGCGGGCGTCCGTACTGTGCCCCGTTCATCGCGGCCTTATCGCGATGAGCGGGCGTCCGTACTGTGCCCCGTTCATCGCGGCCTTATCGCGATGAGCGGGCGGGTGTGCCGGGAACCCCAGGTCTCGATTTCCGAGACCTGGGAGACCGAATCAACCCGCCGTCTCCTCCATAAACCGGATCAGCGACCGGATGCCCAGCTCGAAGTTCTTCAAATGGAACTTCTCGTTCGGCGCGTGGATGTTATCGTCCGGCAGCCCGAAGCCCATCATCACCGACGGCTGTCCCAGGTGCCGGTCGAAGTCGCCCACAATCGGAATCGACCCGCCCGAGCGGATATACACCGTGTCCTTGCCCCACACCTCGTGCAGCGACCGCACCGCCGCCTGAATGTACTTGTTGTTCACCGGAATCAGGCACGGGTCGCCCGCGCTCAGCAGCCGCACTTCCACATCCACGCCGGCCGGCGCAATCTTCTCCACATAAGCCTTGTACTGCTCAAAGGCCTTGGCCGGCGTCATCCCCGGAACCAGGCGCATCGAAATCTTCGCGACGGCCTTGGCCGGAATCACGGTCTTTGCACCCGCGCCGATAAACCCGCCCGGCATTCCGTGAACTTCAAGCGTCGGCCGCGCCCAGGTCCGCTCCAGCACGCTAAAGCCCTTCTCGCCCACCAGCGCCTTCGAGCCCACTTCCGTCTGGCGATAATGCTCCTCGTCGAAGGGCAGGCTCTTCCAGGCCTTCAACTCCTCGGGGCTGGGCGGAATCATGCCGTCATAAAATCCCGGGATCAGAATCTTTCCGCCCTCATCCTTCAGCTTCGCGATGATGTGCGCCAGCGACATAAACGGATTCGGCGCTGCGCCGCCGTACATTCCCGAGTGCAGGTCGGTCTTAGCTCCCCGCACCTCGAGTTCCGTATAGATCATGCCTCTCAGGCCCACGCACAAGGTCGGAAGCCCCGGCGCAAACAACTCGGTGTCCGACACCAGCGCAAAATCCGCCTTCAGGTTCGCGGGCTTTGACGCCACATAGTTCGCAATGCCCTCGCCGCCGACTTCTTCCTCGCCCTCGAAGAGAACGCGCACGTTGATCGGCAGCGCCCCGTTGGCCTTCATCAGCGACTCCAGAGCCTTCACCTGCGCCCACACCTGGCCCTTGTCGTCCACCGCTCCGCGCGCGTAGAGATTGCCATTGCGCTCCGTCGGCTCAAACGGGGGCGAAAGCCACTCTTCCAAAGGCTCGGCCGGCTGCACGTCGTAGTGCCCGTAGATCAGCACCGTCGGCTTGCCCGCCGCATGGAGCCAGTCCCCGTAGACCAGCGGATGGCCCCCGGTCTCGATCAGCCCCACATGCTCAATCCCGATCCGCTTCAGTTCGGCCGCCAGGAACTCGGCCGCCTTGCGGCAGTCTTCCTTGTTCTCAGGCAGGGTGGAGACAGACGGAATGCGCAGCAGCGCCTTCAGCTCATCGAGAAAGCGTGCATGATTCTGCTCGGCATAAACAACAGCTTTTGAAGCCATGGGGAGACACCTCAATTCAAACGATTTCTATTCCAATCCAAAAGTATACTGCGTGCTAGTAACGCGGCACGCTCGAATCCACCTCGGCCGACCAGGCGTCGATCCCGCCCCGCATCGACTGCGCCCGATCAAACCCCTGGTTGCGCAGCCAGACCGTCACATTCATCGAACGCACTCCCCGGTGGCACACAATCACCAGCCGCTCTTCCGGGTCCAGCTCCTGGTGCGCCCGCGCCGGCACATCGCCCATCGGTATAGCCAGCGCACCCGCAATGCTCGCCGTCTCCAGCTCCCAGGGCTCGCGCACATCCACCATTCGCGCCTCGCCTGCCTTGACCAGCGCTGCCGCCTCCGCCGCCGTAACCTCGTAATCCAAATTCCCTCCGCCTGTTCCCTGTTCCCTATTCCATAGTCCCTAGCCCCTAGTCCCTGCCTTTTAAAGTTCTCCCCAGCTAAGCTTCGTCCGCAGCGCGTCAAAGAACCCGTGATTGGCCAGCTTCACCAGCTTCACCCGGCACTCCGAGCGCCGGCAGTGCACCTCGTCGCCCCGCTCCAGTTCCACCGCCACCTGCCCGTCCACGGTCAGCAGCGCCTTGTTCGGAACCGCCTCCACGCGCACCGTCAGCCGCGCGTCCCCGCGCAGCACAATCGGCCGCAGCGTCAGCAGGTGCGGACAGATCGGCGTCACCACCATCGCATCCACGTCCGGCGTCAGAATCGGCCCGTTCGCGGCCAGCGTGTAAGCCGTCGAGCCCGTCGGCGTGGACACAATCACCCCGTCGCCCCGGAACCGCGCCACGCTCCTGCCTTCCAGTTCCACGCTGAACTCGCCCATCCGCGCAATGTCTCCCTTGCTGATCACCGCCTCGTTCAGCGACTCGTAGCTCGAATGTTCCGCCCCGTCCCGCCACAGCGCTGCATGCAGCATCCAGCGCTCGTCGATCGAGTGCTTCCCCTGCCGCCAGCTTCCCAGCGTCGTGTAAAGATCCCCCAGCCGCACCTCGGTCAAGAAACCCAGTGTCCCCAGGTTTACACCCAGAATCGGCGTGCCTACCGTGGCAAAAATCCGAGCCACCGCCAGCATCGTCCCGTCGCCGCCCAGCACGATCACCAGTTCCGGCGCGAGCTTCGGCAGCTCCGCGCGGCTCACCGCTTCGGCAGCGGTCGTCATCGCCCCGCCCTCGTAGTCCAGCACCGGCTCAAACCCTTCCAGGCGCAGCCACTCGATCAACTCCGGCAAGATGCGCCGTAGCTCTTCCTTGTGCGGTTTCGATGCTATCGCTACCCGTCTCATGCGCTCCCAGTGTACCGGACTTTCTCAGGCCTTCCCTCGATCCCAGCCATTTGCCCCAGATTGGCAACTGGCTAACTCCGCCAGCACCGCGAACTTCACTAGCTCCGCTTTCTCGCGTACAACAAAAACTCCCGGTTTCCCTCCGCCCCGGTAATCGGCGAAGGAATCGTCTCCACCACCTGCCAGCCCAGTTGCCCGACGCACTCCGCCACCCGCTCCACCGCCACCGCGTGCCCCCGTTCGTCGCGCACAATGCCGCCCTTGCCCACAAACTCCCGCCCGGCCTCAAACTGCGGCTTCACCAGAATCACCGCCTCCACAAGCGAAGGCGCAGCCGCCACTACGGCTGGCAGCACCAGCGTCGCCGAGATAAACGACACATCCATCACCACCAGCGTCAGTGCCGGCTCGCCCGCAAGACCACCCGCCTCAAGCAGCCGCGCATTGGTTCGCTCCATCAGCCTGACGCGCGAGTCGTTGCGCAGCTTCATCGCAATCTGCCCAAAGCCCGTGTCCACATCCGTCACCTGCGCCGCACCATGCTGCAGCAGGCAGTCCGTAAAGCCCCCCGTCGACGTGCCAATATCCAGGCACGCCCGGCCCTCTACATCGATCTTCCAGTGCTCGAGCGCCGCCTCCAGCTTCAGCCCTCCGCGGCTCACATAGCGCATCTCCTCGCCCAGCATTCGCACCACAGCGTCGACGGCCACTGCCACGCCGGGCTTGTCCACCTTCTGTTCGGCCACCAACACTCGCCCGGCCAGAATCAGCGCCCTAGCCCGCTCCCGGCTGCCCGCAAGCCCGCGATCAACCACCAACTGGTCGAGCCGCATCTTCACCGGCCGCACCTTCTTTGCCCCTGTCATTTCCGCTTCCGCCATTTCCCTCTCTAAAACCAAAGGGCCATCCCCACATGGGAATGACCCTTTCGGCTCCATTCAATCCGCCATCGAACCTACGGAAGCTGAGAACACTGGGCCAGCGTGTAGCTGGCGCTCATCAGCCCCGGCGGCAGGTTGCAAGGCTGTCCATAGCCCGGGACTCGGCTGCTGTAGTTCGGGTTCGAGATCGAGACGCTCCCAAAGTAGGTATTCACCGTTTGCGAGGCCCCGCTCTGCGACGTCGCGCGCACATCCACCACGTCGCCCGGCACCAGCACCGTGGTATCCACCAGGTCGGTCTCCGTCGTCAGGATCGTCAGATACGGGCTGTTGGTCGAGGCAACGAATACCTTGCCGTAGAGCGAACTCTGCGTCGAAACCACCGTGCGCGGAACTCCCACTACAGGCAGCGTCTTCTCCACCGTATGGCTCGACAGGTTCACAATCGTAACCGTCCCGTTGCACGACGATATCGCACACCCGGCCGTATAGTCTCCCTGGTTGGCCGTATAAGCCCGCGTGCCGTCAAACAGCACCGTCACGCTGGCCGGATTCTTGCCCACCGGAATCGTGTACGTCGTGCCAAACGTCGCCCCGTCGTTGCCGTACTCGTCCGTGCTCACGTCGATCACGCTGATCGTTCCGCCGTCGTAGTCGGCCACCACCAACAGGCTCTTCGCCACGTTGTACTCGGCATACACCGGGCCGGCCGTCACCGGCATCCCGCTCGTACCGTTCACCGGCGTCACGCCCGTTGCCACAACCGCCGTCGTTGAAAGCGGCAGCACCGGATGGCAGTTCACCACCTGGCCGTTCTGGTTCAGGAACGGCGTGCAAGCGTCCAGAGCGTTGTTCTGCGAATTGATCACGGTGATCGTGTCATCCCCGCGATTAAGCACAAACAGCCGCCGCTGGTCGGGCGACTGCAAACCGAATACCGGGCACTTCCCTACCGGAATCGGCAGGTCGGTCGTGCTTGACGCCATCTCAATCGGCGTTGCTACGCCGTTCGGCTGCGTCTTCGGCGAAAGGTTGCACTCCACTCCGGTCGGGCTGCCAAGGTTCTGGCTGATCACATACTCGCGCTGTCCCTGCGTCGTCGGCGAACCGGCTACAAACACCGGCGTACTCGCCGGAGCCATCGGGATCGAGAGCTTCAAGGCTGCCGGAGTGTTCGCAAAAGTATCCACCAGGTTGCCGGCCAGATCGCCAATCCACAGGGCATTCGCCGGCGCGTCGATATTCAGCGGCTGGGCGCTCACGGGAAGAGTCGTGTAGCTCACGTTCTTCGGCTGCAACGACGTCGAAACCGGAAAATTCGAGATCGTGTGATCGGTATTGTAGGTATATCCGTTGCTGCCGTACTCGTCGATCGTGAACGCCGCGGGCCCCGGGCCAATCGGCACCTGCGCCATGATCGTATCGCCGGCGTAGTCAATGATCGTGGCCACGCCCGCCGTCGTCGGCGAAGGAGCCGACACCACTACTGCGTACGCGCTCGGCTGCGACGCAGGTCCACTCGACGTTATCGGAGTTACTACGGGACGGTAGTTGTTTCCGCAACCTGCAATCGCGACAGCGGCGGCCAGTGCCCCGCCCACCCCGGCCCAAAGCACCCACGCCCGGCCTGATCTCATGCTTAAAAGCCTCATTCCAGATCTTTCCTGCTTACCTCGTGATTGTAAATCAGCAGCCTCGGTCTTAGACGCCCCGGAATCTACCATCCAAACGCCGCACGACCCATCAACGTCATACCGGCTACCATGAGGCGTGACCGAAAACCGCCTGGCATGGCAATCCAAGCTCATTCTGCTCGCCGTTCTCCCCGCGGCGGCCATCGATGTCCTGTTGAAAACCCAGTGGTGGGCCGCAAATAACCTCGCCGTTGCCCTGTGGACCATCGGCCTGAGCCTGCTGCTGGCCGTCCTCACCCGCATCGCCAGGGCCGCCACCGCGGTGGCAGCCCTCACCGGCCTCTTTCTCACCGCCAGCCTTATATTCTCCACGGCCCGCTTCCCCTACCAGCCCTGGCACACCGCGCTGCTCCCACTGCTCGCCGTCTCCGTTCTCGCCGCAGTCTCCACTCGCATTGGTCGCACCCGGAAACTGCGCCTCGGCGCAGCCGAACAGAACGACGGCCGCTCCGCCGCCCAGATCGCCGCCAACCTCGGCGCAGCCATGCTCTTCGCAAGCGAGTTTGCCCAATCCTGGGTGGCCGACGCTCACCTGCTCCCCCGCCTCAGGCCAGAGCAGATGCCTCTCTTCATTGCCGCGCTGGCCGCCCTCGCCGAGGCCGCCGCCGACACCGTATCCTCCGAGATCGGTCAGCTTCTCTCCGCCGCCCCGCGCATGATCACAACCCTGTGCAAAGCCACGCCCGGCGCAGACGGCGCCATCAGCCTCCCCGGCACCACGGCCGGCATCGCCGCGGCCATCCTTGTCTCTCTCATCGGAACCTGGGCCCTCGGCGGCTCCGCCACCATGGCCGTCCTGGCCGCCGCTGGAGCCGTCTTCGGCCTCTTCTTCGACAGCCTCCTCGGCGCCACCTTCGAGCGCACCGGCTGGCTCAACAACGACGCCGTCAACTTCCTCTCAACCGTATCCGCCGCCGCCTTCGCCCTCGCTGCTCTATCCCTGGTCCACTAGTAGGGGCGCTCGAAGCTGACTCGCTGACTCGCTACGTCCGCGCAGCGGACGCTGACTTGCTGACTTGCGAATCCGCTCTACCGCAGATGCAAACGCCACAGCGTGTAGCTCAGAATCTCGTGCGCAATCCGCCGCACCCGGTAAAGGCGCGCCTCCGCGGCGCCCTCCGGCCGCGGCGATGTCAGAACCTCCAGCCCCTCGCTCGCCAGGATCGCGTGAATCCGGAACAAGTGGCTGCCGTCGCTGACGATCAGCAGCCGCCGCAGACCGTTGGTCCGCGCAATCACCGCCACCCGGGCGGCAGACTCCTCCGTATCCCGGCTCTCGGTCTCCGCTATGATCGTCTGCTCGGGAACGCCACGGCTCTCCAGATACTTCTCGCCCACCACGCCTTCGCTGTAAGCATCTCCACCCGATCCGCCCAGCGTCAGAATCAGCGGCGCAAGACCCCGCCGGTAAAGCTCCAGCGCATGATCGAGCCGCGCCCGAAACACCGGCGATGGCCGCCCGTCATACTCCGCCGCCCCAAAGACACAGATCGCGTCAGCCCGCGCCGCCTGGTCCTGCTCCGAATAGCGCTCAATTTGGTCGTAAACCCACCGGCACCACACCGCCGCAGCCGCCAGCAGCAAAACCACCACCGCAGCCACAAGCCACGCCCATACACGGGACTTCGTCCATGCACTCTGTTTCGGATTAGTCCGTCCCGCCATGCAAAATTCCCGGCCCAGGACACCGTCCCTGGTCCCTAGTCCCTAGCCCCTGCCTTTATCTCTGCAGCGCCATCACAATCTCATGCGTAGGAATCGCTCCCTCGCGCAGAATCTCCCAGCGCCCCGGGCCCAGCGACAGATCCACGATCGTTGTCGGCTGCGAACGGCCCGTCGGGCCGCCGTCCACAATCAGCGGTATCCGATCGGCAATCTGGTCCCGCACCGCGGCCGCATTTGTGCACTCCTGCGCACCCTGCAAATTGGCCGAGGTCGCCGTGATCGGCAGCCCGAACCGCTCCACCACGGCCCGCGGAATCGCCGCATCCGGAACCCGGATCGCCACATTCCCCGTGTTCGCCGTCGAGCGCAATGGCAACTTTGTCCCGGCCCGCACAATCACCGTCAGCGGACCCGGCCAGAACCGCTCTGCGAGTCTATCCAGGTTGGTGTCCGTCTCCCGCGCCAGCGTGTAAGCCTGCGAAACGTCGGAGATCAGCAGCGAAAGCG
>Ga0326728_10006776_pt1 | contig 30417 bp, 31 predicted proteins | sample MB3enrmetagenome_FD_207602 | JGI IMG/M metagenome (GOLD analysis project Ga0326728, IMG submission 207602) | Lab enriched peat soil microbial communities from McLean, Ithaca, NY, United States - MB31MN | ecosystem: Environmental > Terrestrial > Soil > Wetlands > Peat | place: USA: New York...
AAACCCGCCAAGGTCAACGAGCCGTGATTCGCAGTCACGGCTTTTCCGTTTTCAGACCGTCCTTCTTCCGCTTGAGTCCCGGTACATCAGCCGCTTTCCACCGGCCCCGGAGAGCGCCAACTGCGCTCGTTCATCGTCCGATACTTCACGGGCATTATACCTGAAATCGAACTCTGTCAAGTAGCGATGAAGATGGGGCTTGCCGACGTGCTGGTAGATTCCGCCCAGCCCCTTCTTCAGGAGGCTGAACGACCCTTCCGCTGTGTTCGTTGTGATGCAGACCCCGTTTTCGTGCCGAACGTACTCCTTCTCGCTATGGTTCACCGTGGAATGCCCGGCGAACTCCTTGCCTGCCCACTTCCGGTACACCCTGGACTCATCGGTCATCACATGGGCCGATTCATCGACCATGCTGCGTAAAACGGGCTTCAGTGTGGCAGCGGTGACGCACTCCATGTGCATCGAGCGAATCTTTCCGCCGCGCTCGATCAGGATGACTACAGCCTCCTTGTTCTTGAGCGGGTTGTTCTCCGGGTTCGGGGCTTCCCCACGATATCTGGAAGCCCGCGTAGTCTTCCCGCCGATATAGGTTTCGTCCACTTCCACGATTCCGGCAAGCTTGGATGATAATGGCTCCTGGGTCATCGCGTACCGAATCCGATGGGCCATAAACCAGGCCGTCCGGTAGCTACCTAAGCTCAGGTTGCGCATTAACTGATGGGCGCTGATGCCTTTCTTGCTGGAACAGAGCAGGTGAATCGCCAGAAGCCACTTGTGAAGCGGGATGTGGCTGTCTTCAAAGATCGTCCCCACGGTAACGCTGAACTGCTCCCGGCACCCTCCGCACTTCCACAGGCCCTTGCGCGCGTGCTTCTCGCCATTCTCCGTGGGCTTCAGCCGATACGATTCCCCAACCACGCCGCAGTGGGGGCAAACCGCCCCGTCCGGCCACCGTTTGGCTTCCAGGTACCCTCGGGCGGAGTCCTCATCGCTAAACTGGGGTTGGATGATTCCGGGTTCCATGATTCAATTATCCCACTTTGGCGTGGGTTTGTAAAGTGCATAATGACCATACTCCTTGACAGAGAGTACTGGAGACTTTACATTATGATTATGGAACCTGACACCAGCGACATCCTCTCCTGCTTCCAAAAGAGGCGTGCCTTTGTCCTCTGGGCCGTGGCCACGGGGCTCACCTCGGCGGGAGGCATAGTCTTGATCGTCTTGCTGAAGCCGGCCCTCCCGATCCGCATGCTCGCAGTCGCCCTGCCGCTGGGCTGCTGCGTCGCCTTCACCGTCCAGCTCCTCCGCGACTTCGCGCGTTTGGACGAGTTGCAGGTGCGCATCCTCCTCGAAGCCGCCGCCACGGCGTGCCTCGGCGTCTTTTTCGCCGTCAACCTCTATCCCATCTTTCGCTTCGCAGGCTTCGTCGGCGAGCTCCAGCCCTATTGGGTGTTGTTGCTGCTGATCGGCCTGTTCCTGTTCGGCTCCTTCAATGCGAAGCGGAGGTACCGATGAGGAACACGCTGCGAGTGCTGCGCGCCGAGAGGGAATGGTCGCAAGCCGACCTGGCCACGCGCCTGGGTGTCTCGCGCCAGACCGTCAACGCCGTCGAGACCGGCAAGTACGATCCCAGCCTGCCCCTCGCCTTCGGCATCGCGCGGCTTTTTTCCAAGCGCATCGAAGAGATCTTCCTGCCCGACGGCGAGGCGGGCGCGCGCTGACAGGTTGATTCTTACCTGGAACCCGGCGGACAATATTGCCGTACCGCTCGAATATGGAGAGAACCATGAGATTCGCGATTCTTAGCGGCCTGATCGCCGCCGCGGCCACCACCGCCCTGGCGCAACCGGCCTCCCTGGCCGGAATCAAAGACGAAGGCACGTTCCTGGTCTACCAGAACGAAACCCGCATCGTCACTTCGAACTGCAAGTGGCAGACCGACGGCTCCCTGGAGATCAAGAGCACCATCGCCATGGGCGGCCAAAGCGTCACCAGCACCACCAGAATTGCGCTTGGCAAAGGCGGCCTGTGGAGCACCATCACCGACAGCGGCCCGGCAGGAACTGCCATTCTGATCCGCGACGGCGACAAGGCCCGGCGCATCATCAAGGATAAGACCGAGATCATCGACATCAAGCCCGGCGCCCGCCTCTTCCACAACTTCGGCCCGGTGCTGATGGGCCAGGCGGTCGTGTTGTACGACAAGGCCAAAGGCGGTAAGCAGACCTTCCCGCTGGTGATCCTTCCGGGCGTGGCCATGGAGGCCTCTCTCGAGTTCAAGGACAAAGTCGAGCGCAGCCTGGGCGGCAAGGACCTCCAATTCGAGCGGTACACCTACTACCTGCCGGGCGTGGACATCACGGTCTGGGTGGATTCGGCCGGCAAGTTCTACTTCGCCGACGTGCCCGCCCAACACGCTTTTTACGTCCGCGAGGGGTACGAGGCCCTCGGCGAGCCCGCCGAATCGGATCCCCTGCTCTCCGCGCCCAAGTTTGAGGTTAAGGTCGAGCAGGGCGTGGGCGTGCCCATGCGCGACGGCCTGAAGCTCTCCACCGACCTCTATCTTCCGCAGGCCCCGGGCCCGGTCCCCGTGATTCTGGTGCGCACGCCCTACAAGAAGGAGATGGTCGAGCTACAGGCGCGCTTCTACGCCCGCCGCGGCTATGCCTTCGCCGTCCAGGACTGCCGCGGACGCTTCGGTTCTCCGGGCGTTTGGGAGCCGTTCATCAATGAAGCGAAAGACGGCTACGACACCATCGAGTGGCTGGCGGCGCAGCCCTGGTCGTCGGGGAAGGTCGGAATGATCGGCGCCTCATACGTTGGATGGGTGCAGTGGTGGGCGGCCAGCCTGCGCCCGCCGCACCTGGTCACCATCATCCCCAACGTGGCGCCGCCCGATCCCTTCTTCAACATCCCCTACGAACACGGCGTGTTCTTCGTCTTCGGCGCCATCTGGTGGGCGGATATCCTGGAGAGCAACGCCACGGCGGACCTCTCGGGCAACACCATCCGCGACATCGGCGAGAAGAAGTACATGCAACTGCTCCGCCCGCTCCCGGTGATCGATCTCGACAAGGCCGTCCTGGGCAAAGAGAACCCTTACTGGCGGAAGTGGATCCAGCACCCGGTGAACGATGCCTACTGGGACCAGGCCAATTTCCTCGACCGCCTGAAGGACGTCAACATCCCGGTGTTTCACCAATCCGGCTGGTTCGATGGCGACGGCATCGGCAGCAAGCTGAACTACCTGCGCATGAAGGAGTCCGGGCATCCCAACCAGAAGCTCGTGCTGGGCCCTTGGCCTCATACCGATACCGCCACGCGGCGCATCGGCGATCACGATTTCGGGCCGCAGGCCATCATAGACCTCCAGCGCGACTACCTGCGCTGGTTCGATTACTGGCTCAAGGGAATCGATAACGGGATCATGAAAGAGCCGTTGGTCGGCATCTTCACCATGGGCTCCAACAAGTGGCTGCACGGCGATGTCTACCCGTTGCCCGAAACGCGCTTCGAGAAGTGGTACCTGGCGAGCGGCGGCAAGGCCAACACCAGCAAGGGCGACGGCCGCCTGACCACGGCGCTCCAGCCCGCCAACGCGCCCGTCGATCGCTACGTCTACGACCCCGGCGATCCCACGCCCAACCCGGACTACGAGGAGTCGACCGCCGAGGAGGATAAGCAGGTCCGCGAGGCCGAGGACAAGAAGAAGGAGCGCGAGGCCCATCACAACAAGGTGACCGACGCCCGCAACGACATCCTGGTCTATGTGAGCGAGCCCTTCAAGGAACCCTTCACCTTCGCCGGGCCGGTCTCCGCGGTGCTCTACGCTTCCTCCTCCGCCCGCGATACCGACTGGTTCGTCAGCCTCTACGACGTGGATAGCGATGGCAAACTGTTCGGGCTCGGCACCGGTAAGATCCGCGCGCGCTTCCGCCGCTCCACCCAGAACCCGGAGCTGCTGAAGAAGGGCCGGGTCTACGAATATCAGCTCGACCTCTGGCAGACCGGCATCACGCTGGAGGCCGGCCACCGTCTCCGGGTCGAGGTTGCCTCCGCCTGGTTCCCCATGTTCTCGCGCAACCTGAACACCGGCGGCCACAACGAGACCGAGACCAACTACGTCTCCGCCAAGCAGACCGTCTACCACAGCCAGCGGTGCCCGTCCTACCTGCTGCTGCCCGTGATCCCGAAGTAGGGTCGATGTTCCCCGTAGGAGCTACGTGTCGCCGTGGCGCGTTCTGAAGCCCATGAGGAATCCCACCACGCAGACAGAAAGCTTGCAGTATTCCGACTCGGGTGAGCTCAGGAGGGCTTCCGCTTCAGCCCGCTTTCCGCCCTCGATCATTGCGGCAATCGAGGCGGCTGACCGATGAAACGCGGCGTGCGAGGTCTTCAACTCTCCGAACTGCGCCTCCGATGCGTATTGCTGGCCGGTTCCATACAGCCACTTTCCCAGTTCGCAAGCATTGTCCTGCGCCAGCGTGGACATATCGATTCCTCCGTTTGACGAGCCATGACAATCGGCGTAGAGCCGCATTTTCCAATTCGCATGAGCCTGTATGGCGGAACTAAAGTTCATGATTCCACCCACCTTTCTTGTGCACGCGCAACCGTTCACAGAAGCAAACAGTGCGTGCTAGCCTATCGGTGGAATCAGCCGCCAACTTTACGTTGGAGCTACCCAGCCGCTTCCGCAAACGCCTCGAACAGCGCCCGGTCGGCTTCAAATCGGTCCTCCGGGTGCCACTGGACGGCGATGGCAAAGCGCTTGAGCGGATCCTCCAGCGCCTCGACGATGCCGTCCGGCGCGGTGGCCGAAACGCACAGCCCCGCGCCGACGCGCCCCACCGCCTGATGGTGGCGCGAATTCACCATCTGGGAGTCCGTTCCCATGATCGCGGCCAGCTTGGTGTCCGGGATAACGTCGATCCGATGCACCTCCGCGACGTTCTTCACCCGGTGCAGTTCGGTGTTCTGGAGGTGCTGGATGAGCGTGCCGCCACGCACCACGTTCACGAGTTGCAGGCCCCTGCAGATCGCCAGCAACGGCAAATTCGTCTGGAGCGCCTGCTCAATCAGCGCCGCCTCCATGGCGTCCCGCTCCCGGTCCACGTCGTTGGTGGTTGGGAGGGGCGCCTCGCCGTAGCGCGCCGGCTCGATATCGCTGCCGCCCGAGATCACGAGGCCGTCCAGCCCGGTGAGCGGCCTGGGCGCCTCGGGCGAAATCAGTACCGGCTCCACGCCGGCCCGGCGCAACGCCTCGGCATACGGCTCGGCCTTCTTGGGAAACCGAAATGTGAGACCAGCCCTCATCCTTCCAGCTTAGCCGGAGCGGGACCCTGCGGAGACAGCCGATTTCGCGTTACCGTGGTGGATAGAGGCTTCCGTTTGCGGCGCCCCGGCAATTCTGGCGCCGGGAGACGATCTGTCCCAATGAGCGAGTATGTTGACGATTTCAGGCGTACCGGCCACCAGGTGGTGGATTGGATCGCCGACTACCTCGAGAACACGAGAGACTACCCCGTTCTGCCCAAAATCAAGCCCGGCGATTTGATTGACGCCCTGCCCCCTTCCGGGCCGGAGCAGGGCGAGAGCTTTGAAGCCATCCTCGAGGACTTCCGCAAGCTGATCGTCCCCGCCGCCACGCTGTGGAACCATCCCCGCTTCATGGCCTACTTCCCCAGCGCCAGCTCCACTCCCGCCATCCTCGCCGAAATGCTGGCCGCGGCGCTGAACACCAACGCCATCCACTGGAAGACTTCGCCGGCTTCCACCGAACTCGAGCAGGTCAGCCTGGGCTGGCTGCGCCAGTGGATGGGCCTGCCCGAGGAGTTCTTCGGCGTGATCTTCGACACCGCCTCCGTGAGCAGCCTGCACGCCATCGCGGCCGCGCGCGAACTGGCCGATCCAGAGACCCGCGAGAACGGGACCCGGCGCGACCTGGTGGTCTACGCCTCCGACCAGGCCCACTCCTCCATCTCCAAGGATTCCATCGCGCTGGGCATCGGACGGCGAAACGTCCGCATCGTTTCGAGCGACGCCGAGTTCCGTATGCGCCCGGACGCGCTCGAGGCGGCCATCCGGCAGGACCTCGCCGCGGGCCTCAAACCGATCTGCGTGGTGGCCACGGTAGGCACCACCTCCACCACCAGCATCGATCCCGTCGAAGCCATCGCGGACATCGCCGCCCGGCACGGCCTGTGGCTGCACGTGGATGCCGCTTACGGCGGCGCGGCCTGCCTCGTGCCCGAATTGCGGCCCCTGTTCGCGGGCATCGAGCGCGCGGATTCGCTCGTCGTCAACGCCCACAAGTGGCTTTTCACCACCATGGATTTGAGCGCCTTCTTCACCCGGCGGCCGGAGATCCTGCGGCGCGCCTTCTCGCTGGTCCCCGAGTATCTGCGCACCGCCCGCGACCCGCGCGCCGTGAACCTGATGGATTACGGCGTGCCGCTGGGCCGGCGCTTTCGTTCCCTCAAGTTGTGGTTCGTTCTGCGCTACTTCGGCCGACAGGGCCTGATCGAGATGCTGCGCTCGCACGTGCGCTGGGCGCAGGAGTTCGCCGCTCTGGTGGACGCCGATCCCCGCTTCGAGCGCGTCGCGCCCGCGCCCCTGTCCACGGTCTGCTTCCGCTATAAGGGCAGCGACCAGGAGAACCAGGCGCTCCTCGATCGCCTCAACGCGACCGGCAAGTTCTTCCTCTCGCACACCGTTTTGAACGGCCGGTTTGTCATTCGCCTGGCCATCGGCAACCTCGGCACGACCCGTGAGGACGTCCACTACGCATGGGAGTCGATTCGGGGCTTATGAAACAGATCGTCGCCACATCGCAAGCGCCCCAAGCCATCGGGCCCTATTCCCAGGCCGTCGTCGGGAACAACCTCGCGTTTCTCAGCGGCCAGATTCCATTGGACCCGGCCACCGGACGGATGGTCGAAGACGATATCGCGGTCCAGACCGAAAGGGTGCTCGAAAACCTCAAGGCGGTGCTCGAAGCCTGCGGCTCTTCGCTCGCCCGGGTCCTCAAGACCACCGTCTACCTGAAGGATATGGCCGAGTTCCCGGCCATGAACGAAGTCTACGCCCGCTATTTTCCGGAGAACCCGCCCGCGCGCGCGACCGTCGAAGTATCCCGCCTGCCGCGCGACGTCCGCGTCGAAATCGACGCCATCGCCAGCCTCGACTAGCCTACTCCCGGCTCAACGCCGGCACCGGCCGCTCTGTGGCGCCTTTCACCCCTCCGCCTTCCGCGCCGCCAGGCCGCGTTTCGAATGAATGACCCGAACCAGATCCTCCAATCGCGCGCTTTCTGCCGCCAGCACTCGCCGCCCCAGCGTCGTCAGCCGGTAATAGCGCCGCCGCGCGTCATCCAGCACCGGCGCCGGGCGCTGGTCGGATTCCGCGATCAGGTCCTCCTCCATCAGGCGCTTGAGCGTCCCGTAGAGCGTCGCCGGCCACAGCCGCACCTTGCCGTCCGTGCGCTCCAGCACCTCCTGCATGATCCCGTAACCGTGCTGCTCCTCGTCCGCCAGCGACAGCAGCACGTGAAACCAATGCGGCTTCAGCGGAAGAAAGTTCTCCGGACTCGGCGTCTTCATATATACCAGTCAATATATATACTAGTCACAGCCGAATGTCAAGGCCGCCGGAAAGCTTCCCATGTCCAGACCTCCTTCGGCGGATCCTTGCGACGGCCGGCCCAACGCTCCCGGCCGCACCGTGAAAAGGGGCGACTGAGTATGCTGGAGGTATAAGGCTCCCCTTCGCAGGGGCGAACGGAATCCCCAATGACGGCCCGAAAACGGAACTGGATGATCGTGATCGGCATTGTGGTCGCGCTGACGGCGGTTGGCTTGACAATCGCGGCGTCGGTGCTGGCGGCACGCCTAGATCCGTATGCGCGCCAGACAGCAGTTAGCTACTTGAGCCAACGGTTCGACAGCGACGTGCAGATTCAGGCGCTCCATTTGCGGCTGCCAGGGACCTCGCCGCTCCGTCTGCTCCTCACGCGCGGCCGCGGGGTCACGGCGCGCCTGGAGGGACAGGGCCTCTCTTTGCGGATGAAGGGCCGCCCCGATTCCGTTCCCCTGATCCTCATCCGGAAGTTCCGCTGCGACGCAAGTCTGGAATCCCTCCTTCACCCACCGGTAGTCGTCAGCCAGGTTCTCGTGGATGGGATGGAAATCCAAGTGCCGCCCCGCAGCGAGCGCCCGCGCCCCGCTTCTTCGGCGGGCACGGAGCCGGCCAGCCGGCCGAGCGCAGCCAACCCTCTGGTGACGATCGCAAAGCTGAGCATCCGGCAAGCTGTGTTAGTGCTTCAGCCCAGGAATCCCCGCAGGTTGCCGCTGCGGTTCGATATCCAGAGTTTGCAGTTCGAATCCGGCGGAGCCGGCGCAGCAATGAAGTACGAGGCGACGCTCACCAATGCCGAACCTCCGGGAAAGATACACGCTACGGGCACATTTGGGCCCTGGAGCGCCGAGGAACCGTCTGAAACTCCCATAACAGGCGATTATCTGTTCGAGAAAGCCGATCTGGGAGTTTTCGCCGGGATCGCCGGCACTTTGCGGTCCACCGGCCAGTTCGAGGGCAAACTCTCTGCCATCACGGCGCGTGGCCAGGTCTGGGTGCCGAACTTCCGATTGCGCATGGCGGGCAACCCCGTGCCGCTATTCGCCCGCTTCGCCGTGCTGGTGGACGCTACCGACGGAAACACCACCCTCCAGCCGGTGACGGCAACCTTGGGCTCCACGACCTTCTCAACCAGCGGCGGCATCATCCGGCATGAAGCCAACCAGCCCCGCGCGATCAGCCTGGACGTGGCAATGCCCAATGGAAACCTCCGCGACGTGCTTCGCCTGGCGATGAAAGGCGCTCCCTTCATGGAAGGGAGGCTCGTGCTGAACACGAGAATCGACATTCCGCCGCTGTCGGCCAAAGTGCGCCAGAAGCTGGAACTGGACGGGCAGTTTGAAGTGCGAGACGGGAAGTTTCTGCATTCCACGATTCAAGAAAAGATTGACGCACTCAGCGAGCGCGCGGAGGGGCAACATGGAAACTCGGACACCGATCAAGTAGTCTCGCAGATGATGGGGGTGTTTCATCTTGAGAATGCCGCCATCCACTTCAGCAAGCTATCGTTCGCAGTTCCGGGGGCGGACATCGATCTGTCCGGCAACTACGATCTGGATAGCGATGCCATCGATTTCGCCGGCACGCTCAAACTGCAGGCGACAGTTTCCCATCTGGTCACCGGCTGGAAGAGATTAGCCTTGAAGCCCGTCGACCGGCTCTTCGAAAAGGAAGGCGCCGGGACATTTCTTCGCACTCGAGTGGAGGGGACCTCCCGGGCGCCTAAGTTCTACGTGACCTTCGCCGGAAAACAATGGGAAGTTAAGTCGCCAAAGCGGTAGGCCCATCCGGTCCTCGCCGCGCTTGAAGCGCACGACCTTGGAACGTTCTGAATAACCCTCTTCAAAGTCGAGGCCGCCGGAATGCCTCCAGCGTCCACGGCTCCTCCTGCGGATCCTCGACTGGTCGACGACCTCCTCCACCCGCACCCTGGTCCTCACGCGCCCTTTCCCCGGCCTAATGCCAGCGGTTGATAGAACCCACTCTCCGCCGGCATCAGCCAACGCACCTCCACCAGGCCCGCTTGCTGCATAAGGGCCGTGAGTTCCTCCCGCAGCACCGCCCGGTAGACCGAGACAAAGTGTTGGCAGTTCCATCCCGTGCTGGTCTCTTGCGTGATGTACAGATGCACCGTGTATTTCCGATCACCGGTCCAATCCCAAACCTGATGGTAGATGCGTCGATATCCGCCATCCTGAAAGAACGCCGGCGGCGGCATGGCCGCATGCTCCAGGACGATCCGGTCGTAATCCCGAATGCTCCCCAGGAACAGTCCACCCGCCCGCAGCTTGCCGGCCATCTGCTGAATCGATCGCCCAAGATCCTCGTCGGAAGTCAGGTGTGGGAGAGCATTGTCGACGGCTATTACGCAATCGAACTCGGATTCCGCCACCAGGGACAGATCGCGCATGTCCGCAACTTCAAATCGGATCGGCAGGCTCCGCTGCTGTGCTTCGCGCCTGGCTCGGGCGATGGCGGCCGCACTCAGGTCGGTACCCACCAGAATATGCCCCCGCTCGGCCAACCCGAGGGTTTGGGTGCCAATGCCGCAGGCACAGTCGAGAATTCGCAATCGCCCCGTGGGCAGCTCCCGCTCGATAAGGGGACCCAGAACGCCCGCCTGCCACTGTATGGACCGGGGCCAGTCCTGAAACATCAGGTGGTAGCTCTCCGCGAGATCGTCGTAGAACGTAAGTGCCGGATCGCCCATAGAGAGATTCTATACGACCTCTTGTTCCGCGCATCCCGCTCGGCCCGCACCCCTGCCCTGCCGCCCCCTTTCCCCGGATCGCCGGACACGCAAGGCCAGCCTGTGGTGCTACAGTGTTGAGTTTGGCCAATATGCTCAGCTATGCGCGTGGACCCGAATTCCCGATCCTCGAAAAGACCATCGGTGAAGTGCTCGACGACGCGGCCGCCAGGTGTCCCGACGGGGATGCGCTGGTTAGCCGGCATCAGGGCATCCGCCTGACTTGGCGGGACTTGCAGGCCGCCGTCGAGCGCACCGCGCGCGGCTTGTGGGGCCTCGGCATCCGCCCCGGCGACCGCATCGGCATGTGGAGCGCCAGTTGCGTCGAGTGGGTCTACCTGCAGGCCGCCGTGGCCCGCATCGGCGCCATCCTTGTAAACTGTAATCCCGCCTACCGCGCCCACGACCTGGGCTTTGTCCTGCGCCGTTCCCGCATGAAGGCGCTCTTCCTCCACGAGCGGGACGCTCGCGTGAACTACCTCGAAGTCCTCGAAGAGGCGCGCCGCAGCCAGGACCTCCCGCTTTCCGAAGTTGTCCTGCTCGGCGGAGAATCCTGGCAGCGCATGTTGGACGCGGGCATCGATCCACCCGTCGTCGCCGCCACTTCGGACGACGTCGTCAATATCCAGTACACCTCCGGCACCACCGGTTTTCCCAAGGGCGTGCTCCTGACCCACCGCAACCTGGTCAACAACGGCAACCTCATCGGCAAGCGTCTCCGGGCCGCCGAGGGCGACCGCATCTGCGCTCCCGTGCCGCTCTACCATTGCTTCGGCTGCGTCATCGGCGTGATGGCGGCCATGACCTCCGGCGCCACGCTGGTTCTGCCCTCCGCCCAGTTCGATCCGCTGGCCACCCTCGAAGCCGTGGAAGCCGAGCGCTGCACCGCCCTCTACGGCGTGCCGACCATGTTCATCGCCGAATTCGATCATCCCGAGTTCGCGCGCTTCGACCTGCACTCGCTGCGCACCGGCGTGATGGCGGGGGCGCCCTGCCCCATCGAGCTCATGAAGCGCGTGGTAAGCGAGATGCACTGCCGCGAGCTGACTATCTGTTACGGCCAGACCGAGAGTTCCCCGGTCATCACCATGTCCGCCACCGACGACGACCTGGACGTCCGCGTCTCCACCGTCGGCCGGCCGCTTCCCGCGACCGAGGTCAAGATCGTAGACGCAGCCACCGGCGCCACCCTGCCCGCCGGCGAGCAGGGCGAGCTGTGCACGCGCGGCTACCTGGTCATGAAGGGCTACGACGACGACCCGCGCGCCACCGCCCAGGTTATCGACTCCGAAGGCTGGCTGCATACCGGCGACCTGGCCACCATGCGCCAGGATTCCTGCTTCCGCATCACCGGCCGCGCCAAGGACATGATCAGCCGCGGCGGCGAAAAAGTTTACCCGCGCGAGGTGGAGGAGTTCCTTCACTGCCACCCCAAGATCGCCGACGTCTACGTGGTCGGCCTGCCCGACGAGCGCCTCGGCGAAATCGTGGCCGCCTGGATTCGCCTCAAGCATGGCCAAACCGCCGAGGTCAAGGAAATCCGCGATTTCTGCCGCGGCCAGATCGCCTACTTCAAGATCCCCCAGCACATCCGCTTCGTCGATTCCTTTCCCATCACCGCCAACGGCAAGGTCCAGAAGTACCTCATCCGCGAGCGCGAGATCGCCGACCTCGGCCTCCGGCGCGTGGTAACCACCGCCACCGCGTAACGCAGCGCGCTCACTTTACTTTACGTTCTGCTAGAATGTAAAGTGATGTCCCAGGCGACTCTCTCCTCCAAGAACCAGATCGTAATCCCCCGCGAGGCTCGCGAAGCCTTGCGCGTGAAGGCCGGCGACAAGCTCCTCGTGGTTGTGCGGGGCGACCGGGTCATCGTGCTTCAGAAACCCGAACGGCACCATGCTGCGATTCGTGGATTGGGTGCCGGCGTATACCCCGGCGGCTACCTTCCAAAGGAACGCAAGAGTTGGGATTGACCCGGCTGCGCGCCTTTCTTCGCCGTCATCGCCGGATCGCGCTCGACACCAGCGTCTTCATCTATCAACTGGAGAACCATCCCCGCTATGCCGTCCTCGCCGATCCAATCTTCGAATGGCTGGAACGGCCGGATCATCGAGCGGTAACCTCCACCATCACCATGACCGAGTTGCTGGTTCAGCCCTACCGGGAATCCGGAGCGCCGCGGGTCGACGAGTTCTACGCGCTGCTCGCCCGGTATCCCAATCTCGACTGGATCGCCCCGGACCTCGAGGTTGCGGACCTCGCCGCCCGAATCCGCGCCGAACACCGCTTGCGGACCCCGGACGCGCTACAAGCCGCCACCGCCCTCCGCGCGCAGGCCACGGCTCTGGTCACCAACGATCCCGTATTTGAGCGAGTGGAGGCTTTTGAGACGCTGGTGCTCGACCGCCTGCTTTGATCCGCGAGCCGCTTCAATCCGGAATCACTGCGGCGCAGCCCTGTTTGCGCGCCAGGCGGCCGAGCACCCGGTCGAAGGTGACGAGCACGGCATGGCTGTGCCTGGCATACGCGAGTAAGTAGCAGTCCCCCACCATCTTCGAGGCCGCCTTGCCCGCGAAGGACGCGGTGGCCTGCCGGAATCCCGCGTCCAAGCCTCGCGGTTCCGGATAGAACTCCACGCGCGGGTCTTCCAGCCACCGGTCGTAGACCCCCCAAGCCTTGCGCAGCGTCAGCGTCTCTTCTCCCATCACAGCCTGATTCGAGAGCAGGCGCAGCAGGCCGATGTGCGTGTAGCGCGAAAAGACGAGCCTCGATTCCCGAGGCAGCAGGTTCAGCCATCTCCAGGCTTCCTGACTGTGCACGTGCCCCCCCACCGACAGGGCCAGCCACACGTTCAGATCAGGAAAAAACGAGGTCATGAGGGTTCTCGTCTCCAGGGAAGGCCGGCCCCAGTTTGCCGTTGCCGGCAATCGGTGGCCCGCTCACACATTCGCCCTTCTTGGGCTCGCTATAGGCCTGCTCGATAGCCCGCACAATGAGCGACCGGATCGATGCCCCCGACCGCTCCGCCCTGTCCCGCAGCCTGTCGTGCAGCGGTTCCGGGATGTCCACCGTGGTTCGCACTGTCATGACATGATTATGTCATATCAGACATCAATCTGTCTAACTCTCGCCCCCGCTTACACCGGCAGCCGCAGCAGCGCCTCGCAGCCGCGCCCCGTCGCCCGGTTCTGGAGCAGCAACGTGCCTCCGTGGGCTTCGGCGATCTGCCGGCTCAATACCAGGCCGATGCCCGACCCTCCCGGCTTGGTCGTGAAGAACGGCACGAAAAGGTTGGCCGTGCTCGAAAGGCCCGGCCCTTCGTCCTCCACCACCAGCTCCACGTACGCCGGCGTCTGCCGCCACCGCACCGCGACCCCTCCGTGGGTTTCCAAAGCCGCATCCACCGCGTTGCGCAGCAGGTTGATCAGCAACTGCTCGAGCTGATCGCCGTCGGCGGGAATGACCAGTTCGGGCCCCGGCTTGAGGCCGATGGGCATCCTGGTCTCCAGGCTCAGCACCCGCCCCACGCACGCCCCCAGGTCCACCGGCCGCATTTTGGGCTGCGGCAGCCGCGCCAGTCGGGAATACGCCTCCATGAAGCGGGTCAGCGTCTCGGCGCGCGAGTTGATGACGGCCAAGCCTCGTTGCACGTCCTCCTGCCAGTCTTCGGGAAGCGGCGTGCGCGTCACCAGGCTCTCCAGGCTCCCGGCGATTGAGCGGATCGGCGCCAGCGAATTGTTCAACTCATGTCCCAGCACGCGCAGCAGCCGCTGCCAGGCTTGCCGTTCCTCTTCGCGCAGGGCGCGGCTAAGGTCGGAGAGCACCAGCAACTGGTGCGGCCGCCCCTCCTCGCGAAAGGTGCTGCGGGTGACGCCCCAGCGCCCGATCCCTCCCGGAAAGACCATCTGCACGGTTCGCGGCGTCTCCCCTTCCAGGCATTCCGCGAGTCCCAACTCCGCGGCCCGGCGGCCCAGCAGGCGCTCCGCGGGCTGGGCCAGCAGCCTTTCGCCGGCGCGGTTGGTGAGGCTCAGGCGCTGCTCGCCGTCGAAAGTGAAAATGGCGACGTCGATCTCCGACATCACCGTATGCAGCAGCGCCGTGGCTTCCACGGCCCCCAGCCGTTGCTGGCGCAGGGTCTTTCCCAGCGCATTCACCTCGATGATCAGCTCGCCCAGCGCGTCGTCTCTTCTGGCGCCGCGCGCGCGGATGGAATAATCGCCCTCCCGCAAAGCGGCCAGCAGGTTCGACAAGGTCTGTAGCGGACGCTGCACCCGCTCCTGCGCCGCCAGCGCGAACCCCCACCAGGCGAGCGTGATCGCCGCCGTGAGCGTCCACTGCACCTTGGGCGTGAAGTCGCCACTCCACAACAGGACCAGCGCCACCACCGCCGCGGGCAACGCGGCCAGAACCACCAGCAGCAGGATGCGCTGCTCGTGGCGCAACGGGCGAAGTTTCGCTAGCCGCATGGGGGCGTCAAAGTCCGTAGCGTTGGATTCGCCGGTACAGCGCGCTGCGGCTCAGGCCCAGCACGCTGGCCGCCTGGCTCACGTTCCCCTGGTAGCGCGCCAGCGCCTTCCGGATCAGGAACGATTCCACCTCTTCCAGGCTCATCTCTTCGAGGCGCGGCGCGCCCTCCCGGCCGGTGCGCAGCGCCAGGTCGCTCGCCTTCACGTTGCTGGCCTGCGCCATCAGCACCGCCCTCTCCACCGCGTGGTCCAGCTCCCTCACGTTGCCCGGCCAGGGATGGTCCAGGATCACCTGCATGGCCGAGCTCTCGAATCCCGCCATCTGCTTGCGATACCGCTGCGCGTACTGCCGCAGGAAGTGCATGGCCAGCGGCGGGATGTCCTCCCTCCGCTCGCGCAAAGGCGGCAGCCGGATCTCGATGGTGTTCAGCCGGAACAGCAGGTCTTCTCTGAACCGGCCCTCCGCCACCTCGGCCCCCAGGTTCGAGTTGGTGGCCGAGAAGATCCGCACATCCACCCGGTGCGTCTTCGACGAGCCCACCCGCTCGAACTCGCCGGTTTCCAGCACCCGCAGCAGCTTGGATTGCTGGGCCGGCGATACGTTCGCTATCTCGTCCAGAAACAGCGTGCCGCCGTCGGCCAGCTCGAATCGGCCCACGCGGTCGACGCGGGCGTCGGTAAACGCACCCTTCACGTGCCCGAACAACTCGCTTTCGAAGATGCCCTCCGGCAAGCCCCCGGTATTCACCGTGATCAGCGGCTTCGCCGACCGCCCCGACACCGCGTGCAGCGCCTGCGCCACCACTCCCTTTCCGGTGCCGTTCTCGCCCGTGATCATGACGTTGGCGTCCGACGGTCCGATCCGCTCGATCAGATCCAGAACCGGCCGCATCGAGGGCGCCTCCGCGATCAGAGTGGGCCGGCCTTCTGCTCGCAGCAGCCGGTTCTCCGCCTCCAGCCGCTGCCCCCGCCGCAGCGCCTCGCCCAGCTCAATCTGCGTGCGCAGTATGGTCAGCAGCCGCGCATTCTCCCAGGGCTTCTGGACGAAGTCGCGCGCCCCGCGCCGCATCGCCTCCACCGCCAGTTCCACGCTGCCCCAGGCCGTCATCACAATCACCGGCAGCGCGCTGTCCAGGCTCTGCAAGCGGCACAGCAGGTCCAGCCCTTCCCGCCCCGAAGTCGTGTCCCGGGCGTAGTTCAGGTCCATCAGCACCGCGTCGAAATCGCGGCTCTCCACCGCCCCCAGAACGCCCGCCGGCGAAGTGGCCGATTCGATCTGGAACCCTTCGCCCTTGAGCAGCAGCCGCAGCGCCGTCAGCACGTCCGGCTGGTCGTCCGCAATCAGGATTCTGGGCTTCGCGTGTTCCATTCAGCTCTTCACAATCCAGCCGTCCATCAGGCGGATGATCCGGTCGCTATACGCCGCGTTGGTCTCCGAATGCGTGACCTGTACGATGGTGGTCCCTTCGCTGTTCAGCTTCTTGAAGCGCTCCATGATGTCCCGGCCCGCCTCCGAGTGCAGATTGCCCGTCGGTTCGTCGGCCAGGATCAGTTTGGGGCTGGCCACCAGCGCCCGCGCCACCGCCACCAGTTGCTGCTGCCCTCCGGAAAGCTGGTTCGGGTACAGGTCTTTCTTGCCCACAATCTGGAAGCGGTCCAGCGTATCGCACACGATGCTGGCCCGCTCCGAGCTCTTCACGTTGCGATAAGAAAGCGGGATGTCCAGGTTCTCGTAAACCGTCAGCGTGTCCAGCAGGTGGTAGCTCTGGAACACGAACCCGATGTACTTCTTGTTCAGCTCCACTCTCTCGCGCGGTTTCAACTTATGCACCGGCTGCTCCAGGAAGTGGTATTCGCCGGTCCAGGCGTGGTCCAGCATCCCGATGATGCTCAGCAACGTCGATTTCCCCGCCCCCGAGGGGCCCATGATGGTGACGAACTCGCCCTCTTTAATCTCCAGGTTGATCCGGCGCAACACGAAGGTCTTCGTCACGCCCGCCTGATAGAACTTCTCCAGATTCTGCAAGTGGATCATCGCGCTTCGCCTAACGACTTATTCTATGCGATTGCTAGCACGCCCATCGCCACTCGCCGCCCCCCGCCAGCCACGGGCTCGGCCCCCCGAGTGTCCGATCCTGGGAATCCTCTGTGCGGAAACGGACAGCCGCTTACTCCGCTTTGCCGCAACGCTTCACCAGCGCGACTCCCGAGAAGATGATCGCCGTGGCCAGCGCCTCCCGCCCGCCAAACGGCTCCCGGTAGAACAGCCAGCCCAAAATCACCGCGACCACCGGGTTGACGTAGGAGTAGATCGAGACCACCGCCACCCGCAGGTGGCTCATCGCATAAATGTAGGAACTGTACCCCACGATCGACCCGAAAACCACCAGGTACGCCAGCGCCGCGATCCCGCGGAAGCCCGGCACGATCGGGCGCGCGGGTATCACAGCGGTCAGCAGCAGGAAAACCAGGCCCGCCGCAAGCTGCTGGATCGCTCCCGTGACGATCGGGTGCGCCCGCGTGGCCTGCCGCCGCTGGTAGATCGATCCGAACGCCCAGCTCACGCTCCCGATTTGCAGCACGATGAAACCCACACTCGTCGCGCCGCCCACGCTCTCGTTTGCTACGCCGGACGACACCAGTAGACCGGCGCCCACGCCGCCCACCAGCAGCCCGGCCACGGTCGAGCGCCGCAGCCGTTCCCCTCCCGGCATCAGCGCCTCGATCCCCACCATCCAGAACGGCGAGAAGGCGATGATGAGCGCCGCCAGGCTGCTTGGAATCCGATCCTCCGCGTACGCCAGGCTCCCGGTTCCGATGCCGCAGGTCAGCAGCCCCGTAAGAGTCGAAACCCACAGTTCCCGGCCCCTGGGCACATGCGCGCCGCGCAGGATCGCCACCGCCAGCAGAATCGCCCCCGAGGCCGTGAACCGGAATCCGATCAGCGCCAGCGGCGAAAACGACTCCAGCGCCATCCGTATCCCCAGGTACGTCGTGCCCCAGAAGAAGCACACCGCCCCCAGCGCGGCGTAGGCTCGCAACGATGGCTGGCGCGTCAATGTCTCAGGTTAGCACCAGGCGCTACAATCGAAGTTTGATCGTCACCCTCACCATCAACCCGGCCATCGACCACAACGTCATGGCCGACCGCCTGGTCTTCGAGGACCGGGCCTACATCCTCTCAACCTCAGACACGGCTGGCGGCCGCGGCATCAACGCCTCCTGCGTCATCCAATCTTTCGGCGGCCGGACGCTGGCCATTGTGACCTCCGGCGGCCAATCCGGCGAGCTGCTTCAGAAATACATGTGCGGCTGCGGTTTTCGAATCGAGGTCGTGCCCATCGCCAACGAGATCCGCACCAACCTCACCATCACCGATCGCCAGGGCCTCACCGTGAAGCTCAACCATCCCGGCCCGTCTCTTTCCCCGGCCGAGTTGGACCGGGTCGAAGCCGCCGTCGAGCGCAAACTCGAGGGCGCTACCTGGCTCATGATTTGCGGCAGCGTCCCGCCCGGAGTGCCCCCCGGATTCTATTCCAAACTGGTCCGGATGGCCCAGCAGCACGGAGTCAAGAGCCTGCTCGATACGGACGGCGAAGCGCTGATCGAAGGCGTTGAGTCCGGCCCCACCGTGGTGGCGCCCAATCAGCAGGAAGCCGAGCGCCTGCTCAACACGGCGCTGATCACGCGCGCTCACTTTCTCGAAGCCGCCGCGCGCATCCGCAAGATGGGCCCCCAGTCCGTAATCCTGTCGCTCGGCAGCCGCGGCGCCATCGGCGTGACCGACCACGGCGCCATCGAGGTAGTTCCGCCGCGCGTGGACGCGGTCTGCCCCATCGGCGCCGGCGATGCCCTGGCCGCGGCCTTCGCTTGGGCCATGGACAATAACTCCGATTTCGCGGATGCCCTCCGCTGGGGCGTCGCCGCCGGCAGCGCCTCCGCCCGCCTGCCCGGCGTCACCTTCGCCTCGCTCGCCCAAACCCGCGAAATCTACCCGCGTGTCGAGGTGCGGGAAGCCAAGTAGCATGCTGGTCCTCACCAATTGCCCGCGCTTTCCGGAGAATTGGAAGTCCGAGACCGGCCTCCAAGGGCAGGCCCTCGTTCTCCACCGCTGGTGGGAGTTTGCCCGTCACGCCCGCCGCGCGGATGTCGTTCTGATCAATTGCGACGCCGCGCTGACCTTCCAGTTGTGCGCGCTCTTCCGCTTGCTTCCGTTTCTGCGCCGGCCGATGGTGGTCCACGACCTCATCCTGCGAGAGCCCCGCACGCTGCGCCACCGGGCCACCGCGCCGCTGAAGCGGTTTCTGCTCGCCCGCGTCGAGCACTTCATTCATCATTTCCGCGATTTGGATGGCTATCGGAAGTACTTCGGCGTGGGGCCCGAGCGCAGTTCTTTCACCCCCTCCAAGCCCAATTTCCGCTACCGCCAGACCTACAAGGTAGGCCCAGACGGCGACTACGTGCTCTGTTTCGGCCGCTCCGAGCGCGACTACGACACCTTCTTCGAGGCCATGGAGCGCCTGCCCTATCCCGCCCTCATCCCGCCTCCGGATTTCAAAAAGCTCCGCCAGCACGGCGCCCGTTTTCGGCGCCCGCTCTCCGAACTGCCGTCCAACGTGCGCATAGCCGAGGACGACGGATCGCAGGCCGCCATCATCCGCATGATCGAGGGGGCCCGGCTGGTGGTGATGCCCATTCTCGGGTCGCGGATCGGGCCCTCGGGAACCGGCACCTATCTGAACGCCGACCGCGCGCTGCGCGAGCGAACCGCCCTGGCCGGCCAGCGCTACGCCGAGGAATGCGGCGGCGAGGCCGACGTCCACCGCCGCCTCTTCGAGAACGCCATGCGCTGGTACGTCGCGACGCCACGCGGCCAAGCCGCGCTGGCTACAGCGACCTTTCCACCAGATCGCACAGAACATGCCCAATCGTGATGTGCGACTCTTGAACGTGCGCCGTCGCCGCGGCCGGCACGCGGATGGCGACGTCCGCCATTTCCGCCAGCTTCCCGCCCGGCCCCGTGAGCGCGATCGAGCGGATTCCCTGTGCCCGCGCCGTCTCGAACGCCCGCACCACGTTCGCCGAGTTGCCCGACGTGCTGATGCCGATCAGCGCGTCTCCGGGCCTGCCCAGCGCCTGCACCTGTCGTGCGAACACGCCTTCGAAGCCGAAGTCGTTGGCGCTCGCCGTGAGCAGCGACGTGTCGGTCGTGAGCGCCAGGGCCGGCAGGCCGGGGCGCGGGAAGGACTGGCTCAGCACGCTGACGAACTCCGCCGCGATGTGCTGCGCATCGGCCGCGCTGCCGCCGTTTCCGCACAGCATCAGCTTTCCGCCGTCCCGGAAAACCGTCGCGATCAGTGCCGCGGCGTCCAGAATCGGTTGCCCGCAGGCTTCCAGCACACGTTGTTTGGCCGCGATCGACCCCAGCACGTGCCGCCGCAGCCGCTCTCCGGCCGTGCGCAGTAGCCCAGCCGGAGCCGCCGGAGCCTGGGCCATCCACTCGCCGATCAGCCTCGCCGCATCCGACAGGTCGTCCGCCACCAGGTCCGCATAGGCGTCCCCCGCCGCCTCGTGCTGGCGCCCGTAGCCCGTCCGAACCAGGACCGTCGTCGCGCCCGCGCGCCGCCCCATCTCAATATCGGACGGCTTGTCCCCGACGACGAACGCCTCCCCCAGCTCGAAGCCCAGCTCGCGGGCGGCTTGCTCGGCCAGTCCGGTCTCCGGCTTCCGGCAGCCGCATCCGTCCGTGGGCAGGTGCGGACACGAGTAGACCCCGTCCAGCGTGACGCCTTCCCGCGCCATTTCGCGCTCTATGAATCCGTGAATGTCCGCCAGCCCCTCGGCGTCCAGCATGCCCCGGCCGATCACCGACTGATTAGTCAGCATCACCAGGCCCAATCCCAACCGCTGCAGCGCGCCGAGGCCCGCGAGAGCATTGGCCAGGAACTCCACCTCGCTCACCGCGGTCAGGTGATCCTTCTCCACGATCAGTGTGCCGTCGCGATCTAACAGGACGTATCGGTTTTTGATGGGACCCCTCCGGTTTCCATGAAGAATTGCTGCGCCAGCGCGTAGGATTCTGGCGTTCCAATGTCGATAAACCGCGCCCGCCGCGCGAAGGCGTGGATGCCCCGCGCGATCCACTCCGGGAACACCCGGGTTTCCAGCGACAGCGGCGTCCCCGCCGGCAGTTCCGTCAGCAGCCGCGGCGATACGACGTAGACTCCGGCGTTCACCCATCCGGGCCCCGCGCCCGAGCGCTTCTCCAGGAATTGCGTCACCCGGCCATCCTGCGCTATCTCCACGCTGCCGTACCGCCCGGCATCTTCCACCGGGACCAGTGCGAGGGTCGCCGCCAGGCCGGCCGCCACGTGCTCGGCCGCCAGTTCCTCCAGCTCGATGCCGCAATAGGAATCGCCGTTCATGACGATCCACGCTCTGCCGTCGCCGAACCGGGCGTGGGCCAGCCGCAGCGCGCCTCCGGTTCCCAGCGGCTGCTCTTCCACAGAGTACACCACGGGCACGCCGCCATGCTCCCGGCCCGCCGCCGCCTCCACATCCCCGGCGCGGTAGCCCGTGCACAGCACGATGCGGTCCACGCCGCCGCCCGCCAATTGATCCAGCAGCCGGTGTATGAAAGGATGCCCGCCCACCGGCGCGGCCGACTTCGCGCCGTCCGCGATTGCCGGGCGCAACCGCGTGCCCAGGCCGCCCGCCAGAATGACCCCGGTAGTGATTTCTCCGCGCAGCACGCTATTACAATGACCGCGTCCGCCAGACCTGCAAGCCCTTGCTCTCCAGCGAGCAGTTGGTGACCACGCCTCCCGCGCGTTCCAGCGCTTTGCGCACCTCGTGCTGCCGGTGCGTCTCGCAGTACAGCAGCAAGTAGCCGCCGCCGCCCGCGCCCATCAGCTTGCCCCCGATCGCCCCGTGGCTCCGCGCCTCCTCGTACAGCCGGTCCGCAATGGTCCCCTCGGTGATCCCCGGGTTCATCCGTTTCTTGTTCACGAACCCTTCGTGCAGCAGCTCCCCGAACCCGGTCAAATTGCCTTTCAGCAGCGCGTGTTTCATCTCGTAGACCAGGCTGTGTATCCGCTCCATGCCCTCCAGCGTCGTGGCCCGCTGCTCCTCGTAGTACCGGATCTGGCGGTCGATCAATCCCGTGTTCGAGCGCACGTTGCCCACGTAGCACAGCGTCAGGTGGGCCTCCAGATCCGCCAGCAGGCTCTCGTCCAGCCGCAGCGGATTCACCAGCACGCCGCTCTTCGAGAACTCGATCAGGTTGAATCCGCCAAACGTGGTGGCGTATTGGTCCTGCATGCCCCCCGCGATCTTCAGGTCGTGCCGCTCGATCTCATAATTCAACTCCGCCAGCTCGTAAGGATCCAGCGCCTTGTTCTGATAGGCCGCCACCGCTCCGATGATGGCCGTGACCAGCGCCGACGATCCGCCCAGACCGCTGCCCGGAGGTGCGTCGCAGTGGACGTCCAGATCGAAACCCAGCGAGCAGCCCAGCCGCCGGATCGCGGCCTTGGCCAGGTCCAGCATGCCGTCGTACGCCGGCTCCTCGTCCAGGTTGTAATTCGCCAGGTAGCCCAGGTCCACCGAGCGTATGCGGACCGCCTTATCGGGCCGCGGGTACACGGTCGCCCGGGCGTAATGACAAATGGTCGCGCACAGCACCGCCCCAGGACGCTGCTCGAACCAGTGCGGGAAATCGGTACCGCCGCCGGCAAAGCTGACCCGTACCGGCGCTTTCGAGCGGATGAGGCAGTTGGCCGTCGTGGCGCCGGGCTGCAATTCCGGAAGGAAATCCACCGGGGAGTTATCCATCTGCTGTTCTTCTTCGTATTATGACAGAGGCCGCGCACCCCGTTTCCGCAGGAAACTCTCGTAAATCCCTTGCATGCGCTCGGCGGAGGCCGCGCTGGAATACCGCTCCATGCTGTGCGCCGCATTCGAAGCCAGCCGCCTACGCAACGCCTCGTCGTCTATCGGCGCGATCAGCCGTTGGGCCAGCTCCCCCGCGTTGGCCCGCTCGAAGAGCAGGCCGGTTTCCCCCTCCTGAACCAGCTCCGGATTGCCGCCCACCCTCGACGCCACCACCGCGCAGCCGCAAGCCATGGCCTCCATCAGCGAATTCGAGAACGCTTCGGAGAGCGACGGCAGCACAAACACGTCGATCGAGTGCAGCCAGCGGGCCACCTGGCTCGTCGACGGCTCGAAGATTACCTCTCCCGCGATTCCCAACTCGCGTGCGCGGGCTTCCAACCCCTCCCGCTCCGGGCCGTCGCCGACGATTAGCAGCCGTATGCCCGGCCGCTCCCTGGCCGCCTGCGCGAACGCCTCCACCAGCACCGGGATGCCTTTCTCCGGCCGCAACGCGGATACCGCGCCAATCACCAGGCGCGCTCCTTGGAGCTGGGGTGGTCGCTCGCGCGGCGCGGGCCGGAAGACCCCCGTATCGATGCCGTTGTGGCACAGGTGGATCTTCCCCGGCGGCACGGCATAATCCTCCATCAGGTGCCGCCGCATGGCCTCGCAATTCACTACGATCCCGTGGGCCAGCCGGTCGCTGAGCCGAAGCAGGAAGCGGTATCGCGGCGGATACACGCTGCGATAGCCCCGCTGGCTCCCGAGTACCACCGGCGTCCCCAACGCCCGCGCCGCCGGCACGCCGAAAATGTTCGCCGGGAAATCGAAGGTGTGGACGATCCCTATGGCCTTTTCCCGCAGGTACCGGCGCAGGCGCCGCGTGGCCTCGATCACCGACGGCCGCACCAAGGAACGCAGCGGAATCTCAACCAGCGGCACGCCGCGCTCCCGCAGTTCCTCGAACCGGTGCCCGCCCCCCACGAAGCACGCCACGTGCGGCGTGAAGCTCGCGCGATCCAGCGCTTTGGCCAGTTCGGCTACCTGCCGCTCGGTGCCGCCTTGTCCCAGCGTGCGCACCATCAACAAAACGGACGCGGGCTGGCCTCTTCCAACCGCCGTCAGAGAATCTCCCAGTCGTTGTAACGCAGCAGCACCACCGTGACGTTGTCCGGAGCGCCCGCCGCTTTAGCCTGCGTGACGAGCTGTTCCACCTGGTACTGCAGAGGAGCGTCGCGGGAGAGTGTCGCGGCGATCGCCTCTTCGGCCACCGGCCCCGTCAGCCCGTCCGAACAGAGCAGCACCAGATCCCCCGGCTGAAGCTGTTCCTCGTGGGTCCGCACCACCAGTTCCGGCGTGGTCCCCACCGCCATCGTGAGCACGTTCTTGTGCGGGAAGTTCCGCACCTCGTCCTCCGACAGCCCGAACCGCATCTTGAGTTCGTTGACCAGCGTCTGGTCGTAGGAAAGCTGCGTCAAGCTCCCATCGCGCCACAGGTAGGCCCGGCTGTCTCCGACGTTCGCCACGATCAACCGTGGCAGGTCCCAGAATGCCAGCACCAGCGTCGAACCCATCCCGCTGCAGTCGGCATCGCTGCGCGATCTCTCCAGCACCCGCCGGTTGGCCTCCCGGATCGCCGCCTCGATCGCCGGCCCAGGCTCCTCCATAGGGGTCGCTCGCAGGCACTCCAGCGCCGTTTCCACGGCCATCGCCGCCGCTACCTCTCCGCTCGAAGCGCCCCCCATTCCGTCCGCCACCATGGCTACGCGCAGGTCCGGGTCGATCAACCAGTTGTCTTCGTTGTTCTGGCGGACCAAGCCCGGGTCGCTGATTCCTAGAGCCTCGAGCGTCGGCGTATGATGACCGTTTGGGTTCACTCGGATTCCTTGAGTATAGTATCATGCGGCCCGTCCGGGTGGACGGGGGGGCTTCGCTCCCAAATCCCGGCCGAGCTGGTAGGCCCGCTCCAGGTTTGCCTCGCGGTGCGTGTTGTCGCCCGGCATCATGCCCCCCATGATTTTCAGCCTTGCTTCCTGCACACCGGCGCCCATCGGACGGTCCCCCAGCATGATGCGGCGCATGGCCGCAGATTAAGGCCAGCGCGTCGGCGCGGTCTATCTTCCGCTGCTCCTCCAGCACGTCCGCGGGCACGACCGCACCCGGCTGTGCCCCGCCTCCGTCAGCCCGCCCGTGAAGCGCTCCAGCACCGCGGCGCTGTACGAACCCAGGCTGGGAGGCGCGGGCCACCGCCCAGCGACCCACCTCTGAGCCACCGCTCAGCCCCAGCGCCCCGTTGCGGTAGGATGGGATTGCACCCCTATGCCTCTCTACCAGGTGATCGTCCTTGCCATCGTGCAGAGCCTGACCGAGTTCCTGCCCATCTCCAGCACCGCCCATCTTCGCGAAATCCCGCTTTTGCTCGGCTGGGACAACCCCTGGCTCAACAGCCTGGACTTCGACATCATGCTCCACCTCGGCACCCTCATGGCCCTGGTCGCCTACTTCCTCCGCGACTGGATTCAGTTGACCGCCCAGGGCTTCGGACTCTCCCTACCGCACGATCCGGACCTCGCCCGCAACCGCAAGCTCTTTTGGCTGCTGGCCATCGCCACTCTTCCGGTGGCCGTCCTGGGCTACCTCTTCAAGGAACTGGCGGAGGGCCCGGCGTTGCGCAACTCGCTGGTCATCGGCAGCATGCTGATCCTGGTCGGCTTGGTCATGTACTTGGCGGAGCGCCTGGGCCAGTTCAAGAGGGATATCGGCCAGGTGTCGTTCCTGGACGCCGTCTGGATCGGTCTGGCGCAAGCCCTGGCCATCGTGCCCGGCGTTTCCCGCAGCGGAATCACCATCTCCGCCGGCCTGTTTCGCAACCTCGACCGTTACGCCGCCGCCCGCTTTTCCTTTCTCCTCGCCACGCCCGCGCTCGCCGGGGCGGCCTTTAAGGCCTTCTTGGACTTCCGCAAGCACGGCATGACACCCGGCATGGAAGTCCCCATTGTCGTCGGCGTTGTGGTCTCGGCGGTCTCCGGTTGGCTCGTGATCGCCTTCTTCCTCCGCTTCCTCCGCACCCACACGCTACGATTTTTCGTGTACTACCGCATCGTTTTTGGCATAATAGTAATCGCTCTGGCTGTTTTTGTCCGCCGCACTGGATGAACGTCTCATCCTCCCAACGCTACCCTCGCCTCACGGAAGCCGCCGGTGTGCTCGCGCTAATCGCCGGCCTATCGATTTGGCTTTGCCTGGTCTCATACCACGCCGATGATCCCTCCTGGAACACCGCCGTGGGGGCCGCGCACTCCCGGAACCTGATCGGCCCGGCTGGAGCCCGCCTCGCCGACCTCCTCTTCCAGATCTTCGGTGTGCTCTCCTTCGCGCTCCCTTTGGTGTTGCTCATCCTGGCCTGGAACTGGGTTCGTTCGCGCCAGGTCGCCTATCCGCTGGGCCGCGCCTTCGGTTACCTCCTGTTCGTCCTGAGCGGCTGCACGGCTTTCGAGCTGGGGCCGAAATGGACCCTCTTCTCCGGCTCCGTTCAGACCGGTGGCACACTTGGCGTGGTGCTCGCGGATGCGGCGGTGTCCTCGCTCAACATCACCGGCGCCAGCCTGCTGACTCTGGCCTGTTTCCTGATGTCGCTCTACCTGGCTTCCAGCTTCCGCATCTCGCACCTGGCCAGCGTCGCCTCCCTTCCCGGGCTGGCTGTGCGCCCTGTTCGATCCTGGTGGCGTGCGCGCAGGGCCGCCTCTCCCCAGCCTCCCCGCCTCCGTCCCGAGCCGGAACCTGAGCCTGAGCCGGAAGTTGCCCCGCCTCCGCCCGAGCCTGCCGCCGAATCGGAGCCGCCCTTCGAACCGGATATACCCATCCGCCCGCTCGACGAGGCGCCGCCCGCTCCCGCGCCGCTGTTCGTCGAGCCGCCGCCCGAGCCTGAGCCCAAGGCCGCCAAGCGGACCCCAGCGCCGCCCGAGAGCCAGCCGTCGGCCCACAAAGCCTACCAGTTGCCTCCCACCTCCCTGCTCAACGAGCCGCAGGGCCGTCCCGCCTACGATGAAGACGAGTTGAAGCAGATCGCCGCCCGCATCCGCTCCAAGTTCGAAGAGTTCAACGTCTTCGGCCAAGTGGTCCAGATTAACCCTGGGCCGGTCGTCACCACCTTCGAATTCAAGCCCGAGGCCGGCATCAAGTACAGCCGCATCACCACCCTCAACGACGATCTGTGCCTGGGCCTTCAGGCCGAATCCATCCTCATCGAGCGCATTCCAGGCAAACCCACGGTCGGCATCGAGGTCCCCAACTCCCGCCGCGAGGTCATCAGCCTCCGCCAGGTGCTTGAGTCCGCCGAGTTCGCCGACTCGCAGTCCCATCTCACCATCACCCTGGGTAAGGACATCAACGGCCGCATCAAAGTGACGCCCCTGGAATCCATGCCGCACCTGCTCATCGCCGGTTCCACCGGTTCGGGCAAGAGCGTCATGCTCAACTCGCTCATCATGTCGGTGCTCTTCAAATCCACGCCCGACGAAGTCCGCATGATCCTGGTCGACCCCAAGCGCCTCGAGATGGGCCTCTACGAGGGCATCCCGCACCTGCTCACCCCGGTCATCACCGATGCCAAGAAGGCCTCCAACGCCCTCCGCAACGCCGTCCTCGAAATGGAGCGCCGCCTGCGCCTGCTCGCCTCTAAGGGCGTCCGCAACATCGAGCAGTTCAACCGCAAGGTGCGCCAGCTTCAAGCTGAGCCCATCCCGCTCTTCGAGGAGGAGGGGGAACGCGAGTCTCCCGAGGAGCTCCAGCCGCTGCCCCACATCCTGGTCGTCATCGATGAGCTGGCCGACCTCATGATGGTCGAGCGCCAAAACGTCGAGGAGTCCGTGACCCGCCTGGCCCAAATGGCCCGCGCCGTCGGCATGCACCTGGTCCTGGCCACTCAGCGGCCCAGTGTCGACGTCATCACCGGCCTCATCAAAGCCAATTTCCCGGCCCGTCTCAGCTTCCGCGTGGCCACCCGCGTCGATTCCCGCACCGTCCTGGACGTGATGGGAGCCGAGCACCTCCTCGGCAAGGGCGACATGTTGTTCCTGCCGCCGGGCTCCTCCCGCCTCATCCGCGTCCATGGCGCGTACGTCGCCGAGCAGGAGATCAACCGCGTGGTCGAGTTCTGGAAGCTCCAAGCCACTCCCGAATACGACCAGTCGTTCCTCATCGCGCCCCCCTCCGACGATGAAGCCCCGCCCGAAGGCGACGACTTCGCCGGCCAGGAGGACCCCCTCTACCGCGATGCCGTCCGCGTGGTCCTTGAGATGGGCAAGGCTTCCACCTCCACCCTCCAGCGCCGCCTCCGCCTCGGTTACGGCCGCGCCGCCCGCATCCTCGACATGATGCAGCGCGACGGCATCATCGGCCCCCCCGACGGCTCCAAGCCCCGCGAAGTCCTCAAAGCCCCCGACTGGCTCGACGAGATCGATAATCGCTAACCGTTGTCCTTCCAGCCATCCCCATCGTCGTCCTCCTGTCGGGACTACACGCGTTTGCCGGTGTCTTCCTGCCCAGTTCTCGGGATGCAGGCGGATCGAGCTGGAGGCATTCCCCCACTGGCCCAACCCACGGCTGCAAGCCGAAAATGAGACCAAAGTAACTCCCATCCACCGGCGTGCCAACCGCACGATTACAGGTTCGAGTCCCGCCTGGGGAGCCAGTTCTGGTTTTCCAGGATGTCCTCTATCTGATTAATTCAAACAGGCTTGCTTTGAGAGAGTTCCTCTGGATCGCCCTGCGCATCTGTGACCCCAGAATGGACTCGAACCTGTGACAACTAAGTCGTCCGGGCTGCATTCCGCAAGCGATTCGCATGCGTCCAACGTGTCCACACTGGCGACGGTTCGCTCGCGACTCCCGGCCTCGACGCAAACGGCGTCGCTGTTGGGAAGCGCTGTTCCCTCCAGTAATCGGTCGGCAGTGTCGCGATGAGAGGGCTCTCACCGGTTCGGGAAGCCCCGACCACCTTTCATACAAGAAGTGCGACGATCGTTTTCCTCGACAACGACAACGGAATGCGATTCTCGTTTGTTATAAAGAGCCACAGGTGGTCGAACACGCTGTTCCCAAAGCTTGCTCGGATCCCGTGCTTTCGCTTTCGAACCAGAGGCTCAATCACGGCCCAGCGGGGGGCGTTCCGCTCCGAATAAAGCAACAACGAGAGAGGCGTTGCTTGCTGCGCGTATTCTTTCGTCGCTTTCTTCTGGATGATTGATTCAAGCGGGCTCCAAACCGCAGTCGACGGCAACGGCGAGTCGATGATCGGCTTCTTCTCCCGCTGCGCTTGCGCCTTCACCCAGCCTTGCTGAACAACTTCGCCCAACTCGAAGTAATGAGAGTGTCCGAAAACATCTGCCTTCAGATCAGGCCAAGGAGGATCGAGCATATCGACCTCGGCTGGATCGATATCAAGCTTACTGGCCTCACAGAATCGGACGAACAAATCCCATTCTCGCGCCCGCTTAAGATCCTCGCCGGACAGGAAACAGGACATCGCATCATATGCCCGGTGCGAGGCAGCGCTATCCCGCCTGGCGCGGAGTTCCGCAATTCGGCTCTGGTCCCATCCTCTTCGGGCAATGACAGATAAGCCAATCGTAGGGTTCCGATCCGACCCACCGGCCAGCGTGGCGCTCTGCCTTCACAACGTCCCGGCTTGATCCAGCGGGGAGCCCTTCCAGCGGGTGTTCGTACGGGAGTGGCGGGGCATCATTATAATGGTCTTGCGGGAAGACGCGCCCGGGTGGCGAAACTGGCAGACGCAAAGGACTTAAAATCCTTTGGGGGGTAACCTCCGTGTGGGTTCAAGTCCCACCCCGGGCACCACATACCCTTGTGAGCGAACTCCAACGCCAGATTGGGCTGTTCCTCGAAGAGCTGAAGCGGGAGAACGTCTCCGGGCACACCGTGCGCTGCTATGCGAGCGACCTCGGCCAGTTCCTCGAGTACTTCTCGCCGCCGGGTGGCGAGCCGCCCGGGATTAGCGAGCTCGACAGGCTGGCGCTGCGTGAATGGCTGGGCGAACTGTATCGCCGCAGGCTGAAAGCCGTGTCGATGCGGCGGAAGGTGGCCGCGCTACGTTCCTTCTTCCGCTTCCTGATCCGGCAGGGCCTGGCGGAGGTCAACGTGGCCCGCCTCATCCGCACGCCGAAGGCGCCCAAACTGCTGCCACGGGTAATGACGGCGGAGCAGGCCAACACGCTGCTCGACCAGATTGCGGCAGGCAAGCTCGAGCGTCCGCACCTGGCCCGCGATCTGGCCATCTTCGAACTGCTGTACGGTTGCGGCCTGCGCATCAGCGAGCTGGTGGGACTGAACCTGGCGGATCTCGACTTGGCTGGGCGGTGGCTGCTGGTTCGCGGCAAAGGGAAGAAAGAGCGCCAGGTCCCGTACGGGTCGAAAGCGGCTGGGGCTCTCGAAAGGTATCTGACGGAACGGCCTGCCCAGGCTGAGGAAACAGCCGTGTTCTTGAACAACCGCGGGCGGCGCCTGTCGGACCGCGGTGCGCGGGGAATCGTCAAGCTGTACGCTACTCTGGTGGGGGGCGATCCCAGCCTGCATCCCCACAGTTTCCGGCACGCTTTTGCGACCCACCTGCTGAGCGACGGGGCGGATCTGCGGGCTATCCAGGAGCTGCTGGGCCACGCGCGGCTCTCT